>JGI994J12354_10000456_pt1 | contig 40861 bp, 36 predicted proteins | sample IntmicLarv3ML3BL_FD_12354 | JGI IMG/M metagenome (IMG submission 12354) | reverse complement strand
ACCGCCGAAATGGTGGAGCTTATACATTCGGGCACGGGAAATATCGTATGCACTCAGCCTTTTGGTTGTCTGCCTAATCATATAGCCGGAAAAGGCATGATGAGGAAAATAAAAGAAAAAAATCCCGAAGCGAATATTGTCGCGATAGATTACGACCCCGGAGCAACCAAGATAAATCAGGAAAACAGAATAAAACTTATGATGTCCGTCGCGAAACGCAATCTCAAAGATAATACAGGAAATAAAAATCACAAAGGCGGAGAACCGTTAAAAGGCAAGGAACATCAAAAAGAGTTCGCCAATATAATAGCGTCGTCTGCCGCGATTGTGAAAAATTAAATAAAATAAACAAACGAAAGAAAGGGTGGAAAAAACATGGATTTATATTATAAAATCGGGTACACAGGGGATAATTATCTTGATAAAATCACACGCGAAGACGCAAATATACTCACTCACATAAACATCGCTTTCGGTTTGGTTGATAACGGCAGGGTAAAAATAAATCACTTGAAAAACACAGAGTATATAAACAAAATACGCGAATATAATCCCGACATAAAAATAGTATTATCTGTCGGAGGCTGGGGAGCGGGAGGATTTTCAACCGCCGTGTCAACCGCCGAGGGGCTCAAACAATTCGCGGAATCGGGATATGAAGCGTATAAAACCCTCGGTCTTGACGGTCTTGATATAGACTGGGAATACCCATGTATAGACACCGCCGGAATAGACGCTTCGCCCGATGACAAATATAATTTTACTGCTATGATGAAAAGTCTGCGTGAAATACTTCCCGAATCAGCCATGCTGACAATTGCGGCAGGCGCGGGCGAATATTTTATAGAGAGCACGGAAATGGCAAAAGTGCAGGAATATCTCGATTATGTACAGCTTATGACATATGATATGGGTTGGGGCAATAAAACAATGCACCACACTAATTTATACGGCTCCGACAAAATCAGTACAAAATCAACCGTGGAGATATTCAGCAAAGCAGGAGTGCCGCTTGAAAAAATAATAATAGGAGCGGCGTTTTATTCGAGAGAATGGCAGAGTGTGTTGAGTAACGATAACAACGGATTGAATCAAAACACACAATACAATGTTGAATTCGGTAAACACTACACGGATTTACACGATAACTACATAAATAAAAATGGTTTCGTGAAATATTGGGACGACGAAGCGAAAGCTCCGTATTTATTTAACAAAGAAAAAAAACATTTTATATCGTATGACGACGAAGAATCAATAAAATATAAATGCGAGTATATCAAAAAAGCCGGGATAAAAGGCATAATGTACTGGGAACATTCATATGACCCAAAAAGATATTTGATAAATTCTATTAAAGAAAATTTATAAAATCTATTTACATTTGTTTAAATATCTTGTATAATATAACTTAACTGAAATTAAACAGCCAAAAAATAATTAAAGGAGTTGTATTGATTTATGAAAACAGTAAAAAATTTAAGCAGAATTATCGCGGTACTTTTAATATTGACTATGTGTCTCCCGTTTGTTTTCGCGTGCGGTGAGAAATCCGACGCGGGTACATCGACGACAGAAAGCAACGCAGGAACGGAAGCGAATCCTACCGAAGAAGCGGCAACTACGACCGCCGCTCCGACTGACCCTCCGACGGAAAAAGAAACTCTCCCCCCAACAGAACCTCCGACCGACCCCGCTGAACTTCCCGCTCCCGATGTTATAAGCGAAGGCTTTGAAATTATACCCGGAGCGAGATATTATCTGTGGTCTCCCAACAGCCATCTTTATCTGACTGCTGACGGGGATTATAAATACGCGGGAATTTGTCAGGACGAATTCACGGGCGGACCCGACCAGATGTTTGTATTTGAAAAAGTAAGAGAAGAAGAAGTCGCTGAAGGTGTAGTCAGATACATATACAAAATAAGAGTTCTCGGAACAAGAGATGGTTATCTCGACATTGAGGACGCGGACGTTTCAGCTGACGGCGCAAGCGTTATATGTATGTCAGAACCTGAAGGTGAAGGAAGTCAGGAATGGACTTTAAAGAAACAGTCCAGAGGAAAAATATACGAAGACAGCGGATTACCTGTATTCTCTGTTATGAGTTCTCTCGCGAAAAATTCAAAATGTCTGGACGTTGACGGTGTATCTCTTGACCCCGGACATAAAGTTCATTTGTGGAGCGGCGGAACGGCTAACAACCAGAAATGGTTCTTTGAGCTTGTTTCAGACGTTGAATCGGGAAAAATAATTCCGCACGGATTACAGGAAATACCCGAAGAAGAATAAAACCGTATAATTACACATTAAAGAAAGAACGCTTGATATATAATCGGCGTTCTTTCTTTAAAAGTATTTAAAAGTAAAAATAAAAAATATTAATATATATATATCAAATTTAACAATAATTTCTTGTATAATATATATAATTATAGTATAATAATTAAAAATAAGGAAAGCGGGGAATTTATTTTGGAAGAACAACTCAAATATAAAAGAGTGCTGCTCAAACTGTCGGGTGAGGCTTTGAGTAAGGGTGGCAATGGTATTTTAAATTACGACGTTCTGAAAAATATAAGCCAGAAAATAAAAATATGTATCGGTATGGGCGTGTCTTTCGGGATAGTCGTAGGAGCGGGCAATATATGGCGCGGCTCGTTCGGGAAATCGATGGACAGGGTGAGAGCTGACCACATGGGTATGATTGCGACTGTGATAAACGCGCTTGCTTTGCAGGATATTCTCGAATCCGACGGTATAGAAACAAGGGTTATGACTGCTTTTGAAATGTGTCAGGTCGCGGAGCCGTATATAAGAAACAAAGCGTTGTCGCATTTGAGCAAAGGAAGGGTTTGTATATTCGGCTGTGGTACGGGAAGCCCGTATTTCACAACCGATACCGCAGCTGTTTTAAGAGCCGCAGAAATAAACGCCGACATGGTTTTACTCGCTAAAAACAACGTTGACGGGGTTTACTCGGCTGACCCCGCGAAAGTACCCGACGCGAGAATGCTGGCACATTTAAATTACCAAAACATATTAAATGATAAAAATCTCGGCGTCATGGATACGACAGCGGCTTCTTTTTCTATGGATAACAATATCCCGATATGGGTTATAGGTATAGACGAACCGGAAAATATAATAAAAGCCCTGAAAGGTGAAAAAATCGGTACGAAAATAGATAGTTAAATTCAAATAAAATTATATAATATTTCAGGAGGGAAAAAATAATGAAATCCGATTTAAAAGATTTTGAGGAAAGAATGAAAAAACAAATAGGCGGATATGAAAATCTGCTGTCAACAATTCGCGCGGGGAGAGCAAATCCCGCAATACTCGACAAAATCCACGTGGATTATTACGGTGTTCCCACTCTTATAAGCCAGATGGCTGAAATAAAAATCCCCGACGCGAGAACTATTGTTATCAGTCCGTGGGACGCTACTTCGCTTAAAGCTATCGAAAAAGCGATAAACATGTCCGACCTCGGAATAAATCCGATGAACGACGGTAAAATAATAAGGCTCGGTTTACCCGCTCTTACCGAAGAAAAAAGAAAAGATTTAACAAAACAAGTCGCGAAAATGAGCGAGGAAGCGAAAGTGCATTTGAGAAATGTACGCCGCGAAGCCAACGAGCAGTTTAAAGACCAGAAGAAAAAAAGTGAAATCACTGAGGACGACCTTAAAAAATCGGAAAAAGACATACAGGATATGCTTGACAAATTTATAAAAGAAGTAGACGCTGTAACCGCGAGAAAAGACAAGGAAATCATGGAGATTTAACGGGAGTTTGGACGCGGACAAACAAAATAAATCACACGCAAATATTATGTTACAGATATTAAATAGGTTTGAAGGGGTTTTAGGGGAAACTTTCCTCAAAAGTTTCCCCTAATGTATCCTAAACCTAAAAAATGAAAGGGTGTATTTTAAATAGAAACAAAAAAAATCACAATAAAAAATCTTCAATCCGTGGAAAATATGCCCGAACATATAGCGTTTATCATGGACGGCAACGGACGCTGGGGAACAAAAAAAGGTTTACCGCGCACCGTCGGTCATGCGCAGGGAGCTAAGGTTTTTAAGAAAATTGTAGAATACTGTATGAAAATAAAAATCGCGTCGGTTACGTTTTACGCATTTTCGAGCGAAAACTGGACGCGCCCCGAAGATGAAGTTTCGGAACTTATGAAAATAATGGACAATTATCTGGACGAATTACTCACAAAATTTTCGAAATATGACGTTGAGTTGAGATTTATCGGGGATATTTTAAGATTCGAAGAAATCGATGTTAAAATGTATAATAAAATGAAAGATATTCAGATAAAAACTGTCGGGCGAACAATGAAACTCAATATAGCCATGAATTACGGCGGACGCGATGAGATTATCAACGCCGCGAACAGAGCGTTTAAACGAAACGGCGGAAATATTATCACATCTGAAATGCTTGAAAAAGAATTGCATACGCAGGGACAAAAAGACCCCGATTTAATAATCAGGACGGCAGGTGAAAAAAGACTTTCGAATTTTTTATTGTGGCAGTGCGCTTATTCGGAGTTTTGGTTTACGGACGTTCTTTGGCCCGATTTCAACGAAAAAGTTTTGAACGAAGCTATAATTGATTTTTCAAACAGAAAAAGACGTTACGGAGGAATATAGATAAAATGCTGACTCGTATATTGACGGGATTTTTCGCACTCTTGATTTTTATTCCCGTTTTATTTTTATCGGATTATATTATTTTTGATATAGCGATAGCGTTCGCGTCGTTTATGGGAACGTTTGAACTTTTACGCTGTGTTAAAATAATGCCGAAATATGTAATATCCGCGCCGTCTTTATTTGTAGCTTTTTTAATACCGCTGATATACAGGTATGTAGATAATTCTGTTCTTATGCTTATTGTTATCGCGTATTTATTTTATTTATTATACGCGGCGATTTTCGCAAGAAAAAATAATACGACAAATGATATAGCCCTGTGTTTTTTTTCAACGTTTTTTGTCACAATATCTTTTACAAGTATAATTGTCACAAGAGATTTGCAATACGGTGATATTATATATCTCATGATATTTATAGGAGCATGGTCAACAGATACATTCGCGTATTTTACGGGAAGATTGTTTGGAAAACATAAACTTATACCCGATGTTTCGCCGAAAAAAACGGTTGAAGGAGCGATAGGCGGAGTTGTATTCTGTGTTCTCGCGTTTATTTTGTACGGGTTTATAATAACAAAAATAAATAAATTTAACGCGGAGCCGAATTATATATTGCTCGCGCTTGCTGGGGTTGTCACTTCGATAGTCGCGATGCTTGGTGATTTATCAACTTCGGCGATAAAAAGAAATTACGACGTAAAAGATTTCGGGTCGATATTTCCCGGACACGGCGGAATATTGGACAGGTTTGACAGTGTTATGGCTGTCGCACCGATGATTATGATAATCAGTGCGATATTGTTAAAAATTAAAGGTTTGGGATTGTTTATGTAAATAATTTAACAAACAAAAAATACGCGGGAGGCGATTAAGATAAATATTACGATTCTTGGGTCAACCGGGTCAATCGGGACGCAATCGCTTGAAGTTATAAATGAACTTCGTGAAAATAACGGCGATTATAATATTTTTGCGCTTTGCGCGAATAATAATACAGGTTTACTTGAAAATCAAGTTAGAAAGTTTAAGCCTGAATTTTGCGTGGTTTACAACGAAGAACGTGCGAACGATTTAAAAATAAAAATTAAAGATACAACCACAAAAATTTTATCGGGGATGGACGGTATAAATTTTATATCGTCGCATGAAAAAACAGATTATGTTATAAATTCACTTATGGGGCAGATTGGTTTAACCCCGACTTTAAACGCTTTACAGTCAGGGAAAACAGTCGGTCTCGCGAACAAAGAAACCCTTGTCGCGGCTGGGGATATTGTTATGAAAGCGGCTGTTAAGTCCGGTAGTTTAATACCCATAGACAGTGAACATTGTGCTATATTTCAATGTCTTATCGGTGAAGAAAACAATGTAATTGACAAATTAATCTTAACGGCTTCGGGTGGTCCTTTTTATGGCAAAAATAAAGAAGAATTAAAAAAAGTTACGCTCGGCGACGCTTTACGTCATCCTACTTGGAGCATGGGAAAAAAAATAACGGTTGATTCGGCTACAATGATGAACAAAGGCTTGGAATTAATCGAAGCACATCATTTATTCGGGGTATCGCCCGACAATATCGATATAGTGATACATAGAGAAAGTATTATCCATTCGCTCGCGCAATTTGAAGATAAATCCGTTAAAGCACAAATGAGTTTACCCGATATGAAAATGTGTATACAATACGCATTGACATGCGGCAATAGTGGAAAAAGAGAAAAAAGCCGGTGTAAAGAGCTTGATTTGACAATGATAAAAAGTTTAACTTTTCAGAAACCGGACAATCAAAATTTCTCGTTTCCGGAGCTTGCTCGATTTACGGTAAAAGAGGGAGGAACGCTTCCCGCAGTTATGAATGCGGCAAATGAATCCGTTGTTGAGTTATTTTTAAAAGAGAAAATAAGTTTTTCGGACATATACGATTTAGTTGAAAGTATGGTTCAAAAACATAAAAATATAAAAAATCCGAATATAATTGATATAATTGAAGTAACAGAAGATATAAAAAGACATTTTATTTCAAAATTCGCATAAATTATTATATAATTATATTTGTTTTAGGAGGTAATATAAAATTATGGAAGGTTTTTTGTCTGTATTAAGTACAATATTTTTTAATATAATTATACCGCTGCTTGTTTTGAGTTTGCTTATTTTTATACATGAACTGGGACATTATCTCGCGGCGCGTATAATGAAAGTTGAAGTAAAAGAATTTTCAATAGGTATGGGTCCGAGAATTTTTTCGTTTACAAAAAGTAAAATAAAATATTCTATAAAAGCTATCCCGATGGGTGGTTCTGTTTCAATGGCAGGCGAAGATGAAGAATCCGTTTCCGAAAACGCTTTTTACAAGAAACCGGTTTGGAAAAGATTTATTGTTTTATTCGCGGGTTCTTTTATGAATATATTACTCGGTTTTGTTATTATGGCGGTGATTGTTTCGGGAGCGAAAGGTTTTTATTCAACGAAAATCACAAGATTTGTCGCGGGTTCTGTTTCAAATGTAAACGAAATTTCAACAGAGAGACTTATGGAAAGTGATGAAATACTCTCGATAAACGGCAAAAAAATAAAGGTGTATAATGATTTGCTTTACGCCGTAATACGCGAGGGAACTGACCCTATTAATGTNACTGGTTATACGTGACGGTGAAAAAACGGAGCTTAAAAATATAGTTTTTCCTGTTGAAACAGTAGACGGAATGACTGCCGGAACAGTGGATTTTGAAACAGAGGTTTACAGAAACAGTTTTACGGAGACAATAAAACAAACATGGTATCAATCGCTTTCAACAATAGATATGCTTTGGACGACGCTTTTTGATATGATAACGGGACGATACGGAATGGAAGCGGTTTCCGGTCCTGTCGGTGTAACTCAAATGATAGGCGAATCGGCGAAAGAAGCCACGACAACAGCGGGAGCGAGGAACGGATTTTTGTTTTTAATTTCATTGATAACGATGAATTTGGGAGTTGTTAATTTATTGCCAATCCCTGCGATGGACGGCGGAAGAATTGTATTTTTGGCGATAGAATTTGTCAGAAGAAAACCAATCAAGCCCGAATATGAGGGATATGTACATCTTGCCGGATTCGCACTTTTGATATTATTCATGATTTTCGTAACATACAAAGATATTATGAAACTGGTCGTGGGATAATTTTACATTAATTAAAATAAAAGGTTGTATTATATGAATAATACAGGAACTCATACAGTTGTTGAAGCGTTTTTGGAACATAACAATAAATTTTTAATGATGCGCAGGTCAAAAGAAAGAAAGGTTTATCCCGATGTCTGGGCTGCAATCGGCGGAGGTGCGAAATTGGAAGAAATGTTTTATCCGCGCGCGGCGTGTTTACGTGAAATAACCGAAGAAACAAGTATTTTACCCGATGAAATTACAGGGTTATCTTTACGGTATTTAATTGTTGTTAATATAAACATAAATATACGAAATCATTTTGTTTATTTCGGGAAAAGTAAAACTATTGATTTTATCGACACCGATGAGGGGACATTATATTGGGTTGATAAAGATGATTTATTGAATTTAAAATTAACGCCTTATTTTAAATCATTGATACAACATTATTTAACAGAAGCGCAATATGACAATTTTATATATTTAGGTACGATTGACGAACACAATAATTTGGTGTTTAATATTTTTAATATTTATAACGGGTAAATTTATATGATTGCAAGAAGAAAAACGAGAGAAATAAACGTCGGAGACGTGAAAATCGGCGGTGTAAACAGAATCACTGTACAATCTATGTTAAACGCCGACCCTAATAATTTTAACGCTTTGAAAAATCAGATTTTTGAATTAAAACAAGCGGGCTGTGATATTGTCAGAATGGCTGTCGCCAATTCTGAACATGTAAAAATGATTTCGAAATTAAAAGAACTTGCTGCGGTTGACAAAAATTATGACATTCCGTTAGTCGCCGATATACATTTTAATTACAAGTTAGCGATTGAATCGGTTTACGCGGGGATTGACAAGATAAGGATAAATCCGGGGAATATCGGCAGTGACGACAGAGTTAAAGCGGTTGCCGATGTTTGCCGCAACCAAAAAATCCCGATAAGAATCGGGGTAAACGGCGGTTCTCTTGAATCGCAGATACTTGCGAAATACGGAAATCCCACTCCCGAAGCACTTGTTGAAAGTGCGTTATACAATGCGAAACTTCTCGAAAAATACGACTTTACCGACATTGCTATTTCTGTAAAGTCATCCGATGTTGACAAAATGATTGAAGCGAATATTATGCTTTCGGAGATATGTGATTATCCTTTACATACAGGAGTCACCGAAGCAGGTACAGTCCACATGGGTTTGATAAAAAACGCCATAGGAATCGGAAGTCTTTTACAAAAAGGTATAGGGGACACTATAAGGGTTTCTCTGACTGCTGCACCGGTTTTGGAAGTTTACGAGGGGATTTCCATTTTAAAATCGCTTGAGCTTTACCGTAAATCTATTGATATAATATCATGTCCGACGTGCGGACGGTGCAGAACCGATGTTATATCTGTTGCGAACGAAGTTGAAAAGCGGTTGATTATTATTGGAAAAAATATGAAAGATGATATAAAAATAAAAGTCGCGGTTATGGGTTGCGCGGTCAACGGTCCGGGTGAAGCGAGAGAAGCCGATGTCGGTATCGCAGGCGGAATCAATGAATTTTTACTTTTTAAGCAAGGAAAATCTATAATGAAAATCCCGTCTGACAAGGCGGTTGACGTACTGATAAAAGAAGTTGAAAAAATTGCGGGAACCGCGAAAACGGAGGATTAGAAATTGTCAGAGGCAGTAAAGGAAAACGATTTACAATCAAAGTCGAAACAGAGAGTTTTTTTTGATATATTCAACAAATACACTCCATCGGAAATGGAAAAAAATATTTTAAACAATTCGTCGGATATAAAAATTCTGGCTGACAGGGAAAAACGTATAATAGATGTCGAATTAAATTTTGACAATCTTATCGAAAAAGATTTTTTACACAGAACTGAGGAAAGATTGTGTGAAATATATAATTTAAGCAGAATGTCTTTTAAGCCGAAATATAAAAAAGAACTTTTCTGCGAAGAATATTTTTCGCAGATTGTTATTGAAGCGAAAAGGATTACTGCGAACGTTTGGTTTCTTAAAGACAGTGAAATAAAAGTGGATTCTGAAAATAAAATTTTTATTAATCTTGCACACGGCGGGAAAAACTATTTAGAAGAAGCAGCTAAGTTTGTTGATTTATTAACAAAAATAATATCGAGTGAATTTAATTTTACCGCCGACATAAAACTCGGCGGCATTACTGCATTATACAAAAATGACGAGCAGGATTTACAAAATATAAACAGACATTTAAATTTAATTGAAAAAGATTCAAAAGAAAAAATGCAAAAACAAATGGAGTTTGAAAAAGAACAAGAAGAAATCAGACAACGTGAAATTCAGGAAGAAAAAGCCGCGAAAATGTTGGCTGTCACAAATAAACTGACAGGTACTGATTTTGATTATAATTCTGAATTGGATTTCGCAAAATATGACGAAGAAACCGATATTTTGACAACAGGGTATTTAAAAGTTGATTTTAAAATACAAAAACATGTATTTGATAATGTTAAGCCTAATTCACGGAGAAATGTGGATAAATCTGTTTTATACGGTGATATTACTTCTATCGGGGCGATAAACGGGGATATTGTTTTGGGTTCTGACAGTTTTATTGTTACCTGCGGAAAAATATTTGCGATAGACGTTAAAGAAATGCGCAGGGTAAACAAAAAAAGCGTTAATATTAAAATCACCGATTATCATGCTTCTGTTTCGGTTAAAATTATTGACACAAACGAAGTTGTCGCGGAGCTTTTGAAAACAGTCAGCACAGACGATTGCGTTATAATATCTGGTGAGGCTGTATTCAGCGATTTTGACGAAGAAATTATTATTGAGCTTGAATCCTGCATAAAAACGCAGGAAATTATTAATATTGACACGGCGGAAAAAAAGAGGGTTGAACTTCATTTACACACCACGATGTCTAACATGGACGCAACTATAAAACCCGATGAAATTATAAAATACGCATACAAAGCGGGTCATACTGCCGTAGCTATCACAGACCACGGAAATATTCAAGGATTCCCCGAAGCTATGCTGCAAAAAGAATATCTCAGACTTAAAGACGGAGAGACTTTTAAAATTATTTACGGGATAGAGGGATATTTACTTGACGACACGGGAAATTCTGTTTTCGGGAAAGTAAACGCGCGGTTCAGCGAAGATACTTTTGTTATTTTCGACATTGAAACAACGGGGCTTTCGCCATACAACTGCGGTATAACCGAGATAGGCGCGGTTAAAATAAAAAGCGGAGAAATAATCGAGGAATTTAACACATATGTAAACCCCGAAATGCCTGTTCCGCCGAATATCACCAAACTCACAGGGATAAGCGACGAAACAGTAAAAGACGCTCCCAAAATCAAGGAGGCTTTGAAAAAATTCTTTGATTTTATAGGTGACAACATGCTTATCGCGCACAATGCCGCTTTTGATATAGGTTTTATAAAAAAATACGCCGCTGTCTGCAAATATAAATTTACGAATCCGTATCTTGACACACTCGCGATGTCAAGAAATATAAACAAAGATTTGAAAAGGCACAGTCTCGACGCTCTTGTTGAATTTTATAAAATCGAGGATTTTCAACATCACAGAGCCTGTGACGACGCACGCGCGCTCACTTTGATTTTTTTCAATATGACGGAGCAAATGAAATCTTTCGGGGTTCTCACCGTATTTGAAATGAATGAAATGGCAAGTTCAACTGATAAGCAGACATATCATATTATTTTACTCGTTAAAAATAAAACGGGACTTAAAAATTTATATAAAATTGTTTCGGAGAGTTACTTGGATTATTTTTATAAAAAGCCGAGAATTCCAAAATCTATTTTAGAACATTATCGCGAGGGTTTGATAATAGGTTCAGCCTGTGAAGCGGGTGAATTGTTTATGGGTGTTGTTGACGGTAAAAGTGATGATGAATTAAAAAAAATCGCCGAATTTTATGATTATTTTGAAGTTCAACCTATCGGCAACAACATGTTTCTCGTAAACAACGGCACCGTTCCGAACGAAGAAAAGTTAAAAGATTTCAACAAAAAGATCATAAAACTCGGAGACAAATTAAAAAAGCCGACGGTTGCCACAGGCGATGTACATTTTTTACACAAACATGATGAAATATCGCGTAAAATCTTATTAAGCGGTATGAAATTTTCCGATGCCGACAGGCATATCCCGTTATATTACAGAACAACGCAGGAAATGCTCGATGAATTTACTTATATTCCGAAAGAAAAAGCATATGAAATCGTTGTTGAAAATACAAATAAAATAGCGGATATGATAGAGGACGTGCGTCCTATACCTCTCGGTTCTTATACTCCAAAAATGGAGGGTGCGGAAGAACGTTTAAGAGAAATGTGCTATAAAAGAGCGTATGAAATATACAAAAAGCCTTTGCCCGAAATTGTTGAAAAAAGGCTTGACAAAGAACTGACAGCAATTATTAAAAACGGGTTTGCGGTTTTATATGTTATCGCGGTAGATTTGGTTTCAAAAAGTGAAGAAAACGGTTATCTTGTCGCTTCGAGGGGGTCTGTCGGTTCGTCGTTTGTCGCGACTTTATCGGGGATAACCGAAGTAAATCCGTTACCGCCGCATTATTATTGTAAAAGTAAAGATTGTGTATATTGTGAATTTATAACCGACGGTTCTTATGGTTCGGGGTATGATTTAGATGAAAAAACTTGTCCGAAGTGCGGTAAAATTTTAGCGCAGGAGGGGCAGGATATTCCGTTTGAAACTTTTTTGGGATTCAACGGAGAAAAAGCTCCCGATATTGACTTGAATTTTTCAGGAGATGTTCAGAGTATCGCTCACAAGTACACAGAAGAATTATTCGGGAGTGAAAATGTATTCAGAGCGGGGACTATCGGTGCGCTCGCCGACAAAACCGCGTTCGGGTTTGTTATGAAATATCTTGAAAGCAAGCAAATAAAATTAAACAAAGCTCACACAGACAGGCTTGTTTCAAGCTGTGTCGGGGTAAAAAGAACGACAGGGCAGCATCCGGGCGGGATTATTGTTGTACCGAGAGAATATGACATATATGATTTTACACCTGTTCAACACCCTGCGGACGATGTAAAATCGGGGATTATCACGACGCATTTCCCATTTGAATTTTTACATGACACTATATTAAAATTAGATTTACTCGGTCACGATGTTCCGACAAAATATAAAATTCTGAAAGATATGACAGGGATTGACGTTCGCGATTTACCCATGAATGACAAAAAAGTTATGGAATTATTTATATCCACAAAATCAATCGGAGTAAATCCAAAGGATATAAATAACGAGCTTGGTACATTCGGTATACCCGAAGTCGGCACGAAATTTGTAAGGCAGATGATTATTGAGACAAAACCAAAATCGTTCGCGGATTTACTTCAAATTTCGGGGTTATCCCACGGAACCAACGTTTGGCTCGGCAATGCTCAAGAATTGATAAAGAGTAATACCTGTACATTATCGGAAGTTATCGGTATACGCGACAATATTATGATTTATCTTATACAAAAGAAAATAGAATCAAGCACGGCTTTTATTATAACCGAAAGTGTTCGTAAAGGTAAAGGTCTTAAACCCGAATGGGAAGTGATAATGCGCGAGCATGAAGTTCCCGAATGGTACATAGAGTCATGCAAAAAAATAAAATATATGTTTCCGAAAGCTCACGCGTCGGCTTATATTATAGCGGCGATACGTCTCGGCTGGTTTAAAGTTTACAAGCCATTAGCGTTTTACGCGTCTTATTTTTCAGTACAGCCCGAAGGATTTGACGCTGAACTCGCGCTTTCGGGTACGGAACAAATCAGACGTTATATTGAAGAAACCGAAAAAAAAGGCATTGAAGCCACACAAAAAGAAAATGATGTTATGACTGCAATGCTTTTAGTTCTTGAAATGTACGCTCGAAATATAAGATTTCTCCCGGTTGATATATACAAATCCTCGGCGTTTGAATATAAAATCGAGGATGGGAAAATCCGTTTACCGTTTTCTTCGATAAACGGAGTGGGGGACACAGCCGCCGAAAATATTGCCGCTGTAAGAGATGAAGCGAGCGGAGAAATATTTTCTATTGAAGATATACAAAAAAAAGCGAAATTATCAAAGCCTCTTTTGGAAGTTTTAAAACGCAACAGAGTTTTCGGTAATATCCCCGAAACAGACCAGATTTCTTTATTTTAAAAATCTTAAATTACAACATAACTGTTCCGCCGGATACAGGGATACAAGCTCCCGTAACAAAAGATGACAGTTCCGACGCGAAAAATAATACGACATTCGCTATTTCTTTATCTGTTCCCCTGCGGTTAAGCGGTACTTTACTTGAATATTCCGGTGCAATTTCCGTATTATTTATTCTGTCATGTTCAGAAATTGTCCAACCGGGAGCAACCTGATTTACGTTTATATTATATTTTCCTACTTCTTTCGCGAGGGTTTTATAAAGTCCGTCCATGCCTCTTTTCGCTGAAGCATAAGCGGCGGAATTTTCGTTGCACAAATATGAACACTCTGTGTTTATCCCGATAAATTTTCCGCCGTTTTTATCTATCATCGCCGGAATAAACGCTTTCGCCATAAGTATGTTATGTTTTACGCACGAATCAAACTGCGATTGAAAATCCGTGATATTCTGTTCCAGCACCGACACCCATTTATATTGTATAACGGCGTTATTTACAACAATATCAGGATTTCCGAGCTCATTTTTTATTTTATCACGCATTGAATTAACAGAATTTTCGTCGGTTATATCTGCTTGAACGGCTATTGCTTTTACTGGATATTTTGCCACGATTTCATTTACAATTTCGTCTGCTTTATCTTTATTTTTTAAATAATGCACGGCGACATCTGCTCCGCATGACGCGAGCGTTTTAACCATAACTCTGCCGAGTTGTCCCGTTGCTCCCGTTACTACCGCTATTTTACCTTTTAAGCAAATTTCCATAATTTTTTTACTCCTCTAAATTTTATTTTATAAACTCAAAATAAACGTTAATTTGTGAGGCAGCCGCCTGCCATACAACAAAACGCAAATCAGTCAGCAAATTCACAGCGTTGGAATTGCGTTTCGTGTGTAAATCCAGGAAAGCCGACCTACAACACTGAACAATCTTACCATAAGAAGAGGTGAGTTTTTAGAGAGGGGAATGCGTTCCCCTCTCTAAATTTCCTTTTTGGTACTTTTTGTGAAAAGACAAAAAGTACATAACCTACGAAACATTATACCACATAAAATAGGTTTTTATATGAATTTACAAAAAAATTTACGTAATATATATTGCTATGAAAAATTTTATATGATATAATTTATTATTAATCGCGTTTAAATAAACAAAGAGGGTGGTTTATAAATATGATAAACAATTATAAAGTATATCCCAAATATTCAATAGGAATTGATTTCGGAACTCTCTCGTGCCGCGCGCTTCTCGTTGATGTTTCAAACGGAGATGAAATCGCGACCGCTTCAAGAAATTATAAACACGGCGTTATAGATGAAACAATGATATACTCAAATAAAAAACTCCCGATTGATTTCGCTTTACAGCACCCGCAGGATTATCTTGATTCCGCCGCCGAAACTATTAAAGAAGTTTTGGAATTGTCGAAAATAAATCCTATGGAAATAATCGGATTAGGTATCGACTTCACCGCCTGTACTATGATTCCTGTTTATAAAGGCGGTTCGCCTCTTTGTTTTAACGAAAAACATAAGGAAAATCCCCATGCTTATGTTAAACTATGGAAACATCACTCCGCGCAAAAATATGCCACTCTTATCAATGAAACCGCCGAAAAGCAAAACGAAGTCTGGCTTAAAAGATACGGCGGTAAAATATCGAGCGAGTGGTTATTTGCGAAAATTTTGCAAGTTCTTGAAGAAGCTCCCGATATATACGACGAAACTGCTTATTTTATCGAAGCTGCGGACTGGTTAATCTGGCAGCTTACGGGTGTTCAAACACGTAATTCGTGTACTGCCGGATACAAAGCGATGTGGCACAAACGCGACGGATACCCGTCAAAAGAATTTTTTAAATCTCTCAATCCTAAATTTGAAAACGTCGTCGAAGATAAATTAAACTGTCCCATAACCTCACTCGGTAATAAAGTCGGTGAAATAACATCCGAAGCGGCTGAATTTTTTGGTTTATATGAAGGTACTGCGGTTGCGGTTGCTAATGTTGACGCACATGTCACTTTTCCCGCTGTCGGAATATCCCAAGCGGGGGATATGCTCGCTATTATGGGCACTTCAAGCTGTCATATGCTATTGGGTGAAGATGAAAAAATAGTTCAGGGTATGTGCGGAGTTGTTGAAGACGGGATACTTCCGGGATTTTTCGGTTACGAAGCAGGGCAATCCTGTGTCGGAGACCATTTCGCGTGGTTTGCCGAGAATTTTGTCAGCGACGAGCATTTGAATAAAATCGCTTATTTATCTAAAAAAGCCGCAGAATTAAAACCCGGTGAATCGGGGCTTATCGCGCTTGACTGGTGGAACGGCAACAGGTCGGTGCTTGTTGACATAGATTTAACGGGAATGTTTATCGGTATGACTTTATTGACCAAGCCCGAAGAAATGTTCAGGGCGTTGATTGAAGCTACCGCGTTCGGTACACGAATGATTATTGAAACATTCAAGGAAAACAAAGTCGATGTAAAAAGATTTTTCGCCGCCGGAGGAATTGCGCAAAAAGACCCGTTTACAATGCAAATCTATGCCGATGTTATAAATATGCCGATAAAAACAGCGAAGTCGGCGCAAGCTCCCGCACTCGGTTCTGCGATATTCGGCGCGGTTGCGGCAGGCGAAAAAAACGGCGGACATGACACGATAGAAAAAGCATTAAAAGTTATGAGTTCTATATCTGAAAAAGTTTACACACCCAATCCCGAAAACGTGAAAATTTATGACAAATTATACGCCGAATATAAAATTCTGCACGATTATTTCGGCAGGGGTGCAAACGACGTTATGAAAAGATTAAAGGAAATAAAAGCGAATGTGTGATATAAAATTAGAAACGAAACGATTGACTTTGCGTCCGTATGAAGAAAAAGATTTACCTGAATATTACAAATTGTTTTCGGACAGAAAAAACATGTATTATGTTGACGACCTTATCGTAAATACCATTGAAGAAGCACGAGAAAGTTTACATGAAGCTATTAAATTAGACGCAAACGGCAAAGTGAGACGTTTTGCCGTTGTGTTAAAAAACAGCGACAGATTAATCGGGGGAACAGGTTATGACATGAAAACAGAAACGCCTGTCGGAAAAATCGGTCATATGGGTTGGTTTATCATGCCGGAATATCAAAACCAAGGTTATATTACAGAAGCAGTAAAAAAAGTTTTGGAATTTGCGTTTTTACAAGATGATTATATAAGAATTGAAACGGGGTGTTATAAAGACAATATTCCGTCACAAAAAGTAATGGCAAAAGCCGGATTCAAAAAAGAAGCCGAAAAAATAAAATCCTCATGGCATGACGGACAAATGAAAGACAGACTGGGATTCGCGTTAAACAAAGACGAATATATGTGTATATTTTGACGATATTTGCAACTGATTAAACTAAATAAAAACCTATATAAATATAATTATTATTTTGGAGGAAAGAGTATGGAAATGAAAATCAAAAACAATATTCCGACAGTGAAAATGGGAATCGTCGCAGTAAGCCGCGACTGTTTTCCCGCTACTTTAAGCGAAACAAGAAGGGAAGCCGTCGTAAAATCTCTGGCTGACAAAGGAGCATGTATATATACCTGCAAAATTATTGTAGAAAATGAAGTTGACGCTATGAAAGCTCTCGCTGACATAAACACTAACGGAGTTACTGCTCTTGTAATTTATCTCGGCAATTTCGGTCCGGAAGGTCCCGAAACTATGCTTGCGCAGAAATTCAACGGTCCTGTTATGTTTGTCGCGGCAGCGGAAGAAACCAAAGACGATTTATTTAACGGCAGGGGAGACGCTTACTGCGGTATGCTCAGTATGTCATACAACATGGCTCTCAGAAACATCAAGGCTTATATCCCCGAATATCCCGTCGGAACGGCTTGCGAAGTTGCTGGCATGATTAAAGATTTTGAAATTATATCAAGGGCTTATCTCGGTATAAAAGGGCTCAAAATCATGACTTTCGGACCGCGTCCGCATGATTTTCTTGCATGTAACGCGCCTATCGCTCCTTTATTTAATCTCGGCGTTGAAATACAGGAAAACAGTGAGCTTGATTTATACGAATCATTCAACAAACATGCTGACGACAAACGTATTCCCGAAGTTGTAAAAGAAATTGAAGAAGATTTGAAAAACGGCACATGCAATTTCCCGAATGTTATCCCTCATCTCGCACAGTATGAGTTGACTTTAAAAGACTGGTACGAAAACAATCTCGGAGCTTCAAATTATGCCGCTTTCGCCAACAAATGCTGGCCCGCGTTCCAGACGATGTTCCATTTTGTACCGTGTTATGTAAATTCAAGATTCGCTTCAAAGGGTATTCCGATAGCCTGCGAAACCGATATTTACGGCGCGCTTACCGAATACATACTCACATGCGTAACAGAAGAACCCGTAACTTTACTTGACATAAACAATACTGTACCGAAAGATTTATACGATGCTAACCCGGACCTTGTAAAAGATTATTCATACACGGATTTATTTATGGGATTCCATTGCGGAAATACACCGGTATGCCGTTTAAAGAAAGGCAAACTCGCGCACCAGCTTATTATGAAACGTCTGCTTGAACCGGATACCGAACCCTACATGTCCAGAGGTACACTCGAAGGTAACATCGCCGCTTCGGATATAACATTTTTCAGACTGCAATGTTCAAAAGACGGAGAATTGCGTTCATACATCGCAGAGGGTGAAACGCTCGATATACCGTCAATGTCATTTGGTGGTATCGGTGTCGTAGCTATAAAAGAGATGGCGAGATTTTACAGGCATGTTCTTATCCAGAAACAATTCCCGCATCACGGCGGCGTAGGTTTCAAAAAATGCGGCAAATATTTATATGAACTTCTCAAACTTCTGGGAATTTGCGATATAGATTACAATCAACCCAAAGGCGTATTATACAAAACAGAAAATCCTTTTTAAATTTTAAGATTAAATAATAAAAAGCGATAAAAACGGTAAAAATATACAGGGCGACCGTAAAGGTCGCCCCTATAAAAAATTTCGGGAGTAAAACATCATGAATAAAAAAATCAATTTTAAAATATTAATTTTAGCGGTCGCGCTTATATCCTCGATGGTATTTATCAATTTTACAGGCTGTTCGAAAAACAAAGTGGACAATGATTTTAACGTTACAGAGTTAAAATGCAATACAGGAAAAAAATTAGACGACACCGATATGCAAGAGATAGAAAATATTATCAAAGAAGCAGTCGGGGACAAATTTATCAAGCTCGAAAAAAGAGACGGAATCGTTTCGGTTTACGGTATTCCCACGCTTCCCGCAGATGAAAACACGCAAGAGGGCGAAGAAGCCGAATACGACATCGGGGACAGCGTTTATATACTCTGCCATCTTTTAGAAGAAGAAAAAAGTCTCGCTATATTTACGGCAATTGCGGATAAATTTGGTTTTATCCACGATTACGGCGATGAATTTGAAAAAAACGCGTATATGATAAGCTATACTCCATTATATATGCCTGAATACAAATAAGTATATTTACGGAAAGTCTGGGAACGGAAGCCATGAATAAAGTTTTATGTTCTACGGGAACGTTTATCAACGGATTAAACAATTTTGATTACACTTTAATAAAAGAACTTTCACAAAAAATAAACTGCGACGGTTATGAATTTATGATAGAGCCATTCTGGAACAGTGAAGAAAAGATGAGCGATATTGTTTCGTGTTTTTTATCTTCCGGTATAAATATCGAAACCATACACATGGATAAAAATATCGGGGATATGATAAGTAAAAACGAAGCGGGAGATATTGACAGGGCTTTGCGTGTTTTTGAATTAAACTGCAAAGCCGCGGAAAAGCTCGGAGCGAAACTGCTTGTTTTGCATTTATGGGGCGGTATGCCGTCGGACAAGCATATTGATGTCAATATAAAAACTTACGCCGATTTACTTGATATTGCAGGTAAATACAACGTTATGCTGACTGTGGAGAATATAGTCTGCAACACGTTTAACGCTTTGACGCACATGGAAAAATTGTATAAAACTTACGGCGACAATATGAAATTTACTATTGACACAAGGCAGGCGGAGTTTCACAAATCGTTAAAAGCGACGTGCGAGGCTGATTTTTTATGGGAAAATAATCTTGTTCCGCATATTCATATAGCGGATTACAAGGGTGATTTTATGGACTGGTCAAAACTTCGTCCTGTTATCAGTCCGATGGAGGGCGACGTTGATTTTGATTGTTTTTCCATATTTTTGAAAAGTGTAAATTATACGGGTTCGTTTACTCTTGAAGCCGGCGCGAGAAATGGTAATGAAAATGATTTTGACAAGATAAACAAAAACCTTGATTTTATTTATAAAATGGCGAAGGATTAAATATGAATGAAGATATAAAAAAAATAAATTTAAAACATTCGAGCGGTTCTTATGATATTATCATAGGTGAAAATCTTATTGAAAATATCGGGAGTTATATTGAAAATCTTGGTATTGCGAACAGAAAAACAAAGTTTTGTATAATCAGCGACGATATTGTTTTCCCGTTATACGGGGGTATTGTTAAAAAAAGCGCAGAAGAAAAGGGCTTTGGCGTAAAATATTTTATATTCAAAAACGGTGAGAACCAAAAAAATCTGTCTACTATAAATGACATATATTATTTTTTATATGAAAATAAATTTGACAGAAACGATTATATAATCGCTCTCGGCGGAGGAGTTGCGGGTGATATGGCGGGATTTGCCGCCGCTACTTATTTACGCGGGATTAAATTTATACAGATTGCCACGACTTTGCTTGCGCAGGTTGATTCTTCTGTCGGAGGTAAAACCGGGGTTAATTTATCCTGCGGAAAAAATCTTGTCGGGGCGTTTTATCAGCCGCAGATGGTTTTATGCGACACAAAAGTTTTACGCACTCTTTCTGATGATATATACTCCGACGGTATGGCTGAGGTTATAAAACACGGTTGTATAAAAAGCGTTGAACTTTTTGATTCTCTCGTAAATAAAGATATAAGCGTAACCGATATGGTTTATCAAAATGTCAAAATAAAATCCGAGGTTGTTATGTCTGATGAGTTTGAGACAGGGGAACGCGCCGTTTTAAATTTCGGTCACACCGTAGGTCACGCGATAGAAAAATATTACGGATTCTCGAAATTTTCCCACGGGAAAAGTGTTGCGCTCGGTATGGTTTACGCCGTAAAAATTTCGCATATTTTAAAATTATGCGAATATGATTTAATTGAGAAAACAACAAATATTTTAAATATATATTCATTACCCGTAAATATCGGTGAAAAAATCGACAGTAAAATTTTATCCGATATTTGCTGCGGTGACAAAAAATCCGAAAATGATTTTATAAAATTTGTCCTGCTTGAAAATATAGGAAAATATAAATTTGTTAAGATAAACAAAAACGAATTAACTGATATATTTGATAAAATTGGGTGAACATCTATGTATGAATTGAAAAACATTAAAATAAATCCCGCATTTAAAACGGGTACCGTCACCGTTCCGTCGTCTAAAAGTATATCTCACAGGGCTTTAATCTGTGCCGCTCTTGCTCACGAGCAAAGCCATATATACAGAATAGACAGCTCCGATGATATTGACGCGACGATTGACGCATTATGTAAAATCGGTGAAACTATAAAGATATGTGAGGATAAAATAACCGTAAACGGTATTGAAAATACAACCGGTACATCGAATGATATTTCGATACATTGCAAAGAATCGGGTTCGACTTTACGATTTTTAATCCCTGTCGCTGCCGCTTTGGGTATAAACGCGACTTTTACTGGTGAAAGGTCGCTTCTCTCGCGTACTATAAGTTTATATGAGGATTTATTTAAGGATAAAAACGTTGATTTTAAAACGTCCGACGGTAAACTTCCCGCTTCGATAAGCGGTAAATTATCTTCGGGGACGTTCTATATCCCGGGAAATATAACGTCGCAGTATATAACAGGTTTATTGTTCGCTTTACCGCTTCTTGACGGTGATTCGGAGATAATCCTCACTTCAAATCTGGAATCCGCGCCGTATGTCGATATGACGATTGATGTTTTACGATATTTCGGCATATCGGTTCACAGGACGGTAAACGGATATTACATCAACGGCAATCAACATTATTTAAGTGCGACATATATTGTCGAGGGTGATTTTTCCCAAGCGGCTTTTTTCGCCTGTGCGGCTGTTATTAACGGTGATATAACGATAAAACGGTTGACTTCAAGATCACTTCAAGGGGATTATAAAATCATTGATATTTTATGCGAATTCGGCGCGAAAGTTTTTTTTGACGGCAACGATTTAAAAGCGGTAAAATGCGAGAATTTAAAAGGTATAAAAATAGACGCGACGCAAATTCCCGATATTATCCCTGTTTTATCGGTTGTCGCCGCATATGCGGAGGGTGAAACTGTTATATATAACGCGGGGCGTTTACGGTTAAAAGAGAGTGACAGGATAAAATCGACCTGCGAAATGCTTTTATCAATCGGCGCGGACGTTAAGGAAACCGACGACGGACTTATTATAAACGGTACGGGAGGAAAAAAACTTCCGGGCGGCTTTGTAAAATCTTTCAACGACCACCGAATAGCTATGTCTGCCGCTGTTGCAAGTGTATGGACCGAAAACGGTGTAACGATTGACGATATGAGTTGTATAAACAAGTCATATCCTATGTTTTTACGTGATTTTATGGTGTGATTATGAGAAAACCATTATCGAGTATTAATCCTGTTTTATATTTTTTCGCAGTCAAAGCAAGACGTTTTGACAGATACATAAAATGGTTTTCCAAAAAAAATAAATTTACGAAATTTATTTCGAAAGATAAATTAAATTACAGGGTATACAAACATCAATCTGTATTAGTCCGCAAACTGGGAGAATCAGACCTGACTTTACAATATAATAAAATCGAAAATCTAAAACTTGCCGTAAATAAAATAAACGGTATAGTCATAAAACCGGGGGAAATATTTTCTTTCTGGTATTTAGTGGGTTGTCCCACGAGAAAAAAAGGTTATCTGGATGGTATGCTTTTATCGGAGGGGGAAGCCTTATCGGGATTAGGCGGCGGATTATGTCAAATCGCCAATCTTATACACTGGTTATGCTTACACAGTCCGCTTAAAGTTATTGAAAGACATCACCATTCATATGACCCTTTCCCCGACCAAGGCAGGGTTGTGCCGTTCGGAAGCGGAGCTTCTGTTTTTTACAATTATATAGATTATCAATTTATAAATGAGACGGATTACACATTTCAATTATTATTTTGGTTTGACGATAAATGTATTAACGGTGATTTACGCGTAAACATAGAATTACCATACAAATATCATGTATTTGAAAAAAATCATGAATTTGTAAAAACTGGAGATTCTTTTTACAGACGAAATGAACTCTGGCGTGAAAAATATTACAAAAAGGGGAGCGGTGATGCTATTGAAACAGAACTTCTTCAAAAAAACAACGCTCTTGTTAAATATACGCCTGACGAGTATGTGACGGAATAACGGGGGATACGACGCGGGGGGCGTTCTTTTTCATTGAGAGAAAAAGAACCAAAAAGAACATCCAAACAAAAAAGATAAGAGAGTTTAAAAATATGGGTTCGGTATACGGTAACAAGTTGAAAATTTCTGTTTTCGGTGAATCACACGGAGAAGGAATCGGTGTTGTGATTGACGGATTTCCTGCGGGATTTGAAATTGATTTTGAATATATAAACGAATTTTTAAAACGCCGCGCTCCGGGTGGAAGTTTATCGACTTCACGCGTTGAAAGTGATACACCCGAAATATTATCGGGTATAAAAAATGGTTTCACGACAGGTTCGCCTGTTTGTGCTTTTATCAGAAACAATAATAAGCATTCGTCGGATTATCAGGATAAATTGATAAATCCGCGGCCAAGTCACGCGGATTATAACGCTTATGTAAAATATAACGGATATTCAGACCAACGCGGAGGCGGTCATTTTTCGGGACGTTTGACCGCTCCTCTCGTATTCGCGGGGGCGTTATGTTCCGACTGGTTAAAAAAAACATATGATATAAAAATCAACGCGTATTTAAAGAGAGTAGGGGAGTTTACCAACGATATTCCCGATTTTATGAGTAAAGTCGAGAATTTTATTTCCGAATTAAAACATCGCGGCGATTCTGTCGGAGCGGTTATTGAATGTGTAGCGGATAATATACCGCAGGGACTTGGTGAGCATATGTTTTCATCGGTTGAAGCGGCGGTTTCATCGTGTGTTTTCGGTATACCGGGAGTAAAAGGGATTGAATTCGGCAAAGGTTTTGAGTTTGCGTCAATGTATGGTTCACAAGCGAACGATGAATATTATTATGACGAAAACGGTGATATAAAAACCAAAACAAACAATAACGGCGGAATAATCGGGGGAATGACATCAGGTATGCCGCTTGTATTCTCCGTGGTTTTTAAGCCGACACCGTCAATTTTTACAAAGCAGAACACGATAAATCTTGAAACAAAATCCAACGATAAATTTACGATAAAAGGCAGACATGACCCATGTATCGGTATACGTGCCGTACCTGTGGTTGAAGCAGCAGCAGCAATTGCATTGATGGATTTAGTTTTATAGAATAATAGGAAGTTGTCAACAAAAAACACCGATATAAAACCGGTGTTTTTTTCAATTATATAAAACTTTAATCATAATAATGATATTTGCATTGTGCTATTTCTACGCTATTATCTTTTATTCTGTATACTAATCGATGTTCCTCATCAATTCGCCTGCTCCACCAACCGGATAAATTATCTTTTAACGGTTCGGGTTTACCTAATCCTTCATATGGAGTACGTTCAATATCTTTTATTAAAAGATTTATTTTTTTTAGAATTTTTTTGTCGTTGAATTGCCATTCCAAATAATTATTCCACGCTTCATCACTCCATATTTTCTTCATCGTCCACCTCTATCAACTCATGTTCAACGCCTTTTCCGTTTTCTAACTGTTCAAGAGCCTTTTTTAAATGTTCTTGATTTGATTTACTGTAAAACGGGTCTGCTTCAATAGGGAAAGGTATTCTCTGTTTACTTACGGCGGCACGCGCGAAAATATTAAAAGCCACGGACATATTTAATCCGACATTTTCACAAAATTCGTTAAATTCTTCTTTTAATTTTTCGTCCATACGTATATTTATATTTGTTTGTCTCATGTTATCACCTCGAAATATTTTGATTTTGTATATACATTATATCAAAATTTATTGACATTGTCAACAAAAAACACCGATATAAAACCGGTGTTTTTTCATATAATATTATTTTTATTACAACTCAACAATCCAATTATATTTATCTTCGATTCTGCCGTATTGTATACCTGTTATTGTATCGTAAAGTTTTTTCGCGACAGGTCCGATTTCTCCGTTGTTTATGTTCATTTTATCGCCGTTGTTGTTTAATTCGCCTATCGGTGAAATAACAGCCGCGGTTCCTGTTCCGAATGCTTCGTTGAGCGTACCGTTTTTGTTCGCTTCAACAACTTCTGCCAGCGCGAGTTTACGTTCCTGTACATCATATCCCCACTCTTTAAGCAAATGTATAACAGAATCACGCGTAACACCCGGAAGTATACTTCCGTCAAGGCTCGGGGTTATGATTTTACCGTCTATCACAAAAAATACGTTCATAGTCCCGACTTCGTCTATATATTTTCTCTCTACTCCGTCAAGCCACATAACCTGAGCGTATCCTATTTCTTTCGCTTTATACTGCGCTTTGAGTGAAGCCGCGTAGTTTGCACCCGCTTTCGCGAATCCCAAACCGCCTTTTACCGCTCTTACATATTCATTTTCAACATATATTTTTACAGGATTAATTCCTTCGGGATAATATGAACCGACGGGTGAAAGTATTATCATAAACAAATAAGTGGACGACGCTCTTACTCCTATATAAGGGTCGGTAGCGATTATAAACGGTCTTATATATAAAGAATATTCGGGTTCACTCGGAATCCATTCTGAATCAAATTTTACGGTTTCTTTTATCGCTTCAAGTGCGAATTCCGGGTCGAGTTCCGGGATACAGAGACGGTCACATGTCCAGTTCATTCTCGCAATATTTTTTTCGGGTCTGAAAAGCTGTAATTTACCCGATTCGGTTCTGTACGCTTTCATACCCTCGAAAAGTTCCTGTCCGTAATGGAAAACCATAGCGGCGGGCGAAAGAGATATATTACCGTAGGGAACAATTTTAGGATTGTTCCAACCTTTATCCTGATTATACTCCATAACAAACATATGGTCTGAAAAGTTTTTGCCGAAAAGCATATCGCTTGACTGTGGTTTTATTTTAGGTTGCGTTGTTTTTTCTGTTATTATATCTTTTGCTGTCATTTTTAACATGATGAATCCTCCGTTTTTATACTTAATTTTTCTATATTATATAACATTTTATAACAAAAGTCAATATATTTTTAATTTATGTCTTGCAGTTTGTTTATGAAGCATGATATAATATAAAAAACGAAGTTATACAAAATTTAATTTATATTTTATTATTTTAATTTTGGAGGAAAAATATTATGTTAAAAGCGGCATTGATTGGTTTTTACGATTTGAGAGAGGATAACAGATGGGACATAGTCAAAAAATTATCGGATTACGGATACAAAGCGTTGGAACACGGCGGATTTTTATTCAGGGGCGATGTAAACGAAAACTTGAAAAAACTCGCGGATATGAATTTCTCTGTTTTATCAATCTCAACGGATATTGACGGTTTACAGAATAAAATCGACGAAGTTATAAAAAACGCGAAAGCAATCAACGTAAAAAATGTTATATGTTTTTGGAGCGACCCTAAAACTTACGAAGAAGCTGTCGAGATAGCGAAAATATTCGATAAAGCAGGGGAAAAACTTAAAAGTGAAGGATTATATCTCTGTTATCACAATCACGACCACGAATTCAAAAGAAGTTTCAACGGCGTAAAATATTTTGATTTACTTATGGCGAACACATCGCCCGAAAACGTATATTTAGACCTCGATATAGGCTGGGTAACAGTAGGCGGTGAAAACGCCTGCGAAGTTTTGAGACGTGTAAAAGACAGAATAAGACTTCTGCATTTCAAAGATTTTTACGATTTAAATAACGGCGGCTCATTTACATCTCTCGGAACGGGAAAAGTACCGATACAGGAAATCCTTGCGGAAGCTGATAAACTCGGTATAGAATATATAACCGTTGAACAGGATGTATTGAGAAATCTCGACGCTGACAACACTGTTTTATTATCATATCTGACATTAAAAGAAAGCGGATTGGTTGAATAAAAAATAAAAAATTATATGATTTATATACGGGAGCATATACGAAATATGTTTCCGTATATTTTTATAAAAATTACAGATAATATAAATTATAGTAATTTTGATTAGATTTACAAAAAGGCGAAATTTATGTTTGATTTATGGCGATACGGTAAAATAAAAAATAAATTTGAAAATAAAATTGATGAATCCGACGATGTTAATTTTTCGAATATAAAAAAATATCTCGGAAAAAATTCCGATGTGACATATAAAGAAATTCTGATAAATGATAATGTCGATTTGGAAAACAGAATATTTATGCCCGTTGTTTTTATCGACGGACTTGTTAATGTTGATATGTTTGACAACACAGTTTTAAAACCGTTGAAGTTAAGCGAAAAAATAAAAAATTCAAAAAGTGAAACAGAGTTTATGCAAATTGTCGCGGACAGTGAAATATATCATATAAATTACGATATAAAAGAAAATATATCAGAAGTTATCGACGATTTGTTAAACGGTTCTGTCGCTATTATATCGGATAAAGAAAAAAAAGCTGTTTTATTTGAGTTAAAAGGATTTCAAATGCGTTCGCTTTCGGAACCGTCAAACGAAGCTGTTATAAAAGGTCCGAAAAACGCTTTTATTGAAGTTATACGCCAAAATACCGCACTTGTGAGACGGCATATAAAAAGCGTTGATTTAAAAATTGACAGCTTATCCGTAGGAAATACAAGTTCATCTTTCGCGTCTGTTATATATATGAACAGTATAGTTGACAAAAATCTTTTGGATATTGTAAAAGATAAAATAAAAATAATAAACTGCGAAAATATAATAAGCATAGGTGATTTTGAGGAACGATTGACAGATAAACGTTACTCCATTTTCCCCCACACATTAATCACAGAACGCCCCGACAAGTTTTGTTCTAATATAATGGAGGGTAAAATAGGGATAATTGTGGATGGATTCCCCACCGCGATTATCGTTCCCGCGGTTTTGAATATGTATTTCCAAGCTCCCGATGATTATTCAAATAATTATTCTGTCGTAACATTTCTCAGAATTATACGTTATATCTGCGCGATTATCGCTCTTGTTTTGCCGTCTGTATATATCGCAGTCGTGTGTTATCACCCCGGATTGTTAAATGACGCACTCGCTTTGTCTATAATAAAAAGCAAACAGGAAGTCGCTTTGTCGTCAATTCAAGAAATATTATTTTTAACTCTGGCTTTTGAAGTGCTTATGGAAGCGGGTATAAGAATGCCCAGAACAATCGGGCAGGCTGTGCCGATAATCGGCGGCTTGATAATCGGTGACGCTGCCGTTTCGGCAAAAATTATTTCTCCCCTCGTTGTCATAACCGCGGCGATAACAGGAATAACAGGATTTATGGTTCCCAATCAGGAATTTTTAAATTCAATAAGAATATGCAGATATATATTTATTGTATGCTCAATATTCGGCGGATTTTTCGGTATTGCTGCCGCTGCCGCAGGACTTATATATTATCTGTGCTCAACAGAATCTTTCGGAGTTCCGTATTTCGCGCCGTTTGTTTCAAACGAGGGTAAAAAAATCTTTTCGGATACATTTTTCAGAAAACCCAACGGATAAAGTCAGGAGTGTATTTGTTTTATGAAAATAAAAGTAATAAAATTTACAATAATCACAATTTTTTTGTTGTCTTTCGCGTATGTAAATAAAGACAAAATCCCGATGCCGAAAGAATTAAAAACACTTGAATTTATAATAACCGGCGGTGTTGATATTGACAGAAAAACATCGGACAAAAATAATATGTTCAGTATAAGTTATATAGGAAGCGAAGGTTCTGCAAACGAAGCGGATAAATCAAACGAAAACAAACATATATTTAATGTAAAATCTGACACTATGAATAAAACCGTTGAAAAACTCCGTGATTTGACAAATAAAAGTATAAATGATTCGCATTTAAAATATATGCTGATAGGTGAAGAAACCGCGAAAAACAGTCTTGAATATTTTATAGATTATTATTCGAAAAATTCAAATATTCGTCTTGATGTATATACTTTTATAACAAAAGACATGACAAGCGAAGAATTTATTAAAAAAATTTTAACTTCGCAAATCGATGTAAACGCGAGACTTGACGGTTTTGTAAACGATAAAACGAAAATAAGTTCAATGACAAAAAAGAATTTAAAAGATATAATGCAAATTTTTTACACAAAAGAAAAAACCGGACTTCTTCCCGTAATTTCAATAAAAGAAAACCCCGTTACAAATGCTGTTGACAATGAAAAAAACGAAAATCAATATACTTTTGAATTTTTCGGGCTTGGTATAATAAAAAACGGAAAATTAATTGATTATATGCCGTATTCTTTGGTAAAACCATATTTAATCCTGACAAAATCGTTAAAAATGACGGATATAGAAATAAAGGACGAAAAAAATAATTTGTATGTTTATACAATAAAAAATTCAAACACACAAACAATATTTAAATTCGACAAATCAGATATACCCAAAAAAGTTATATTTAATATAAACCTCGAAACCGAATTAATTGAATCATCATCAAAAGAAAAATCAGATAAAAATAATAAACTTCAAAGTGAAAAAATAAAAGAAGAAGTCGAAGAAGTTATAAAACTCACAAAAAAAACAAACGCCGACTTTTTAAATATCGGCGAAATTTTAAGTATTCGTTATCCTTATAAATGGCATACGATAAAAAACGACTGGCAAAATATTTTTGAAAATATTGAATATGAAATAAATGTTTCTGTCAAAGGGAGATAAAAATATTTGTAAAAAATCACGAGGTGTAAAATTTTTAATGGATAACACAAAAAAAACAAACCGAAAAATAAGTATTCGTCAAGTTATGATATTGTTTTTTTTCACGGTTGTTTCCTGTACATTACGTATAACAACCGTAAATCAAAATAATTTTTTCGCAAAATCAAGTTGGCTTTCGCCTTTTTTTGCTGTAATTCCGATGTTATTACTTATTTTTATTTTAGATAAACTGATAAAAAAACATCAGGATAAATCATTGACACAGATTATCGAAATTGTTTTCGGGAAAATAATCGGGAAAATAATTCTCTTTTTATTTTTTATTCACGTTTTATTTTATATATCTTTTTTCTTGAAAAACTTCGGTGAAAAATTTGTTTCTTCGATTTTTCCTGATGTTTCACCTATGTTTTTTATAATACTTTTAATTTTATCCGCATTATTCGCGGTGAAAAAAAACATAGAATCTTTCGCAAGATTTGCGGAGTTTTCGTTTTTTATAATTTTAATTGTATTTATCGCGGCATTTTTTACAGTTTTGCCCAATATAGAAATAAAAAATCTTTACCCCGTGACTTATTATGATGTATCCGATATATTAAAATCGTCGCTTCCGTTGATAAGCATTTGGTCTCCTCTGACATTTTCACTTTTTCTCGGTGATAATATAAGATATTCCGGAAAACCCGGAACAGAGGAAAACAATAATACAACGGATAAATTTAAACATACAGCTGTAAAATTTATGATTATTACAGCGATATTTAATCTTCTTTGTTTTATCGCAGTTATAGGGATTTTTAACGCAGACACGGCAAACAGTATGCCAATGTCTTATTTTATGATATTCAAAAGCATAAAATCTTCCGGTATTATACAAAGTTTTGAGACTTTATTTATATTTTCATGGGTATTTACAGATTTTATCATAGTCGTGTATTATATGTTCATCATGTCGAAAATATTTAAAACTTTATTTGTGATTGACCATGAAAAAACGAAATTTTTTATGGTTCCTCTCGCGTTTATTATATTGATTTTAACATTTATTATCGGTGAAAATAATTCGGAAGCCGAGTTTTTTTACACGAATATTTTATCGTTTTCGTCGGTTGTATTGGGATATATTTTCCCGTTTTTGTTGGTTGGTGTGGGAAAGGTTCGGCGGGTTTTGTGAGATTAACAAGAATTTATTGGGTATTTAAATAGCCTTAATTATCATAATTTTTTTCTGTATTAATTCCTATATTACCGAAATTAGCATCCCATTTTACTTCTATGTCTAATAATCGCATAACATCACGGAGTTTAACAAAGTTATTGCCGTTTATTAAATAAGCAGTGATTTCTACAGGGATTCCGTCTTTAGATATATTGATATTTGCGTTTAATGTTGCGTACTTCGACATATCATCACCTAATATCATTTCACCGCCAACTGAAATATACGGTTGACCACTTGTAAGTGTTATTGTATTTGTCTCATTATCCCAACCGATTGAAAATTGTTTTTCCGTACCGATTAATACATAAGCAAGATCGCGTAATTTGAAAAAATTATTGTCGTTAAGCAGATACGCTTCAAAATGTGTTGCTATACCATTTACATATACTATCGACGATGTTGGATTTGTGATAAATTGCATTTGTAATATTGACCATTTACCATCTTTTTGCGAAACGGTCAAACCATTGTTGAAAGATTCAATCCAGTTATATATAAATGGCACAATTTCATTGCCTGTTTTGTCTATAATCCCCCAATTACCATCTTTCTTAACGACCGCAAATCCTTCGCTGAAACCTTTGGCTTCATCATATATAAAAGGAATAATTTTATTATTTTCTTTATCTATAAAACCCCATTTATTACCTTTCATCATAGCTGACAAACCATCTTTGAATCCTCTGATTAAATTATACTCAAGAGAATCAATTTTTTCACTATCGTAAATGAAAGGAATAATTTCTTTGCCTGTTTTATCTATAAACCCCCATTTGCCATTTTTTTGTGCAGCCGCTAAACCTTCATTAAAAGGTTCTACTCTATTATAAGTGAGAGGAATAACTTCATTGCCCGTTTTATCTATAAATCCCCATTTTGCTGTAGAAATTGAGGAATCCCAATTCCACCAAACAGCAACAGACGCCATTCCGTCAATGAAATCCCCAACATATGCGTAATTCAATCCGGAAATTATTTTAGTCCCTGTTTTGTCTATAAATCCTTGTTCGGATTCCCATAATTCGCGGTCTATATAATTAATATATGCTAAATCTTCGCTAAATCTTGTATAATATTTACTAATACGATTATCTTCGTTCGGAATAGCTTCTTTCCCTGTTTTATCTACAAATAACCATTCACCACTTCCATTGTCATCATAAATGGTAATTGACGCTAAACCTTCACTGAAATTTTGAACTTGACTGTATATGAAAGGCACTGCTTCATTTCCTGCTTTATCTATAAATCCCATTTTAACGGATTCACAACCGGTTTTACTATTATCACGAATATCCACAGCCGCCATACCTTCGTTGAAATCCCAAATCCAATCATACATGCAAAGAATAACTTCATTTCCTGTTTTATCTATAAATCCCCATTTATTATTTTTCCAAACAGCCGCTAAACCTTCGCTAAAACTCCCAATCCATTCATATTCCAATCCGGAAACAATTTCTTTAATAATTACATTTGTTGTATCAATTGCATTTACATTAAATACAGGTGATATAGTCATTGTCATTGGAACAAGTGTTAAAACTAACGCAAGTATAAAACTTATAAATTTTTTTAATGAATTTGGCTTTTGCATGATATTTTTCTCCTACACGTTTTTTTATTTACAACCCTAATTATCCACATCATCTATAATATAATCCATTGAAATCTGGTCTTTTTCTATATCAATCGGATTAAATATACTACCTCTGGCGGGGATTTTCGCTTTTCTGTACTGCTCTGTATTCTGATAAAACATCGCAGGATTTTTTGTCACGCTTACAAGTGAACGTCCTTTCGCGAGATTTATTGTATCAACGCCGATTGTTGTCCTTGTACTTTTTAACGGTATAACTGCGGAATTTATAATCACCGCTTTATTATCCGATGAAAGCAGTAAAAATTCGCAGTCCTCATTTTCGGGCGTATGTTTTATCGAAACAACAGGCGATGCTACGGAAAACGCTCCCGTTAATTTTTTTCTGTTGGTTTTTGTTTTATATACATCAAGCGAGATTTTCGCTGTCTTGCCGTTTTGGAAAAATAACAACAGATTACCGTTATAATCGTTTGTTATATGCACATATATTATTTTTTCACCGTCTTCAAATGATAATTTCGCGGGGATATAATCGCCTAAAACAGACGCTTTTACGTTGTCAAATTCATAAACGCGTGTTTTATATACCTGCCCTTTATCGGTAAAAAATAATATCTCGTCGATATTTTGCGATTCTTTTTCGAGTATGATTTCGTCGTTTTCTTTGAGTTTCTGCTCGTCGTTACCTCTGAGTGACTGCGTTGTTATTTTTTTGAAATATCCGTCACGCGTTAAAATTAAATGTACGCCGTAGTTTTCGATTTCTTCTGTGATGTCTTCAATCTCGTCGCTGTCGGTGTAAATAATTTGAGTAAGTCTCGGTTTACCATGTTTTTTCTTTACATTTTCGAGTTGTTTTATTATAATCTTTTTTTGTTTGTCGGGAGAATTGAGAATATCGTTTAAATCCGCAATATCTTTTTCGAGTTCATCAATTTCATTTGTGCGTTCGAGGATATATTCACGGTTTAAATGACGCAGTTTTATTTCGGCTATGTAATCCGCTTGAATTTCATCTATTTTAAAAGCGTTCATCAAGTTTGGCACGACTTCCGAATCGGTTTTTGTTTCCCTTACTATTTTTATAGCTTTATCAATATTAAGCAGGATTTTTTTCAAACCGTTTAAAAGATGAAGTTTATCTTTTTTCTTGCACAAATCAAAATATAATTCACGTTTTACACATTCAATTCTGAACGCAATCCATTCGGTGATAATATCTTTAACACCCAAAAGCCGCGGAGTTCCCGCGATAAGAACGTTGAAATTACACACAAAATTATCTTCGAGCGGCGTTGATTTAAAAAGTTTCGCCATGGTTTTTTCGGGGTCTGTGCCGCGTTTTAAATCAATCGTGATTTTAAGACCGCCGAGGTCGGTTTCATCGCGTATATCGTTTATTTCTTTTATTTTACCGTCTTTAACAAGCTGTTCGACTTTTTCCTGTATGGATTCGATTGTCGCGGTGTAGGGTATTTGGTATATATCAATACAATTGTTTGATTTATCGTATGAATATCTCGCTCTTACTTTAATACTGCCCCTGCCTGTGTTATATATTTCTTCGAGAGTGTTTTCGTTATATATCAGCTGTCCTCCGGTTGAAAAATCGGGGGCTTTTAATATCTGCATGATTTCTTTAACGGAAGTATTTTCTTTTTTCAACAATTGAATAGTAGTGTCGCAGACTTCTGAAAGATTAAAAGAGCATATCTGGCTTGCGAGACCAACGGCGACGCCTTGATTCGGAGATACAAGTATATTCGGAAAAGACGCTGGAAGTAAAACGGGTTCTTTCATTGTATTGTCGTAATTATCAATAAAATCTACGGAATCTTTATCTATACCCCCGAATAATTCCGCGCAGATTGAATCGAGTTTACATTCTGTATATCTCGAAGCGGCGAACGCCATATCCCTCGAATATTGTTTTCCGAAAGAACCTTTTGAATCTATAAACGGGTGAAGCAGAGCTTCGTTTCCTTTTGTCAGTCTGACGAGAGTTGCGTATATCGCGAGGTCGCCGTGAGGGTTAAGTTTCATCGTCTGACCTACGACATTCGCGGATTTTGTTTTATTGGAAGAAGGGGAGAGAAGTCCCATTTTATACATAGTATATAAAAGTTTTCTGTGTGACGGTTTAAGTCCGTCAATTTCGGGGATCGCTCTTGAAATTATAACGCTCATTGCATACGGCATAAAATTTAATTCAAGCGTATCGGTGATTTTTTGGTCAACCACATGAGCGGGGGTTTTGTCTGTTATTTTTGGATTGTTTTTATTTTTCGGCATGATTTTTATTTCTCCTGTTTTTCATCTTCATCTTAAATTTTACTATAAATATAATAATAGAAAATTCGGATTTTGTCAAGACGAAAAAAATAATGTCACAGTATTGACCGCGGCATTATTTATATGATATAATAAAACAGATTTTATGAATTAATATTTTAAGGGGACAAAAAAACAAATGTCGGTAAAAAACAATTACAGCCACACAATCCGCGCGAGTTATATAGGATATATAACTCAGGCTATCATAAATAATTTCGCGCCGCTTTTATTTTTGACTTTTCAGAAATCTTATAATATCCCGATAAAACAAATAACCTTGTTGGTAACCATAAACTTCGCAGTGCAATTACTTGTCGATTTTTTATCTGCGAAATTTGCGGATATAATCGGATACAGACCGCTCGCCGTAACCGCTCATATATGTTCCGCCGCGGGACTTGCGGGACTGGGTTTGTTTCCCGAACTTTTCAAACAAAACCCATATGCGGGACTTTTAATCGCTATAATTTTATACGCTGTCGGCGGAGGTTTAATTGAAGTTCTGATAAGCCCGATTGTCGAGGCGTGTCCTGCCGAATCTTCGAAAAAATCGGCGAATATGAGCCTTTTACATTCGTTTTATTGTTGGGGGCATGTTTTTGTTGTTATTGTTTCAACTTTGTTTTTTGTATGTTTCGGTATTGAAAATTGGAAAATTCTTGCGTGTATATGGGCGGTTATCCCGTTGTTAAACGCCTTTTATTTTTCACGCGTGCCAATTGCAACACTCACCCAAAAAGGCGAGAGTATGTCGATAAAAAATCTCGTCACTTCAAAATTATTCTGGCTTCTGATACTTCTTATGGTATGTTCCGGAGCGTCTGAACAGGCGATGATTCAATGGGCGTCAGTGTTCGCGGAAGCGGGGTTAAAAGTATCGAAAACCATAGGCGATTTAATGGGACCCTGTCTGTTCGCCGTTCTTATGGGAATATCGAGGGTGTTTTATTCAAAATTCAGCGAAAAAATAAATCTCCGCGTTTTTATGATATTCTGCGGCGGATTATGTATTGTCAGTTATCTTCTCGCGTCACTTTCGCCGAATCCCGTGATTGGACTTATAGGCTGTGCGATATGCGGCTTATCCGTCGGGATAATGTGGCCCGGGACATTCAGTATCGCCGCCGAAAAATGTCCCAAAGGCGGCACGGCTTTATTCGCGCTTTTAGCGTTGGGTGGTGATTTGGGCTGCTCCGGCGGACCTACTCTGGTCGGTATAACATCGGAAGTCGCCGGAGGCAGCATAAAAACAGGGATTATAGCGGGGATTGTTTTCCCCACAGTTTTAATTATCGGCTTGCTTTTATTGTCAAAACAAAAAGCAGCATAATTTATTTTATACTTTCTTTAAAATCTTTGACAATTTTCCTGACAGATTCGATGCTTTCTTTTCCGAATTCCGCGACTGTTTTTACAAGCAGTTCACTTATAATAATACCGTCAGATATTTTCGCCGTTTCTTTTGCCTGTTCAAAGTCGGAATTTTCCAATCCGATAAGGCAGGGGAGCGGTGAATTTTTTTTGATTTCGCTTATCAATTCGGATAATCCCGGAAGTCCCGAATTTTCAACTCCGGGTAATGATATACAATATAAAAATCCGTTCGCGTCTTTTGATATTTTTTCTATTCTTTCCTGTGAAGTCGGTGCGATAAGCGATATTAAAGATATATCGTATTTTTTACATTCGTTTTCAATTTCGTCTTTTTCCTCAAACGGCAAATCGGGGATAATAACGCCGTCAATCCCTGTTTCTTTACATTTTGACATGAATTTTTCTTTCCCGTATGTAAAAACAGGGTTCATATACGTCATAAACAACAGCGGGATATTTGTCTTTGACCTGACTTTTGTTATCATATCGAAGATTTTATCGGCGGTGCAGCCGTTTGCGAGTGAGCGTTCATGTGCCGCCTGAATTTCTACGCCTTCCGCGACAGGGTCAGAAAAAGGTATGCCAATCTCGATAATATCAACGCCTTCTTCCGCCATTGCAAGAATCAATTTTTCCGTTGTTTCCATATCGGGGTCGCCGCCCGTTACATAAGCAATGAGGGCTTTTTGACCGTTGTTTTTTAATATATCAAATCTTTCCGGTATTTTATTCATATAAATTTTCTCCTTTATATCTCGCAATCGGAGCGACGTCTTTATCGCCCCTGCCTGAAAGGTTTACTACAATAATTTTATCTTTTGCCATTTTAGGCGCGAGTTTTTGTACATAAGCGACAGCATGCGCGCTTTCAATAGCGGGGATAACACCCTCTGTTTTTGACAGATATTCAAACGCTTCCACAGCTTCTTCGTCTGTCACGGGGACATAATCGACACGTTTTATATCGGATAAATACGAGTGTTCCGGACCTATACCGGGATAATCAAGCCCTGCGGAAATTGAATAAACAGGGGCAATCTGTCCGTATTCGTCCTGACAGAAGTATGATTTCATACCGTGAAAAATCCCTACTGCTCCGTTTGCTATCGTTGCGGCGTTTTCGGGCGTGTCAACACCAAGTCCTGCGGCTTCACAGCCAATCAGTTGTACCGTTTTATCCTCGATAAAATCATAAAACGCGCCTATCGCATTGCTTCCGCCGCCGACACATGCGACGACAGCATCGGGGAGTTTTCCCTCTTCTTTAATCATTTGTTCTTTTATTTCTTTACCGATTATTTTCTGGAAATCACGGACTATCATGGGGAAAGGGTGAGGTCCCACAGCGGAACCCAGAACATAATGTGTATCGTTTATACGTAATGTCCATTCACGCATTGTCTCGTTCACTGCGTCTTTAAGCGTCATTGTACCGCTTGTGACTGTGCGTACTTTCGCACCCATGAGTTTCATTTTATAAACGTTTAAAGCTTGACGTTCAGTATCCTCTTTCCCCATAAATATTTCACATTCCATATTCATGAGAGCGGCGGCTGTTGCGGTTGCGACACCATGCTGTCCGGCTCCTGTTTCAGCGATAACACGGGTTTTACCCATTTTTTTCGCGAGTAATACCTGACCCAGAACGTTATTTATTTTATGTGAACCCGTATGGTTTAAATCTTCGCGTTTGAGATAAATTTTCGCTCCGCCCAAATCCTCCGTCATTTTTTTAGCATAGTATAAAAGTGACGGTCTCCCTGCGTAATTTTTGAGTAAATCCATGAGTTCTTCCTGAAACTGCGCATTGTCTTTGTAAAATGTATACGCTTTTTCCAGTTCTTCGACTGCCTGCATTAATATTTCGGGAATAAACTGACCGCCGAAATCCCCGAATCTGCCTTTTTTTGTCGCCATGATTTTTTTCCTCCCCGTATAATCTTAAAATAATAATTTAACAAATTGCAATAAAAAAGCCCCAGATTAAAGTGTGTAAAAAACTTTAACCAAGGACGAATAATATATCCGCGGTGCCACCTTGACTTACGGTTTATAAAAAACCGTACTCTCATCAGGATACTTTTATATAATATCCCACACAACTCACGTATGCGTAAACGTCACGGAATACTCGGTGTATAAAAACACCTTTGACCATGCCCTCGGCAGTCCATTTAACAACCTGCGTTTCTATCCGATTCTCAGCTCCGCGGATTCTCTGTAATGCGCATATATTGTTTTTATCTCTGCTTCAACGGTTTATTTATAAAAATATTTAATTTTAAATAATTATAACACATTTAATTTTCTTTGTCAACAACATTTTTGTTTTGCAAAAAATCAACTCCGGTCACGAAAAAAGTTTTTGTTTTGTGACTAAAATCAAAAAATATTTTTAAAAACACTTTGTTTGAGACTGGTATGTGATTATGAGATTGTATAATATAATCAGCAATAAGAAATCACAATAAAAAACATTCAGCAATCTTGTTGCAAACATATTATATAAGAATTCATCAAATATTTGGTATCCTCATATAACATCCTCAGAAAGCTGTCCGGGTTTTAAAACTCGGATAGCTTTTTGCGTACAATTGTTTTATAAATAAAATTTATCTTGAATAACTTTTATTTTTGTGATATAATATAGAAAAATAAATTTAATGAAAGAAATGATAAACGCGTGATTTTATGATAGAAAATACTGTTGAACATATAATAAATATATCCGAACTTGAATATTCGGAGTATATCGAAAAAGCCGTGAAAACCGCTCTATATATCGAAAATGTAAATTACGGCTGTGAAATAAACGTTGAAATAACGGATAACTCACAAATACAACAGTTAAATAAAGAATACAGAGGGAAAGATGCTCCGACAGATGTATTATCTTTTCCCATGATTGAAAGCGACAGGATAGATTTTATAAAGAGCGATAACAAAAACGAAATTTTAAAAACTTTTTCGGATGAAGTAAACCCCGAAAACGGACTTATTCTTCTCGGTGATATTATTATTTCAATAGAAAAAGCGAAAGAACAAAGTGAAGAATTAAACCAGAGTTTAGAACGTGAGCTTATGTTTTTGGCGATACATTCAACCCTGCATTTATTGGGGTATGACCATGAATTATCAGAAAAAGATGATTTAATTATGAGAGAAAAACAAAGAGAAATTATAAAATATATAGAAATAAAGAGTGAGAATTTATGAATAAAAAAACTGCATTTACAGCTATTGTGGGGCGTCCCAACGTCGGGAAATCCACTCTGCTCAACGCGATATTACAGGAAAAAATCTCGATAATATCAAAAAAACCGCAAACAACAAGAAACAGAATAACAGGTATACTGACAAAAGAAAATACGCAGTATGTCTTTTTCGACACACCCGGATTACATCTCCCGAAATCTCTTTTGGGTAGGTATATGACAAAATCCGCCAACAGTGTAATAGGCGACGTTGATACAGTCGTTTTGATGATTGAACCCGTCGCGAGAATAGGCAACCCCGAAAGAAGTATTCTTGAAAAAACAAAAGCGGACAATATCCCGACGATTCTTGTTATAAACAAGATAGATACAATATCAAAAGAAAGTATTCTCGAAGTTATACAGGTTTATTCCCGTGAATACGAATTTTCCGCTATATTACCTATATCCGCGTTAAATAACGACGGGGTTGACCTTGTTTTGAAAGAGATTGACAAATATCTCGTTGAAAGCGAGTTTTTCTTCCCCGAAGATATGNTAACCGACCAGCCCGAAAGGCAGATTGCCGCCGAAATCATACGCGAAAAAGCGTTGAGACTTTTAACAGATGAAATTCCACACGGCATAGGTATTGCAATAGAAGAATACAACGAACAAAAGAGTAAAAATCTTATAAGTATACGCGCCGAAATATTCTGCGAGAAAGAATCGCACAAGAGAATAATTATCGGTAAAAANGGNGATATGATAAAAAAAATCGGCACTTACGCGAGAGAAGATTTAGAACAATTCCTCGGCGTTAAAATTTATCTCGATTTATGGGTTAAAGTAAAACAGGATTGGCGCGACAAACAGAGTGTGTTGTCAAATCTTGGGTATAACGAGAAAGATTTATAGTTGAGGGGAACAACGGGAACAGGAACGAACGGGGGC
>JGI994J12354_10000455_pt1 | contig 40944 bp, 39 predicted proteins | sample IntmicLarv3ML3BL_FD_12354 | JGI IMG/M metagenome (IMG submission 12354) | reverse complement strand
TAGTCTATCGCTCATTTATTGCTTACTTTCTGTACTTTATTCTAAAACTTCTTTCCATAATAGACTTGTAGACATTTTTTAACAATCAATAGAAAGTATGCAGCAATCAGTAAAGCAATAAAAGCACTATAGTTGAAGAAGCCAACAATTAAGGCAGCAGCAAAAATAATAAATGCACAGATTACTAAAATCATTCCACCAGATTTGTTTTCAATATATTGTGTTCTCTCATCGTTCTCTGTGTTGTATAGAATCGTGAGCAATCGCTCATCTTTCAAAACTTTCTTATACTTAGCTATTTTGATAAAAGATAGTATCATCAAAAAAAGAGATGTTGAAAGCTGTGCGCCTACAATAAAATCAAAATAGTGCTCTGTAGTAATTGGGCGCAATAATTCACTAACATGTAAAACGGATAGTAAAGAAAGTAAAGAAACACCAAGTGTATGTAACCTAATACGCTTTTCAATAACGGCCCTATAATTTCCCATCTTCCACCTCCGTAAAAATAAAAACTTCTTCTATTGACATATTGAAGAACTTCGCAATTCGATATGCAAGTGGTAAAGATGCAGTGTATTTACCTACTTCAATTGAAGTAATAGTTTGCCTCGTTGTACCAACCTCAAGTGCTAGTTCTTCTTGTGACAATTTGTTGATTTTTCTCAATTCTTTAATTCTATTATCAATAATAATCACCCTTTCCCCATTGCAAAGTTAACTTGACACTAAAAGTATAGTCTGCTTTGCAATAATTGTCAAGTATACTTTGCATTTTTTGCTTTCTATCACCATTGAGACACAAACATTGATTTGTTCAATAACTTTTTTTGACTCAAAATTGTTGCGTTTTAGTGCTTTTTTGTTTTTTTTCTTAAAATAAAAACAGCAAATTCCCATATTTTTACCGTCTTATAAATTCTGTTTTCTTGTTTTACAACTTTTATACCACAACAATGCCTTCTATATGGCTTCATTACCAACTATTGTACACCTATTTCTCTCTTGCACTTTAAAAACATATCAACTCTTCGTTTATATATAATAAGCAGAACTCAGTATTGTTAATGCCAACTCTTGCATCATTTTTAGAGCATTGATGTTTTCTTTCTCAGAAATGATTGCTATATTTTTTCTCTCAACGCTATTATATATTTCGACGTATGCATAGATAGCGATTAGGAAAACAATAATTTAAAAGCCTATTTCGTGTTAGATTAACTGATAATAATTAATACTATTTGAAAAGATGAAATTATATGAAAGTTTAATCAATAAAACGTTTTGTTTCTATACACAACCATTCAGGTTTTGGCGAAGATAAGCTATTATCAAAAAGATTTAGTTACTTTTTTGCTAGTATTTTGCGATTCAATATTGTACTATTGGAATCGACAAGACTAAGATTAAACTAGGAGATGTTATGATACTTAAAAATACCAAAGAATTGCAAAATTACATTAGTCGCTGTTTTGACAATATTACAGCGGATTACAAAAATGACTTCTTATATCTAGAAATATCGCCTGAAAATGAGCAGATGTTCAAACTACAAATGAAAGAAGCTGGATTTCATGAGTTTCAAGGTGATGAAAAAGATTATCCCAGTTTATATCTAAGTGCTGAACAATTCAAAAATAGCATTTACCATAAAAATATTCATTTTGATAACATAAAAGAGGAAAACATTTCATTTGAAAAACGCTTAATACCAGCGAACCAATTATTCAATGTAGAGGCAATCATAAATGATCCAAATAAGGAATTGAATGACAGTATGACATTACGAGCACTGGATGAATCATATGAAACAAGTATACTAACCATTGATGGCGATATCTGGATGATGGACATTTATAGTGAAACGTTCACTATTGACCCTTTTGCAAAAAAAGCCAAAGGGAAAGTTGTAACACTTGGCCTTGGTATCGGTTATTTCATATACATGGCAATGCATAATCCAAATGTTGAAAGTATTACTGTGGTAGAAATAGACCCAACAATACTTACTTTATTCAAAAAGTACATTGAGCCTCAATTTCCAAAACATATACCATTAACTATAATAAAGGAAGATGCTAAAACATGGTTTACCAAAGAAAACATTGATGAATTTGATTATGTGTTTGTAGATACCTATCAATCAAGCAACGATGGTTACGAAATGATGCAGGCAATGTTGGAATCATATCTTCCACCACTAGAAAAAGTGGACTTCTGGATTGAAGATTCATGCATAGAGTTTCTGAGATCATTAATTATCATTTTTTTCTCACAATATATACACAAGCAAAAAATACATCATCAAGATTTATACTATAATGAAATAATGAAAAAAATCACCAAGTATTTCCAGAAAAATATTACTATTGACTCCGAGGAAGTATTAAAAAATATATTATATGATAGACAAACTCTACGTGAGATTATTAGTACCAAAACAAACAACACCTAGAAAATATTATTAGTGTTGTTTCTTAATTTATTTATGACCTATTTCACCTTTGTAGTAGGACAATTGCTTCCGTATGACTAGTGTACGGAAACATATCTACTCCCTGAATGCTCATAACCTTATAACCCTTGGCTAACAAGTACTTTACGTCCCTCACTTGGCTTTCAGGACCACAAGAAATATACACTACCTTCTTTGGTTTCAGAGTGCATAAAGCCGATAGGAATTGCTCGTTACTACCACTACGTGGTGGATCCATAATAACCACATCGACTTTTTCATTTCGTTTTGCTAACTCAGCAATGAAAACACTAGCATCATTATTAAAGAATCTAATATTAGTACACTTGTTAAGTTTGCTATTGTAAATAGCATCATTGATTGCTTCCTTATTTAATTCAACCCCAATAACTTTCTTAACTTGTTTAGATGCAATAATACCAATAGTGCCAATTCCACAATATGCATCCAATAGCGTTTCATTCCCCTGAAGTTTCGCTAATTCAATGGCCCTTTGATACAGAATTTCTGTTTGCTGGGGATTCACTTGATAAAACGATTTGCTAGATACCCTGAAACTAGACCCACATAAACTGTCATAGATATAGCCACTACCATAAATAACTTTTTCTTTCTCCCCCAACACAATACTGGTGCGCCTACGATTTTCATTTAGAACAATACTCTTAATATTGGGGTGCTTCTTTACCATTTCTTTAACAAAATTATTTTTCCCCGGAAATATCAAACTACTAACAACCATTACCAGCAAAATCTCTTTTGTGTGCATCCCTTTGCGCATTAAAATATGACGAACAAACCCCTGTTGTCTATCTTCATCATAAGGCATCATTTTATACTTAATCATCATTTGATGCACTGTTTTTGAAACACTTAACAATTCTTGTTCTTCGATTATCTCCCGATCACCTTTTACCACAACAAAATGAGTTTTCGGTTTATACATCCCAGCTACAATTTCTTTCTTCCGCTTATCATAACCAAAAGTAGTAACTACTTTATAGCGATAATGACATGGATTGTCCATTGCCAAAAATGGTAAAACTTCCCTGTTTTTCCATAATTGCTGCAAGTATTCTTGTTTTTGAATAATCTGCTTGTCGTAGCTCAGATTATTTATTATCTCGCTATCACTTAAGTCTTCAACTAATAACTCTTCATTTTTCACATTATTGTACACTTTCAACTAATTCCCTAACTACTTCTTGGTCAACACAATCATAACCCTTTTCATCATAACTATAATCAATATGAGGATTGGCAGTAGTATTGGTTTTAACCCATTTTTTACAGGAACTATGGACTTGAGTAATTTTAGTTTCCTCGATTATTTTTTTAGCGTTATTTGCTTTAATTCCACCAGCTGCTAAGATTTCAATTTCAGCGCCATATGTTTCTTGTAGATAAGCCAAATTCTTAATGCCTTCCAAAGCATTATAGACAAAACCCCCAGTTAAAACACGATCAACTTTTAAGTCAATCAAGGTCTTAATAGCTTCATCCATATCACTGCAACAATCAAAAGCACGATGAATAACCACTTCCTTACCATATCCTTTGATAAGCTCAACCATTTTCTTTGTGTGCTCAACATCAATAGTGCCATTATCATTTAGAAAACCAAAAACAATACCATCCGCACCATTTTCTAACAAAATCTTTGCATCTTCAAACATCTGCTCATATTCTAATTCAGTATGGAAAAAACTTCCACCTCTGGTTCTAACCATACAAATAACTTGTAGATTGGTGTTTCTTTTCGTTAATAGTAGACTACTCAAACTTGGAGTTAATCCTCCTAGATATAAAGCACTATTTAGTTCAACTCTTTGAGCTTTGCCCAAATAAGAATTATAACAATCCTCATAAGAACCGCAACTAACTTCAACTGTTATCATAATTACCTCCTAGTTGTTATCTATCATATCATATCTATAAATAAAGGAGTATGCCTAACACATACTCCTCGGGAATTATCCTTTGTTTTCATTCGACTTGACCAGCTTGTATAAGTCGACATGGCAGATGTTACTGCTGCCACAAGAGCTACAACCCCCTGCACAGTTACTACCATCCTTATTAGCAATCAAATTGCGGATTATTTGAGCCATAATAGCTAATAATATTGTGCTAATAATGATAGTGGAGAAATTATTGATAATATATTCCCACATATTTATTTCACCCTTGGCGCTGGTCTAAATAACATGTAGCCTAAGATACCTATCAAAACAACAGCAACCACTAACCAAATACTGTAAACACCTGTCATAGCATAGTTTCCTACTTGGTAGATGATTAAGGCTACAATATAAGCTAAACCTGTTTGATAAGCCACAGCAAACCAAGTCCATTTTGCGTTATTCATTTCTCTTTTAATAGCTCCAATTGCCGCAAAACATGGTGCACATAATAGGTTGAACACTAGAAACGAGTAAGCAGACAACGCGGTATAATTGCTGGTAAGGTTGCCCCAAATTTCGGCACCATCTTCAGCAACTTCCGCAAAACCAAAGAGAATACCAAAAGTTGCCACTATCATTTCTTTTGCTACTAACCCCGTAAAAGTAGCAACAGTTGCTTGCCAATCACCAAAACCTAGGGGAATAAAAATCCACGACAAACTTCTGCCCATAGCTGCTAAAATACTATCATCCAATTCAACCATGCCAAAACTTCCATCAACCCAACCGAAACCTTGTAAAAACCAAATTATTACAGAAGCAATAAGGATAATTGTTCCAGCTTTTTTAATAAATGACCAGCCACGTTCCCACATACTACGCAAAACATTTGTGATTGTAGGCATATGGTAAGACGGCAATTCCATTACAAATGGTGATGGATCACCAATAAACATTCTTGTCTTTTTCAAGATAATGCCAGAAATAATAATTGCAGCGATACCTATAAAATAGGCACTTGGTGATACCCACCAGGCTCCACCAAACATTGCTCCAGCTATCATGGCGATAATTGGTAATTTTGCACCGCAAGGGATAAAGGTAGTAGTGATGATTGTCATCTTACGATCACGATCGTTCTCAATCGTCCGCGAAGCCATAATCCCAGGCACCCCACAACCGGTTCCAATCAACATTGGAATAAATGATTTACCTGATAAACCAAACTTCCTAAACAATCTATCCATAATAAAAGCGACTCTCGCCATATAACCGCAGGCTTCTAAAAAAGCCAGGAAAATAAATAATACTAACATTTGAGGAACGAAACCCAAGGTAGCTCCTACTCCACCAACTATTCCATCCAAAATCAAACTTTGGAGCCAATCTGCACAATTAACTGCTTCTAGAAAACCACCAACGATAACAGGAATTCCGGGAATTTCTATTCCAAGCAAACTCCAACTCTCACCAAATACGCCCTCATTAACCCAGTCAGTAACAATCGTGCCAACTGTAGTCACTGAAACATAATAAACCAATATCATCACCAAGGCAAAAATAGGCAATGCTAACCAACGGTTAGTCACAATTCTATCGATTTTATCAGATGTTGTGACAAGTGATTGATTACTTTTTTTATGACACTTTGCGATAATCGATGTTATGTAATTATAACGCTCGTTGGTAATAATACTCTCACTATCATCGTCCATCTTTTTTTCAAACGAACTAATCAGTGCTTCAATATCACCTGTGAGTGGGTGTTCGTCCAAAATCTTGACATCACGCTCAAAGAATTTGATGGTATAAAAGCGTCGCTGTTCCGCTTTAACACTTGTTGGGACTGTTTTTTCAATCTTAGTTAATACCTTTTCCACAGAACTATCAAATTCATGCAATGGTGCTGTAATTTGTTGACTTTTTGCCGCGATTACCGCTGCCTCGCTTGCTTCAATGATACCTGTTTCCTTTAGTGCTGAAATCGCATAAACAGGACAACCTAACTCTTTTGATAATACATCTAAATAAACTTCATCAGCATTCTTATTTACAACATCAATCATATTAATTGCCACAACAACTGGGATTCCTAACTCCAGTAATTGGGTCGTTAAATATAAGTTGCGCTCCAAATTAGTTCCATCTACAATATTCAAAATCGCATCTGGTCTATCATGCATCAAATAATTCCTTGATACCACTTCTTCCAAAGTATATGGAGATAAAGAATAAATCCCCGGAAGGTCCATAATGTTTACATCTTTGTGCCCTTTCAGCTTTCCTTCTTTTTTCTCAACTGTTACCCCTGGCCAGTTACCAACAAATTGGTTGGAACCAGTCAAGGCATTAAATAATGTTGTTTTCCCACTGTTTGGGTTTCCTGCTAAGGCAATTCTATATTCCATATTCTCCTCCTATAGTTAGTGATTACTAACTTAATACTCAAAAAAAAACCTATTCTACTTCAATCATCGCAGCATCTTCTTTACGAATACTCAATTCATAACCACGAACATTAATCTCTATCGGATCCCCTAAAGGTGCAACACGACGCACAAAAACATCAGTTCCCTTTGTAATCCCCATATCCATAATACGTCTTCTAACCGCTCCTTCGCCATATAGTTTAACAATTCTAGCTCCGTGACCGATAGCAACTTCTTTTAGTGTTTTCAATTTACAAATCCCCTTTCCTCCAACTAAGATCTTAATAACCATTATCTCAATTGCCCTATTGAACTAACTAACGATAATGCCATAATGTATCCCCTTTAAAAAGAATATCTTAAATTTCAACTTAAGGTTAGCACCATCTAACTCGTTTGTCAATAAGTCTTGACTAACTTTGTCATGAAAGGGCTTACGACGTATTTGAATTTTAGTATAACGCATGGTATTATTGTTTTGACAAGAAAAAGAGGACGAAAAATGAAGATTCAAGAATCTGCAGAAAACTATTTGGAAACCATTCTAGTGCTGAGTCAAAAACTAGAATTCGTTCGTTCTATCGATGTAGTGAATGATTTGCAAGTGAGCAAACCAAGTGTAAGTGTGGCAATGAAGAATTTGCGCACTAATGGCTATATTATGATTAATAATGAAGGTCATATTACCTTAACAGAAAGTGGTATGAAAATTGCTACTGATATTTACGAAAGACATCGCTTATTCACCGATTGGTTAATCGATTTAGGAGTCGATCCTATCACAGCTCAAAATGATGCCTGTAAAATGGAACATGCGATTAGTCAAGAATCTTTTGAGGCAATTAAAAAACATGTGAATAAAAGTGAATAAAGGCCTGGAAACCCAGACCTTTTCACTTATTTTACTACCCTGCTAAAATCAACCTCAACATACACATGCTCAGTAACTTCAAATATGAGTATTCCTCCAAGTTTTTTGGGGTTGTAGATTTCCGCACCAAATTATTCACTAGATTAATGATAGTTTCGCTACTGAAAATAGCAGTGCCATCACTTTAGAGATTAACTGCGATATAGATAATAATAAACATGATTGGTATTGCAATCAACATTATTTTTGCAAAAACAATTAAGAATCTTGCAAAATCATTAGCTTCGGCCTTTTCAGAATAATAGTAGCCTCCCGCCTTTTTCTTAATTATTTGTTGCCTCTTAATCCTTCTGAATGCGCTTTTCAGTTCCTTATCAGCGTTTATCTCCTCTAAATCACTTCTGTATAAAAGATGGTTTTTATCCATAGCATTTTTACTAGCAAAAAACTCCTTTATTTCCGCTCTCATTATTCCCTCTTTCCCGACAAGGTCCGGTCTATCATAAGCCATTAAATGCGCTTTGGTAACTTCATCATCTTCTTGCATGCTGTTTAATTTAAGCACCCCGACAATTCCTATGATGGCAAAAACCTCTGCTACTGCCAAATTTTTTAGCATAGATATACGTGCGCTAGGGTTTTCATACAACCAAGAAAGAAATGCAAGGTCAAAAAAGCCGTGTTCTTTAGTATATACCCACAAAGGCACAATTACCATGGTTACAAAACAGATAATTAGCATTGAAGAAATTGCAATTACAAAAGGTAGTATTTTTTCATCCTTACCACCAAAGAAGCGATAACCATAGGACACTCCTAAAGCAATAGGGATTGCTGCGATTGAAGAGATCATATCGAAATACACTGATAATATCACCCATGGAAGCGAAGCAATCAGACCGCCAATTATGCCTCCTATTATCCCTTTAAAAGTACTCATAATAACCCTCCTTCCCTAGTTTTCAGTCACTAATAATGTAACACACTTTTTTATCGTCCTCAAACGATTCTTTTTAAAAAATTACTGAGCAAAATCTTGTCTAGTAGATGAAAAACCGTTACACTATTATTAAATGAGGTAATGACAATGGAAAAATATATGCTAGCTATTGATCAAGGAACCACTAGTACTAGAGCAATCCTTTTTGATCAAAATTGTAAAATTATTAATCAGTCTCAAAAAGAAATAACCCAATTTTTTGAACACCCTGGTTGGGTTGAACAAGATGCCAATGAAATCTGGTTAAGTGTGCTTAGTGTACTGGCTGATGTGGTATTAACTTCTAGTATTGACCCTGTGCAAGTAGTGGCAATTGGCATTACTAACCAGAGGGAAACAACGGTAATATGGGACAAAAAAACTGGCTTACCTATTTATAAAGCTTTGGTTTGGCAATCAAGGCAGACTGATCAAATCTGTGATGAATTAGAAAAAAACGGCTATGGTCCAATTATCACGGATAAAACTGGCCTAATTATTGACCCTTACTTCTCAGCTACAAAAATCCAGTGGATTCTAGATAATGTTGAAGGTGCCAGAGAAAAAGCTAATAATGATGAGATATTGTTTGGCACTATTGATTCTTGGCTAGTTTGGAAATTAAGTGGAAAACAGGCTCATGTAACTGATTATTCAAATGCAGCACGAACCATGATATACAATATTCATGATTTATGCTGGGATCAAGAGTTGTGTGGCATCATGAACATACCGATGAATATTTTGCCAACTGTTAAGAGTTCGAGTGAAGTCTATACCTATACCGCCAGTTATCATTTTTTTAATCAAGAAGTTCCGATTGCTGGAATTGCTGGAGACCAACAAGCAGCCCTTTTCGGACAAGGTTGTTTTGAAGCTGGAATGGCAAAGAACACATATGGAACTGGTTGTTTCATGTTAATGAACACCTCGACAAGCGCGATTAAGTCCAAACACGGTTTGTTGACAACAATTGCTTGGGGCTATGATGGTAAAGTTGAATACGCCCTTGAAGGTAGTGTCTTTGTGGCTGGCAGTGCCGTACAATGGTTAAGAGATGGTTTAAAACTATTGAGTCATGCTGATGAAAGTGAAGAAATGGCATTACAACTTTCATCAAATGAAGGAGTATATTTAGTACCAGCCTTTGTAGGCTTAGGAGCTCCATACTGGAACAATCGTTGCCGAGGTGCTATTTTCGGATTAACTAGAGCAACCAATCGTGACCACTTTGCCAGAGCAACTTTAGAGTCACTTACCTACCAAACTCGTGATGTTTTAGAAGCAATGGAAAAAGATTCTGCAATACCACTTAAGGCCTTAAAAGTCGATGGCGGTGCTGTCAAGAACAATTTCTTGATGCAATTCCAAGCTGATATTCTAGGAGTAGATGTTTATCGTACTAAAGTAAATGAAACAACGGCTTTGGGGGCAGCAATGCTAGCTGGTCTAGCAATAGGCTTTTGGAACAGCAAAGAAGAGATCATGGAAAAAATGGAAATTGATAGGATTTTCAATGCTCAAATGGATGAGAAAACCAAAGAAGAATACTATGGCAAATGGCAAAAAGCTGTCAAAACAGCCTGCGAATTCACATAAAAAAGCGAGGAATAATCCTCGTTTTCATTTTACTTATTTCTTTTTCCTGTAAATTCTGTAACTATTATCTTGAATATCGTGGTCGCTTCTAGCATTTCAGCAGTCACTGTTAGGTTATTAATATCATAGTGTTGCAGTATTATTTCTATTGCTTCACTTTTTAACTGGTCATCATCAATAAACTCAGCCACTCCTTTCCCTAATACACAACCATATTTATAAGTATAGGAATTACCGCTTGGAGTTAACACATGACCACAATCCATTTCAAAAGAAACACGAGGATTCCGCTTAAGCAGATCAATTTTCTTTCCTTCATGAGCACAGTGAAAATAAAGTGTTAGTTGATCATCTACATAAGTGTAGCCAAAATTAAGAGGAACCATATAAACATCTTCATCATCCCGCATACCTACAATACTTATTTCACATTCAGCAATAATTTCTACTATTTCATTAACATCCGTTACTTCACGATCTTTTCTTCTCATTATAGCCTCCTTTAGTCATTAACATTTTTTAAATTATACCACAGATATTTCTAGCCTAAAGAAACATCTAAAATCATCATGATAATAAAGCCCACCGCAAAACCAATGGTACCCAAATTCGAGTGATTTCCTTGAGCAGTCTCAGGGATTAATTCTTCTATTACTACGTACATCATGGCCCCAGCTGCAAAGGATAGAAAGTATGGTAATATCGGGATAATATATGATGATAGGAAAATTGTTACTATAGCCGCAATTGGTTCAACTACTCCTGAACCAAAACCGTAAAGAAAAGCTCTAGTTTTTGAGATTCCTTCATTCTTTAGTGGCAGGGAAATAATCGCTCCTTCAGGAAAGTTTTGAATAGCAATTCCAATTGCTAAAGCAATAGCACTAGCTAAAGTAATATTGCCAGTATTCGCTATGAAGCCTGCAAATACAACTCCCACTGCCATTCCTTCAGGAATATTGTGTAAGGTAACCGCTAAAACTAGCATCGTTGATTTTTGCAAGTTGCTAGTGGGGCCTTCTGGGTTTTCATCTCCAATATGCAAATGTGGAATAAGATGATCAAATAGTAATAGAAATGCTATTCCTAATCCAAAACCGCAAGCTGCTGGAATAAATGACAACTTCCCTAAAGCTGTAGACATATCAATCGAAGGAATAAGCAAAGACCAAACTGATGCTGCTACCATTACTCCTGAAGCAAAACCTAGCAAGATCTTTTGAATATCATCNCGTATTCTATTTTTCATAAAAAAGACACAACCAGCACCTAAAGTAGTGCCAATTAGTGGTATTAAAAGCCCCAATATGACATATGACATAACTATCACCTCTAAGTTAGTCTAAACTAACTTCATTTGAATTGCAAGTACTATACTCAATATATATTACATAAAAAAGAATAAGCGATATATTGCTTATTCCGATAAAACCTCATACTAATTTAATCCAACTGAATCACTTTTTAGAAAACCCTACGATACCGAATGCTCCCGGTCCTCCATGAGTACAGATAACACAACCAGCATACATCCACATAACTTCTTTGTAACCTAGCTCTCTTGCTGCTAAATCAACTTTTTCTTTAACAATATCTGCAGTTCCTTCTGTACACCCCAATAAGATAAAGTCTTTATCAAAGTTATACGTTTCCCCCAAATCTTTCAGCAACTTAGGAACAATATGACGCATACTACCACGATACTTTTTCGTTGAAGTCAATTTACCATCAATAATCTCAATAAGTGGGTGTAAATTTAGAATTTTCGCCCCCATATATGCAGCGTTACTTACCCTACCACCAGCTCTTAAATATGCTAAATCATCGGGGAAGAACCCCATATGATTCGTATCAATAAGACCATTAGCAAACGCCACTAATTCATCCAAATCACAATTAGGATTTTCCTCCAAATATTGTGCTGTTTTAACAACGATTATGCCTTGAGCAACAGAAACTTGTTTAGTGTCAATACTAGTAACATAGTCTCGTCCTTCACTTGCAATCATTGCGCTTTGGAATGAGCAAGTAGTAATTGCCGAGTATGCCAAGTGCAAAATATGCTTATCAGGAAACTTAGCATGCACCTCATCAAAGGCTTCAATGAAATCTTCAGGGTTACAGCCGCTAGTTTTAGGAACTGTTCCAGTGTTGTTATAATAGTCAAATACTTTTTGAGCTGGGAAATCCAAATCATTCAATGTCTCCTCACCGAAACTAACATGCATTGGAACAATATGTATCTGGTAACGTTCTACTAACTGAGGGTCTATATCGGCCCCAGACTCTGCTATAAGTACAAATTTGCTCATATTTTTTCCTCCTCAAAGTTATCTATCCTATGCATAATTTACTATAATTAAGTACTTAAAACAAGTAAAAATCGCTACTAAAATACAAAAAAGGCATCAATTTGACGCCATTTCAATTATCTATCCTTACAACTAATTAGCATTTATAGCCTTCTCCCTCAAGCGCTTTTTTGACTTCATCCTTAGTAGGAATAGTTTCTATTTCGTTAACCATGGTTCCCAACAATGAAGAACCGGAAGAACTGAGTTTGTTGATATCGAAGGTTACTATTGAGGTCATTTTTCCATCCGCTATACTGTATTCAAAGTCAATTTTTAATGTATCATAGAAAGCTTTGCTTGATTCAGCAAGAGCTTTCGCCTCTTTCTCATCACTTATCGTGCTAGTGAAGGCAATTTTGATTATTGATATTGCGTCATTTTTATCAAAAGTTAATTCGATTACCTCATTCATTGAATTCTTTTCCCGAGTACAAGTTATTGTATTAGCTTTTTTGTCGTTACAACCAACCGTACAAAATAACACTACTAATGCCAACATCAAGATTATTAACTTTTTCATTCTTCCCTCTCCTTGTCATAGTAATTTATGACTGATATTTGTGATTTGCAAAAAACGTATACTGTATTAGTTAGCGTACCATTTTTCTACTTTACTTGCAAATCGCTAATAGATAATAATGTGTACATTAATTGGGCAAAACCAGTTCAGTAATGGAACTCTTTATCAAATAAGTCTAGTTTCTTATCTCTTTTACTGCGACCAAACTCCTTTCTTAAAGTAATTAACGAAACATCAATGAAACCAAGTTGGTGATATAAAGAAATTGCTTTTTCATTTCTTAATACTACATCAATACACAGTGCTTCATACCCTTGCTTACTTTTCACAATATCCTCTGCAGCCAAAATAACTGCTGTGCCAATACCTTTATTGCGATAGTGGTGAGCAATATAAATATCCTCAATCCAAGCAACAATGGGGCCGCGATAATTCAACCTTAAAAAACCCACTGCCATATCATCTTCTTGAACAATATATAGTTCATTTTTGTCTTGTTGCCATTCCACCATTATTTCTAGACTTTCTTCGCTGGTGGTACAAGTTATCTCATCATTTACCAACCCGCTGTGAAAATCAAAGAACTCGCCAATTAACATAAGCATTTCTTTTTCGTATTCTTTACTATATCTTGCTATTTTCATCTTACTTCAGTTTACTATCAAGTAATTCTTCCATTTTTTCAAAAGCTTTTTCCACAAACCTAGCTTTAGCTTTTGTCCTTAATTCACTATATGCTTTACCTTCATGAGTGAAAATCTGCAATTGATCTATTCCTTTTAAATCATGTCGAGCAAAATCTAGCTTACGCATCATGATTGGTAGAATGACTTTATCATTTTGAAGTAAAGGTAATTCGGTATTCATGATAAACCTAGAATTTAGAAACGAAGGACTCATCATTAAAACTCCCAAATCACACTTTTCTATCTCACTCAAGATCCGCTGCTCCCATTTTTCTCCTGTCATAATATCTGAGTCATACCAAACATTATATTCATACTTTTTTGACGGAGTTATATACTCTTTGAATTCTTCAATAAAAGGTACTACCGTTTTCTCATTACGGTGGGCATATGAGATGAAAACATTCACTTTTTTACGCATATTTGTTATCTCCTAACATTAACCATATCTTATCAAAGCGTTGCAAATAGTTCAACAAAGCAGTTACGATTTTGTAAAAGAAGGTCATTTGTAATATTTAGCGCTATCCAAAAATAGCCATTTTTTGTGTTTTATTAGTGATAATTACAACACTATAGAGTTTATAGTGGCTGAATATTATGGGTATTAGCAATTTCCAATAAATATACAAGTATCGTTAGCGACTACATGCTATTCTTCTTAATTTGGTCACATTGTGCTAAAATAATGAGACAACCGTACTATACTAAAGGAGATTATCAATGATAACAAAAGCCTTAAGAATACTATTAACAAGATCACTAAAGCCCTTCACTTTTACTAATGTTTCAAGTAAATCGCTTGAATTCGTAGAGCAACCTGATTTGGGACTTTATGTTCACATTCCATTTTGTCGCTCTATTTGTAGTTTCTGCCCCTACTGTAAAGTGAAATATGATCAGAAATTGGCTTATGAATATAAAAAAGCATTATTAAATGAAATAGACTTAGTTTGCCAACAAGTAAAAGAAAAAAAGGAAGTTACTAGTTTGTATTTTGGAGGTGGTACCCCTGCTTTAGTGATAGATGACTTAGCTGATATCATCGCTAAACTACAAGAATACTTTATTATCAAAGAAGGAATTGGGGTTGAACTTCACCCTGATGATATAAACGATGTAAATCTTAAGAAATTAAAGGATGCTAAAATAACGATGGTAAGTTTAGGTATACAATCTTTTGATTCGACCTGCTTAGACACTTTGGGTAGAAAAGAAAACGACTTTATTAAGAAACTGCAACTAGTAAAAACCTATAATTTTGCTGCTGTTGATGTTGATTTAATTTTTGCTATTGCTAATCAAAGTGAACAAACAATCATAAATGATATTAAAACCGCTTTTGCCAATGGAGCTACACAAGTTTCTACCTATCCTTTTATTGATTTCACTTTCGCAAACAACAGGTATAAACCAATGCCAGAGAGAACAAAGAAAAAACTACTAAAGGCCATTGTTGAATATACCGAAAACAACAAAATCCAACGCACCTCAGTTTGGACCTTTGCTAAGCCAAATAGTGAAAAGTACTCTTCGGTTACTAGAGATAGTTTTCTAGGGTTTGGAGTTTCTGCTACTACTTTATTGAAAAAGGAGTTCAAGATAAATACTTTCTCCATAAAAGATTATATCGAACGAATAAATCAAAGCCAGTTGCCGACATCACTTACCATAAATTTCACTAAAAGACAAAGAGCCTGCTATTATTTGTTTTGGAGTGCCTATTCAATGCATATAGACGCCAACAAATATGAAGATATGATTGGTAGTCCACTTAGTAAGATGTATGGATTCGAACTATTTGTTTGTAAAATACTAGGTTTAGTAACGCAAAACAAAAATGAGTATTACTTAACTGAAAAGGGAGCCTACTACTACCACTACATGGAACAAGCATATACCACTGCCTATATCGATAAAATGTGGAATGTATCAAGGGTCAAAGCGTTTCCAGAAAAAGTAATACTCAAATAATACCTATGTAACCAAATAAAGTGTTAATCGTTTTTAGCGATAACATTTTTTCTATTTACATCAACGAGATAGTCATGGCCAACTTTTGGCAACAATACTAACAAATCTTCGGCTTTTTCACTGCTTATTTTAAAATCCATCTCTGTTCGATAAATAGGAATTACCTGCAGAAAATGCACTTGTTCACCCTTTTCAGTGTAGACTAAAGGGTATTTGCCGTCATTACCTAAGGCTCTATCCAAAATAACCCCCGCAAAATCTGTTCCCTCGATAAATCCTTCCTCATACTGTATAGTATGACCTTGCCCAAGCCAAGTATTTTCACCAAAAGGAAAACGACCTAGTGTTTTTAACAAACGAATTGGCCAATACCATTTCTCTTCATTAGATTTTACCTGCCAATTCTTTGGTAAATGAATCAGCAATTCCATCCGATTATAAGCATCATTAAAATTCATTTTCTTAGCACCGACCCCAAATGTTGCTAACGTATAATAGTCCTTGTTTTCATTTGGTTCAATTATGGCCACATCAATATGAATAGTATCTGAAACTATCTCATGAAAAACATTGTCGAAATTACCAAAATATTCGGCAATTGCGCCATCAATAATTTCGAAATCTTTTTCAGAATAGACTTCTGGTGAAGTAAACTTTTCCTCAGATTTATCTGCCTTTTTATCCCTTTTAAAAATATCAAGTAGTCCCATATCTTCTCCTTTGTAGGTATTAACTATTACTTACTGCATTGTAACACATGGGTGGCAACTGCATAAACTAAACAATGAGTTTTACCATTAAAAAAGACATGAACAAATTGCTCATGTCATTCGTATTTTTTAATCCAAATCTTCTCCATTAGAATCGATTACTTTTCTAAACCAAGGGAAACTCTTCTTTTTGTAACGGTTTAAATCTCTCAAATCGTCATCAGTTCTATTAACGAAGATAAAACCATAGCGTTTACGCATCTCCGCTTGTGAAGATAAAATATCTATTGGCCCCCAAGTTAAGAAACCTCTTAAGTCAACACCATCTTCCTCAACCGCTTTTTTCATTGAAGCGATGTGCTCTTGAAAGTATGAAATGCGATAATCATCCTCGACAGTTAGATTTTCATCTATTTCCTCTTCAACGCCAATACCACATTCTAAAATAATAATTGGTATTTGGTATCTACGATAAAGAGTTGTTAGGGCGGTACGCAAGCCCATAGGGTCAATAGTCCAGCCCCACTCGGTTGCTTTTAGATAGGGGTTTGCCATATCAGATGAACCAACAGCCATGCCAAGTAACGATTTAGTCATGGCGAATGGATTAGTGTCCTCGCCCATGTCTTTACTTGCTACCGCTGTAGCATAATAAGAAAAGGCTAGAAAATCAGCAGTGTTTTCCTTGAGCAATTCCTTGTCACCTGGTTGCCAAGGGATAGTTAAGCCGTACTTTTTTAAATTGCTCACATATTCTGATGAATACGCTCCACGAACCATTACTTCAATAGTAAAGTGAGAAAACACTTCTTCAAGTTTCTTTGCTCTATAAATTGCTTCGGGATGGCAATCAAGAGGATAAGTAGGTGGATAAGTTACCATTCCTCCTTTATGTACATCATGGCCACACTCATTTAGATATTTTCGCAACCAAGCACTAGCAAGATGGGTATTATGCACAACCGCCGTTGCAATTTGATCACTTGCATGGATATCATCTACTTCGTATTTCTCACCAGACAATGCTTTAATAACTATTGGTGAGCCTAAGGCCTGAAATACATTTTGTTCATTGAACGGTACCCAATACTTAACCTTATGCGCAAAGCGATCAACCAATACTTTAGTAAATTTCTTCCATGCCTCAACCATACCACGATGTTGCCAACCACCATACTTTTCTACCAAAGCCAATGGTAGCTCAAAATGATTTACGCAGATAAACGGTTCAATACCGTTTGCAATCATCTCATCAATAACATCTTCATAGAATTGTAATCCTTCTTCATTAACATCGCCTTCTCCATCGGGAATAACCCTACTCCAACAAATCGAAAAACGATAAGAATTTAAGCCTAACTCACTAAAAAGTTTAATATCCTCTTTATAGCGATGATAGAAATCAATCGCTACTTTCCAGTCAGAATGTCCAGTTTTCACCGGCCTAACATCATAATCAGAAAGACCTCTTCCCCCTTCATCATAGGCGCCTTCTGTCTGCATATTGCTTACCGAGCCGCCCCATAGAAAATTCTTTGGTAATATTGCCATTTTTTTCTCCTTTCAAAGATTTACTCTATTTATGTATGTATTCATGATGCTGTTTCTGATTCCACCTTTAGCGCTGCTTCTTTTTCCTGTTCACATAATTGCTTGTCATAAACTCTAAAGAATGGATAGTAGATTAAGGCAGTTACAGGTATCATTAACCATGGGAAAATAAAATTCTTTACATTCAAAGTTCCTATAAACTCTGCAACACCAAGTGGCATCAATGATAGAAACATAATGTGTCCTGGAACTAAAAATCCAATCTCATAACCAATCCAGCATACTATTGTCAATATGATTGGGGTTAGAATATAAGGAATTGCCATGATTGGATTATAAACAATAGGAACTCCAAATGCCATTGGTTCATTAACATTAAAGAAGCCTGGTAGAAGTGATACTTTACCTACTGCTTTTAGTTGTTCGGATTTAGCTCTAAAAGCACAAAGCAAAACTAAACCAAGTGTACAACCTGTTCCACCAACAAAACTCGTAGCCATAAATAGGAAGGCTGGATTAAATACCGTTGGTAAACCAGCTGCATGTAATGCTCCATTATTNGTAATNGCGGCAATTAGAACTGGTAGGATAAATGGGATGGTAATCATTGTTCCATGCACTCCAGTGGTCCATAGTAACACAGCGAATGTATTAATAATAATCATTCCTGGTACAGAACCAACAAAGAAACTAACCGGAACCATAAAGATAGCGGTAATTGCTGTAGCAATGTTCAAAGCCGGATTGATTAATCCTAGCAAAACATTTACTCCATAAATAATAATAGCATTCAATAATATCGGAATCATCGCACTGAAAGAATCTTGCAAAAATGTTGGAACCACTTCAGGCATTTTTATTACCCAATGACGTTTGATACAGAAATATGATATTTCTACTGATAATAGGGAAATTACAATTGCTGTAAACATGCCAGGTGCCCCTAAGAATGTTGTATCTAGTCCACTAAAAGTAGTAACTCCATCAACTAGTGTAACTTGCGTAGCTGGGGATACAACCATCAAAAACATAATCATTGCGGTAATTCCTGCTTGCATTTGGTTCATTTTGTAATGTTTTGCCAACTGGAATGCTACCCCAAAAGCTACAATAATACTGATAAGTCCCGAAGTCATGTTATAAGGAACTTCTAGGATTTTAACGACAGTCGGTACCCAATCAAAACTAACTCCCAATAGGTTTGCAAGGATACCGCCTTCAGCAAACATCCCAATAATCGCTGTGATAATTTGGGTGAAAGCTCCAATGATCATAACCCCTAGTGTTGACATTAAACCAGCAGATATGGATGCAAAATGTTTTTCGTTCGACATAAACTCGCCAACTGGCCGTACAATACTTTGAATTATATCCATTATTCCCTTTTTCTTTTCACTCATTTTTTTTCCTCCTATCATAAAATGAATTACTTTTGTAATAATCTATCCACTAGTTTCATCACACTATCGACATTACCCATTGCATAGTCTAGTGGTGCGATTTGGTCCACAGGAATATCCACAGTGTTCTTAATTTCTTCTAATTTATAAGCAATCTGTGGTCCAAGTAGAATACAGTCATAGTCTTTATACTTCTCTTCATAACTGTTAATCCCATAGGCTTTAACTTCAAAAGAAATATCTTTTTCTTGTGCCCATTTTTCCATTTTCTTCATGAGCATTCCTGTCGATACACCCCCTGCACAAATCAACATAATTTTCATCTTCATCTCTCCTTTCTGTCCTCTTTTGTTTCATATAAACTAATCATTTCTCCAATCAATTCCTGGGCTAACAAACTTGTCATTAAATGGTCTTGTGCATGAACCATCAAAATATCTAACTCCGTTTTCTCTCCGTTAGCTTCCGCAATTAATAAATCCGTCTGCGCTTGATGAGCAATAATGGCAGCTTCAGAGGCCTTTTTCAACAAGCTGCGCGCATGAACAAAATCTCCTTTTCGAGCCTGCGCTAAGGCCATAAAAGCTGCTGTTCGAGCATCACCAGAACCTGCAATCAGTGCCATAGCTATTTGTTCATTATTTCTTTTTTCCATCCCTAATCTCACCTATTCCTTTCAATATACTCGGTATAAAACATCGCCAAAAAAACTCGCATGCTACGTTACAGTCCAATGACAATGTTATTTATCTTCATTATATCTACCCATTTTTTGGTGTCAAAACACCCAAAATCATTAAAAAAAGCATATTTATACACTATATGCGAAATAAAGCAATCTGCTGATAGACATTGAGAATATATTGAACATTATTCTAGTTTTGTGGTAATACTGTATAGTTTTTACCATAAAAAAATGCAGTGTATACAAAAAACTATACACTGTATTTTTATTATCATTTTAATGCTTATATATAAATTATAGTTTTTTCATCAATGTTACAATATTAGCTATCTCATCATCTGTAAATACCACTTTAAAGGAGCGTTCTAATGGTTTTAAGCATTTTATTACAGCATAAAACAAAGTTTTGTGTTTCGAAAGTATATAATCTTTATGTAAGTTTATTGGACATTCTTCTTTTGCTAAAATCCGATTGATGCCACAAGTAATATGGATGAAAAGACCTAATTTTTGCTCAATTGATAATTCGTTATCTACAGCTTGATTCAGTTGGATCATTACATTTGGTAAAATATTACGTAATTTGTCAATGTTAATATGGACAAGTTGCTCATCTAAATAGTTGTAGATTTCATCTAAATCAGAATACAAGTTTTCTCCCTTTAGATTTCCTTCAATAATATCCTTAATATATACTCCATCAATTTCGAAAACTTTATTTAGAGGTATAAAAGGAACATCGTTGTATTGCGGGTCTATCGCTCCTACAATAGCTTTGATTTTGTATTGTTTAGCAATTTCATCCAATTTGAGGTATAAACTATTACGATTCAGTAACGAAAGATTGATAATTTCATACTCTTTTCCCAAGTATTTCTCTAAATAATTCTTCAACTGCACAGCTCCACCCTCACCAGTAGTGCAAATCGTTATGATAGCTACCTGCTTTAGTTGTTTTTGATTCAATTGGTTACTACTAAAATTCAACTGATAATAGTTATGCAAAGATTGCATGGAATCGTGATGGATTACATCCAAGTTCTGTTCCATCATAATCTTGCGTGCAATATCAATAGCTACTAAAGTTATAGGAATATTCACTGTTCGTACTAGAATATTTGTTTCTTCTTGCACCATCTCGCACATCGTTTGAATGGACCCCATATCATATATAACCAATACACCACAGTTTTCGTTAATTTTCTCTATTTGCTGCTTCATCATTACATAAGCTTCTTCAGCACTTTGCTCCAGTGGTAAGTCAAAGGCATGTACTTTTTGTGACTTTGTAAGTGACTGTACTACATTGGAAATTGCCGTAGCAACCCCTTCCCCATGCATTGCCACTAACAAAACGGGATGGTTATTATCAGCTGTCTTCTTTTGTCGTTGTGTTATGAACATGGTAATGAAAACCACCTCATCAATAGGAAGTTTAGCATTCCAGGTAAGTTCTAATTTGGAAACAAATTCTAGACTATATAGATATTCTTCACGATGCTGCTCAAACTCTGTCATTATTTGCTCATTACTAAGCATTTGTACCCGATCTAACCGGGATAAGGTTTCATTAATATGTAAACAAAGACCATTAAACACTGCTGCTGATAATTCGCGATTAAACTTATTTTTATAACCAACGACAAATTCACGCACAAACTCAATCAATTTTGGACTAACTAGTTTTGATAGTTGTTTAGTATCATCAACCTGAGTATTTACCACACTTTTATACCTTGCTACAATAGTCTCTAGTTCAGCAGAGATAATCATATTAATATCATTCTGTTCAATATCTCGCTTTCTTAAATCCTTGACCTTATCATCAATTTCATCATAAATAGTTCGCTTTTGCAATTCATACTCTACAACAATTGTTTGCTCTACTGCATGTCCATCATAAGTGTAGTTATAGTCCTCTGGAATTAGTTCCAATAACTTTTCTCTATTATTCTTGTAATACAAAAATCCTTTACGCACATAGTGACTAAAATCACTGATAAATACTGGTAATAGTTGGCCCTCAGCGTGAATATCCCTGACATAAGCATTAGCGCAGCCAAGTTGGATATCATTGCGCAATTGCTTAATATTACCAGGGCAATCATAAAGAAGTAAGCATACTAGTAATTCAGAATTAATCGACAATTTACGATTTATCCTGAGTGACTCTAGCGCAAAGAAATGGTTAATCAGATAAAAACGTTCGGTTAGGTTATATGAGGTTAGTGGTGGTAGTTCGATACGAACTGGTATCTTTTGGACAAAACTCTCTAGTACAGCGCTGTTAATCGATTCATCACATGAAAGTATTAGCGTCACATTGGTAGCAATTGGATTAGCGCTTTTTAGTGGAACGTAATTTTGTTTCTCCAAAACTGTTAATAACCTATCTCGAGCACTTGCTGGTAAAAACTCCACATGATTAATAAACAGAAATCCTTCTCCGGTACGCTCAAACATATTTTCGAAATCACTTGTATTAGCTCCAAATAATTCATGAACCATAGTTTCTGGGTCATCAGCATAGTGTTTACAGTTAAACTTAACAAATTTAGCATCAGAAGAAATTGCACCTTGCTCTATTGCATACCAATACATCAAACTAACAAAATGCGTTATGCCGGTCCCTCTTTGGCCAATGATAATGGAATTAAGGCTTCCGTTAGGGTAAAGTATTGCGGCTTTTGCTAATTGCACAGCGTTTTTATTCGTTCCCTCATAACCAACAAAATTGCGAAAACCCAAGCCAATTCCACTTTCGCTTTTATCTTGAGCAAGACAAAAAAGGACGGGGCGCCCATCTTTTTTCTCTAGATAGCCCTTTTTCACTAAGCGATTTAGAATTGAACTTACATTTGAGCGTTGCATTTCTAAAGTTTGCGACAAAAACTGGGCCGTCAATTTTGTAGTTTCGGGGGCCGTCTTAATGAAATCATAAATCAATTGTTCATTTTGCGTCATAGTATCACCTCAATACCTATACACTATTAACACAAATACAGATTCTTACTACGCTAAATATCTATACTCTATTATACACTAAATGCTTTACAAAGACGATATTGTTGTTGGCAACAAATACGCAAAAAAAAGTGGTAACTGCATAAAATTTGCAGTTTCTATTTGGAATCTCGATGCTCCTTGACAATACCGTGGTCGCAGTGCATTATGAAATTGAATAAATGGTATAAAGTAACCAAAGGAGAAAAGGCCAATGAACAACACTTCAAAAAAAACAACCATAGTTATTGCTGTAGTTTCCATCTGCATTTTATCGTATTTGGTTATCCATAATATCCTATCAAAAAGGCCAAGAGGTTCCCAAGATATTCTATCTTTTTATAATCAAATCAATCAAGCAATTTACAAGGGAAATGATTGGAAACAATATGTAGAGAATAGCAACTTTCAACTTGGAGAGTTTTTTGAGCATGATGAACGACTTTTTCAGCGATATGGAACCTATCCAAAACTAGATGGTTCAACAGTTGTATTTGCAATGTTTCATGAATTTGCCTGGCAGCATTTGGGCATGAGTAAAGAACAAAGTGATGAATTCATTTATCTCAACATGACACATGAAGCCTATATGTCCTTAGTCAATGGAAAAATAACTTTCAGTACTTCGTATGAGAATAACGGAGAATACATTTCGTTGGAAGAATACAAACAAACAGATTTAATTGTTGTAACCCACCCTTCTGATGAGGAATTAGCGTACGCTACTAATTTAGGAATAGAGCTGATAATTGAACCAGTCTGTTTCGATGCATTTGTTTTTATTACTCATGTTGATAACCCTGTTGATAGCCTCACGATTGAACAGGTACAGAAAATCTACACCGGGAAAATCAAAAATTGGAAAGATGTTGGTGGCAATGATGAAAAAATTGTCGCTTACCAAAGACAAACATACTCTGGTAGCCAAACTGGTATGGAACAAATGGTGATGCAAGGCCTTAAAATGGAAACCCCTAAATTAGCAAGGGTAATCGAAGGAATGGGAGAGTTAATTGATGTCGTTGCTGAATATGAAAATGAAAGTTATAGCATTGGCTATACCTATCTCTACTATATTAATAATCTATACAAAAACCCTAAGATTAAAGTGTTGAGTATTGAAGATGCAGAACCAACTGATGATAATATCAGAAATGGTAGTTATCCCTTCTCGATGAATTATTATGCTATTATAAAAGCAGAAAACAAAGAAAATGTTGGAGGCAAATTCTTGGATTGGATGTTATCCGATGTTGGGCAACAATGTATTGAACAAGCAGGATATATTCCTCTAAACCCAGATAAAAACATTCAAAACAAGTAAAATATGGGGTACAATAGTAGTTGAGCTTAAGATGAGGTGAGTTTTTGAGTACACAGCATAAATATATGGAAATAAAGAGTTACATCATTAATCAACTTCAGCAGGGTGCATATTTATCAGGTGAAAAAATTGAATCTGAAAATACCTTAATGAAGAAGTTTTGCGTGTCACGAATGACAGTAAGACAGGCAATAAATGAATTGCAAAATGAAAATGTATTAGTTACCGTCAAAGGAAAAGGAACTTTTGTTCAGACTAATAAAATTAAGAACATGGGTTCTTTTCTAACAAGTTTTAGTGAAAACGCAAAAATGGAACGAAGGAAATTAGTTAATAAAATCATCTCCTTTAAGAAAGTTACTTCAAATGAATATCAAGATGAAGTCTTCCAATTTGAAAAGCCTACCGAACTTTGGGAAATAAAAAGAATCCGTTATTTAGATGGCTTACCAGCCGCTTATCAAGAAAGCTACATTCCTGTTGTTTATATACCATCACTTAATACTAATGCACTTGAAGAATCTTTATATTCTTATCTTGATCGCCAAAATATTAGCATCAATAGCGCCAATCAGAAAATCGTTGCTGTTTTAGCCAGCAGCGAAATTGCAAATTATCTGGAAATTGAAGAAAAATTTCCGTTAGTTAAAATGATTCAGAAAGCATACGACTATCGCTTGTGCTGTATGGAACTGAATTATTGTTACTATCACCCTACACATTATGAAGTGTTAAAAACTTTAATTCGGAAAAAGAAAAGTAGTTTTAGCGACATTGAAGCAGTTTCCATTTTATTCGCTAGTAGTAATTCGACCATTTCAGGTGCAATAGAAGAAGAAATGCAAAAAATCATCGGTAAAGAAGCAATGAGAATTCACACCTCTAATACTGAGATAAAAGATATTGATAGAATTATTCATGAGTACGATATTGTACTTTTAGATCCGCGTTTTCGTTATGCTAAAGAGGACTTAGTTGCTCGCTTCCCTAACAAATGTATCATCGTTATGGATATGGGTGATTTTGCTAGAATGGACGCAAAGAAAATACTGTTGGAGAGTATTCAACAATATGAAGAAACGAAAAAGTAAAAGGCATCAGCGATGCCTTTTGTTAACTAGTAGTCAATTACTGTTCCCCTTTTTCCTTTTTGAGATAATCATTATCAACATACTTAACAAATGGGAAATAGATAGCGAAAGCAATAACTAGCAATACCAACTGTAATACAATAGCACGCCAATCTCCTCCAGTTGCTAAGAAACCTGAAGCAAATATTGGCGTTGTCCATGGCGGACTTACTATTATAGGTGCTACTAACTTCAAAGCAAAGGCTAAATAGGCAACTGTAGTTACCGCAAAAGTAACTAGTATAAACGGAATCATCATGATTGGATTTAACACTATAGGTAAACCAAACATAATTGGTTCAGAAATATTGAAAATACTTGGTACTAATCCAATATTAGCAATCTGTTGAATAGTTTTTGATTTGCACATAAACTTACAAGCAATTACTAAGCCAAGTATTGCTCCTGTGCCACCGAAGTTCAAGAAAATTGCGCCAAAGCCATCACAATTGATAAATGGTGGAGCGAGCCCTAATTTGAATGCCTCAACATTGGCTAAATAATTAGCGGTCATAATTGGACCGGTTACTGAACCCACAATTTGGTCGCCATGGAGGCCGAAAGTCCATAAAATAGAATTAAGCATGGATGGTAACAATGTTCCTAAATAGGTATTAGAAACAGTCATTAATGGTGCTTGTAGCACGACCATTATTAGATTATGAATTGTAGCAAACGGAGTTAAGGCAATACCAATTCTTACTCCAAAGAATAGAAACAAAATCACAACACTCGGAATTAATGCCACAAACGAACGCATAATTGTTGGTGGTACGCTATCTGGTAAATGGATTACAATATCCTTTTTTATGAAATAGCAGTAGATTTCTCCTACAATTAATCCGGTCACAAGGGCAACAAATAAACCTTCAGCACCAAGATAAGATAGAATTCCTTCTTCTCCATCAAGTAGGAAGAAATAAGAAGCTAAAGCAATAGCACCAGCAGGAAGGCCATCAATATTCTGGTTTTTTACAAAACTGTAAGCCACCCCAAACACAGCAACAATAGCACTAATACCCATCGTTGCAGGGAAAGCAACTCCCCAGACGAATCCTCCCCAGAACGTTTCGCCAAATACTCCCAACATGAATTCTTGATAAGCTGGTATCGGGAATTCGCCAATGATAATAAAGATTGAACCCACAATTGTTAGTGGCATAATCAATACTAAACCATCACGGATAGCGACCAAATGCTTTTGATTTGCAATTTTACTAGCAATTGGTCCAATACTGTCTTGAATAAAATTCAATAAACCACTCATAAATTATCCACCTTTCATTTTCGAAGACTACTTCTTAATGGCATTATAGCAGTTTTTTTTCAACATATCTAGACAAGATTGTGATAAAATATAACCACAGAAGTTTGCTTCATTTTACCATCTAGCCAGTAAAATAAAGATGGTGCTAAAATGAGAGAAAAGGAGGGCCCACAATGAAAGCAATAATTCTTGTCGGAGGGCAAGGTACGCGAATATGGCCGTATAATGAAATTCGCAACAAAGCTTCCCTGCCGATTGGGAACAAAAAACTGATTCAACATACTGTAGCGGCATTGAAGACTTCTGGTATTGATGAAATCATCATTACTGGTTGGCATCATATGGATGAGATTCGGTTTCTGTTTTTCAAAGATAAAAGTATTGAAATTCTTGAAATTACTCCAACAACTGGTAGTGCCAAAACATTACTGCTGGCGTGTAAAAAAATGGAAGAGGATTTTCTTGTCTTATTTGGTGATTGTTATGTTCAACCAGAAGATATTCAACAATTAGTCAACACAAAAACAAATTCCTTATTAGTAGACCAAACTGACAAACCTAAAAATCACATCATTGTCCAAACAAAGAATGATGCAGTTTTGGAACTATTGGGACATCCTCGCGGTTTAAAAAACGGATATGTGATGTTTGGGGCGCATTTAAACCCTGCAATAATTCCGTATTTGGAAAACAATCAAGGAAGGTTTACCAATACCAAAGTTGGTGTTGGTTCTCCTAATGAGTGTTTTCTAGAAGAGAGTCTAAACCAATACAATAAGGAATATTCCATGCAGATTGTTAAGAGCGAATACCCTTGTTTTGATATCAATAAACCTTGGGAAATACTGACTGCTAACGCCTACCATAATATGAAAAACTGCGGAAAAATAGTGGAGAACACGATTGGCGAAGGCTCTTGTATCGATGATACCGCTACTATAATGGGCAAGGTTTCTATGGGCAAAAATTCCAAAATAGGTAAGTATGTAGTTATTCAAGGAAATTGCATAATCGGAGATAATACCATCCTAGATCAAGGTGCTATTATTGGTGCTAATGTCGTAATTGGAAATGATTGCATAATCCAAAATTATTGTAAGATAGCTGACAACAGTACTATAGGCAATCTATGTATCGTCGAACATACTGCTGAGTTACTGGGTGGTATGTTGATGGACAAGGTTTATCTTTATCACTATGGAGAATTCTATGGTATATGTGGTGAAAAATCAGATTTGGGGGCAGGTAGTGTTTGTGGTACTTTACGTTTTGATGATGGTGAAACAATTCATCAAGTAAAAGGTCGCAAAGAAATCCCTGAATACTATTCAAATGCTACATTCGTGGGTGATTATGTAAGAACTGGGGTAAATGTTATTTTCCAACCCGGAGTAAAGGTTGGAGCAAATAGTGTCGTTGGAAGCGGAATCGTTTTACAAAAGGATGTACCAAGCGGAAAACTTATTTACTTAAAACAAGAAATAATAGAGAAAGAGTGGGGAAGTGAACAATATGGCTGGTAAAGTTGCATTTGGAGTTTCAATTTATCCGGATTTTTATGATCAAAACGCCTGTAAAGAAATGTTGGATCAAGCCAAGAATCTTGGTTATCAACGCGTATTTACATCCATTCAATTAGGAGACTTAGGTTTTGAACAAACCAAAGATGAAATCAACGATGATTTCAAATTCCTCTTTTCATATGCAGCAAAAATTGGAATGGTTTTGCATGTAGACATTAATGATCGAGTATTAAAAAAAATTGGAGCAACCGTTGATAACCTAAAACCACTTGCCGATTGGCAAATTCCAATTATTCGTTTAGATGGTGGTTTTAGTGTTCGCGAAATAGCCGAAATGACAAACAATGGTTATGGCATCATTATTGAGGAGAACTTATCTAATTATTCGGAATTAACTGAGCGTTTAGCGATGGTAAAAGAAATAGGTAATTTGCAACAGTACTATGGTTGTCACAATTTCTTTCCAAGATGTGATACTGGAATAATAATTGAAGATGCTGTTAAAGTTGCAAAGATGTATCAAGATGTGGGTTGCAAAACCGGGATTTTCATTAGTTCCCTTTATGCGGACAAAGATTTAAATCAAATGGGAAGAGGTGTTCCAACAATCGAGAAACATCGTTATATACCTGCTAAAATACAAGCAATGGAATTACTTTTACATGATTGTTTTGATTACATTATTTTTGGTGATAGCAATCCTAGAGAAGACGAGCTAAAGGAAGTTATATCTGCTTATCAAACATTGAATGATGTAATAACACCTGAACAAAGAGAAAAATGGAAAAAACATTTAAACCAACAACGTTTAAATACTCTTTGTATTGATATTCCTGTATATTGGGAAAATCTTGACCCTAAAACTATTTCTACATTAGAATCGATTGTCTTTTTGAACCGTAATGACATAGCTCAAAAAGTAATTCGTGGAACACAATCACGAGATATATTTCAACTGGCACCAAATCTTCCAATTAGAAGAGTTAAGCACAGCATTACCATTGATAATACAAAGTCAAATCGCTATTGTGGCGAACTACAGATTATGTTAGAAGATTTGGAAAGTGTTGAATATGTTAATGTCATAGGTATGGTTAAGCCCTATGCAAAAGATCTACTAGCATTGCTTCAAAGAGAACCGGTTTTTTTCCGTTTGCGAGGTGGGAAATAATGAAAGGATTAAAAATCGTAGTAATTGGAGGAGGTTCAAGTTATACTCCAGAATTAGTAGAAGGTTTGCTCTTACGGAAAAAGAGTTTACCTGTTTCAGAATTATGGCTAGTTGATGTTGAAGAAGGAAAAGAGAAAGTTGAAATCATTGCGGAATTAACAAAGCGCATGATGAAAAAGGAAAATGTTGATACGAAAGTATTTACAACACTAAATCGTCGAGAAGCCTTAGTTGATGCTGATTTTGTCATTACCCAATTTAGGGTAGGTTTTCTTGATGCCAGAGCAAAAGATGAATCTATCCCCCTTGCACTAGGAATGATTGGGCAAGAAACAAATGGTGCTGGGGGAATGTTTAAAGCGTTGCGTACTATTCCTGTTATCTTTAGTATCGTAGAAGATATGAAAGAACTATGTCCTGATGCTTGGTTGATTAATTTCACTAATCCAGCAGGTATTATTACCGAAGCAATTATTAATGATGCTAAATATCCAAAAACAATCGGATTATGTAATAATCCAATTAATATGAAGTATGAAATTGCTGCTTTGGTTAACACTGATGTTGAAAAAGTGCGCCTCGAGTTACAAGGGCTAAATCATCATAACTTTATTACCAAGGTATTTGTAGAGAATAATGATATTACAGCCATGCTCTATGACTCGCTGGTAAACAATCCTGAATTTGCTATAGAGGTGCCATTTTCCAAGGAGTATCTATTAGGGATCAAAGCAATCCCCAATGATTATCTAAAGTACTATGTAGATACTGCACATATGCTAGAAAAATTGCTAGAACAATACCATGAAGGTACAAATCGTGCTTTATTGGTGAAGGAAGTAGAAACTAAACTATTTGAAAAGTATAAAGACCCTAATTTAGATGTAAAACCAACTGAACTGTCCAAGCGTGGTGGGGCACGTTATAGTGAAGCGGCGTGTCAGTTAATTGATAGCATCTATAATGACAAAGGTGATATCCAATATGTAAATACACAAAATGGAAAAGCAGTTAGTAATTTCGATGAAAACTACGTTATAGAATGCGCTTGTGTAATTGGTAAAGATGGTGCTAAGCCATTACCAATAGGTTCATTTGATCAAAAGTTAATGGGTACTATTACTAACATAAAAGCTTTTGAAAGGATGACCATTGAGGCCATCAAAAATAAGGACCGTAATCTGGCGATTGCAGCCCTCTGCATGAATCCATTGGTCCCAGATGAAAAACTGGCCAAGGAAGTATTTGAACAATTGTATGAGGCACATAAGAAGTATTTACCTGAATTCAAATAGAAAGGAGTTTTAGATGGTAAGGATAGTATTATTTTGTAATGCGGGAATGAGCACAAGTTTACTAATTAATAAGATGTTAACACAAGCAGCTACCGAAGGTTTTGCTTGTACAGTAGATGCCTTTGCTACCGCTAATGCCGCTGAGGAAGGGAAAAACGCTGATGTTATTCTACTCGGCCCACAAGTAAGACATGAACTAAAAAGAATCAGAGGATTATTTTCCAGATATCCCTGTGGAACCAATCGATATGATGGCATATGGAAGAATGGATGGAGAAGCTGTATTAAATCAGGTTAAATCGCTGATTAAATAAACAAAGTAGAGTTTAAAAAACAAGTTATCATGAATTTGACAACTTGCTTTTTTTATGTTTTTTCCTACTTTCTTCTTATGAATTTGTTATTGCTTAACAACAAAACTACCAAAGCAGCAATTGCTATTCCTACTATTACTAATAGCAACTGTTGAATAAAGTAATTGGTTATCAACAGCCAGTCCATTATGTTAAAAAAACCTAAATAGATACCACAGACAGATATCCCATATGTAAAAGAATTTTTTTCATTACTGATAATTAGTGAGTTAATAAACGCAACACCTGTTCCTATCAAACAGGCACCAGGAATTGAAAGTACCAACCTACTGGTGATAATTAACGGAGAATCTATTTTGATAAAGGTACTTGCTACTCCATTTAGTAAAACCAGTACTACAAATGCCAAAGTTGTATACACAAGATTACTTAAAAACTTACTGGCAAATATTTCCCAGGACTTAACATAACGATTGATGAAAAGCCGCTCATATACTCCTTCTTTTACATCCTTGTATACTTGAAATAGAGTTGTTTCGCAATAAAGTATCAGTATGTAAATGATTATTATAATTTCTTTATATAATTCACTATCCCCCACTAAACTGATTGAAATTCCCACAAAGTAAATTAAGACCACAGGAATCGCCATCAGAAAAAGCATCGTGCCAGCAGATTTTGAAAAACGATTGTAGTATTCATAGAGATCTTTTGAAACTAGCGCTTTAATTGTTTTCATTATCGTGCCCTACTTCCGTGTGTTTCCGATAAAGTGTTGCTAAATTACTAACATCTTTCATTTCACCACTATACACAATTCTAGTGTCATCAATGATTATTATTTCATCACCCACACTCTCAATCAGCTTAATGTCATGCGATGATACGATAACTGTTTTTCCAAGTTCCTTTAATTCTATCAAACGTGAATTCAACAATTCTTGAGAAACAATATCTATGTTACTAGTAGGTTCATCAAGGAACATAATATCAGCGTTATTTATTTCGGCTAAGATAAAACTCAATCTCTGTTTTTCTCCCAGTGATAGATTTGTAGCCAATGATTTTCTTTTAGCTTCCAACCGCCACTTTTTTAACGCGGAAACTACATTTTTTTCAATACTATCTTTGTTGATATGATATACAGCCATTGAAACTCTAATATTCTGTTCAACAGTAAGATGATTAAAAACACCACCACGGTCTGGCATAAATGAAACAGTTGTATTTTCAGCAAAAGCCACTGTTCCTTGTTTCGGTTTTAACAACTTGAGACACAACCATAGTAACGTTGTTTTACCAGCGCCATTATGTCCCACGACGGCATATATTTTCCCTTTTTTGAACGTATAGGAAAAATCGCTAAGCACCAACGTTTCTTTATAAGAAAATGAAATGTCATTCAACTCCAATACCTTCACATTTACACCTCCCACTCAATTTCATATCTCTGATGATTGCACTCAGAGGCAATTGTTGGCATCTACTCCAGTGGTAATAACTTCATTCCAGCAACAGAGTTATCAATAATAAAGTAAACCTTGATATCACCTGTTGGCGCTGTTTTTTTGTTCCAACTAACACTAACACTTGATACAAGNCCATTTTCTTCCTTAACAATAGTATCTTGCGTGTAATAAAGTGGTAGTGGGTTTCCCTCACTATCAGTTACTAATATGCTGTAAATATGTTCATCTAGCTTTAACGGGTTTGTTGTTTGATTTAGGGTTACTGTAACCTTATCAGCTTCTCGTGCAAAATCAACAGGTATATCCAAAGGAACCGCAAAGTCATACATTTTAATATTCACTGCCCCATAGGCATTCATAACACCTGTTTGAAAATCACTCATCCCCATAAGTTTTAGACCAAATCCATAATATTCTATTTCATCACAGTTCATTGATGCTGAAAGTTGGGCTTTGATTTCCTCTTCTAGTAGATTAGTGCTATTAGCAGCAATACGATAATTCTTAAATGGCATGTCCCATGACCCAATGAAGTTTATTTTAAAACCATCATAGTTGTAGAATGTCATTAGTGCTCCATTTTGTTCTAAAATTAGCGGATATCTGGCTTTAATGGTTGGATCATAGACCGTTTTTCCATTTTCATTTTTTCCACCAACTACCCAAAGTATTGTCTTCCCATTAACCTCATATACCGCTCCTGCCAAATAATGTAATGAATCGAAGCCGATTTGGTTGTATGATGGCAGCATTACCGGATTAGGTACCGCTATTCGCTTAAGTTCAAAAACAGTAGCTGCATTAGACTCAGGCAAATCAATAGCCATTTTCTGTCCTTTAGGGTTTACAGCAAAGGTCTCTTCTATCGTAACTGTTCCTTTTTTACTACCAAAGAACTCCTTCAAGCCTAAGCGCCAAAAGTCCGTTTTTGCTGTTACTGTTACCTTAACTGTAAATTCCTCTTCTGGCCAATACTCTGTTGGTACTAGATATAAAAACTTACCATTCGCAGCAACCTTTACTTCAAATTCAATGGGAATCTCATAATCTGTTTTCGAATCTATTACCACCTTTACTAGCCCTTTATCAATCTGCGAAGGTAAAGTGGCACCATCTTTTCTAACAAAAAGTTGGTAAGCAATAGTTTCGTTTGCTTCAATTGTTTTAGCACTTTCGGTTTTGAGTGTCCCAAAATGATGTAAAGAATAAAGAAAGATTCCATCGTCAGGTAAAGTTTCACCACCAGTGTACGTCTTTACATCAGCTAACCCTTCTTGAGATAGTGGATAATCATATGGCATAAAGAAAATTTCACCACTTTCTCCAGCAATATACACTCCATCATACCCCAGCGCTGGTGAAGCATTTAAATCATTTCTTTCTGATTCAATTAACTGATAAGACCACTTTAAGATCCCATCATGATTTAAACAAAATAGTTTACCTTCGCCAGAACCAAAGTAGATATTATCTTCACCATCTACCGCTGGAGAGGAACGAATCGGTTCAAGGGTATCAAAAGACCAAATAATATGTCCGTTTTTAGGATTCAATGCGTAAACAGTTCCATCTGCAGCAGGTTGGATAATCGTGCCATCAGATAGCATTGCAGCACTGGCATAAATATGATCACCAAGTGCAGTTTGCCAAATTGTCTTGCCATCTATTTGTGACATTGCTCTAACATAACCATCAAAACAGCCTACAATAATGACGCCATTCTCTTCATTGTTTAATAATAGTGGACTAGAAGAAACAGTCCCCATGCCTCCACGCAACCATATTTTCTCACCAGAATTGTAATTATACCCATAGACATTTTGTAACACTTGAGCACAAGTTCCAAAAAATAAACGATCAGTTTCAACATTCACTGCAGGACTGGTCCATACCATTTCATTTGCCAAAAAGGCAGAAATCTTTTCACCCGTATCTGCAGATAAGCGATACACAAGATAATTATCATTAGGTGCTAACAAAGAACCATCAGGCAAAACCGCGATGTTCCCTTCAAACCAGCCCAGATTATAAGTCTTAATATTGTATTCATCTTCTACTTCTTGCGGGGTTTGACCCACGAAGGTCCATAGAACCTTTCCAGTTTCACGCTCAATACAATAAACTTTTCCATCACCACCACCGAAGTACAAGTTTCCATTTTCATGCAATAAGGCAGAAGAATCAATAATACCTTCAATTTCTAGTTTCCAAAGGATAGTTCCATCAACCCTAATAGCATAAAAAATATGGTCGGCTGAACCAATATATACTGTTCCATTTTCATCAACGACTGGCGTTGAGAAAATACCTTTCCCAGTTTTGATAGTCCATGGGTTTAAACCAGTATTCTCTTTAGGAATAATTGGCGTTCTTCCTGTTTGCATAGCATCAGCCCTAAATTTTGGCCAGGGACTTTTGGCATCTAGTGGCAGTTTGTAATCAAATTTACCATCCACTAATACTGTATGTTTACCAGGGTCCAAATTATGAGGTTTCAATGGTACAAATAAAACCACATAAACAATTGCAACTATTACGATTAGAACAAGGCTTCCTATCCCCATTCTCTTGCCCCATTTTCTCCCTTTACGACCCTTTTTTACTTTTTCAGTCATGACACACTCTCCTTATGTTTTCTTTTATAGTTTAGCAGACAGTAATATGATAATCAATATTACCTAAAACATGAACAAGTAAAGCCCTACGATTAGCAATACAAACAATAAAGGAGGTCATTATTTGACCTCCAAAAATACTATATTACTTTAGTCTAATATATTTGTGATATTCCTAAAACTTAGTAGAACAAACATTATTACTTGTAAAGATAGTTTTCTCTTATAATAGAGATTTTTTGCTCATCCATATTTAGACGCTCTTTTAAGTATTGACTAAAACTACCAGAAATCTTAAGCATTTCGTCAAATGAGGCTTCCAAATACTCCTGCTTTGTTTGCATCAAAGAAGATAAATAAGCTAACACGAATTCGTTATCTGTATACTGTTTGTACTCTTCCATGCGCCGCTCATTACGTTTGGCCATAAACTCTTTCGTTAACATGTAATCCTTCATTACGATTTCCTTTTCGACACCCAAAACCAATAACATTATTACCGTTGCGAAACCAGCCCTATCTTTTCCACCCCTACAATGGTGAATGATAGGAGTATTGCTAGGCTCTAAAAACAGTTCTAAGTATTCTTGATACTTCTTATTTACATCTGGTTGTGAAACTAAATCGCGCATCTGGATTTCCATTTCGTTTAATCGGCTTTTTAGATTAGTTCTTCCAGCCTCAGTTTCAGATACTTTAATTAGCTTTTCGACCTTTTCTTTATCTGTAGCAACACTTCCGCTAGCTAACTGAGCAAGTTCAGCATTCGGCGTCAAATTTAAGTAGTTTGCTCCAGCAAAAATAACATCCGGTTCACTAACCACTTCTGCTACTGATCTAAAGTCTACAATGGTCTTAATACCTAATCCCGTAAGAATTTCCTCATCATTTTTGCTAAGTTTCCCTAGCGCATCAGAACGATAGAAAATTCCCCATTTGACCATTCTTCCTTCATGACCTTTATACCCTCCAAAATCACGAGTATTAAAAGTGCCATTCAAACTAATTTTTCTATTTGATACCACATAACTATTTTCGCCATCTGTTACTACATAGTATAGTCTACTATCGGATTTTGGTTTCTCAAATAGAATAGAATCTTTAGAGAAAAAACCAATTCTTTCTTTATCAGTAAGCGAAGAATCAGGGGTAGTACCATAGTACACCTCAACCTCATTATCAAATAAGCACTTTTCTACTTCGATTATTATTTGCTCATTATTTTCAACTAATTCCAACATTGCTAAGCCTTCGCTGCAGTAACTTCTTTTTCCTGTTCAGTTTCTTCGTTGATTTTTTGTTTATCCAACATTTTGAAGAATGGAATATATAGAAGGAATATAGCAATCATTTGAACAATTTGGATTACTGCTCCTTGCCATCCCCCAGCAACGAAACCGCTTAGAATTGGAGGCAGTGACCAAGGAACGTTAATGCCAACTCGAGGTAAGAAGCCTACAGCTGTCGCAAAATAGGCAATCAATATCGATATAACTGGTGATAAAGACATTGGTACCAAGATAATTGGGTTTAACACCATTGGTATACCAAATTTCATTGGTTCACTTATACCAAATACACCAGGAGCAATTGCTACTTTACCAACCGCCTTAAGTTGTTTACTTCTTGCCATCCATAGCAACATAGCCGCCAACACAAAGTGGCGTGGTCCTTTGTAAACATTTAGAAAATAGGTATTTAGAATAAATGGCATTGCTAAACCTGCTGCCAAAGCCGACTGATTTTCAATTGCTGGTGGCATCCACAAAGCATTCGTTACAGCTGATGTAACATTACTACCATGGATTCCAAAGAACCAGAAGAATTCACCAAGCAAACTAATCAAACACATTGTCCATACAGAAGAACCTAGGCCTTCTAATGGTGCTTGTAAAATCGCATAAATAAATGTATGCATGTCTTTTGCAGATGTAAATGAGAATACTGCATTTATTCCAATAAAAATCAAAGCCACAAAAACTACTGGCAATAATGATTCAAATGAACCAGAAATTGCCTGTGGAACACTTGGATGCATTTTAATCTTAGGTCCACGATCTGTCAACAATGAGAATAGCCAAGTGGCTAACATTGCAACTATCATGGCTACAAACATCCCTCTTGAACCAAGATATGTAGTTGTAAAAACATTAGTTGCTCTTTCGCCAACCATTGCTGCCGTCATTGGCGTAACAATGAAAAACGAAATAACGGAAATCATAACTGCATTTATCTGACTTTTCTTCAATATTCTAGCCATTTCCATTGCCAAAGCAATTACCACATAAATGGAAATAATATCATTAGTCATAGTCGAACCAAGAACTAAAAACTGGCCAATTCCCGTTGCGCTCAAAAAGTTAGTGTATGGTTCCCAAGGTATACTGATTAACAATGTACAAATAGAGCCAACCATAGTTGCTGGTAATAAACGAGCCATTCCGGCAGCAACAGTTTTGACAATCAAATTATCAGAAAAAACTCTTACATACTTGCTTAACTTTTGTCCAAAAGCATTATTATTCGTCATATTTTCCTCCTTTATGATTCTAATTCACTTAGTACAAAATTCAACACGTTTTCCCCATTCATCATTCCATAATCGATGGAATTAATTACGAAAACAGGGATATTCAATTCCTCACTCAAATCATCTAGACGATGTCCGATTTGAGGGCCCAGCAAAACAACATCAGCGTCCAAATGACTCGAAATATTGTCTTCTGCAACAGCTATGATTTCAATGTCTATGTCTTTTGCTAAAGCTGCCTCTTTCATTTTTTGAACTAGTATACTTGTTGAAAACCCCCCTGAACATGCCAACAAAATTTTACTAATCACCCAATTCCTCCTTTCTTTTTATTACTATGCTACTTAGACTCTTAGCATAATCAACCAATTCACATACCATGTCTTTAATAGCCATGGCAGTCATCAAGTGATCTTGAGCATGAATCATTAAAAGCGTTAGTTCCTGCTCTTCACCAGCTAATTCTTTCCGAATCAACTCTGTTTGAACTTCATGCGCCAAGACCATTGACTCACTTGCTTTTTTTAAGTGTTCCTCCGCTTGAGCAAAATCGCCAAGCCTAGCCGAACGTAGCGCCATCAAACTCTTGGCACGAGCATCTCCAGCATTCAAAATAATACTCATAATCACATCTTCCATCTTCGTTTTCGCTCCTTATAAAATATCTTCTAAAAACATCTTGAATTCTTGAAATAAGTTTGCCTGTTGTAATAGTTTAATCTTTGTTCGATCATTCATTAGTTGAACCACAAAATCACTAATTTCCTGATGAATCAAAAGATGTCCCTTTTTAACATTTAGAACTAAGATGCAACGGACTTCCTTTTTGTCATAATAAATTGCATTTCTTAGTAATATTACCCCAATACTGTCCGTATTCGCCAATTGAATTAGACTATGCGGAGAAGCTATTCCATTTTCATAAATCGTCAAAAACCGCTTTTCCCTTTGAATAACCGATTCCGTAAACCCTTCTTTGGCATAATCTAAAGCCACCATTTTATTGCACATTTCTTCGATCAAACTATAGTATTCGCCACCATCTTTTATAAGAAACAACTCTTCATGAAACAAATCATCCAAGCTAAGGGTTTCTTGTTTAAAGTTCATTTCACTAAATAGTACTTTATTCTTTATTTTGCGTATTTCTTGATCCGTTAAACTTTCATTAACTATTACTAGTTTTGCCTCTTGATGGGCTATTTGTAATTCAATAGTAGAAATAACCAATTCCACATCCTCCATTTTGTGATTTTTCGCATGTGCATAAGGTATTTCTAAAATAGTCGCCAGTGGGAAATGTGATTGCAATTTGGTTTTGAACAAAATTGTTGAACTTCTCATTCCATCAGTAACTAAAACAATTTTCCTGATTCTCTGCAACTTTTTTTGACTTTCTCTTTCAGCATGCGTCACAAAATGCAATGCCAAGTAACCTATCTCATCTCTAGATAATTCATAGTTTTTCAATTGCGAATGATAATCAATAAAACGCATAGCCACTAGAAAGGCATTCATGTATTGCACTGATATAGAACCCACCAAGGAATCGTTTAATTCCAACCCAAAGGAAACTCGCATAATTAAAGGAAAAAGATGCATTAAGAGGTTTTCTTGTAGCAATACATCACTAGAGAAATTAGTCGCATAATCTCTATCTACCTTTATAAGCGATTCCTGAATGGATTTCGCCATTTCTTCTTTTTGTTCGAAAGGAATTGTTTCTGAACTTGCTTTACCGAATATTTGTGAAGCGACCATGTCAACTTCCTCTTTTGTAGCCTTAATGTTGTGTTTTTCTTCAATAAAGGCAATTATTTTTTCAGCAATCTCATAGATACTAGTATCAATTAACTGCCGATTGATATTAATCTCATTAATATAGTTTTTCTGTTCAATACGATAGATTAGTATTTTCTGATGAAACATAATCGACTCTATGGCATTATTAGTCATAACAATATTGTATTCATCCAACAAAGATACGAATTTCTCTGTTTCAGCAGTGAAATCCAATTCGGTAACAAAGTCAACAAACTCCATCGGTATTGACTGATGTTCAACAATGCTACCACTTATTCTAGACAGCATCTTTCGAATATCCTTTTCTGCTCCGGTTACTTTCACACCATAGTGTGGTTTAGAGTCCAATTGTATTTGATAGTTTTGCAATCTTGCCTTAACTTCATCTAAATCGTTTAGGATTGTATTTCTACTGACATCCAAAATTTCGGCAATTTGATTTAGCGAAATGAAACCCTCATTCTGTAGCAACAAAAACAATATCAAGGAAATACGATAGTCTTTTCTTCCAACATTATAGTGACGATTGCCACTTTCATTTTCCAAAAACCTACTAAATCTGTCCTTATCAATTATTCGTAAAAAGTACCCCTCTTTACTAACTGTAACAATCTTAAATCCGTTTTCTTCCTCATCTTGCCGCAGCTCACGAAGCATTTCACGAATCCTGCGCTCTGAAAACGACAGTTTACTACATAAACTCTCCATTGAAACGATATTCTGAGATATTAGCACTTCTATTAATTGTCCATGCCTTGTCACATCATCCATCTCCTAATATAATTATTTCATTGATTCAAGCAAAAGAAAAGACAAAATCCTGCAAAAAAATTTTGCCTTTTCTTAACTATTCTATTACCACTTTAGCTAACGATATTACAATTACTACAAAATGCAAAGCAAGACGATAGGCAACATCACCTACTTCAACCTAACAAAACACGTTTTAAGGCTCAATAATATTTTTTACATAATGTCTGCGGATAATATAGATTGCCAGAAAACAATAGAAATACGTATAGCAATTTGTATTATTGGAAAATAAGCCTAGATGATCTTTGCAAAATGCAACTAAATCGTTTTCTGATTTGATATATTTTTTCTTCTAAGTTTTTGACTATTGATTTCTATTACAAGCAAAAGAAAAGACAAAATCCTGCAAAAAAATTTTGCCTTTTCTTAACTATTCTATTACCACGTTAACTAACATTATTACAATTACTACAAAACAATGCTTTTTCTTTGCTTTTGCCTTGTAAAGGAAAAGAAACTACACGATATACTTCTCAGTTTAATCTAGGGAAATGTTACTACAAAATGCAAAGCAAGACGATAGGAAACATCACCTACTTCAACCTAACA
>JGI994J12354_10000454_pt1 | contig 41006 bp, 52 predicted proteins | sample IntmicLarv3ML3BL_FD_12354 | JGI IMG/M metagenome (IMG submission 12354) | reverse complement strand
CACCTCCTTAATATTAACGTTTTGTTCCTAAAAACATAATATCAATTTGGTGTCTCTTTTGTCTATTTTCTTTTCTCTTTTTCCCCGTAAATTATTTACGCTAAGTGATAAAATATATTTTATTACTTTTGCCTTCAATCAATCGTGAGATTAATTTTCTATTGATATTATTTGATTTTTAATATATACTATTGAAGAAGTTGTAAATATTAGAACTTCTTATGAAAGGGGATATATATGGAAAAAGGTCTTGGAATTAAAATTCTTATAGTTATATTGATTATTATTATATTAGGATTAGCCAGTTATATTATCTACGATAAATTCCTCAATAATACTAATAATGAAAACTCACAAAACAAAATAGAAAACGTTTCTCAAGAACAAAATACTATTAATACAAATGAAATTTCTATAGATCCATATGCTAAATATCATCAATTTAAATGGCTTAGAAATAACACATGTGGATATACAGAAAAGTTTGAAATTATTAATTCTAAGTTATATTATATTAATGATACTAGCAAAGAAGAAGTAACAAGCATTATAGGTAATCCAAAATATGTAAATGGAATAATTAATGGTGGAATTCTTAACAAAATATTTGTAATAACAGAGCAAGGAACTGTTTGGCTAGTAGAAGTTGGTCGTGGAGATTATACAGAGCTACATACTAATTTTATAAAACTTAATATCCCAGGTACTATATTAGAAATGACTCATGGTATTGAAGGAGCACGAGGATATGCAGTTGGTATGTATCAATATTATCTCACATCAGATGGTAAATTAATTAATGAAAATGGTAAAACATATGAAGAAATAAATGGTAACCACATATTAGGATTGGGAAATTTTGGTGATGCAATATATATTGGAAGTGATGAAACAATTTCATACTACACAACAGATATAAATTATGAATATGTTAAAGATACAATTGGGAATAATTTAAAAGCAAAACAAGTAATTTGTCAAAGTTCAACAACACGCAATGATTTGCTAAGTGATGGAGTACTTGAACGATTTTATGTTGTAACACAAAATAATCAACTATTATATTTTGATACTAATACAGATATGATAGCACATGAATATACAGAGGCATTGAATAAAACAGTTATTAAAATTGAAAATGAAGAAATTCCAGATCAATACGGAGGACACTCACACAATATTGTTATAACTCTGAGTGGAAATATTAAAATAGAACTTATTGATATATCAACTGCATATGATATATCAACAAAAAGTTTCATAGAATAACAAAAATTTAGAAATGTTTAAAATATCAAAAAAATAAGTAAAAGCACAATAAATACTTTTACTTATTTTTTTATTAAATAGTAATATTATTTTTTAGTTACCTTTTCAAGAATAAGCAAAAATAACATGATACTATCCCAAAAATTATCTCAATTTCTTTTTACTTCTAAATTTAAACAATCTTTAAGTGCTTTTTGTAATACATAAGAAAAATTTATTCCTTCTCTTTCTGCTATTGTGTTTAGCCATGCAGGAATGGTTAAAGTTTTCTTTATTGCTTTATTATTAACTGCTTCTCTTATAATTGGCATATCTACTTGGATTAAAACTGCTCTTTCATTTTTTTTAATTTCTACTTTATTTAGCATTGTGGGTTCTGGTATATTTTCTTTATACTCTTCCATAACTGCTATATGTCCACCAAGTGCATCTTTTGCCATAAAAAATGCTTCTTCATCAGTTCTTGCACATGTAACACAACCAGGCAAATCTGGAAATATAATTGTTATTCCATCTTTTTCATAATTGAATATACATGGATAAATATATGAGTCTTTTTTCATAAAAACCTCCACTATGAATTTTATAATCCTGCTTGCTCCAATATGCTTTTTATTGTCTTTATTGGTAAGTCTTTTTTAGGATGTGGAATAGTTACTATTCCATTTTTTATTTTATGTTTAAAATGATAATGGCTTCCTTCAATTCTTACTATCTCCCAGCCATCTTTCTTAATCATTTGTATAAGTTCTCATGAAGAATAACCCTTCATAAGTCTCTCCTTAATACAATCATATTATAACACGTATTATCACCCGTGTCAATTTATTGTTAACTTTTATTTTTGAAAATGTGTTTTAGAATATAAATATTTATTTGAATAAACTAATGTAAAAACATTCAATATTGCAAATTCACATGATACTTAAATCTATTATTAGTATAGATTATTCCCTAAATAATGTCAATAATTTTAATTAAACTCCAAATCAATAAATTTTATATTTTGTCAGTTTTTGTCAAAATTTTCTCATTGTAAAATTATGGAAACTATTATGTAATCTATGAGGTTTTACTAAACCGTGAGGGGAGGTGTAAACTATGAAATCTTCTTTTGGTACAGAAGACAAAAGTATATTAGATAAAGTAATCATTTTAGTTGAATACATAAAGACTATCTACATATGCAAAATGGCAATTGAACTACTTAAGTCAATACAATAAGAGAAAAGAGCCTTTGTATGTCCCACATACTTTGGCTCTTTTCTATATGAAATCTTCTTTTGATAAATTCTATTATCATTATAGATTATTTCCCAAATAATGTCAATAGTTTATTAATAAAATATATTTTTACTTCTTAATTTATAACTTTATTTTAAACTTCTTTTTTCTACCCTTTTTCTTCCCCTTTACCAAATATGAAACTATACCTAACAAAACTAAAAAAATTAATGATATTATACTTGCCTCTTCTGAAAAACTTTCTTCATCAACAGTGTTTGCCATAGTATTAGTTACAGTATTTGTATCTGTAGAAGCCACAATTTCTTCATTCCACATTCCTATTTTTAACTCTTGTGCTGTTTTCTCTGTTTCTTTTAGTAAACTTGCATACATATATGTATTTGGAAGCATGTATGTTTTTGCAAGCCCCTTTTTTATTAACTCTTCTTGTAATAATTGTCCATCTACTTTTATCCAAGCTAAATATCTATTATACCTATCTTTTTGTCCAGCTTTTTCATCAAATTCTAATTCTATTTTCGTTGCATTTTGTAATCTATCTTTTGTATAATCACTTGCTTCTTTTCCATAAGCTTCTATCTCTTTTGTTGGATGTACTGTTTCAGGAGTATCTATTCCTAAAAACCTTACTGTTACTTTTTCTCCGTCCATAATAAATTTAGCTGTATCTCCATCTACAGAGTCACTATATACTACCTCTACACCATATACATTTGTAGCAAATGCAATCATTATAAACATTAATATAATTATCTTCTTCATTTTAATCACCTTTTCTATTATTATATCTTTATAGCATTCAAACAACTCAAATCTAAAACTTTGTGGTAAACAATTCATCTATTCAATAGAGTTCTTACTCAGAATCCTTTTCTTTATTATTTGTTGAATCTTCCAAAATTTGTTGTGATAAATTCCTATTTCTTTTTTTCTTATTTCCCACCTTTTTACCAAAAAACATATCAGTAGCACTTTCATTATACAAATTTGCTGTTTTTTCATATGTTTCTCTTGGAATCGTGATACCACCATTTTCATGAAAGTCTCTACTCCAACGATATTCCCATGTTTGAGAATAATGATCTGAAAAAAGAATAGTACCAACCCAATAAAGTAGCGAAATTCCACCTGCAACCATTATAGCTACTTTTATTGATAGTCCTGCAATAGCTAATATAATAGCTAATATAACAAACAGTATAAATACTCTTAACCAGTATAGTAAAACAATGCCCAATGACAAAAGGCAAACCTCTTGGATTGGTAATTTTATAATGACTAGTAATATTGCAGATATAATAAATATTATCAATAATCTTTTCATTTGATTTTTTCCTTTCAGCTTTTGCTATATAGACTATATCATATAAAATTTGATTTTTGTTGACTTTTCCATTAATTTACATTAAAATATAGACTTAGGATGTGATATTTATGAATCTAGATTTTTTTAATTCTACTAAATCTAACTTTGCCAGTACTTTTTTGCGTGATTTACAAAATTGTTTTGCCAAAAAACATTCTGCTGATTTATTAAAAACTTTACCTTGGCATACTATTTTAACTTTTGCAAAAATGGATGGTAATTCTTTAGTTTGTTTTGATTACAATGAAAAGAAAACTTATTATATGCCTAAGGAAAATATTGTAGGTAATATGCCTGCTATTGGTGATCCTTTAAAGATATATTCACCTGGTAATTTCTATGTAGACACAACAGGTATTGTTGCACAAGAAAATATGATAGAAGATTATTTAAAAGAATGTACTATTGCTAAATAATAGGTAGTATACTTTATTAGGTGATATTTATTGAAAACTACAAGAACTACTTTTTTCGTAATCTCTTTTAAAGATAAAATTATTCCAATTATTTTTTTAATTTTTACTGTTTCTTTAATTATATTTGCTAGACAAACTTTACATGCTGCAAAATCTGGTTTAGATTTGTGGGCTACTGCTGTTGTTCCTTCTTTATTTCCTTTTCTTGTTGCAACTGAATTGTTAGGTAAGACCAATATAATTTATAGTATTGGTAAGATTTTAAACAGATTTATGAAGCCCATTTTTAATGTTCCTGGAATTGGAAGTTTTGCATTTTTAATGGGTCTTATAAGTGGTTATCCTATTGGTGCAAAAATTATTGCTGATTTAAGAACTAAAAACTTAGTAACTAAATCAGAAGCTGAAAGGCTTCTTAGCTTTTGCAATAATTCTGGACCATTATTTATTATTGCCACTGTTGGAATAATACAATTTTGTGATATTAGAGCTGGAATTTTATTATTCATTACACATTTATTAGCTTCCATTTCTGTTGGTATTATTTTTAGGTTTTGGAAATTTAATGATAAAGAAAAAAATACTAAAATCAACCATATGCCTTATATAAAAAATGAGCCCTTAGGTGAAATGCTTTCTGATTCTATTTCTAAAGCTATTCAAAATATTTTAATGGTTGGTGGATTCGTTGTTTTATTTTCTGTTGTTATTTCAATCCTAAAAGAGGTTGGAGCCAATTCACCTTTTATTATTGGATTATTAGAAATTACTAATGGAATTAAAGAAACAGCTACTTTTCATGCTGTGTCTATTAATACTGCTATTATTTCATCTGCATTTTTACTTGGATTTGGTGGAATTTCCATTATGCTACAATCCTTTTCTATTATTTCTAAAACTGATATTTCTATTAAACCTTATGTAATAGGAAAATTCTTTCAAGGATGTTTTGCAAGTTTATATACTTTTTTAATTTTTAAAAATACTAATTTTTTTAATTTAGATGCTGTTACCACTTTTAATAGTAGTGTTATAAGACTTAACAGAACGTATATGTATGCTACTGGTTATTATAACTATTATGCCAATTATTCTTTTATTCTTGTGTTTATATTACTTATAATAGGATTTACTTACTATAGAAAACTTTTTAAATAGAAAAAAGAAGAAATAGAATTATCCATTTTCTTCTTTTTAAGGGGGTATTAATGTATTTTTGTGAGGTAATATAAGTATTTACCAAAATTGATTTTTTATACATATTTAAATATTTTTTTAATATATTTTATTAAAGGGGGAATTTCTTTGGATAAGAATATGGATTATGATAATTTTGATATGAATTTTTCTGACCCTATTATGAATCCTATGATGCAGTATGAACAGGCTTTTATGTATTATAGATATTTGTCTCAACAAATGGAATATAAAATTAGGTGTAAAGAATATGAAAAAATGTGTGGTGGTTCTGGAAATAGAAGAGTAGAATAAATTTTGAAATAAAAAATGTAGGGGTTGCATGGTATGCAACCCAGATATGTATTTTCATTTTTTGGGGTTGCATACCATGCAACCCCTACAACTATTATTTTAATTCTCTTTATATATTATAATAAACCTTTTTTAAATCTTCTACTGCTTTTTTACCTAGTTCTTCATCATTAGCATGAATATATGCTAATACCTCTCCTTCATTTACAGAGTCTCCAACTTTTTTATTTAGTATAATTCCAACTGTATAATCAATAGGATCTTCTTTTTTGACCCTTCCAGCACCAAGTCTTACTGATATATTTCCAACATCTTCTGCATTTAATTTTGTTATAGTAAATGTTTTTTCTGAAACAACTGGAATAACATATTTTGCTTTTCCTAATTTTGATATATCTCCACCTTGATTTTTTACCATCTCTAAAAACTTCTCATATGCTTTTCCATTTTGTAATTGTTCTAATATTTTTTCTTTACTTATTCCTATTGCTTCTCCTAATTTATAAATAACTTCTTCTACATCTTTTTCCATATTTCCTTGCAAAGCATCCATTGCTTCAATAACTTCTAGTGTATTTCCTACTGCACGTCCTAATGGTTGATCCATATCTGTTATGATGCATGTTGTTTCAACACCTGCTAATTTTCCAATTCTAGTCATCATTCTTGAAAGCTGTTCTGCTTGCTCAACTGTTTTCATAAATGCACCACTTCCAACAGTAATGTCTAGTACTATCTTTTTTGCACCTGAAGCAATTTTTTTACTCATTACACTCGAACTAATTAATGGTATATTTTCTACACAACCTATAGCATCTCTTAATGAATAAATTTTCTTATCTGCTGGTGCTAAATTTTTTGTTTGTCCTATTAAACTTATACCAATTTTTTTTACATTATTTATAAAAGTTGGTATGTCTATATTTACGTTATATCCTGGTATAGCTTCTAATTTATCTACTGTACCACCTGTAAATCCCAATCCTCTACCAGACATCTTTGCAACTGGTATTCCGAAGAGATGCAATTATTGGCATAAGTATTATTGTTATCTTATCTCCCACTCCACCTGTGCTGTGCTTATCAACTACTTCACCAATTTCTGATAAATCTAAAACCTCACCAGAATGTGCCATTGCTAATGCTAGGTTAGCTGTTTCTTCATCTGTCATTTGATTTATATATATTGCCATTATCAAAGCTGCTGCTTGATAGTCTGAAATGCTTCCTTCTGTATAGCCTTTAACAAAATATTCTATTTCCTCTTTTGTTAATTCTAAACTATCTCTTTTTTTTGAAATTATATCTATAATATTCATACAAAACTCCTTGTAAAACTTTTTCTATGTATAGGGCATAGACCATATTCTTTTATTGCTGTAATATGTTTTGCTGTCCCATATCCTTTATGACTTATAAATCCATATTCAGGGTATGTTTTATCATACTCATCCATCATTCTATCTCTTGTTACTTTTGCAATAATAGATGCACATGCTATAGCATAGCTTTTAGCGTCCCCTTTTATAATTGAAGTATAAGGAATACTTAAAGTATTTATATTATCTAGTGCATCTACCAATATATGTTCTGGTTTTACTTTTAAATTTTTTAAACTTTCTGTTAAAGCTTTTTTGGTTGCATTTAAAATATTTATCTTGTCTATTTCATCATGTTCAATTATTCCAACACTCCATGAAATAGCTTCATTAGTGATTAAATCATATAGCTTGTCTCGTTTTTTTGCTGATAATTTTTTTGAGTCATTTACACCTTCTATCATGGAATCTTTTGGCATTATACATGCAGAAACTATAACTGGACCTGCTAAAGGACCACGTCCAGCCTCATCAATTCCACAAACTATATTCCATTCTTTATCATATATTTTTAAATTGTTTAATCTCTCTATTTCATTCATTTATATCAAGCTCCGAAATTGCTGTTAAAGTATAGCTTATTAAACCTTCACCATGTTTATAACCTGGCACATATATAATTTCATTATCATCATAATCTACAATATAATAAATTTCGTCTGTTGCCTCAATGTTATTAAGTCCCATTGAATTTAAATCATCTTGTTTTATCATATATGTTCTCTCTGAAACATCTACTCCCTTTCCCTGCCAAAAAGTTCTTGTTGATGCATCAATTTTTGTACCCACTAGTGAGTCATCGTCCCCTTCAAAAGCTGCTTTTTCTGATATTATCTGAACTTTAGCCTGTATTAAAAGTAAATTAGTATTTAATGTTTGAAACTTTGCCATGTTAACGATTTTCATACCTGTATAAATAGATGCAGTGGCAATAATCGCCATAATTATTACTGTGATAATTAAAATTGTTAAAGTTACCCCATTTTCTTTTCGCATTAACTTTATCTCCTTTACATCTCTCATTATATTATATTAAAAATTTTTTTCAATATGTTTTTCACAAAAAATTCACATATCTATTGTAATATTGTTACACAAATAGGATAATATATTTTTAAAAAAGAAATGAAAGTTGAGGTTTTTATATGGATGAGTTTAGAGCTGTAAGTAATTATAAGGAGCCTTCTTCCTTTAATTTGGGAAGAAATATTCTTTTACCTTTTGTTTGTGGAATTTTAGGAACAACTCTTGTTATTTTCACATGTTTTTCTAACCCTACTATTCGTGCAAAATTAAATATTGAAGGTGGTAATTCAAGTACAACTACCACTTCTTCAACTCCAATTAATTTAGGTAATACAAATTTAATTTCTCTTACTAATTATTCAGATACTGCTGTATCTGTTGCTGATAAAGTTTTACCTTCTATTGTTGGTATTAGAGTAGAGTTCCCTGTAACTTCTATATTTGGTGGGCAATCCACAACAGAGGCTGCTGGTTCTGGTATTATAATAAGTGAAGATGGTTATATTTTGACTAATAATCATATTGTACAAGGTGAGTCTTCTTATTTTTCACAAGTTTCTGAGGCAAATAAAGTTAAAATTTATTTGTATAATGATCCAACAGAATATGAAGGTACAATTGTTGGTACAGACAGTCAAACAGATTTAGCTGTAATTAAAATAGAAAAAACAGGCTTAACTCCTGCTGAATTAGGTGATTCTAGTAGTGTAAGAGTTGGAGAATTTGCAATGGCTATTGGTAATCCTTTAGGTATGGATAGTAGTGTTACTTGTGGAATAATAAGTGCAATTAATAGAGAAGTTTCTGATTCTTCAAAAGAATATACTTTAATTCAAACAGATGCTGCTATTAATTCTCGGAAATAGTGGTGGTGCTTTAGTTAATAGCAAAGGTCAGGTAATTGGTATTAATACTTTAAAATTTGCAGGTAATGGAGTAGAAGGAATGGGGTTTGCTATTCCAATAAATGCCACAAAAGATATTTACCAAGAACTTAAAGATTATAGTAAAGTTAAAAGACCTTACATTGGAATATCTGGCACAGATATTACTGACCAACTATCTAAAACATATAACTTACCAATAGGAATATATGTAAAAACTATAGAAAATTTTAGCCCAGCTGAAAAATCTGGTTTACAAGTTGCAGATGTTATTATAGAAATAAATGAAACAAAAATTACTACAATGGATGAATTAAATGCAATTAAAAATAAATTAAAAATTGGTGATGAAATTACTCTAAAAATTAAACGTGAAGGTAATGATAAAGACATTAAATTAACATTAGGAGAGCAACCTTAAATATTCTCATATTTTTCACACAAAGAACATAATTTACTGATAAGATATAAACATAATAAACAATCCCCTTTTATATATTTAAAAATGGAAAGACGTGGTGAGTCTTTCCATTTTCCATGTTTTTTAATTTTCTGCTGGTAAATTTTAGAAAATATATTTACAAATAAAAATAAACATGTTAGAATAAGTTTCATAATTTTTATTCAAAAGGAGGTGTTTTTTCATGGAAAAAGAGCTTTTACTTACAATTCTAGAAAAAGTTTCACTAATTGATGCCATTTCTGAAAAGGTTGCATTAATTGATGCTATTTCTGAAAAGGTTGCATTAATTGATGCTATTTCTGAAAAGGTTGCACTAATTGATGCTATTTCTGAAAAGGTTGCATTAATTGATGCTATTTCTGAAAAGGTTGCACTAATTGATATTATACAACAAGATGTTAAAGCAATGAAACAAGATATTGCAGAAATTAAACATAATCATAATGTTCTAGAAGAAAAATTTGATTATTCAACCAAAATATTGTTGTCTGTCAGAAAAGATGTTTCACTATTAAAAGATGACGTTTCTGTCTTAATAGATGATGTTTCAATTTTAAAATGTGATGTTTCCGTTTTAAAGAAAGATTATTCTATTCTAAAAAATGATATGAATATTTTATCAGAAAATGTTGCTCATATTGATGAAAATGTTGATTGTTTATATCAGTCTAGTCTTCGTAAAACTCAAATGATTCAAGAATTTGACCAAAGACTTGTAAAAGTTGAAAGTGTTTAAATTCAAAAATTTATAAAATCCCTTCAGGGATTAACCTGATGGGATTTTTGTGTATTTATATTTTTAAACTTCTTTTGCCTTTAATTTTATTGTCTGATTTTTTCTTATATGCTGTCTTTTCTTTATTAAACAAAGCATATACTATTGCGGTTACTGGAATTGTGAATACAACTCCCATTGAACCTGCCAAAGCACTCATTATATCTGTTGCGATTATTTCTTTATTTATTATATCTGTTAGTGAAAAATCCATTGCCACAAATACTAATATTAAATTTAATGTTCCACCAACATATGCAAGTATTAATGTATTAGTCATTGTTCCAATAACATCACGACCTATATTCATCCCACTTTTAAATAATTCTTTCCAAGTCATATTTGGATTTTGAATTTTTAATTCATCTAATGCAGATGCTATAGACATTCCAACATCCATACATGCCCCTAATGCTGCTATAACTATTCCTGCAAATAACAATTCTCTAAAATTAAAATTTATACCTTCTGTTGATGTTGATAAAAACACTGCTTCTTCCTGCCATCCACTTAGTTTTGCCCAGTTATTAAATAATAATGCTACAAGTCCTGCAAGTACGACTCCACCTATAGTTCCCAATGCTGCTGTAAAAGTTTTTTTCTTAAGACCTCCTATTATTATAAATGTTAAAGATATTACTATAGCTGATGTTAATATAGACATTAATATTGGACTATGTCCTCTATATATAGCTACAATTGTTACAAAATATATTGTAATAACAGTTACTACCAATGCAAATATTGCTTTTAGTCCTTTTATTCCTCCGAATAGCAAATACTATTATGAAAAAAAGTAACAGCATATATATAACATAATGTTGCCTTACAACATATTGAACTACAACATTATCTACAATCTCTCCCTTTTCTGTTATTTGTACAAATACAGTATCTCCCTTTTTTAATTCAAATGCCATTATCTTGCTATCCATACTTAATGACAATGTATATTTGCTATCAAAAGTTCTATCTTTATATTCACCCTCTATAATTTTCACTTTAACCTTTTGTACCTGTGTTGTAGCACTCCCTATTTTTTCTTCTTCTACTTCTTTAATTTCTATTATTTTTGCTTTAACACTAATTGGAATCTTTGGCTCTTCTTTGATTTTCTCTGTTTCAGCAGTTGCTAAAATATTGGTACTTATACATATAATAAGAAACATTGCTATTATCAATACTCTATTTATATTTTTCATCTTATCCTCCACCTTTTAGTATCTTATCACATCTTCTTTTGAATATACAACTACTATATAACCATTTTCATCTTTATAATAATTTTCTACTCTCCCTATTTCATACATAGGATTGTTTTTATCTTTTTTATCCCATATAACTTTTTGTGCTTCATCTAAACTTATTCCTTTTCCTTCTAATAATTCCTTTAATGATATCAATCGGTTTTCTCTTATATTGTAATTATATGTTTTCGTATTATCAATTAGTATTGACAATACATCTTTATTTAAGTAATAGCTATATTCTACTGAACTTGTATATATGCTTTGTATTTCTGTGTTTATTTTATCTGCTATAATGTTTTTTATATTAATAGTTGGTATATCTCCATATACTATAGTCTTATTATTATCTGTTTTTATTACATCTAGCACTTTATGTAATTTCATATTTACTATTATATATCTATTACCTTGTCTTTTTAACTCTAATCTTCCTGTTCCATCATTACTTTCAAAATATAAATAATAACTTCCATTTTCAAGTCTCATTAGTCTATTAAATTTATATACTAAATTTACTGATACATTTCTAAATGGCTCAAAAGCATCTACTGTAGAATGATACTTTTCACTATTTACTAATTTATATTCTATATTTTCTTTACCAAAAAATTTATAAACAACTTCTACAATTTTTGATGCTACAACATATTTATATTTTTCCTGTATATTTGTTTCATTATACCATTTTTCTTCATATTCTATTATATACTCTGTGGAGTTGTTATAATTAGCTTGTATATATAATATAGCAAATGTTATCATGTCATTATCTGAAAATTTCTGTTCCACATTATCAATACTTGTTAGTGCTGTTCCTACATTTACATCATGTAACAACTTATTTAAAACTTCCTTTTCTGATTCATCTAAAGTCACTTCTTCCATTTTATAATAAGATATCTCTTCTTTTGGAATATCAAAAATATTATTTACTTCATTTTGAGGCTTTGTAATTTCATTTTCATTGCTATATAAGATTTGTGCATATACACCTGTTCCAAGGGAAAAAATACATACAATACTTATTGTACTTACTAATACTATTTCTCTCAATGTTTTCAACATATTCTTCTCCTTTTCTCGTTCACATAACACACAGATTCAATTATACCATGTTTTACCATTCAAATCAATAATTTCACGTAAAATTATTATGTACCAAAATATATTATTGACTTACAGTAAATTTTATTATACAATTCAATAGAAAGATTTTTATCTTTCTTATACAAATTGGAGGGTTTTAATTGATGTTATGCTCAATATGTAATAAAAATGCTGCTGTGATATTTGCTAATACTGTTGTTAATGGTAAAAATGAAACTAAAGGATACTGCTACAGCTGTGCACAGGAAAAAGGAATAAATCCTTTAGAAGTACTGGCAAAACAGGCTGCTTTATCACCAGAAGAAATAGAAAATATGTCTAAACAGTTTGAACAAATAATGGGAGATATTTCTGAAAATATAGATAACGATAATATTAATGAAATTGAAGAAATGCCTATTTCTTCAATAATTTCAACTGTGTTAGGCGGAAGAGGAAATAATGACAATACAGAAGAACGAAAAAAAGTAAAAATTGAAAAAAAAGTTTCTGCAAGTCCTAAAAAGAAAAGAGCTTTAGATATTTATGGAACTAATTTAACTGTTAAAGCTCACGAAAATAAAATAGACGCTGTAATTGGCAGAGATAAAGAAATTGTACGTATTACTCAAATTTTGAATAGGCGTTCTAAAAATAATCCATGTTTAATAGGTGAACCAGGTGTTGGTAAAACTGCTATAGCACAGGGCTTAGCTATTAAAATAAGTGCTCGGAGAAGTTCCTGCTAAACTTTTAAATAAAGAAGTCTATTTGTTAGACATGACAGCTCTTGTTGCTGGTACTCAATTTAGAGGACAATTTGAAGCCAGAATGAAGTCTATTATAGATGAATGTAAACAATATAAAAATATTATTTTAGTTATAGATGAAATTCATAATATTATAGGTGCTGGAGATGCTGAGCATTCTATGAATGCTGCAAACATTCTAAAACCTAGTCTTGCTAATGGAGACATTCAATTAATTGGAACTACAACTTTAAAAGAATATAGGAAATATATAGAAAAAGATACTGCATTAGAAAGAAGATTTGGGCCTGTAATAGTTGAAGAACCAGATATAGAATCTACTATAGAAATATTAAAAGGAATAAAAAAATATTATGAAGATTTTCATAAAGTAAAAATTTCAAATGACGTAATTCGTCAAACTGTAATTATGTCTGAAAAATATATTCATGATAGGTTTTTGCCAGATAAAGCAATAGATATTTTAGATGAAGCATGTTCTAGACTTAATTTAAATAATAAAGTGTTATATGAATTAGAAGTTTTAAAATCAGAACTTACAAAAGTCTATGAAGAAAAGGAAGAAGCAATTTCTTCTGATTCTATTGAAGATTATCAAAAAGCTGCTGATTTAAAGACTAAAGAATGTAGTTTAATTGACCAAATAAAAAAATTAGATAGCACTCTTACTTTAGCTGAATTAACTTTGGAAGATATTGCAACAGTTATCGAACACAACACAAAAATACCTGTTAAAAAAATTACAGAAGCTGAAACAGTTAAATTATTAAATTTAGAGACCAACTTACATAATAAAATTATTAGTCAAAACACTGCTGTAACTGCAGTTTCTCGTGCTATTAGAAGAAATAGAGCAGGTTTAAAAAGTACAAAAAGACCTCCATCATTTATATTTGTTGGGCCTACAGGAGTTGGTAAAACTGAACTTGCTAAATCATTAGCTTATGAAATGTTTGGAAGTACTGATGCAATAATAAGAGTAGACATGTCTGAATATATGGAATCGCATTCTACTTCTAAACTTATTGGTTCTCCTCCTGGTTATGTTGGTTATGATGATGCAGGACAATTAACGGATAAAGTAAAAAGAAAACCATATTCTATAGTGTTGTTAGATGAGATAGAAAAAGCACATCATGATGTATTCAATATATTGCTTCAAGTTTTAGATGATGGTAAATTAACTGACTCACAGGGAAATACTGTAAGTTTTGAAAATACAATAATAATTATGACATCAAATGCAGGCTCTAATCTAAACAAAAATTCTTTAGGATTTGGAAAGGAAACTGTAGATAATAATAAAACTATGGATGCACTTAAAGATACTTTTAGACCAGAATTTTTAAATAGAATTGATGAAATTGTAATCTTTAACAGTTTAAATAGTGAAGAATTATTACAAATTGTAGATTTAATGTTAGATGATACAAGAAAAGTTCTTCATGAAAAAAATATTACATTGACTATAACAAAAGAAGCTAAAGAATATATATTAAATAAAGGGACAGACTTAAAATATGGTGCAAGACCTCTTCGTAGAGCCATCAGTCGATATATAGAGGATGAAATTGCTGATAGAATACTAAAAGGTGAGATAAGCAATGGTCAAACAGTTAATATTAATTTAAGTAATGATAATTTAATTTTTGAAGGATAACTAGTTATGACAAAACATATTCCAAATATCTTAACAGTAATTAGGTTCATTTTAATACCATTTATAATAATATTTACACTAAAAGAAAACTATATATTATCTATGGTATTTTTGACTTTGTCTGGAATAACAGATATTTTAGATGGATATATTGCAAGAAAATATAATTTTATAACAGATATAGGTAAACTTTTAGACCCTCTTGCAGATAAATTAACTCAAATATCTATACTAGTAGTATTAACAATACAATCTTTAGTGCCTATTTGGGTCTTAATTATAGTTTTGATAAAAGAGTTAATATTAATTGCTGGTGGATTATTTTTATATAATAAACACCTTGTTGTTTCAAGTAAATGGTATGGAAAAATTGCAACATGTTTCTTTTATGTTGCAATTATCTTGTCAATGATTTCATGTCAATTTAATCTAGTAAAATTACACGAAATTTGTAATTACTTATATTATATTGCAATTGGAATTACTTTATTTTCATTTATAATGTATTCAAATAAATATTTATTCAAAATCTTCAATCGCTCTGTTTAGTGCTGCTCTTCCTTTTACAAATATACCTTTTTTTAAATCATATAAATCAACATCTGGTAAATATTTAGTAGAAATTTCAGTAATTTGAACTAAATTTTCATTGTTAAATTCATCTAATATATATATCGCAACACTACCATCTAATTCTCTTAACACATAATGTTCATTACATATTCCATCAATTTCTTTTTTTATAATAATTTCTTTTTCTGAAAAACTTTCTATAATATAATCACTAAAAATATTCTTAATTTCTACTTCTGTTTTATTAACAATATCATATGGAACTTCAGTATAATCTTCTATAGTATGTGAACAACTCTTATAAAACTTTTTTGTTATTAGAGTGGCTTTAGGAGAAACCTTAACTTCTTTTTTTGTAACCTCTATTATTTCATTTTTTCCATTTAAAACTATAGCTTCATTTGTAATGTTTGTACTTAGCTTTTCTACATTAAATTTATTAGAATCTTTAATACTAAATTTGTATATAACAAATCCCATTAAAACTCCAAGTATGATAGCAATAAATCCTATAAATAATATCTTTTTCATTCCAAACATTCCTTTCAGAACTTTTTTAGTATTATTTACAGGATTTGTAAAAATTATACTTATTTCACTTCATATATCCAATAATTACAACTGCCAAATCAATTATCATAATAGTTGAAATTATAACTGCCATATATTTTAAAACTTTCTTGTTAAATTTTGAAAACAATTTTCTTAATAGTGGTTCTATACCATATAAAAACACCATTGCGCCTGCTGCAAGTATAGCACTATTTCTTACACATACTCTTCCATTTAGATTTAATATGTCTGTACTATAATCCCACCATCTTTTATCAAATAGCATTTCCATTCCTAAGCTAGCTATAAATTCTATTGTAGATACAATGAAAAATATTGCTATATATACAATTATGGGGTTAACATTAATTTTGCCTATCTTTATTTTTTTATTCATTAACTTATTCAATATGAAATATAAAATTAGTGTTCCTATTCCATATATTGGTAGATAGCACCCATTTAAAAATCCTCTGTTTACAAACCCATGACCTATTGCTGCTTCCCATGTTACTTCGTAAATCCATCCTATAAAACAATATACAAAAAAACAACATATATAAAAACTTATTCCCATTTGTTTTTTTGTGTTTTCTTTTTCTAATACATTTTTCATTTGTTTCTCCATTCTAATATATTTTTTGCTTTTACTAATTTATCTTATAACAAATATCATCTATTTTAAACCCTTTTTCTTTTATCTCTCCTTTTATTCCATTCTATGTTTATATATGTTTGCTTGTCTAAATTAATCTTATCTCCTTTTTTCACTACTCTTTTACTTGATATTTCATATGATTTTTTAGTTTAAATATATTTGTTTCTTTGTTTCTAATATACTATAAATTTCTTCTGATGAAACTTCTTCTTGCTTTGCAATAAGTTTAATTGTCTCCTCTGACATCCCTTTTATCCATATTGTTTTTAAAATATTAAACTCTGTATCATTATCACACATATTTCTTAAAATGTCTTCTTCCGAATCTTGGTAATAATTATCATTGTTTATTTCCAACTTATCATTGTATACTTTACTTCTATTTTGCTTAAACTTGTTAAACATATAACTTATTACATGAAAATATATTTTTATGTAAAATATTTTGCCGTGTTTCTCTTTATATTTAGTCTCTACTTCCTTAATTATTGGTTTGTTATATTTATTTAGCCAATTTCCCATTTCTATTAAGTAAACTCTACATTCTTGAAATAAGTCATCATAATCAGGTTTATTATATCTTATATTATATCCATTAAATACTTTATAAATTGCAATTTTTATTATTCTATCAAATTCTTTAATATTTGTATTAATATATTCTGTTGGCAGCATTATATTATTATATTTACCTATAGATAATCTTTTTGTATTAGATGCATCATTATAAACTACTCTAAAACAAGCTTTTGATTTACTCAAAATAGTTGTGCAGAAATCTTCAGCATTAACATCTGTTTTATCAGCTTCAGATATTAATCTCCATTTATTAAAATAGTTTCGCTTATTCATATTCAGGTGTCTAATATATCCCTTATGCTTACTGGTTAATATTTTCATCTTAGTTTTATTATATTCTTTAGATGATACCCTCACAATTTTCCTAAATGTTAATTCTTTAATATCGGTGCTTTCAATCATTAAAATTTGAAATAATTTTTCTACTGAAACACATAAATATTTACTCCAATAATAAATATCATTAAGGTAAAAATAGTTAGAGCTATCTGTTTTTATTCTTTCATATACTAGCTTTTTTAAAAGTCTCTGGTTATTATAATAATTATTTTTTAGTTCATTTAATACTTCATTTTCTTCTTCATTTATTACCATTCAATTAATCCTTTAAGTTATATTTTATCTGCTTCTTTTATTAACTTTCAATTTACTAAACTTATTTTATAACAAACATCATCAATTTTAAAGCCCTTTTCTTTAATTTCTCCTTTAACTCCATTTTTTGTGTTCTTCTGATAGACAACTGTATATTCAATTTCTTGTTTGTTCTTATTAAACCAATTTATAATTCGCTCTACTGCAAATAACTTATAATATACTTGCCAGAAGTCATTGCCTTTACTTATATCTGGTACTATTGCTATATATTCATCTTCATAATAATGTTTATATGAAGTTTTGTAACCTAATTGCCTCGCTATTGCTCCTACTAGATTCGAATGAGGCAAATTACTTTCTGAATATAATTCTAACTGTTCTGCAACATCTGATGCTAAACAATACCCTTTTTTAATTTTTACATCTATTTTAGCTTTTATTTCTTCAATTTCTTTAGTATTACTTTCAGATAATAATTTTACATTCTTAATTTCTTTTTCATTTGCCTCAATCTGGTCTAATGCTAATCTCATAAAATCAAATATATTTTGAGGTGATTCTACAATTGTTCTATATCGTTTTTCAACTTCAATAAAATATCTTCTGATCCTTTTTCCAATAACATTATTTTCAACCATTGCTAATTCTTTTGCCATATCTATGGTTAGATAATACTCTTTAATTTTATTACCTAAATTGCTTCCTTCACGATTGATAAATTTATCAATCGTGAAATAATCCTTATTTTCTAGAAACTCATATTTTTTTATTCTATTTTTTATCCAATTAGCAAATTCTTGCTTACTTTCTAATTTCACATGTAGTTCTCTTGCATTGACTAATTTTTCTTTATCACCTGTTTCATAAATAGGTATTAATTCATTTTCTATAATTTTATAATTCATAATAATCTCTCCTTCTTATTAATAATTTTAATGTTTTAATTTAATACTTTGTAACAAATATTATCTATTTTAAAGCCCTTTTCTTTTATTTCTCCTTTTACTCCATTTTTGGTATTCTTCTGATATACAACTGTATATTCAGCGTCTTCTTTATTCTCATTAAACCACTTCACAATTTGTTCTACTGCTAATTGCTTATAGTATATTTGCCAAAAGTCATTTCCTTTGCTTATATCTGGTACTATTGCTATGTATTCATCTTCATAATAATGTTTATATGAAGTTTTGTAACCTAATTGCCTCGCTATTGCTCCTACTAGGTTTGAATGTGGTAATTTACTTTCAGAATATAACTTTAATTGTTCTGCTATATCTGATGCTAAACAGTAATCCTTTTGTATTTTTATATCTATTTTTGATTGTATTTCTTTAATTTGTTTTGTGTTATTCTCTGATAATAATTTTACATTTTGAATTTCTTTTTCATTTGCCTCAATTTGGTCTAATGCTAATCTCATAAAGTCAAATATATTAGTAGGACTCTCTACAATATTTCTATATCTTTTTTCTACTTCTATAAAATATTTTCTGATTTTCCTACCCATCTCATTATTCTCTACCATTGCTATCTCTTTTGCCATATTTATTGTTAAATAATAATCTGTTTGAGGTCTTTTTAAATTTCCAACATAGATAAAATTATCTTGCTTAGAAAAGTCAGTATCTTCAATGAATTCATATTTTTTTATTCTATCTTGAATCCAATGCGAAAATTGTTGTTTGCTCTCTAATTTTAAATGCAACTCCCTTGCATTTACTAATTTTTCTTTGTCTTCTGTTTCATAAATAGGTATTAATTCATTTTCTATAATTTTGTAATTCATAATAATCTTTCCTCTTCTTTAATTTTTCTATTAGATTGCAGTTGTTTCACAACTGCATAAGATATCTGTATAACTCATCCTTCGTTAACAGCTATCTTAATTTAACATTTTGTCTATCCATATTCTCCCTTTTTTATTTATTTTAATTGTAATTTCACCATGCAAATCTGTTCTAAATATTTTGCACTGATATTTTTCTAATAAATCAATTACTGTTTCCGCAGGATGCCCAAAATTATTTCCGCTTTCCGTACTCCTATTAATGCAATTTGTGGGTTCACTCTTTTTATAAATTCTTCTGTTGATGATGATTTTGAACCATGATGTGCAACTTTTATTATTGTTGATTGCAATTGTATTGGGTTGTCGAGGGCACCAACCCCTACAAGATGTTTTTCTGCTGGTGTTTCTATATCTCCTGTAAATAACATTGAAAATTTCCCATAATTTAATTTACATACAATGGAATTATTGTTTAAATCTTTTTCTGATATTTTAAAATCTGGATATAATATGTCTATATATGTTTGCTTGTCTAAATTAATCTTATCTCCTTTTTTCACTACTCTTATTGGTATTTTTTTACTCATTATTATCTCAATTATATCCTTGTATTCTTCGCTTTCTTTAGTTTGTTTTGATATTATTACTACTTTTACTTTTAACTTTTCAAAAACTTCTATAAATCCATTACAATGGTCTGAGTCGAAGTGCGTTATTATACAATAATCTAATGTTTTTATTCCTCTGTCTAATAAATATGGCACTACTATCCCCTTATCTTCTCCTGCATCTATTAATACTTTTTTGTTTGTTTCTGTTATTATTAATGTACAATCACCTTGTCCTACATCTACAAAATATATTTTTAATCCTTGTTGAAAAATAGATAAAATATTAATACAGATTATTATGATTAATGTTACTCCAATTAGTTTTTTTGCTAGTTTAGTTTTAAAAATGCTTAGATAATAAATTATAATTAGAATTATATTTGGTGTTATTACTACAATATTTGAAAATGGAATTTTTGATGATATTTCTGCAATTAATAATAAAAGATTTAATGATATTTTGGTGAGTATTGCTATTGGTGGTATTATTAGGCTTATAAGTCCGAAGTAACATTGCTATTGGTATAATTGGTATTACCAATAAATTAGGTATAAAAAACGTTAATGAAATTGTATTAAAATAATATGCCATTATTGGAATTATAATTATTTGTGCTGAAATGGAGACTGCTAAGGCTTCTGTAATTTTATTTTTTGTTTTAAATAATGCTAATATTTTCTTATATAACATTACTATTCCGATTACTCCTCCATATGAAAGTAATAGTCCTACTTCAAATATCCAGTAAGGGTTATAAAATAAAATAATTAGTAATGATAATGCTATTGTATTTATCATATCTGATTTTCTATGAATTAATTTTGAAACCACCACTACCATGCCCATTATACATGCTCTGACTACTGAACCACTAAATCCTGTTATGAACATGAAAAAGAATAATGTTATTATTGATATTATGTTTGATAATTTTCTGTTTATTCTCCTACATATAAATGTTACTGCTATTGTTAAATAAACCACATGTGAACCAGATACTGCTAATATATGTGACAATGAACTTTTACTAAAAATCTCTTTAGTTTCATCAGAAATATTTTTTGTGTCTCCAATTAATAATCCACTTAAAATTCCGTGCTAAATCACCATCATAAAGCATATTCACCCTATTATTTATTGTATTTCTGACAAAATAAGATATAGTTAAAATAGGATTTAAATTGTTTTTTGAAATAACATTAATAGAGTCTAATCTTGTTGTTATTATCCTATCTATTTTTTGAGTTTTTAAATATAATCTATAATTAAACCCTCTGTAATTTCGTGCTTCACTAGCTATTTCAACATTTCCTTTTATATTAATTTCATCACCATATTGTAAATTACATTTTTGTTTCTTATTTTTTTTCATTATTAATAAAAAGTAATTATTTTTTATTTTTACTTTACATTGAAAATTATAATCTTTCTCTATAATATCACTTACAATTATTGCATAAGAATCTATAAAAATTGTTTCTTCTGTTTCATTAAAAAAGGCTATGCTTTTTAAGCATAGCCCCCCGACTATTATTACTATGTATAGTACTGTTATAAGTACTATTGGTCTTTTTATTTTCATTTAGTCTCCTAAATTTGAAAGTCTTACCCAACCTGTTTGATTGTCATATTGTACTTTTACCCAACCACTTATTTTTTCTAATACCCTACACATTGTACCTGCCCCTATGGTACCTGTTGTACTAGATGAAACTAATGGTAAAATGTGTACTGTTGTTTCTACTTTTACTGTTTTCATCATATTTACCACATTTCCTGGATTAACAGGAACATTTGGATCTGGTTCTGTTGGCTTTGTCACTACATTGTCAGGTATTTCTTCTCCTACTTCAACAAAAACATCATAAACATATCCTTCAGTTTCATTATTAATTTTTACCTTGTAGAATTCTCCAAGCATTTCTATTATTTCTATTGTATCATCACTGCCCACATACATAATCGTTTCTGCATCATACTCGGGTGCTCTTCTCACTCTTACTTCTTCATCAATAATTTCGCCTTTATAATTTGCTAAAACATATGGTGAAAATAATGCCAAGATTATGAATGCTACTGTTATGACTTTTTTCATATGAATTCCCCCAATCTATAAATTATATTTTTCTCTTTTAGTATAATGTGTGTGTAATAATTCATGTGATTTGTGGCTTCCTGGTTTTTCTAAAAATTCTTCATAAACTTTTTTTACTACTGGATTTTCATGTGACTTTCTTAATTTAGCTTCTTTATCTGCACTGTATAATCCCTGTGCACGTAATGCTCTTACATCAACAGTTGCTCTTGTTTTTGCACTTTTTATTGGTTGTCCACCACCTGTTACACATCCTCCTGGACATGCCATTATTTCCACAAATTGATAATCAGCTTTTTTTTCTTTAATTTCTTCCATTATTTTTGTAGCATTTGCTAATCCATGTGCAACCACTACTTTTACTTCTTTATCACCAATTTTTACTGTTGCTTTTTTTATTCCCTCTTCACCACGTACATCTACAAAGTCTATTTTATCTAATTCTTTTTCTGTTAATACTTCATAAACTGTTCTTAATGCTGCTTCCATAACTCCACCTGTTGTTCCAAATATAACTGCTGCACCTGTTGCTTCTCCCATTGGGTCATCAAATGTTTCTTCTTTAATATTTACAAAATCTACATTTGCTTCTTTTATCATTTTAGCAGCTTCACGAGTTGTTATAACCGCATCTACATCATTTATTAACTCTTCTCTTTGTCTTTCAAACTTCTTAGCAACACATGGCATTACAGAAACTACATAAATTTTCTTTGGGTCAATTCCTGTTTTTTCTGCATAATATGATTTTAGTATTGCTCCAAACATTTCATGTGGTGATTTTGCAGTTGATAAATGCCCTACTAAATCTGGGTAATTCATTTCTGCAAATTTTACCCAACCTGGGCTACATGATGTTATCATTGGAAGTGTCCCATTATTTTTTATTCTCTCTATTAGTTCTGTTCCTTCTTCCATTATTGTAAAATCTGCTGCTGTATCTGTATCAAATACTTTATCAAATCCTACTTGTTTTAATGCTGCTACCATTTTACCTGTTACATTTTTTCCTATTTCCATACCAAATTCTTCACCAATTGCAACTCTAACTGCTGGTGCTGTTTGAACTACAACATGAATATCTGGGTCTTTTATTTTTTCCCATACTTCTTTTGTAGAATCCTTTTCTTGTAATGCACCTGTAGGACATGCAGTTATACATTGACCACACATTGTACAATTTACATCATTTAAACTCTTATCTGCAGCTGTTACAACTTGTGCTTCAAATCCTCTATTTCCAATATCTATTGCTCCAATTTGTTGTACATTCTTACATACTGAAACACATCTTTTACAAAGTATACATTTATTAGGGTCACGTACTATTGATGGAGAAAAATCATCTATTACTTTTTCTACTCTTTGTCCATCATATTCTATTTCTTTCATATTTAATTTTTCTGATACACTTTGTAATTCACAATTTTGATTTCTTGCACATGTTAAACATTCTCTATTATGATTAGATAATATTAAATCTAAAGTTACTTTTCTTGCTTCTCTTATTGCTGGAGTATTTGTTCTAACTACCATTCCTTCTGATACTCTTTGTACACAAGATGTTACAAATCCACGTGCACCTTCAACTTCTACTATACACATTCTACATGCACCAATTTCATTTATATCTTTTAAATGACACAATGTTGGAATATCTACATTAATTTTTCTTGCTGCATCTAATACTGTACTACCTTCTTCTATTTCTACAGGCATATTGTCAATTGTTAATTTTATCATCTTATCCTCCTATCTTCCTATCCTACTATTGCCTTGAATGGGCATTTTGATACACATGCCATACATTTAATACATTTTTCAGAATTTATATTAAATGGAGATTTTAGTTCTCCTTCAATTGCATCACTTGGACAATTTTTAGCACAGATTCCACAGCCTTTACATTTTTCTTTTAAAATTTGTAATTTTGCTAAAGCTTTACACTCTCCTGCTGGACATCTTTTTTCTTTAACATGTGCTATATATTCATCTTTAAAATATTTTAAAGTACTTAATACTGGATTTGGCGCTGTTTGCCCAAGTCCACACATTGCAGACTTTTTAATATTTATAGCTAATTTTTCAAGTTTTTCTAAATCTTCCATTTCGCCTTTACCATCAATTATTTTTTCCAGTATTTCAAGCATTCTTTTTGTTCCAACTCTACATGGTACGCATTTTCCACAAGATTCATCACATGTAAATTCTAAATAGAATTTTGCAATATTCACCATACATTTTGAATCATCCATAACAATTAATCCACCTGAACCCATCATTGAACCAATTGCTCCTAATGACTCATAATCTATTGGTGTATTTATATGTTCCTCTGGAATACATCCTCCTGAAGGTCCACCAGTTTGTGCTGCTTTGAATTTTCTGCCATCTGGGATTCCTCCACCAATGTCATACACTATTTCTTTTAAAGTAGTTCCCATAGGCACTTCAACTAATCCAACATTGTTAATATTTCCACCTACTGCAAATACTTTTGTTCCTTTAGATTTTTCTGTTCCCATAGAACTATACCACTTAGCTCCATTTATTATTATTTGTGGTATATTTGCTAATGTTTCTACATTGTTTATTAAAGTTGGTTTGCCCCATAATCCCTCATTTGCAGGGAATGGTGGTTTTAATCTTGGCCATCCACGTTTTCCTTCTATAGATTCAAGAAGTGCTGTTTCTTCTCCACAAACAAAAGCTCCTGCACCTAATCTTATTTCTACATCAAAATTAAAATCAGATTTCCAAATATTTTTTCCTAATATTCCATAATCTCTTGCTTCATCTATTGCTATTTGAAATCTTTTAACTGCTATTGGATATTCTGCTCTAACATATATATAACCTTTATCTGCTCCAACTGCTAATCCTGCTATCATCATTGCTTCTATTATTGAATGTGGGTCTCCTTCTAAAACAGACCTATCCATAAATGCTCCTGGGTCTCCTTCATCTGCATTAACAACAACATATTTTTGTTCTCCTGTGGCATTTTTTGTAAATTCCCATTTCATTCCTGTTGAGAAACCTGCTCCACCTCTACCTTTTAATCCTGAAGCTTTTACTGTTTCTATTATTTCTTCTTTAGACATATTGAATAATGCTTTTTCAAAAGCAACATATCCATCAAATGCAATATATTCATCAATGTTCTCTGGGTCTATTATTCCACAGTTTTTTAATGCTATTCTTTTTTGTTTTTTATAGAAGTTCAATTCATCTAATTTGTTGACAATTGTTCCATCAACATCCTTACAAAGTAATCTTTCTACAATCTTACCTTCTTTAATATGTATATTTATAATATCTTCAGCGTCTGTTGGTGTTGCTAGTGCATAAAATGTATCTTCTGGACGTACCACAACTATTGGACCTTTTGCACAAAGACCAAAACATCCTGTTTGAATTACTCTTACATTATCCAGTTTATTTTCTTTAATTAAAGTATTCAAATTTTCTATCAATTTGTTTGACTTAGAAGAAGTACAACCTGTTCCCCCACAAACTAAAATATGTTTTTCTTTTGTTATTGCTTTTTCATTTATTCTTATGTCTAATTCTTTTCTCTTTGTTTCTCTAATCTTTTTTATTTCTTCTAATGATTTCAAGATAATTCTCCTCCCATTACATACTTTTATATTTTTCTACAACTTCATCTACTTTATCTACTGTTGCTTTACCATATACTTCTTCATTTACTGTAAATACTGGTGCAAGCCCACATGCTCCTATACATCTTGTTGCTTCTATAGAAAACTTACCATCTTCAGATGTTTCTCCTACTTCCACTCCTAGCTTTTCTTTAAATCTATCTAATATTTTTTGAGAACCTTTAACATAACATGCAGTCCCTAAACATACTGCTACATTATATTTTCCTTTTGGTTTTAAAGTAAATCTAGAATAAAATGTTATAACACCATAAATTTCTGCCATTTCGATTCCCATTTCTTCAGAAATAGTTTTTTGTGCAGACATTGGTATATAACCATAATGTTCTTGTGTTTCATTTAATACTTGGATTAAATTACTTTTATCATCTTTATACTTCTCTAAAATCTTCATCATCTCTTCATCTTTTTGTCCATTGCAACCTTCACATTTAGTACATTTTTGTTCCATGATTTTTCCTCCTTATTAAATCTGTTTTATTATATCAAAAAACTACGAACCTGACAACAGGTTTCGCAGTTTTTTGTGAGTTTTTAAACTTTAACACTCATGTACATCTTTTCTCAAAAGAATAAAGGCTTTTTGAAGTTCCTCAGCTCTTGCAATGATTGCCTCCGCTTCTTCTAAATCCATTCCAGATAAAAAAATTTCATCCTTTTCCTTACTATAGCGAACTCTTTCATGTTCAGACACTGCTTCCACAAGCCATCCACTGTGAGAAAATTGGTACTTATATCCATCTTCCACAAGTGAATAGTTCACCAAGCTTACATGTCCTTCATCTACATAAATAGAATACTCTTCATCAGTAAACTTCACCAATTTAAGGTATTCCATCAGCGCCTTGAGCTTTCTGACTTTCTTGAATAGCCAATACCTCCGAAATGTGTGAAACCAATTACACAAGTGTTTCATTTTTTATTACCCCTTTCAAATTATTTTTTGGGTATTACTAAAAAACTCTATTTATATCATACCATAAATTAACATAAATCACAAGATTTAATCTTATAAATCTTGTGATTTTATATACCTATAATATTTCATTTTCCTCTTGATTTTCCATCTAATATGTCTAAATTGTCTAATGCTTTTCCTGTTCCAAGTGCTACACAAGATATTGGGTCATTTGCTATCATTACATGTATTCCAGTTTTTCCCTCTATTACCTTGTCCAATCCTTCTATCAAAGAACCTCCACCAGTCAAATAAATTCCTCTTTCACTAATATCTGCTGAAAGTTCAGGAGGGGTACTTTCCAATACTGAATGCACCACATCCAAAATAGCTTTAACTGGTTCTTCTAATGCTTCCATCATTTCGCTTGAAAATACTGTTATTGTCTTAGGAAGTCCTGTCACTAAATCCCTTCCTCTCACATCCATTTCTACATCTTGTATTCTTGGATGAACACATCCAATTGTTATTTTTAAATCTTCAGCTGTTCTCTCTCCAATAATTACATTATGCTTTCTTCTAATATATTTTATAATTGCTTCATCAAATTTATCTCCTGCAATTCTCACTGACGAACTTTGAACTGCTCCACCTAATGCTATGACTGCAACATCAGTAGTCCCTCCACCAATATCTACTATCATATTACCACAAGCTTTGCTTATATCTATTCCTGCTCCAATTGCTGCTGCTATAGGTTCTTCTATTAAATATACTTTTCTCGCACCTGCATCTTGAGCTGCATCAATTACTGCCTTTTTTTCAACTTCTGTAACTTGTGATGGTATACAAATCATTAATCTTGGAGCAAACATTGCTCTTCCATTAATTTTTTTTATAAAATACTTAAGCATAGCTTGAGTTATAGTATAGTCCGATATTACACCTTCTCTTAATGGTCTTGTAGCTACTATATTTCCTGGTGTCCTGCCTAGCATTCTTCTAGCTTCTTCACCAACTGCTAAAACTTCTTTAGTATCATTATTAACAGCAACCACAGATGGCTCTCTTAAAACTATACCCTTACCCTTAACATATGAAATAACAGTTGCTGTACCTAAATCTACTCCTATGTCTTGTCCAAAACTAAACATTGCACATTTCCTTTCGTTTATAGATTATTATTACATTTATGTTGCAATTATATTACATATGTTTCAAAAATTCAATTATTTTTATAAAATTGCTAATATTGCTACAAATAAACCTATACCTACTGATAATTGTAGTGCTATTCCATCCATATTTATTTTTGTTGGCTGTAAATTACCATCTAACCCATTTACTTCTATCCCATTTTGAAAACTTGGAAATTCTAAAGTATTTACTTGTAACTTTTCTCTAGACCATTTTATATTATATTCTTTTATTCCTTCATATTTATAGTCTACTCTAAAATTACGGGTTTCTCCTGCTCTAAAATCTACAAACTCATAATATTCTTCACCCATTTTTATATTATTCTCATTATATAACTCTATTATTATTCTTAAATAATCAACATATGAATTTGTTGTATTTTCCACTTTTCCTTCAACATATCCATTTACATTTGTCGCTTTACAATCTAAATTATCTATTTTAAAATATTTTTCTGCAACTGCACCTTTTTTAACAGGTTCATATGACCAATCCATTAGGATTGAAGTTAAAAAAGAAACTGCCCCAAAAACAATTATAAATGCAATAAGATATTTAAAAAATTTTTTTGTTGTATCCACTAAAATTACCTCCATTTTAACGTTTACATAAATTTTATAACATTTTAACGCTTTTTTCAAGCATTTATATTAATTTCTTTATTTAAATAAACACTATAAATGTACATTTCATCTATTTCTTGATGTAATGCTTGTTCAATTGCCTCTTTATATATCTGTAATTGTACAATATATTTATCTATCAATTCTTGCTCTGTCTGAGCATAATCTGTTTTATAATCTAGTAGCACAACCTTATCTTCTTCATCTATAAAATAGCAATCTATTATTCCTTGTACAAGCACCTTTTCACCTTCTTCTAACACATTAATATAAAACGGTGTCTCTATATATACAGCTTTTGCACTTATCATTCTTTGCCATAAGTTAGATTTAGTTATCATAAATAGTTTTTCTATATTCACTGCTTCTACTTGTTTTTCTGTTAGTTTTTGTTTTTTTTGCATTTCTTCAATTGTTTTTTCTATTTCTTCTTTTGTATAATTTTTAATTTCTAAATTTTGTAAACAATAATGCATAACACTTCCGTTTTTCTGCATTATTTAATTCTAATTTATTATTTAAAAATTTAGGTGATGGTTTTATAATAGTAGTTTCTTGTTGTTTTTGTTTTAATTTTGTAACAGACATTTTTGTGGGTATTGTTGTTGCCATTTGATATTTATATTCAAACTTTTCTTTTTCTTCTTTAACAATTTCACAAAGATTATTATTTTCAACATTATCTTTTTTTATCACTGCTTCTGAAAAACATTTTTGAACATCTGTAGTGTTATGATATTTTACATTAATTAAATCATTCACATTATTATTTTCAACCACAAATCTTAACCATTCCAAAACAGATTTGGCATGTGATATTGGTTTTATTTCTTCTTTTTTATTTATTCCTGTTATTATTAGCTTTTCTCTTGCCCTTGTTAATGCAACATAAAGAATTCTCATTTCTTCTCCTAATGCTTCTCTTTTTATTGCTTGTTTTAATGCTTGCTTTGCATTTGTTGAGTATGAAATTCGTTTTTCACAATCAATATATTCTGGACCTAGTCCATAATTTTGATGTATTAATATTTTTTGTCTTTGATCTTGCTCATTAAAATTTTTACCTGTACCAGATACAAAAACATATGGAAATTCTAATCCTTTACTTTTGTGTATACTCATTATTCTTACTACATTATCTTCTGAAGATATAATTCTTGCTGCCCCTAAATCTCCACTACTTTGTTTTAATTTTTCTATAAATTGTATGAAATTAAATAGTCCTTTAAAACTAGTTTTTTCATATTGTTTAGCTCTTTCAAATAACATCTTTAAGTTTTCTACTCTTATGTTTCCATCTTGCATTTTTTCTACATATTCTAGATATCCTGTTTCTAAATATATGTACCAAATGAATTCTCCAAGTGCCATATATTCATTTGCATTTCTAAATTTTTCTAGCATAATTAAAAATTGTTTTACTTTTTCATTATCATAAACTTGTAGTGATTCATAAAACAACCCTGTTTTATTTTGTAATCTTATTTCTACTAACTCATCATCAGTAAAATTTGCTATTGGTGAACGCATTACTGTTATTAGTGGTATATCTTGCATTGGGTTGTCTATTATCCTAAGTAAAGATGTAATTGTTTCTATTTCTATACTGTTTAAATAAGAATCTGTTACATCACTAAATACTGGCATACCTAATTCTTTAATTGCCTTTTCAAATATTCTTGAGTAATTTGATGTTGAACGTAGTAATATTGCTATATCTTTATATTGAACATTATTCTTAGCTAGTTCTCTTATTTTGCATGCTACAAACCTTGCTTCTATTTCTATATCTTCAACAGCTTCTTCTGCCTTATCTTCAACACTGATAATATTAAGTTCAGGCAACATATTTGTACTTTCTTCATAGTTTGCACCTAAATTCAAAAACTCTTCTTCTGTGTAATCTATGTCACCTATTTTTTCTGTCATTATGGTTTTAAATATAATGTTTACAATATTTAAAACTTCACTTCTACTTCTGAAGTTTTTAAATAATTTTATAGTCTTTCCTGCTTCTGTTATTCCATATGTTTTATATTTTTTCAAAAATAATTCTGGCATAGCTTGTCTAAATTTATATATACTTTGTTTAACATCTCCTACCATGAAAATATTATTCCCTCTGCTAATTGATGTTAATATTGTTTCTTGCACTTCATTACTATCTTGATACTCATCTATCATTATTTCTACAAATTTTTCCCTGTACATTTTTGTAACTTCTTTATCTTTAAATAATTCTAGTGCATAATGTTCTATATCATTAAAATCTAATATATTTTTTTCTAATTTCATTTTTTTAAACTCTAAAGAAAATTTAAAAACAATATTTTTTAGTTCTAACAATATGTCATACATGCTTAATAAATCTTCATTTGATTCTTTTGAATTATATTGTACTAATATTTTTATAGTATCAAAGTCTGCTCTTATTTTTTCTAATTTACCTTTTAATTTTTCTCCAATATTTTTATCTATATCTTTTTTATTTGAAAATCTTTTAAATGAAACCTGATTAATTGTATCAAGTGCATCTTCCCATGATTTTAAAGATATGCTTTCAAATTCTGCTATGTAGTCAGTTATTAAATCTTCATATCCTTCAAAAGTTTTTCTGTCTTTTATTAATTCTTTTATACATTCTTCTATCTCAATTTGTATTGTTTCTATTAATAAATTTCCCCATACAGTATTTTTAAAATCAGAATTCAAATCTTGTATATTAAACATTTCTACTTTTTCATTTAAAAATTGTTCTGGGTCTTTAGAGCTTTGTACAAACTCAAAAATCTTCAACACTATTTCTTTTAGGTTTTCATCTCCTCTGTAACTTGCATATGTATCAATTAATTTAGAAAATCTTTTTGCATTTTCTAAGTATTTTTTTTCAAACACCTCTTCTAGTGCTTCTAGTTTTAATATTTTAGTTTCAGTAGTATCTGCTATTTTAAAAGTTGGATTTATATCTAGCTTATAAAAATTGTTTCTTATAACATCAAGACAAAATGAATCTATTGTTGAAATATTTGCTTTGCTTAATAAAAGCACCTGTCTTTGAAGGTGAATATTGTCGTAATCTATATCTAACTTCTTATATATTGCCTCTAACACTCTTTCTCTCATTTCAGATGCAGCAGCATTTGTAAATGTAACTACCAAAATTTTATCTATATCTATTTTCTCTTCTATTACTCTTTTAACAATACGCTCAACTAATACTGCAGTTTTACCAGAACCTGCACCTGCAGCAACTAATATATTATTCCCTCTTGTGTCTATAGCTTGTTTTTGTTCATCAGTCCATTTTGGTTCACTCATATATTTCTCCATCTATAATGAATTTTAGCACAAAAAAGGTAAGGTTTCAACTCGTAAAACCTTACCTCTATCTTAAAATGCTATATATGTTGTTGGGTCTACTTGATTATTATCTTTTAAAATTTCAAAATGTAAATGTGGTGGGTCTAAAATCTCAAAACTAGCTGTATTTCCAACTGTTCCTAAAGTTTGACCTTGTGTTACAACTTCCCCTACTTTTACAAATTCTGCTGTTAACAAATTTGAATATACTGTAGTAAATCCATTAACATGTTCTACAATTACTGTTAATCCATAACGGGGGTCATTCTTAATTGACTGAACTTTCCCATCTGCTGCTGCTTTTACAACTGTTGTTCTATCTGCTTTAATATCTATTCCTGGGTGTCTTATTGATTCTTTCAAAGTTTCTGAATAAATCAATTTTTCCATTGCATATTCTCTTATTATTTGTCCTTCTACTGGTTTTATAAATGTTGGGTCAGGTATCACTTCTGCTTCATAACCAGAAACTTGTTCAATTTCTGGTTCATAATATTCTTCTTCAGTATTATCTACTATTTCAACCTCTTCACTAACAATGCTAGTCTCTAAAATTATTGTATTAGTTTCATTTGCCATTGTATTTTGAACTTGATTTACTGACTTACTTATATCTGAACTTGCTTGGCTTGTCCTTATTGTATTATTTAATGCATTTGCAAATCTGCTAGCCTCCTCTGCACGAGCTAATTCCTCTTTCTTTACTTTATTAGAATACACATTAAATGTTATTACAAAAGTAATTATCGCTATCCCTAGCACTCCACTTGCTAAGTACATAAATAATTTAAAATTATCTTTTGGCTCTGTTGCCATTCTCCTTGGTTCTCTCATCCTTATTCTCCCTTCATATCTTATTGTCTAAATTATTTCCATATTTTAGGGATTTATACATTTAAAAAGTAATTTTCTTAAAAATCTTTTATTTCTATATCCTTATAAAAATGTTTTACAATATCTTCACATGTTTTTCCGTTCTTTAGCTAAAGTATTTGCCCCTGTCTGACTCATACCAACACCATGTCCATATCCTGTTACTTCAAATTGCACATTTTCCCCTATTGTAACTTTAAAATTTGCTGATTTAAGTGAAAATATTGTCCTTGCTTCTACTCCAGATAAATTTACATTTCCAAATTGTATAGTTTTTATTCTTCCACTTTCTGTATATTCAATTACTTTTATACATTCAGAATTGCTCCAATCTATTTCAATATTTCCATGTGTTTCTTTTATTTTTGATATGACATCATCTTTTGAAAGTTCTAAATTAGAACTATACTGTGTATATGCATCTTCACCTGATGTTGCAACTGCTTGAAGGTATGGAAAATTTGTCCCTCCCCATACATTCACTGGTACTTCTGTAACACCTCCACTATTAGCATGGAAAAATGCATCTATAACCTCACCATTATATGTAATTATTTTTCCACCTGTTTCACTTACTGCTCTTACTATTTTTGCCCAATTTTCTTCTCTTTTTCCTATATCCCATCTTTCAAATCTTTTTTCTTTAGATATCCAAGCTTGGCAACACAAATGACTATCACATATATCTGCTTCTTGATGTGGCTTACTTTTTGTTATTTTATATAATGTATAACTTCTTGCAACCATTGCTTGTGCTTTTAATGCTTCTATTTCATAATCTGCTGGCATTTCTGCTGCAACCACACCTAATAAATATTGGTCTAAATCTACCTCTTCAACATTACCTGTATCTTTATGTAATAAATTAATTTTCGAATATTCATTATAATCATATTCTATAATTTCAGCTGGAATTTCATTTTCTACAACCGAAACTTCTACATTTTCAATTCCATTTTGATTTATACTAAACTTAGTTGTAAATACTGCTGGTATCAAAAAACAAAAAAAAATGATTCCAAATACATATAATAATAATTTTTTCATGCTATTTCCTTCCTCATTTCCATAAGTATTTTCTTTTCTATTCTAGAAACTTGTACTTGAGAAATTCCAAGCATTTTTGCAACCTCTGTTTGCGTTTTTTCTTTGTAATATCTTAATATTATTATTTGTTTTTCTGAATCTTTTAAATTATTTATTAATTCTTTTATTGTAATTTTATTTGTAACTAATGTTGCTTCGTCAATTTTTGTAGATAATGTATTTTCTATTCCGAGAACTTTCATCATCACCATGAATTGAACTTATAGGAATATTTGATTCAATTGCTATTTTAACATCTTCTTCTGAAATTTTGAGTTCTTTAGATATTGCTTCAATTGTTAATTCTTGACCTGTTTTATTATAATTTTCTTTTTGAATCTCATTAATTTTAACACTTATTTCTTTAATGCTTCTACTTATTTTTATCGGTCCATCATCTCTTAAAAATCTTTTTATCTCTCCTAATATTAATGGCACTGCATAAGTAGAAAGTTTAACATTAAATGTGTTATCAAATCTTTGTATTGATTTTATAAACCCCATACAACCTATTTGAAATAAGTCATCCATTTCATATCCTATATTAGAAAATCTTCTTACAATGTTCCAAATCAACCCTATATTTCTATCTATTATTTCTTGCATTACTTTTTTATCACCAGCTTGAGCTTTTGCAATTTCTTCTAGAGTTGTTTCATACATTTAACTCCTCCTCTTCTAATACTGGTGCTTTTATAACTTTTTTCATAGTTATTTTTGTACCAATTCCAAGAATTGATTCAACTTTTAATTCATCCATAAAACTTTCCATTATTGTAAAACCCATACCAGACCTTTCTAAATTTGGCTTTGATGTAAACAAAGGTTCTTTTGCTTTATCTACATTTTCAATTCCTTTTCCTGTATCTGATATTTCTATATGAATTGTGTTTGCAAATATTTTACATACTATTTTTATTATCCCTTCTGTTGTTTCATAAGCATGTATTATAGAATTGGTAACCGCTTCTGATACTGCTGTTTTGATATCAGCAAGTTCTTCTATTGTTGGGTCTAATTGCGCTACAAAACTAGCAACAGCTATTCTTGCAAATGCCTCATTATTAGACTTACTTAAAAATTCTAATTTCATTTCATTTTCATATAAACTTTTCATCATTACCCCACATTTTCTACATTTTCATGTACTGAAATTATTTTTAATATACCTGACATTTGAAATATTTTCATTATATTTGGTTTAACATTAATTAAACCAAGACTTCCATTTTGTGATACCAGTAATTTGTATCTTCCAATTAAAAGCCCAATTCCTGAACTATCCATAAAAGAAACATTATTGAAATCAAATAAAACTTTTTTTGGCATATATCTTTGAATTTCATAATCCGCTCTCCTCCTTATCTTATCTGCTGTATGGTGGTCTATCTCTTCAGTAATTTCCATTATTAGCAACTTGTCCTCTTTTTGAAATTTAATGTTCATTTTCTTCCCCCTTAAAGATTCTCTTTAATATTATTCTAGCAATTTCCAGTATTTTCCTGCAAAGAAAAATGTCGATATTTATGAAAATATCGACATTTTTTTACAATATATTTGATTATTTCCAAAGTTACTTGAAATTTGAATACTAAATATGTAAAAAACATCTGTATATTCAGTAATTACCTACTAATACAAATGTTTTCTTTTCCATATTTACTTAAAACTTTACTTTTAAGAAGGAGTAAACTTCCTTTACATATCTAATACTGCAATTGTATATATTCCTTAAAATATATAATCTAGCTTGATATTAGAGCGCCACTCGGAAACCGATATTATTGTTGTAATTGTTTGTATTGTTGTAATTGCGCACACAGGCAGGGTTATTGTTTCCATTATTATTGTAACTACCACACCGCAAAACACGATACGAACTAAAATTTCAAGTCTACCCCTCTATATAGAACATGCTTTTTAGTAAATTATAACTATCTGCATGTTTTGCATAGCCTAGCCATCCTGCTATACTTCTTTGTATATCAGGCATTGTGATTTTACCTTCTTGCAATAACTTTGTATATTTTTTCAATCTTCTTTTCATTCTACATTTACTTGTATGCCTTATTTTCAATCTTTTTTCATTTGTTTTATACCCACAAAAATTCACACCTTGAATGTCTTTAAATATCTTTGTTTTTGAATTTAATGTTAACCCTAATCTATCATTTAGAAATTTACTTATTTTTTCTAACATTTCTCTTGCTACCTCTTTGTTTTCTAAAAGTAGCACTTTATCATCCATATATCTAAAATAATATTTGCATTTTAATTCATGTTTTACATACTGATCTAATTCATTTAGATATATATTTGCAAACATTTGCGATGTATAATTTCCAAGTGGCAATCCTAACATTCCTTCTATAGATAATAAAATTTCTCTTGTTAGCCATAATAATTTTTTATCTTTCATTTTTCTTTTTAATATTTCCCACAGTATTCTTTTATCTATGTTTTGAAAGTATTTAGTTATATCCATTTTTAAAATATAATAATTTCCCCATTTATTTTTACATATTTTCATAGCACTTTGTAAATCTTTTGAAGCTTTATGCATTCCTCTTCCCTCAATACAAGCATATGTAGTATTAATAAATTGTGGAACAAAATAAGGTTTTATAAAATGAGTTACATACCACTGATGGACTATTCTATCTCTATATTCTGATGCCATTATAGTTCGTTCTTTTGGCTCATAAATTTGAAAAGTATTGTATTTTCCATGCTTGTATACTCCTGTAGATAATTCTTTTTCTAATTGCAATAATTCTTGCTCTAGCACTAATTCTAACTTCATTACTTTTTTCTTCTCTCTTTTTCCTCTTCTAGCTTTTTTATGTGCTATAATTAGATTTTCAAAGGATACTGCATTATCATAAACATTTCGTACATACTGATTTTAATTTCATTTCCTATATTAAATTTTTCTGTTCTTGGCAATTTTAATAATATAGTAAGCATATATTCTATATACTTTTCTATTTTAACTATTATAACTAACTTATTATTAGCATTTGAACTCATCTTATTTCCTCTTTTCTTCGTCAAAAAAAGAGCCATATTAACTAAATAATATTTGCTCTGTATTTTTTTGTATAATAATCTTAACACTAATTTTTACAGTGTTAGAATTAAAATTATATTTTTTTATAACCTCGCAAAAGCTCTGATATATATATATATATATATATGCTCATAGGCATTTCAACTGTTCCTTGTATAAACATTTTTTGTTTCCTTTTCTATTTTTCACATTATATATTATATTTTTTTGAAATACAACTATTTAATTTAAAATGGAAAAAGAGAGTATAAATTTAGACTCTCTTTTTCCATTTTTACTTTGTAGACAAAAATGTATTTTTCAGTGGACAGTGCTACTCAATGTAAAGCGCCACTCGGAAACCGAAATAATTGCTGCAACTGAATGTATAAGTGCAAACGCGCACACAGGCAGGGTAATTGCTCCCATCAACATAGCAACTACCACACCGCAAAACACGAAACGAACTACCGTTCGCTTCTTGTGTCCATTCCCAGACATTGCCTGCCAAATCACAAATGTTGTTTGCACTCCATTCTTCACGACTACCAGTGGCAACGACTTTCTGTGGACTGTTTTCACAATTCCAGTAGTTACCCCAGTTGGTGCTGTTGCTTATAATTTCATTTCTGTCTTTCCCTGTAGCAATAAGCCATTCAAAAATGGAGTCGACTTCTGCACCATACCATACATGGCTCTGTACCTTGCCTTGTCCTATCTTCTTTCCTTCAGTTACTGAATCACTGAAGTTAATATCAGTCCATGGCATTTTGTCTTTAACAGATGCAGGTTTTCTATTCTTGGACTTGGAAATGGTGTAACGGCTAATATAAAATCCACCATATTTTTGTATGCTCGTAAATTGCTTTTTGAGCAAATCCTCCATTTCCTCATGGTATTCACTGTCAGAAAATTCATTGTTTCCATAATTGCGTCTTCCAAATTTCTCGGTGAAATTCTCGCCATCGAGAGTACCATTTGCAGGTAATGATCCAACAGGGATCCATACAAACTGGTTTCCCAATTTGTCCTGAATAACAAATCCATTGTTCCATTCACCTTCAACATATGAATATCCCTCAGGAATCGGCGGCTTAGTATAATCACCAATGTATTCTGTCTTGCTAAACAGGTTTATTGCCCGAATAATCAACCCTCCTGCCTTTTCTCTCACTTCGAATGAAATTCCTTCCTGCGCCTCCAAAGTAATGTTCTTGAACTGATTGTTCATGATCTGTTCCTCCTTTTAATAATAAATGTTGTTGGTCTTTATCTAAAACTGGAAATACTCCAGTAAAACAAAGGGAACTATAACAAAAGGATTTCTCCATTGTTATGCTAAATTATAACACAAATTTACATAAATTTCAAATACAATTTCAAAAATGATACAAAAAAATTATAAATAAAATCTTATCTATATTTAATAAAAAAATCCTTTAGAGTTTTAATTCTAGAGGATTTATTAACAGTACAAATAATTCTAAAATATTTAAGCAGCATAAATCTCTATGCCAGTTTGTATTATTTCATCAATGAAAGGTGTATCTACTACATTAAAATCTTCTGTGTTTATAGCATGAGGCTCTATTCTCGTATCTATTCCCCAAGTTAAACTCATGAGCTTTGCTCCATCATCAAAACTATCTGTAATATCTCTTGAAACTATAGCTATATCTATATCGCTATCATTGTGATTAGTTCCTTTTGCATAAGAGCCAAATAGAATAATATAGTCTATATCATAATACTTACTAATTTCTTTTACATATTTTTCTATTGAATTTAAAATATCTATATTAATTTTGCTTTTAACCATACTACCAACTCCTTTATTTTTTGAATATGTATATCTGCATATTCTTTAGTTGCTTTTTCCTTAAAGGTATCTTTGTAATCTTCATATCTTGCATTCATATTAAAATGTGTTATTATTGATAATTCTTCTCTTATTTCTTTTGATATCTCTAATTTACATTTATCAGCAAGTTGCACTAAATTATGTATCTTAGGAGAATGAGGTTGCTCAACATTTAATTTCGCATACAAACCTTTAAACAATTTTTCAACAACTAAATGTCCTATAAATAAAGACCAAGCATAATCTTTTGCCTTATATAAAGTTTCCATTGTTTTCAAATTATCATCAGAACTTTTAATCCAATGTTCCATCAATTCAATGTTTGTCAATATAATCACTCCCCATTTCCTTACTATGAATATATTATATGCTAATTTGTTTATAATATCAAGGTATTTAAAGATTTTGAGTATTCCAACTTATACTTTTTGTTTTGCATCATATATTATTTTCCTCATTTTTTTCATGACTTGTTCATGTGTATATGTTGTAGCATCTTTTTCATCCTCTATTTCCGCTTCATCAAGCATTGCTTCATATTGTGTAAATAATAAGGACCCATATACCTGTTAAAGAGTAATATAGTTCCTTAAATTAATATTGTACAAACATTCTCATTCCTGTTTATTTAATGTAAAGTGCTGGACGAAAACCATTAGCCTCATAGCCATCATTGATAATACCATTTCCTGCGCTTCGCTCACCAGCAGTACGATAGATAGAAGCTCCGTAACCTTCCATAATCTCCACCTCTACGAACAACAAGCGGTACAGTACCATACTTTTCCTGTGTCCATTCCCATAAGTTACCTGCTATATCATATATATTGTTTACTCTTCTATAACCTCCTGCTCCTGTATTTGCCAATGTATCTGAATATTCACTCCAATAATTTCCCCATGACCTACTATCAGAACCAATTAGTGCATCTGGATTAACTTCTCCACTAAATGCTGTTTCTTTAAACCACTGTAGTGTAGTATCCCATTCTGCTCCATATGGCAAATGCGATACTACTTTCGCTTCACTTGTATACATATTTTCACATTCTTCTTTTGCAGTTGTATATTCTGCCAAATTCCACAATTTACCATTTACAGGTGTCCACCATCCCATATCTGTTCTTGCTGTTGTTGATGGTTTACTCACTGCCTTTCCATCTTCATAACTTGCCTCATATCTTGCTATGTAAAATCCTCCATAATCTCTTACACTGTCTGTTAATGGTTCTGGTAATTTCTCTGTATATTTGTTTGTAACTGCATCTTTTCCTCCTAATGAGTCTGACCTACCAAATAATCTTCTTCCAAATTTTTCTGCTGTTTGTGTATCATCTATATATCCATCTGGTGTTAAATCTCTTACTGGCACCCATACAAATTCGCTACCAGTAACTTTATCTTTTATTACCAATCCTTCTGCTTTTGTTTTTTCTCCTGTCACATCGGATGGTTCAAATCCTTTTGGTATTGGCACTCCATCTATCACATCTTCTAAACTTTCTGCATTTCCTGTTATCCCTGCATCTGCCATTTTCTCTGCTATTGTTTTTGGTGTTCCGTTTAAATAATTATTCAAATAATCTTCTGCATAATTCAAAAATGCTTGTTCATTTTCTGATGCTTCTTTGGTTCTCCTTCCTGCTTCTTGTGCTTTTGTTATTATTCCATCTTGCCCAAATAATGTTGTTATACTCACACTTGCTAAAATAAGCAAAATGATAATAGTTATCACTAATGCTATTAATGTGACACCATTATCATTTCTCCTATCTATTTCCTTTTTATTATTACTTACTTGTGTGTGTGTGTGTGTGTGTGTGTTACAGCCC
>JGI994J12354_10000453_pt1 | contig 41007 bp, 29 predicted proteins | sample IntmicLarv3ML3BL_FD_12354 | JGI IMG/M metagenome (IMG submission 12354) | reverse complement strand
TGCAAACCCAGTTTGCCGCTGCAAGTCGCACTTGCTTTGGGATTGCAAAGGGCGAAACCAGCCCTTTGCCGAGGGTTCGAAGGGGCGTGAACGGAAAAAGCCCCTTGTGTTGGTGTAGCCTCGGAAGCCTAAGAACTAATTAATTAGAATCATTGAGATTGCGATAAGGATAATTCCGGAGAAGACGCCGATGATACCGTAGTGTTCTTCTCCATATTCTTTGGCCATTGGGAGGAGTTCGTCAAGGGCTATGTAAATCATTACACCTGCGACGAAGGGGTTGATAAAACCGATGAGAGATTCTCCGATAAATTTTGAAAGAAGGAAATATCCTGCAATAGCGCCAACTGGTTCAGCAAGACCAGAAATGCCTGTCCATAGAAAAGCCTTTGTTTTGCTTTTGGTTGAAGCGTAAACAGGAAGCGCAACAGCGACACCTTCAGGAATATTGTGTAGAGCTATTGCAACTGCTATGGAAATCCCGAAAGTAATATTTTCTGTACTGCTTACAAAAACAGCTAAGCCTTCAGGAAAGTTGTGAAGAGTCATTGCTATTGCAATCACCATCCCGCTTTTTCTAAAGCGAGCATCCCCACCTGCCGCAGATTCTATGTGATGATGATATTTTTTATTTTCACTTTTTTCATCTTCGTTTGTGCTTAAATGACTAGGAATAAAAAAGTCTATCAAGGCCGCAAAAAGAACACCGAAAATAAAAGAACCTAACGCAATAAATCTGCCGAGAGTCTCTCCATGAAGTTGAGACATAGTCTCAAAAGAACTAGGCATCAGCTCCACAAAAGAAATGTAAATCATCACCCCTGCCGAAAAACTCATGCCAAGAGCCATAGCACGCAAACTCACATTCTTCATAAACAAGACAATCACCGCGCCGAAAATCGTGCTTAGACCTGCTAAGAAAGTGAGCAAAATAGCGTGCTGCATGACTATATTTTTTTAGAATCTTTCAATTGAACAGTTCTATTGAATTCAAAAGTGCTATTATTCGCACGGATGAAATATGCGATTCTTTCAAATTGTAAGGGAGTTTTTATTGACGCATTTTCTAATTCAATTTCACCAACAAAATTTGCCTTTTGCAACGAGTCAGGATTCAAATAATTTTTGAAATCATCATCGTCAGCAATTTCATTCAAGTCTTCTTTGGTGAAAAGCTTGTCATATAAATTCGCAGTGCCTTTGATGTTTTTTTCCGCACTAACCCAATGAATAGTGCCCTTGACTTTGCGTCCATCAGGAGCATTACCACCACGACTTTCAGGGTCAATTGTGCAAATCAATTTTTGGATATTTCCTTCACAATCTTTAACAACCTCTTTGCACTTTAATAAATACGCATAACGCAAACGAACCTCGTTATCTGTGCTAAGCCTAAAGAATTTTTTTGGAGCGTTTTCCATGAAATCTTCAGCCTCTATATAAATTTGTTTTGTGAAAGGAACTTTGCGCGTAGAAGAATTTTCATCTTCAGGATTATCAATCGCATCAAGCATATCAATATTGCCATCTTGCCAATTTTCAATCTCTACTAGAAGAGGATTAAATACTGCCATTCTACGAAGCGCAACTTTGTTCAAGTCTTGACGCACACAGTGCTCTAGCAATGCAAAATCAGTAAGACTATTATACTTGGTTAAGCCTATTGTTTCGCAGAAATTTTTGATAGCATTAGGAGTATATCCACGAGAGCGCATGCCTGAAATAGTAGGCATACGAGGGTCATCCCAACCAGAGACAACATGTTCTTCTACCAATTGCATAAGCTTGCGTTTGCTCATCATTGTGTAGCTCAAGTTAAGACGCGCAAACTCGTATTGACGTGGCTGGACTTTATTCAACTTTGAAGCAGAAGTGTTTTCAATAAACCAATCATAAAGAGGTCTATGAACTTCAAATTCCAAAGTGCAAAGAGAATGAGTAATACCCTCCAACGCGTCAGAAAGACAATGAGCAAAATCGTACATAGGATATATGCACCAAGAGTTTCCTGTACGATGATGATGAGCCTTTTTGATTCGATAAATAGCGGGGTCGCGCATATGCAAATTAGGAGAATCCATATCTATTTTTGCGCGCAAAACATATTGCCCTTCTTCAAATTCACCCGCACGCATGCGCATGAACAAATCAAGGCTCTCTTCTTGAGGGCGCTCCCTATGTGGACTTGGCTTGCCTGACTGCCCTGGGATGCCTCTATATTCTTTGAATTCTTCAGGAGTCAAAGTGCATATGTATGCTTTGTCCGACTTGATAAGTTCTATAGCAAAATCAAAAAGTTTTTCAAAATAATCAGAAGCAAAAAACTCTCTATCTTCCCAATCAAAACCAAGCCAACGCACGTCTTCACGTATAGAATCGACAAATCGAGTGTCTTCTTTAGTGGGATTAGTATCGTCAAAACGAAGATTGCATTTGCCGCCAAACTCTTCTGCCATGCCAAAATCAAGACAAAAAGCCTTGGCATGACCTATATGTAAACAGCCATTTGGTTCAGGAGGAAAACGTGTATGCACTGCATTGCTTGGTAATCCGTTTTCAATATCTTTATCGATGATTTGCCTGATAAAATGTCTTGGTGTATTTTCTAACATATTTTATATTTTCTTTTAAAAATCCTTTGTAATAATGCCTATTCAGTCAACATAAAAATCTACTTGCTAGGCTGTATAGAAGAGTCCAATGCTTTTGCGATTTCTGGGATGACCATTCCTTTGTCCGCAAAAATTTTCCATGCGTACTTGCGAACTGTTGGTCTGAAAAATTCAAACACGACTCCCGAAATAATAGAAATTACGCCTGTCGTAAAAATTATGTACTCCATAGAAATGTGATTCGATAAAATTCCTTGAGTCAAACTGCCGACAGGAGGCAACCCAAAAAATGCCATGACAAACATACTCATTATACGTCCGCGCTTGGATTCAAGAACAAGAGTTTGTAAAATAGTATTTACAGAAGCAGCCAATGCAATCATGCCAAATCCAAAGAAAAAACAAATGACATATGCCGCATGAATATTATGAATAAATGAAATACAAATTAACGCTATGCCAATTATTATTGCGGAAAGTGTAATGATTTTCCCAATGCCAATCACGCTTTTTCTAGCCGCTAAAAAAATCGACGCAACGAGCGAACCCGCGCCTACACAACTCATTATAGAACCAAGAGCATCCGCACCTCCATTGAAATGCAATTTAACAAAGGCGGGCATTAACATTACGAATGGAACGCTGAAAAAACTAAAGACCACAAGCATTAAAATCACAGCACGTATAGGTATAGATTTATAGGCATAAGCAAAGCCCTCACCTATCTCCGCAAGAAAACCTATTTTGCTTTTTTCTACTTTGATATGCTTGCTGTTAATGAAAAATAACGCAGTCAATATCGCACAAAACGTAATAGCATTTATAAAGAAGCAATGACCTACACCAAAGTAAACAAGCATGATTCCACCTATCGCAGGACCAATAAATCTGCTGCCATTCATAGATGCAGAATTCAAAGCAATAGCGTTTGCCAAATCTTCTTTAGGCACAATGTTTACGTAGAAAGATTGTCTTGCTGGAGCGTCTATGCTAATCACAGTGCCGAAAAGCAAAGCTAGCACAAAAATCAGATTTATACTCAAAGCATCGCAATAATACAATATTCCAAGAGTCAAAGAATAAATCATTAAAAGACTTTGCGTAATCATGAAAATCTTTTTTCTGTCAAAAGTATCAGCGATTATCCCCGCAAATGGAGTGAATAAAAGCGAAGGAATCTGCGTCAAAAAGACATATATAGAAAGCATGAAAGTTGAATTAGTAATGTGAAAAACTAACCAACCCATAGCTGTGTGTTGAATCCAAGCACCTGTCAAAGAAAAGCACTGCCCTATAAAAAACAGAGCAAAATTTCTGTTGCTTAGAGATTTAAAAAGACTCGGGATTACTGTCCAATTCGCAGGCAGAAGCTGCTTTAGTCCTCTTAAGCCCCACTTAAACGAAGGCTGAGATTTTTCGAACACTCTTTAAATATTACGTGAATCGTCCGCGTCTTTTTTCACATATCCTGAATCTTGACGATTATGATTTACGTTATTTTTTTTGTTATACGCATCGAAGAAATCTTGAGCAGTCATGCCTAAAACTTGAGCCGCGGAAACTACAAAATGCAATAAATCAACAATTTCAACTTTAGCATTTTGCGCATCAAAATTTTGATATTTTGCCCACCATTTCCAAGGCACAGAATCAATCAATTCCGCAGTTTCTTGTTGAATTGCTCGTGAATAATTCAACACCCACTTAATTTTTTCTTCATCACTGAGAGCGTTAGTGTCAATACCTATGCGCTTGTTGAGTTCGTATTGAAGTTTAAATATCTCTTCTAATTTATCCATAATAGATAAATTGTTGCACTCTTAAATTTGGCTGTCAAAACCAATTTCATTTAAGGCGGATAAAAGTTTTTCTTTAATGTCATTTTTACAAAAACGCTCGAATTTTGTAAATGGAAGCGAACTAATAAAATCTTTGCCATACGCCTTTGTAAGAATTCTTTTGTCGAGAATTGCAACAATACCTTTGTCTGCATGACTGCGGATTAGACGCCCTGCCCCTTGACGCATTTTAATGATTGCTTGTGGTAAAGAAATCTCTGCAAAAGGATTTCCGTTAGCTTGCAATATAGCATCTATCTTCGCTGCCAAAAGTGGGTGGTCAGGATTCGAAAAAGGAAGCCTTGTGATTATCACCAAAGAAAGTGTTTTGCCTTTGATATCTATTCCTGTCCAAAAAGAATCTGTACCTAACAAAAGAGAATTTTCTGACGCTTTGAATTCTTCCATCAATTGCGTTCTAGACTTTTCACCTTGCACAAGAATTTTTTTATTAGGTAATAATTCTCTCAAAATTTCCGCCGTTGATTTTAGTTCAGAATAATTTGTAAACAACACAAGCGTCCCACCATCTACCAAAGAAGACATATTAAAAATACTCTCTGCCAAAAAGTTTACCGACATGCGTTTGTTATTGTCTAAGTCTGGCGAATCGCTGCACAAAAGCATACGCGCGTTTTTCGCATAATCAAATGGCGATTGACAAATTTGAACTTGAGCAATTTCGCCTCCAACTTGTGACACAAAATTATCCATAGATTTTCCATCTAAAGATAATGTTGCGGAAGTCATAATTACTCCGACTCCTTTAGAAAAAATTTTCTCTCTTAAAATGCTCGCAACATTTATTGGAGCTGAAGAAATTGTAGTAATGTTTCCGTCTTTACCAGACTTCTCCAACCAATAAACAAAGTTGTTTGTGCTAAGAAAAATCGCGTCTTCCAAAGACAAACTTATAGACACAACAGTTCGAGCCACATCTTTTAGCTCTGCCGTTAAAGACTCATCATTAGAGCGCATTGCAAGAGATTCTAATATTTGTTTTAGATTATTTAGCGCATTACAAAGAACAGTATCTGCCCACTCAGGAGCAGAGAGCGCGACAGTTTGCCTATTTAACAAATATTTTTTTCGCAAAGAATTAAAAAATTCTTCACAAGCCGCAATTGCAGTCAAAACACTGTCTTTGTCATAGACAGTTGCGCTCTTCACTTTGCAAAGGAGTCCTTTTTTAAATTTTGGATTATAGATTTTATGTAGCTCACGAATTATAGAATAATCGCTTACAGAAATCCCGAAATGTTCACTTGCAATATCAGGCAAGAGATGCGCTTCATCAAAAACAAACAAATCGTCTTGAAACAAAATCCCACGAGTTTCTGAATTCACGCTTTGAGCCGAAGCCATAAGTGAAAAAACTAAACTGTGATTTAATATCACGATGTCTGCCCTAGACACAGCGCGCTTTGCAGCCTGATAAAAGCAATCGCTATCCGCGCATTTTTTTGAAGTGCAAAGAGAACTTTGCGCATTAACCCAATCCCAAACTTGAGGATTCGGTGGCGGATTTAATTCATCAACCAAACCAGTTTTTGTAATTGTAGACCATTCTACAATGCGCTCTAGTTCTTGAGTTTCGGCTGAATTAAAAATATCAGATTTTTCAGCGATTGCTTTAAAAAGTCTTTTAGTGCAAAGATAATTTGATTTACCTATCAAGATTGCTTCTGTGAAAGAAGTGTATTTTTTTAATTCATCGCAATTTTCAAAAAACTTCCGGATTAAAGGTAAATCTTTTTTGATGATTTGCTCTTGCAAAGAAATTGTATGTGTAGAAATAAATACTTGCCTTTTACTTTCCACAGCGGAAATTATTGCGGGAATCAAATATGCTAAGCTTTTCCCTACTCCTGTGCCTGCCTCGAAAAGCAAAGAGTCGTCTGCTTCAAAAGCTTGAGCGCAAAAATACGCCATTTGCTTTTGCGCATTTCTATATTCAAAGTTTAAAAACTTTTGCAAAAGACCATCTTGACAAAAAATATCTTCGCACAAATCAGGTATGTGCGAAGATGAAAAATTTTGCTCTAAGGAAATCATCCGCGCCTAAAGGCAAAGAAATTCTTTCCTGCTCTAATCAAGCCGCCAAAGCTGCCAAATGTGTCACACACTGCGCTGGGCTCATAACCGCTATGGAGCATGCAATCTTTACATTCAGGTCTTGTTCCTTTTTTGCCGAGATCATAAGAATCTATGCAATCCATGAGCTCTTTGAAAGAAGCGCAATAGCCATCATTAATCAAATAACAAGGTTTTTGCCAACCGAATATAGAATATGTAGGATTACCCCATGGAGTACAATCGTAGTCTTGCTCGCCCTTCAAGAACTGCAAGAAGCTTGGAGAATGATTGAATATCCATTTTTTAGAAGGTTTGCCTAAAATTTCTTTGAAAAGCTTAACTGTTTTATCACGCTCTAAAAAGTTTTCTTGATTAGGAGCTTTTTCATATGGGAATCCAGGAGATAACATCATGCCTTCGATTCCAAGCTTTGACATATCATCAAAAAATCTGCGCAATTCAGAAGGATCCGCATTATTGAAAACAGTAGTATTTGTTGTCACTCTAAATCCGCGTTTGATAGCTTCTTTAATAGCTGCAACAGCCTTATCATAAGCGCCTTCCTTATTGACGCTCTTGTCATGCATTTCTTTAGTGCCATCTAAATGTATGCCCAAAGAAAGATATTTACTTGGCTTAAATAAATCTATTTTTTGCATCAGAATTTGAGCATTAGTGCACATATACACATATTTTTTTCTATCAACAAAACCTTGAATCATTTGAGGCATTTCTTGATGAAGAAGAGGTTCTCCACCAGCAATACTGATAATAGGTGCACCACATTCTTCTGCCGCATTCCAAGCCTCTTGTGCAGTCATTCTCTTTTTGAGAACGTCTACACCATATTGAATCTTTCCGCAACCTACGCATGCAAGATTGCACTGAAAAAGAGGCTCAAGCATGAGCACTAAAGGATATCTCTTTTGTCCTTTTAAGGTTTTAGAGATAGCGTATTTTGCGACTGTATAAACTTGTGAGATAGGGACTGCCATAATGTAATTAGACAACTCAATAGGAATCTAAGATTTTTTTCAATACTAAATTTTTCAACTCAATGTGAAATCTAGTGTTTAAGCTAAAAAAATAAAAATCAAATCTCATTTATTTAATAAACAACAAGTTGCATTCTTTGAATTTTATTTTCTTTTTTTGCTTGCAGGGTCTTTCTTTAGTTCTATTAATTAATTTTAAGAATTTTAAAAAACATGGCAAAAATTATAATAGATGATAAAAAGTCCTTAGATTTAGGTAAAAAAACAATCAAGGGTGGGTTTAAATTTCAAAGAGTTTTCACAAAAGAAGGCGTATTCGCTTACGATACAGCAAAGTGGACTCGTCAAGATATTAAAATGTTCGCAGGTAGCGAAGAGATTTTCTCTCGCAAAAATATTGAAGTCCCTACGCATTGGGGTGAAAATGCTCTCAAGATTACTGTAAGCAAATATGCTTTCGGAAAAGAGCCAAACTCTCCCGAATATGAAGATTCTATAAAACAAATCTTCGATAGAATTGCTAATACTTACACTGTATGGGGCTTTCAATTAGGATATTTTGAAGATGAAGATTCTGCATTGATTTTCAATCAGGAAATGAAGTATATGCTTTTGCATCAAATGTGGGCGCCGAATAGTCCTGTTTGGTTCAATATTGGGCACTGGGAACAATGGCGTTGGGGACGTCCTGACTTGCGTGAAATCCTCGGCAACAAGGGCACTGACGCGTTTTACGGAATTGAAGGCAAAAATGGAGTTGAAGCTAAAGAAGCTGATTCTGTTTATTCAAATCCTCAAGCAAGCGCATGCTTTATTCTTGGAGTCAAAGACTCTATGGACGCTATTTTAAGACATCAATATACAGAAGGTTGCATATTTGCAAGTGGCTCTGGGATTGGTATAAACATCTCTTCTTTGCGCTCTCAAGGCGAACCTATCGCAGGAAAAGGTTCAGCATCAGGTCCATTGTCTTTCGACAGAGGTTGGGACAGAATGGCAGGAGCAATCAAATCTGGCGGTAAGACTCGCAGGGCTGCTCGTATGGTCGTTTTGTACGCAGACCATCCAGACATTTTTGAGTTCGTCACGACAAAATTCAGACAAGAAGAAATCGCTAAAGTTGTCCTACAAGAACATAATGTTCAATATGGATTGCGCAAACTTGCTGAGCAAAAATTAAACGACGGTACTCCTGAAGAAAAAATTGCCGCAAGAATGCTTTTGTCTATGCCTTTTGTAATAGACAAAAATTTCCATCCAGGAATGGATGAATTGCTTTACGGACAAACATTGTCTAATCAAAATGCAAATCATACTGTTTCGATGAAAAGCGGATTTTGGGTTGCATACAAAAATGGTGAACAATATGCGACACGTTGGGTGAAAGACCCTTCTCATATCGTACGTCAATATGAGCCTATGGAGCTCTTGACAATGATGGCAAATTCCATTTGGAACAATGCCGAACCGGGATTACATAACAACGACATTATTAATTTCTGGAGCACATTCAAAGACGAATGTGAAATCGAAACAAGTAATCCTTGCTCTGAATATTTAGGACCTTTGTTTAGTTCTTGCAATTTGAGTTCTTTCAACATTTTGCGTTTCTACAATAAGGGCAAATTTGAAATTGAGAAATTTAAATTCGCTGCTCAAATCGCAATGATTGCAGCAGATATCAATGTTTCAAAGGGTGGATTCCCTATTGAAGACATTGCAATTAATACTGTAAATTATCGCACAACAGGCATAGGATTAGCTAATATCGGTGGTCTTTTGATGACACTTGGGATTCCTTACGACTCACCTAAGGGTAGACTTATTGCCGCAAGCTTGAGCTCATTATTGACTTCAACTTGTTATGATATCAGCTCTAAGCTAGGTGCGAATCTTGGCAATTTTTACAAATTCGACACTATCAAAGGTAGCATGAAGCGTGTGCTGAATATGCATTCAGTAGCTCATGAAAAACTTAAGGAAATAGTAGGACTAAGGCCTGCTGCGATAGACAAGAAAATAAAAGATTTACCTGTCGAAGAATCTTTCTCTTGGAAAGACGCTCTACATGCTCTTGATATCAGCATTGGAAGCAAAAAACTTGATGTTTCTGAAACTTGGAAAGAAGTTTTATCTTGCGCTTCCGATACTTGGAATAGCGTTTGCAATGCAAAAAATTTCAGAAATAGCTTCGTCACTTGTATAGCTCCAACTGGCACTATCAGTGCTCCTATGGGCATTTATGAAGAAGGCACAACTTCTGCAGAACCTGAATATTCTTTGGTTAAACATAAGCAACTCAGCGGCGGAGGTTCGATGACTCTTATCAATGGACTCGTTCCTGTTGGCCTTGAAAATCTCGGCTACAGCTTTGAGCAAATTGTTCCTATTATTGCCGAAGTTTCAGGTCTTGCTGGAGTAGAGAATTTCTTGAATGCTAAGAAAGTCAAAAACAAGTTAGAAGCCTTGCAAAATCTTTCTACTGGTGGACAAATCTGCTTAGAGATTGCTTCTCGCTTGGCAAACTTGAGCACTGAAAAAGAATATGGCGATTTCATCGCAAAGTTGAATGCTAGCGCGGAAAAAGGAGCTCTTCAAGTTGAAGATATGAGCCTTTATTTTGGCTGTGGTCATATGGAAGGAATCACTTGGATTCCTGAAGATACTCTTAAAGTTTTCGACTGCGCAAACAAAGCTTTTGGCGGCGATAGATGCATTTCTACCGCAGGTCATTTGCAAATGCTTGGCGCTCTTCAACCATTTATTTCAGGCGCGTCTTCAAAGACTATCAACATGCCAACTAGCGCGACTGAGCAAGATATAGTTGACAGCTTTATCAAGAGTCATGAAATGGGTATTAAGTGTATTGCGATTTATCGTGACGGCTCTAAGGCTAATGCGGTTTACAGCACAAGGCTCGACTCAACTGAAATTCAAGATGCTTGGAAAAAAGTAATCAATACTGCTACCAAGATTAGAATGCACGAGCATGCAAATCCAATCCGCAAAAAGCTCCCTTACAGACGCTGGGGTCAAACAGTTAAGTTCTCTATTGGCGATAACATTAACGGATTTATGACTGTCGGAATCTCTGATACAGGACATTGCGCTGAAATCTTTGGCAGACTCGGTCAAGGTGGTTCGCTTATCAATGGTATGTTCGATGCTTTCTGTAAAGCATTCTCTATCGCACTCCAATATGGTGTTCCTTTTGATGACTTTATCTCTTCATTCAAATATATGTCTTTCGACCCATCCGGTTGGGTACGCGTTGGCGACTATAACGAGAATGATGAATATAAGCCTGATATCCACTCTTGCAAAAGTATAGTCGACTTGCTCATGCAACTTCTCGACTGGATGTTCCCTTCAGAAAATGGCAGAACACTTCGCTCTCTCGACCAAATGTATATGAAAGCTATGTTCCATAGTGGCGAAGCATCCCTGCGTATTGACGAAGCATCAAAAGCTCCTATGCAAACAGAATTCACTCTTGTCTCCAAAACAACTAAAAAAGATAAGAATTTTGGTAGCGCACTCACCTGCCCCAAATGCCATTCCTATGCATATGTGTTCGACGGTAAATGCCGCTCTTGCCGCACCTGCGGCTACAAAGACGGCGGCTGTGGCGCATAATCACAACCTCGCCAATTATATTTAATTGAAATAAAAAAGGATTTTTTTAATTCTGGATTCAGAATGTAAAAAAATCCTTTTTTATTTCAATTGTATATATTGTCATATGTTCTCCCACAAAAGGGCTTCTGCCCTTTTGAATCCCGATTGGGGCTGGTTTCGCCCCAAACCCCAAAGCAAACGTTACGTTTGCATCATATAGCCCTTCTACATGGGCAGACACACGCATTAGCTACGCTAATTGCTGAACTCGATTTCTAGGTAATCATTTTTTTTAGTTTTTTAGTTAATAGCAGTATAACAAAACTATTCTATGAACTTTGAAATTTCCTTTTTATAATCATATAAAAAATCATCATGCACAGTCTGACGACAAATTATTCTGTGCAAAATGTGTAATGAATAATTAAAAACAAAAAAGAGAAACTTCCTCTTAAACTAGAATCAAAGGACGTAGTCCGCCGCTTTAAAAATAGCAAAAAACGCTCCGAACGGGATTTCGAATGCAAGCCCCGCTTGCTTTGGGTTGCAAGGGCGAAACCAGCCCTTGCGCGGGGGATTCGAAAGGGGGCAAAAAGTCCCCTTCGTTCGTGTAGCCTTGGTTTGTTAAAGTTTTAATAGGATTTTGCCTGAACGGGAGGATTGTTCGGCGGCAAGCATAGCGTATTTGATATCTGAAAGTGGGAAGATTTTGTCAATGGGGGCTTTGAGTTTGCCTGAGCGCATGAGGGAGAAAATCTCATTAAAGATCTCTGATGAGTCGTGAGTGCGTTGCCATTTGTCCCACCAAAAACCTCGAAGAGAGATGTCATTAAAGATTAAAAATCGAGTTGGAAAGCGAACAAGATCTCCTGTCATGGCACCGATTGTGACAACGGACGCGCCATCTGAAACTACTTTAATCATGTTTGAAACACTATCTCCTCCAATTTGGTTTAGTCCTAGATTGATGGGAGACTTGCAAATTTCTTTTAGTTTTTTCGCATCGAATTCAGATTCATCTATTACAATGTCTGCGCCTATGGCTTTCAATGATGCTTCTTTTTCTTTTGCGTTGCGAAGCATGTTTATAGTTTTGAATCCGTAGTGATTGCAAAGTTGAATCATGAAATATCCAAGCGCGCTACCTGCTCCGTTTTGAATGATGTAGTCGCCTTTCTCTAGCTTGCAGAATTCACGTAAGACACACAATGCGGTAGGCGGATTTATAAATGCCATGCAAGCATCGTCAGGATTAATGTCGTTTGGGATTTTGAAAAGTTTTGACTCATCACAAACAACATGACTTTGCCATGCGCCTAAATCTTCAGGCATTCTGACATAGTCGCCTATCTTCAAAATCTTGCAAGCGTCACCAAGAGCTATTACTTCACCAATTCCTTCACGACCCGCAATCGCAGGCAGAGTCTTGAGTTTTCCATATGTGCCACCAATCATGCCCATGTCGGAAGGATTAACAACTGCACGAATCAGTTTTATTAAAACCTCATTAGCCTTTGGCTGTGCAAGTTCAATTTCTTTGACGTTCAATACTTCAGACGCTTTGCCGAAAGAATCATATATAGCTGCAATACTTTTCATAATTTTATTGTACAATTTTAGATAATGTAGTTTTTTATATTCTATGTGTAAAGAAAATCATCCCTTTTTAGACAAAAATTTCCCTCCTAATTGGAAGGCAATGTCTCCTGAATTTTTGACACAAGATATTTCTTTGGCTCTAAAAAATTCAAAAAAGAATCTCGATAAAATCAAATCGCTTAAAAACGGTCTTTTGAGTTATGAAGATTGTATACTCGCGCTCGATAACGCAACTAACGATTTGGATTTGGCATGGGGCTACGCAATGCACTTGTCGTCTGTTAACGACAGTCAACTACTGAGAGATGGCATAAATGAAAATGTCGCGCGCGTGACTAATTTTTATTCAGGCATAGTGCTAGATGAAAAACTTTGGAGCGTGATAAATGCATATTCAAAAACGAGTGATGCTCAAAAATTAAAAGCGAATCAGAAAATTTTGTTCAAAGAAACTCTGAATGATTTTTTGCGTCATGGAGCAAATCTTCCGAAGAAACAAAAAGTTGAATTAAAACTTTTGCATAAAAAATTAGCACTCCTGACAAAGAAATTTTCAGAAAATTCTCTCGACGCAATTAACGAATTTTCTATCAATATTAAAAATAAGTCTGAATTGACAGGTCTGCCACAAAGCGCATTAGCATTGGGAGAAAAGAATGCAAAGGACAAAAAATTAAGCGGATATGTTTATAACTTGCAACAACCATCTTTGGTCGCAATTCTAACTTACGCAAAAAATGAAAATCTAAGAAAAACTCTTTGGGAAGAATCTGTCTATGCAGCAACCAAAGGAAAGTTTTCCAATAAAAAATTGATTCCACAAATATTAGATTTAAGAAATAAAATCGCAAAGTTGCTGGGGAAAAATTCTTTCGCAGATTATATTTTGGAAGAACGCATGGCAAAGACAGGCAAAAATGCTTTGTCATTTATTGAGAAAATTCATTCAAAAGTTTCAACTTACTTTAAGAAAGAATGTGAGGAATTAAAAGCATTTGCAAATGATTTTGAAAACGAGAAAAAAATTTTAGAACCTTATAGCATAGCTTATTATGCGGATAATCTTTGTAAAAAACTTTTTGATTTTGATAGCGAAATTTTGCGCCCATACTTCGATTTTGAAAAATCACTGAAAGGACTGTTTACTCTTAGCGAAAAACTTTTTTCTTTAAAAATTTCAAAAGCAAAAAACAAAGAAAAAAATTGCTGGGCTGATGGCGTGGATTATTACGAGATTAAAGATAAATCAGGCAAGTTGATTTCTGGATTCTATACAGATTTTGTGCCACGTAAAAGCAAACGTTCAGGCGCATGGATGAATATTTTGATGCAAGATGCAAATAGTCCAACACTCTGCTTTATTGGCGGAAATTTAACTCCCGCAACAAAAGATATGCCCGCCCTTTTGAGTCATGATGAACTTTGTACTCTCTTTCATGAGTTCGGACATCTCTTGCATTTTTCAATGATGTCTATGCCTGAAATTTCTTTGCGTGATGTTGCGTGGGATTTTGTCGAGTTGCCATCACAACTTCTTGAGAATTGGTGCTGGGAAAAAGAATGCTTAGACACTTTTGCTAAACATTATAAAACCAAGCAAAAAATCCCGAATGATGTTTTCAAAAAACTTTTGCAAACAAGAAAATTCAGAGGCGCGAGCGATTGTATGCGTCAGCTTTGTCTTGCGAAATCCGACTTGGAATTGCATATCAACACAAAAAAATATTTGAAATGCGATATAGATAAATCTTTTGAAAAACTTTTGAAAAATTACAAAATGGAATTTGCAAAAAAATATCCTTCACACTTGTATAAATTCACCCATATTTTTGGAGACGAAGTCGGTTATGCAGCTGGATATTATTCATATAAATGGGCAGAAGTTTTAGACGCATGCGCTTTTTCAAAATTCAAAAAAGAAGGAATTTTTAATTCAAAAACAGGAGCTCTTTTTGCCGAGAAAATTTTAAAAGTTGGTAAAACTATTTCTCCAGAAAAAGCGTTTAAAAACTTTTTTGGAGGAAATTCAAACATAGATTCACTATTAGAAAGAACAATATGAAAAAAGCAGAATTGATGTCTCCAGCAGGCGATTTTGTGTGTCTTGACGCGGCAATCAAAGGCGGCGCAGACGCTGTATATTTAGGTGTAAAAGGATTTAATATGCGCGCTGGCGCAAAAAATTTCTCTTTATTAGATTTGAAAAAAGTTTGCAAAATTTGCAAAAAAAATTCTGTCAAAACTTACCTGACTATAAACACAATTTATTTTGAAAAAGAATTAAAAAGCGTAGAAGCACTAATTCTAAAAGCTGCAAACGCAGGCATAGACGCTTTCATTGCTTGGGATAATGGAATTTTAGAAATTTTAAAAAAGCATAAGTTGACTTCGTTTTTATCAACACAAGCAAGCGTTGCAAATTCACAATCTATAATCTCTTATTACAAAAATTTTGGCATCACTCGCTTTGTGTTAGCTAGAGAATGTTCTCTTGATGATATCAAAGAAATTAGAAAATCTTTGCAAAAATCTTTAGGCAAAAAAATCGCTGATAAAATAGAAGTGGAAGTTTTTGTGCATGGCGCAATGTGTGTGTCTATCAGTGGTAGATGCTTTTTATCTCAATTCAATTGCGGAAAAAGCGCGAATCGTGGAGAGTGTTCTCAACCTTGCAGGCGCGAATATTTAATCAAAGACATCACTCAAAAAGATGTGGATTTTGTGGTTGGGCAAAGCTACATTTTGAGCCCAAAAGATTTATGCACTCTGCCCTTTTTAGATTTACTTTTAGACGCAAAAATTGATTCACTAAAAATTGAAGGTCGCAGTAGAAATCCTGAATTTGTGTATACTGCTACAAAAGCGTATCGCACTGTAATAGACGCCTATTATGCAAAAGATAAAAAACTGCCTGAGATAAAAAAATCTTTGATGGATGAATTAGAAAAAGTTTTCAATCGTGGATTCTCTGACGGATTTTTTATGGGGAAAGCTATCAAAAATTGGCAAACTGATTGCGCTGGAAATCGCTCTGAAACAAAGAAAATTATTGTAGGCAAAGTTGTGAATTTTTATCCAAAAATTTCTGTTGCTGAATTAAAAGTTGAAAGCTCCACAATTAAAGTTGGTCAGCTTTTGCAAATAGAAGGTGTTAATTCGGGAATCACACGCTTCAATGCGGAATCTATGCAGATAAATAAAAATGTTGTTCCTAGTGCTAAAAAAGGAGATTTTGTTGCGGTGAAAACTCCAAACAAGGTCAAAAAAGGCGACAGAGTTTATTCATTTATTTCTTAAAAAAACTTGTAAAAATTCTGACTTGAATTACAATTTATTCTTATGAAAATTTTTAAACTCGTTTTACTTTTTGTAATCTTAAATCTTTTGTTAACTGCTTGTACCTCTACAAGCGATAAAGGCGTGACAATCTCAAAAGGATTTTTTGCGCAAAATCTTGAACTCTCAAATAATATATAATCATGGAAAATTTCGAATATCAAAATCCTGTTAAAATTTGCTTTGGCAAAGACGTTGTTGAAAAAGGTCTTGGCAAGGCTGTGAAAGCTTTTGGCAAGCGCGCGCTTTTCGTTTATGGAATGAATTCCATTAAGAAAAGTGGTCTCTACGACACTGTGATTGACCAATTAAAATCTCAAAATATTGAAATAGTTGAACATGCTGGAGTTCAAGCTAATCCTACGCTCAAGCATGCTAAAGCTGGAATCAAAAAAGCAATCGATAAGAAAATTGATGTGATTGTTGCAGTCGGTGGAGGCTCTGTGATAGACGAATCTAAGGCTATTGGTATAGGCGCAAAAGGCACTGACATCTGGGCGTATTTATGTGGCAAAGCACCTGCTAGAAAATGCTTGCCTATAATTTCTATTCTTACAATGCCTGCGACTGCAAGTGAGATGAATGGCGGATTCGTTCTCACTAACGAAACCACTCAAGAAAAATTTGGCGCTTATGGAATTCAAGATTCTTATCCAAAAGTTTCTTTCCTCGACCCAAAGTACACGCTTACTATTCCTTTGAATCAAACTGCCTATGCGGCAAGCGACATGATTGCTCATTTGCTCGAAAGTTATATTTCCACGGAAAAAGATGTTTGTGTAATCGACAACTATGTTGAAGGAATGTTGAAAGCAGTAATGGAATCTGTTTTGAAGATTGTCAAAAATCCAACAGATTTAGATGCTCGCGCAAACTTCATGTGGGCAGGCTCATTGGCTTGGAACGGAACAGGAGTCTTGGCATATAAAAACAACATTATGGCAGGACACGCAATAGAACATCCTATCAGCGGAATCTATAATATCGCTCACGGAGCCGGATTATCTATGGTAATTCCTGCGTGGCTCGAATATTTTAGCGCGACATATACAAAGAGAATTCTGAAATTCGGCAAAAATGTTTTGGGTGTAAAAAACAAAAAACCTTCTGATGTTGTAGATGCTCTTTTAGATTTCTATTGCGCAATAGGTACTCCTGTCGGATGGAAACAAGCAGGAATCAAAAAACCTGACTACAAACTTTTGGCTAAAGAAGGTAAAAAGCTTCTTACTATGTGGGGCGAAAAATCAGGACTCTATGAAGAGTTTGATTTGGAAAATATCTATAAGCTTATAAAATAATAATTTTTCTTAAACGCAAAGAATTTTGAAACTAAGTAAAATTCTTTGCGTTTAATTGCTTATTGTGTGGAGGAATTTTTTTATTATGATGCAATTTAAATACTTTATTATTTTAGTAGCCGCATTGTCGACAAGCGCACTCGTAGCGCAAAATACTTATAGAGGCAGAACATATCAGCAACAACAACAAGCACAGCCTGTAATGCAACAGACTATGCCTGTCAGACAAATCGTGGTAAATGAACAAGGTCAAGTAGTCGGTGAATATATTAGCGACGAAGCAAATCAAGCCCCTGTTCAAGCAAATACTTTTAGAGATAGATTCGCACAAAATCAACAAGGCGGTGCTGTGCCTGTTCAGCCTTCTGCGCCAAATTCGCCAACTATATCACCAAGAGGTTTGCCAACTTCCGCGCCCTTCCCTTATCCTGAAACTAAAGTAGATGCCGCAACCGAGACTCAAGGTCCGTTCTTTTTTGTGGATGAATCTCCTATACAAATTTTAAAAATTTTAGAAATCATCACAGGCAAAGTAATTTTACAACCACCAAATTTGCCTAATGTAAAAATCAATTTTACATGCCCTGAACCCATAAAAACTGATGACGCAATTTTAGCTTTGCAATCGTTATTGAGTATGAACGGCATTGCAATCATTTCTATGGGCGACAACTTTTTAAAGGCTGTTCCTATCACAGGAGTCAATACCCAGTCGCCAACATTTCTTCCAGACGACACTAGCAAATTGAATCCTAGTCAGCTTTTCTATTCAAAAATTTACACATTAAAATTTCTTGAAATCGAAAGCTTACAAGGCACGTTAAATACATTTTTAACTCCCGGAGGCGTTGCAACGCTCTCAACTTTTCCTCGCACAAACTCTTTCATGATTACCGATACTTTGATGAATCATCAGCGTATTGAACATTTGCTTAATCAAGTTGACGTTATGCCAAATATTCGTGAAGACATGGGCATTATTCAGCTCAAGAACACAAGTGCTGAAGAAATCAAAAAACGTTTGGCAAATATTCAAAGCAATATTTTGCGTCGCTACTTCGACAAAACAACTATTGAAGCCGACGAAAGAACAAATCAATTGATAATAATTACTCAAAAAGGAAATTTTGAACATATCAAAAAATTTGTTGAAACTTTTGATATCGCTGCCGACCCTCTTACTTCAAGCGAAGTTTTTTATATCAAACATGGCGACGCTAAAAATGTTGTAAAAGCGCTAAATGATATCGTGAGAGGTCAACAACAAGCCGCAAGAAATTTACAAACAAAAACTCCTAAAACTCGCGACACAAATATTCGCAATGTTTCTACAAGAACTCTGAATGGAGAAGAAGAAGAAATTATTGCAGACACACCTATTGTTGACATCACTGATGCCTCTGCTGAAAATGCGGAAGGCTCCGAAAGCGCACCAAATCTACAATTCAGCAACTACATTACAATTGTTGCTGACGATAGAAGCAACGCAATTGTTGTCTATGGAACTAAGCAAGACATCAAGCAAATGGAGTCTCTTATCAATAAATTGGACATTGTTTTGCACCAAGTTAAAATTGATATTATTATTACTGAAGTTCAACTAACCGACAAAGATGTCACAGGTTTGAGCACATTTAATTTTGGCTATGATACTACTCCTGTTGGAGGCACTAGTATCGTTGAAGGATTCTCAGGCGGCACAGGCTCTTACAATTTGAATGGACTCCAAGCATTCTCTTTGAGCGCGACAGAAAACTCTTTTCAAGCAGTCTTCAATGTTGCTAAAGAAAAAAGCAATGTAAAAGTTTTGTCGTCTCCAACTGTTGTGACAACACATAACAAAGAAGCAAGAATCAATGTTTCGACTTCAATGCCTATCATAGAAAGCACAATGTCTAGCGTTGTGAATGTGGGCACAACTCAAAGTACCGTCACATATAAAGATATTGGTATTAACTTAACTGTCACTCCTCTGATTGGCGACAATGGAATGATTCAGCTCAACATAAGACAATCTGCTGACACAGTTTTGTCTGAAACCACAATCAGTGGAAACCCTCAACCTGTCGTTGGTAAACGCGAGGCTTCAAGTTATTTAAATGTGCAAAGTGGCGACATGATTATCCTAGCAGGCTTGCAACAAAATAACACTTCTTACAACGACGGCAAAGTTTGGATACTCGGCGATATTCCTTTGCTTGGCGAAATCTTTAAACCCACATCTTCTAATTATACAAAGAGCGAATTAATAATGTTCATACGCCCAACTATAATTAAAAGCGCGGCTGTTTCCACAGTACTTACAGACGATACTGTAAAAAATTCTCCCGCAGCTTCTGGAGTAAAATATTATCTCGAAAAAAATACTTTTCCAGACCAGTCACCTAACGAGTTGAGAGAAGAATATAAAGAAAGAGAAAAAATCAAAGAATCACAAAAAGCTGCTGAAAAAAATCAAGAAGCTCCGCAAGCTGCTGAACAAGCCCTACAGCAAGCAGTTGATGAACAATCAACTGAGGGCGCACGCCCAACAGAAGCACAATTTGTAGCTCCTAAAGCAGATACAGTTGCAGAAGAAAAAACTGAAAATGTTGAAGAAAAAAATAACGAAGGCCTTCGTTCAACAAAACCAAAATTTCTAGCTCCTAGCAGACGTTAATTATGCAAAAAATATTTTACATTTTGCTTTTGATTTGCTCGATTACTCTTCGCGCAGAACTCAGCGAAAGTGAATTCGCTCTGTTAGAAAATCTGACTTCAAAAAATCCTTTCGGCTCAAATAAAGTTGCAGATATGCGTTCTGTTAATGCTCCTGAACAACTCTCATTGCGCTCGATGATGTCTATAGGTGGCAAGTGGTATTTTAGCATTTATGACCCTGCCCTAAATGCGTCTTATTGGGTTCAGCTAAAAGGAGAATCTGTAAGCACTCCTATCAAAGCAGACTTTTTTGATCCTGAAACAAATTCTTTAAATATTTCTAACGGCACACAAACTTATACTTTAGTTCTTAAAGATAGAGACCCTCTTATCGGCCCTGTGCCTCAAGGATTGACAGTTCCTAGCTCGGGCGCAAGACCAACTCGTGAGCAAGCCTTCCAAAGAGCAATTGGAAATATGACTCAAGAACAAAAGATTGCAATGGCATTACAGTTGTCGGCTGAATTAAATAAAAGACCTGCAAATCAACAACAGCAACAACCTAGAAATCCAAGAGCTCGCTAGTAATGAACGATTTTTCTTTAGTACTAAATAATTCTTTTAAAGATTTTCTTTCGCAAGCAGACTTGGAAAGATTAAACCTTACACCTATTGCAAAAAAAGCGCATTTCGTCACGGAAAACAGCTCACTTAACGCAGAATCTTTGGCAGAAAAACTCGCGCAAATAGGAAATTTTGATTACGTAAAAGATTTTGAAATTGCCGCAAATTCAGAAAAAATTTTGTCAGTAAAATTGATATGCGAATATCAATGTATTCCCTCAAAAGAAAGCACCGACGACAAGCTTGTCCTTGTCAGTGCTTGGATTCCTGATGAAGACGAGATTTCTTGGATAATTTCTCAGACAGGAAAAATTCCTATTTGGAAAATTTCTTCTTGTGTAAAAATTGCGGAAATAATTTCACAAAGCTTCGGAGTCGGCTCTGATTCTCTTGGCATGGAAGAAGGCGACGAGTTCGCAGATATAAATGATGATGACATTGCCGAAGATGAAAATGCCGCAATCATAAAATTTGTGTCTGAAATTATTACAAAAGCTTTGACCGATAGAGCAACCGATATTCATATAGAACCACAAAGAAACTCGCTTACTATACGTTATCGCATAGATGGAAACCTGCTTCCAATCAAGCTTCCAGACAATCTTGCAAGATTTAAAGACGCCATAATTTCACGTTTAAAAATCATGGCACGTTTAAATATTTCTGAAAAACGTCGACCTCAAGATGGTAGAATAAATTTCGTTTCAAAATCAGGTAGCGATATCGACATACGTATTTCTTCGCTACCAACTATGTATGGCGAAAGCGTTTCATTGCGTTTGCTCACTCAAAAATCACAACCCGTGACAATTTCAGATTTAGGTTTTATGCCTGATGACCAATCTAAACTTGAAATTCCTCTTTCACGTCCGCACGGAATTATTTTAGTGACAGGTCCTACTGGCTCAGGAAAATCCACTACGCTTACTGCGTTCATCAGAAAATTAAGAAACCCTGAAGTCCGCATAATCACAGTAGAAGACCCAGTTGAATACGAAGTTGAAGGCGTAAATCAAACTCAAGTTCAAGCAGAAATCGGACTCACATTCTCTGCTGTGTTGCGCTCTGTTTTGCGTCAAGACCCAGATATCATCATGGTCGGTGAAATTCGAGATAGAGAAACTGCTGATATCGCAATACGCGCAAGTCTTACAGGTCATTTGGTTTTAAGCACTCTGCACACTAACGATGCATCAGGCGCGCTGACTCGTCTTATAGACATGGATATCGAACCTTTCTTGATTGCTTCTAGCGTGGAGATGATTCTAGCACAAAGACTCGTGCGCAAACTTTGTACTTGCAAACAACCCGCAATGCTTGACACGCATTACCTTGAATCATGCCTTACATCTTTGGGAATCAAAGATGATAGCAAAGATTTCAGCACTATTCATAAAGCCATTGGTTGTCCTAAATGTCGCGCTATAGGCTATTATGGACGTCTTGGCATTTTCGAAATCCTTTTAGCGAGCGATGCTTTGCACGATATGATTATCAACAAACGTACTGCCCGTGATATACGTAATGCTGCGCGCAAAAGCGGAATGAGAACTCTTCAAGAATGCGGTTGGCAATTGGTAAAAAATTCCTTGACTGGACTCGAAGAAATCATGGCATACGCACATTCTGATGAATAGAAAAAATGGCACTTTTCAAATATAAAGCTATAGATGATTTCGGAGTGATGAAGTCCGAAACTATCGAATCGCAAGACAGAAAATCTGCTGTCATGGAGCTTTCTATGCGAAAATTAAAAGTCATCGATATAAGACTTTTAAATGAAAGTGCGGAAATTGAAGTTGAAAAATCTAAAAAGATTTCTGGCGGAAATAAATTGTCTTTGACCTTTTTTTATAAAATCCGTCAGCTGGCGGCAGGCGGGATGCCAATAGGCGACGCTGTTCGAGGACTTAGTCAACGCTCTTTAGATAAAAATTTACGAACACTATCTAGAGAATTATACAAAGATTTAAGTGAAGGCAAAACGCTCTCTTTTGCTCTCTCAAAATTTTCAGAAAATTTTGACCCTACTATTGTTCACTTGCTTGAAGCTGGTGAAGCAACTGCAAATTTGATTCCTATTTTCGATAACATTATCGACTATCTTGAAAAAAAACGTGAACTGCAAAGCAAGCTAATATCAGCCACAGCCTACCCTGCTTTTCTTTGCGTGATGGCTTTTGCAGTAGTGCTTTTCTTTTTATTTTTCATGCTTCCGCAAATAGAAACAATGATGAAAAATCTTGGCGGAGAAATGACTCTGCCTGTAAAAATACTAATGGGCTTAGGCGATTTTTTAATTATATATGCTCCATTTGTGTTTGGCGCACTAATAATTTTTATAATCGCTTTAACGCAATATAGGAAAAGCAAAAAAGGACTTTTAGTAAGCGATAGGGTTTATTTATCGATTCCACTTATAGGAAAAATAATTCAAGATGCTGACATTTGCAGAATGACAGGATTATGCTCAACACTCTTTGATTCAGGCGTCAACACAACAGAGACTTTGAAATTTGCGGAAAAAACTTTGTCCAATGCTGATATACGAAATCGCTTTCAATCTTGCAGAACAATGATAAATGATGGAGCGCCAATCTCTGCGACTTTCAAAAAATTCGACATTTTAAATGACGAAGATATAGATATTCTTTTAGTTGGCGAACGTACTGCAAGTTTAGTAAACAGCTTTAGTGAACTACGTAAAAGTCATTATGTAAATTTGAATGCGCGTATAAAATTTGCAACAACTGTATTGGCTTCTACCGCTCTAGGAAGCGCATTTTTCTTGGTATTTTTGATTGCGCTTGGAATAGTTTCGAGCGTGTTGAATTTGAGTCAAGGGCTCCTTGCCAAATAAAAATGAACGAAAAAATCTTTATAATTTTAACAACTTTTTCTTCTAAGAAAGAAGCTGAGAAAATCGCGAAAATTTTGATAGAAGAAAATTTGGCATTATGTGTTCAAATCTCTTCAAAAATTTCTTCTTTCTATAAATGGCAAGAAAAACTTTGTTGCGATAATGAATATGTTTTAAGCGCAAAGTGTTATTCCAAAAATAAATCAAAGCTGGCAAAGCGTGTAAAATCTTTGCACAGCTACAAAATTCCTCAACTGCTCGCAATCAAAAGTGAATGTCTTAATGAAGAATATTTCGACTCCAAAAACTGGATGTAAAAATTATTTCTCCACAAGAATTCTAAATCCAACAGCACGTGAGCGTTGGTTTTTTTCACCACTAATAGTAGGTATTTTAATAATTTCATCTGTGCTATCTTGAACACTACCACCCATCATATCAACCATTCCTGTCTTGCTTCCGCTTGAATTTACATACTCGGCAACATTGCCAAGTAAATCGAAAAATCCAATATCATTAGGTCTTTTAGTTGCCACAATTTGAGTTTTACCAAAAGAATTATGCATATGCCAAGATATTGCATTTAAGTCCACATAACGCATATCGCCTATTGCGTCATTCATGATTTTTGCTGTAGGCAAAGAAACATCTTTTGCAAAAATCCAAGCTAATCTAGTGCAGAATCTTTGAGCTTCTTCATATGTGATAAACTCTACTGGATTATCCTCTGAATCCGCATTACGACTAGGATTATCTTGCATAACAGTTGTGTATAATTTTTGTGTCACCTCTGTTTTCAAGAGAAGCCATTTATCATCAAAAAGTTTTTCATGCAAAGAATCATAAACTAATTTATGTATATTTTTAATTTCTGATTTTACATAATTTATATAACGCAATTCTAAAAGTTTATCATCAGTGACTATATTGCTATTAGGATAATCAACCTTAAATCTTTCAGCTGATTGCAAAATTGCATTTATCGACTCTTCAACTTTATCGTATTCCTTATTTAATAACCATTCATTAAGCTTTTTAAAGTCGTTCAAAATGACAACGCCATCTTTCATACTAATATTCTTTTCACGGGCGAGTTCCCATTTTTTGATTTTGGAATCAGCGCCAACAGCAAATCTGCTTTGAGGATATTCCCTATTGAGTTTATATTGAATATCTATCACATCATGATAAAGGTCTGCGGCTTTGATGAATTCTGAATCGGCTTCCGCTTTTAGAGCGTCAACAATTTTAGATTCTATATCGTCATTCATATTTGAAGAACGCAAAGAATCATATTGTGTTTCAAGTTTTTTAATTCGCAGATATGAAAGTGTTTTTACATCTGGAAACTCTTGATTCATTTTACGTTGAGTCTCTATAGCTTCATTAAATTTCTCTTTCGCTAAATCCCATTTTTCATCAGCCATAGCTTGCAAGGCTTCATTTTCAGCGGCAAGGCTAGACTCATAAAGAGGTTTAGCTTCTATGGTACGCATTGTTCGAGTGAGTTCTGTATAACGCAACACACTTGAATATTTGCTTTGCGGATACTTCATATTCAGCTCTGATTGTACGTTTATTGCGTCTTGGAAAATTCGTTTAGCATCATCAAAATTTCCCGCCTCTTGAGCCTCTTTTGCCTGAGCTTCTAGAGCATCAATTTTGATAGATAATTTTTTAGAATTATAAGTTTGCGAAACAATTATGAGATTACGCAAACGCTGATATTGCGTTCTATCAGGACGAGGATTTGTGCTCATGTATTCTTCCAAAGATTCAATCGCGCGTTCGACCAAAAGAATATCATCATCCACAGGTTCATTAATAGCAACGCGCTTGTTATACTCATCTTCAAGTGCCACAGATTTTTCGACAAGCGCGGTAAGCACAGCTCTCGACACAGGCTTATTTGGCTTTGATATATCCTCCACAGGAGCCTTTGGGCTACACTCAGACAATAAGAACATTACTGTTAAGAAAAATAGAATTAATATTGTTATTAAAAGGGCTTTTACAATTTTCATAATTTTATAAATAAATATCTCTTGGTTTTCCTGGACCATTATCGGGACCAACTTTGCCTTGCGCTTCTAAATCGTCCATAATGCGAGCGGCTTTTCCGTAGCCTATAGACATCTTGCGTTGCAACATAGATATAGAAGCTTTCTTTGTTGTACGAATGATTTCTATGGCACGCGACATTTCATCGCCATTACCAGAATCTCCATCTTCTGAATCTCCATCTTCCTTATCGACAGAATCCATTTGTTCTTGAATTTCATCAATAAATTCAGGCTCTCCATTGACTTTAAGAAACTCGACAATATTCGTGATTTCATCGTCAGACAAAAATGCGCCTTGAGCTCTTACAAGATCTGAAGACCCCGGAGGAACAAAAAGCATATCGCCTCTACCTATTAGAGTTTCTGCACCTTTTGCGTCAAGAATAGTTCGGCTATCAACCAGCGCAGACACTTTAAACGCAATTCGAGTTGGCAAGTTTGCTTTGATTACACCTGTAATAATGTTTGTTGAAGGTCTTTGAGTAGCGACCAAAAGATGTATACCTGCCGCTCTACCCACTTGAGTCAAACGCATTATCAAAGCCTCGATTTCTTTACCTGCAACCATCATCAAGTCTGCAAGCTCATCTATGATACAGACTATATATGGATACTTTTTATCAGGAATTTCTAAATCTTTTGAATTTTCGTCAGACTCGTCCTCTTCAGAAATACTTGCAATTGCAATGCGCTCTTCGCTTGATAGCGACGATTCTAATTCTTGAGCTTTAGCTTCTTCTTCTTTGTCATGCAAAATTTTTGCGTTGAAAGCCGCAATATTTTTCACACCACATTCTTTGAAAACATCATAACGAGTTTTCATTTCTGCCAATAGCCATTTCAATGCCGCAGGAACTTTTTTAGAATCAGTAATCACAGGAGTAATCATGTGTGGCAAAGAATTATAAGTATTCAACTCAACAACTTTTGGGTCGACCATTATAAAGCGTAAATCTTCAGGACTAGAATGAAAAAGAAGTGAAGCAATAATGCCATTTATGCAAACACTCTTACCACTACCAGTCGTACCAGCAACCAATGCGTGTGGCATTTTAGCCAAATCCAAAACTATAGAATTACCCGTCACATCCTTACCTAAAACAACAGGAATATCCGCTTTAGTGGCATTCCAAGCAGACGACTGCAATACTTCACGCAAACAAACATGTTGTTTTATTTTATTTGGAACTTCTATACCCACAGTTCCTTTCCCCGGAACAGGTGCAATCACACGCACGCTTTCCGCGGCGATGTTAAGAGCAATATCATTTTCAAGTTGGGAAATTTTGCTAATTTTCACCCCAGGAGCAGGTTTAACTTCGTAGCGAGTAATCACAGGTCCAGGGAAAACACCTGCGCTTTTCACATCGATTTTAAACTCAGAAAGAGTTCTGATTATATCGTTCATGCGCGCTTGATAATCTTCAAGATTTTCTTTTGCGACAGGAGCAGGAGGAGAAAGCAAATCTATACTTGGAAAACGATAATCTCCTTTAGTTTTTTTCTTAGATGATTTTTCAAGTTTTTCAGGCTTATACTCGTCAACAAAAAGAGCATCTTTTTCTTCCGTAGCTTTTGTGATTATAGAATCGAAATCTTCATCTTTAAAGGGTTTACTAATTACGATATCATCAAGAAACCCATCGGATTCCGGCTCTGATTCTATGATAGGAGTTTTTACAATCTCAACTTCTTCTTCTTTGTACTCCTCAAAATCTTCATCTTCTTCTTGATTTTCTTTTTCAAGATTTTTTAAATTTTCGTAATCAAAATTTTCATGTTGAGCGAGTTCTTTTGAAGCAATCATAATTGCAACTGCTTTGATTCCTCGCCAAATAAGTTTTGGGATTTGTATAAGCAATTTTGGTGTCTTTTTAAATAAAGCCCAAGTGTCTTTGCAGATTTGCAATGGGCTTTCGACAAACAAAACCAAAAGACAAAACAAATAAACGGTTGTAAATAGTATCGCGCTTCCTGAAACATTTATCAAGGGATGCAACAAACTTTCAAATAAATCTTGCCCTATTATACCACCCCATCCATTGACAAATCTGTCACTGCTGAGCTCTGTTATTTTTGCGTCGGGAAAAAACATGCGTTGGAAAATCGCAGCTAAAACGCATAAAGACACCACGCAAAATATCATTGATACTGCAATCGAGGTTGGCATTAGTTTTACAGAACGCTTGAATGCTAAAATTCCATTTCTGAAAATCAACGCAATAATCATTAAAAGGCCCACGCCAAAAACCCAATAGCCCAAAGCACAAATAGTCGCGCCCACAGAACCGCAAATGTTAGGGCTCAAAATTTTTGTAGTTGGCACAAGTGTGTTTTGCCAAAAAAGTACTGGTTGCCCAGGTTTGTAGTCAAAACACGCCAATGCAAGTATCACACCTATAAACAAAAGTGTTGCACCCAAGAAAGGTCTGCGAGACCCTAAAACATCCGCAACTTTTTCTTGTTTATTTCCTGGAATTTTTCTAGCCATTTTTAAATTTTTTCGTTCATCTCTAATAATTTTCTTGCGTGTAATTTTGCAGAATCTGAAGTTCTACTTCCTAACATTCTTGCCAATTCAGACACACGCGCATCGAATTTTTCTAATAAAGTAATATCTACAAAAGTAGAACTGTCTCGTTGATTTTTTTCAATCAAAAAATGATTGTTTGCATAAGCTGCAACTTGAGGCAAATGTGTGACGCAAATCACTTGATGTTCAGAAGAAAGCTTTGCTAGTTCTGCACCCACATTCGCGCCTATCTCACCGCCCACATTTGCATCGACTTCGTCAAAGACCAAAAGAGGCGTAGAATCGGCAGAAGCAAGGGTTGTTTTTATCGCAAGCATTACACGTGCCAACTCTCCGCTAGACGCAATTTTTGTAAGAGGCAAAATATCTTGCCCCGCATTTGCCGAAAATAAAAACTCACACACACTCTGACAATTTTGGTCAGGTTCATTAGTTTCACTCATTGCGATTTCGAACCGAGGATTTTTAAATCCTAAATTTTCCAACAAAGACACCACATTTTTGCTAAGCTTTGACGCCGCTTTTACTCGAGACTTAAAAACCTTTTTTGCAATCACATTCATCTGCTCTTTGAGCGAATCTACTTTTTCTTTCAGCTTGATTGAATAAGATTCAACATCGCCTTGCATAGCAAGCTTGTGCTTCATTTCTTTGCAAGCGTCTAAAACCAAGTCTGCGCTATTGCCGTATTTTCGAGTAAAACCAAGCCAAGTATTCATTTTTTCACGCACAACTTCTATTTCTTCAGCAGATATAGAACTGCTTTCTGAAAGCTCTAAAAAACTCTCAGCAATATCAGACAGCTCAACACAAATAGCATTCAAGCGTTCCGATAAGGACAATGAAGTTTCGTTCACATCCGCAATATCGCAAGAGAGCCTGTATGCTTTTGACGCAATATCACTCAAACAATTTTCGTCTTGAATAAGATTATATATAGCAGAAGATTTTTCAAAAATATCACTAGCATTTTCCGCAATTTTGAATTTGCTTTCGAGTTCTGTGATTGAATTGTCACTTGGATTAAATTTTTCGATTTGCGAAATTTTATTTTTTAAAAAATCAATTTCGTCATTAGTTAATTTTTTTGCGTTTAATAATTCTTCTATGTCGTTCAAAACTTTTCTGTAATCTTTATACAAAAGTTTGTATTGAAAAATGTCATTATCATTAGACGCAAAAATGTCTAGCATCTCTATTTGATTTTTTGTTTTGAAAAGTTTTTGAGGCTCCCCAGGACCGTGAAAATCAATCCAAAGCTCGCTTATCTGAACAAGATTTGCCAATGTGCACAAAGAGCCATTCACAAAACAGCGCTGAGCCTTGTCTTTAAAAATGCTTCTGGAAATTATAAGCTCGCCATTTTCGCATTCTGGCAGACCAATTTCAGACAATAAAATATCGATTTTTTTACAGTCTTTGAAATTCAAACACGCCTCTATTTTGCAGAATTGCGCAGAACTCTTGATTGATTCTTTACCGAATTTATTTCCAGCAAGCATTGCCAAGGCGCCTAAAATCACGCTTTTTCCCGCACCTGTCTCGCCTGTAATAGCGGTAAAGCCTGAGCAAAAATCAATTTGCGCAGACTCCAATAAAGCGAAGTTTTTTATACTCAAAAAGCTTATCATTTCACAATTCCAAAGACTCTTATAATTATTTAAAATATTGACGATTTTTATCTTCAGTTGCAAGTGGAAAGGTTTTTTTATTCAATTATTAAAATTCTGTAGTCATTTTAATATTGTCTTGAATAGTAAGCACTTTTTTGTGTTTAATTGTCTCATGACTTTACGGACAAAAATTTTCCTATATTTTGTGCTTCCCATGTTGATTTCAATTCTTGCAATCAGCGTATATAATTCACTGAACAGTATAAGCGTTATGCGCAACTTCGCTAATGAGGGATTTGTTGCAGACACTCTTCTTGCTTCAAAATCACTAGTAAAAGCAAATACTGAATCAGATGTTTTAGTTTCAACCGCGGCAGATTCTCTTGAATCTCATCTTTTCGGACAACGAAAATTATCCGCAAAATACATGAAAAATCTTTTGGAAAAACATCGTAGCCACATAGGATGCTCTGTAAGCTACGAGCCAAATGCAGACGGAAAAGATTTCATGACTTTTCAAAGTTTAAAAAATGTTCAGGCGAATCAACATCCTGAAAGAGCTGGTGCTATCGATGCTTACAATTTTGCGGAAAATAAGAGTCAAACTCCTATAAACACTTGGGTGGAAAACACGGAAAAAGGCAGATTCCTTTGCTACTTTGAACGCGTGTTAAATAATATTTTTGTAGAACCTCTAGTCGGAACTGAATACTACGAATACTATATAGGTGTTAAGAAAAATTTTGCGGAAAATAAATCTACAGAAACTCTTATTACAGAACCCTATGTATATAACAACAAAACGCTAATGGTCGAGTTTGCAAAAGCTCTTGTTTTTGAGGGCCGATTTGTTGGCGAAGTTGCTTTTGATAGAGATTTAGGATATATACACTCAATGTTAAATTCGCTTAAAAGCTATCCTGAAAGCGAATTTTTCCTCATCACAAAAAGCGGAAAAATAATTTCTTCTACTAGATTTCCCGATGCAGCATCTCTATCTATAGACGACCTTTTTATGGATAGCCAAGGCGAATTTGTAAAAAGTTTTCTTGAAGATAAAAAAGGCAAACTTTTGCGTAATTCTGAAAAAGCGGCGCATGTTGATTTTGCAAAATTGAATCCTCTTTATAGAGATATTTTGCGCAACATTACAAACGATTCTTATGAAAGCGATAAAACTTTAACCTTCAACGACAACACTAAAAATACCAACTATGCCCTTACCTGCACTCCTATAAACCCAGGGAATTGGATACTTGTGCAAATAGTTCCTGAAAGCGCAATTTACATGAATCTTAATCGCGCAACTGCAAATATCGCTATAGAAATTGGTGTGGCAATTTTGCTACTTATACTTTTGTTTTTATTCGCTGGACTCTTTACGAAAAAGATAAAATTTGCGATGGAAACAACAGAAGAATTCGCTCATGGCAACCTTACTTGCGAAACACAATTTGTGCCACAAAGTAGTGATGAAAGTAATAAACTTCTCAACGCAATACATCTGCTTTCAGTGATTTTTTGCAAGATGCTAAACGAGATTAAAAAGTCTGGAGACAAGCTCTCAGACTACGCAACTAACACAAATAGCACTGCGAAAGAATATGAAAATGTTGTCAAAAATTTCGATTCAGCAACAAGCGAAATCGTGCAATTAATAGAGCATCTAAAAATCAATTCAAAAAACGCTTACGAAACTTTAGTCTCTCTTTTGAGTGTTTCTTTTGATGCTGAAAGTTTGAGTCAAAATGGAAAAGCCCAATTGTCACAAACTCAAAAATCCATGCAGGTCTTGAGCGAAAAAACGCAATCTATCGCGCGCAGATTCTCGCTGATTGAAGAACGAATCAAAGGCATCACAAATGCTATGGAAGCGCTTAAATCTATATCAAGCGAATCGGCATTGCTTGGTGTAAACGCGTCAATTGAAGCAGGCAAATATTCGTCAAATTCTGCCTTCAAAAAAATTGCGGAAAACATTGCGTCTCTTTCAGAACAAACATCTATACAAACGAAGGAAATTTCTCTTACAGTTAATGACCTTCGCTCTATCGCAGAAGATGGCAACACAGATTTAAATGAGTTTTCAAATGATATAAATTCTTCCAAAGAAGAACTCTCTTTGACGATACGTAATCTTGATTCTTCAATGAAAAATATTGAAAATGTCTTCCCTGTATTGAACAAGATGCAAGACGATATGAGTGAACAAAATTTATATGTCACGCGTATCCAAGATTCTGTTGTGTTCCTTAATAAGAGCGCAAAAAAATCGGCTACATTGTTGCGTCAAATCGACACAATGCGTGAAACTTTAAATGCTACTATACATAATATACGTTCTGAACTTTCAAAATTTAAAACTCGAGAATAAGCATGTCTGAAAAAGAAGAAAAAATATTTTTAATTTTTGAGTGTGCTAATGAAAAATTGGCATTTTGCGCTGACTTTGTTAAAGAAATCAAAACTTCAAAAGATATACACGCTCTGCCCTGCAACAAAGCTAAAGACATAATTAAAGGCGTGACGAATATAAATGGAGAACTTGTTGTAATCGCCAATTTGGCTTCTATCCTAGGCAAAACGCATGACGATATAGCAAATTCTTTTATAGTCTGCGAACACTCCAATTTGAAAATCGCTTTTCTTGCTGGTAAAATTTTGAAAATCGCAAAAAAGCAAAATTGCGAAATTGCTCCTCCTATTCCTGAAAAAAATTCTAAGGCTCAAATTTTTGATGAATCGATTTTTTATGAAGAGGAATCAATTGTTAAATCTTTAAATGCCGAACTTCTTTTGCAAGCGGTAGCACGTAAATATCTATGAGCTCTTTTCCAGACAAAGTAATTATACTTGCCGATGATTCTATAAAAAAATTATTTTTAGATGAATCAGAAATTCAATTGGCAAAAGTCTCTTCTCTCTTGGTTTCTTTGGAGAGCGATTTTAAAAATCCATCAACTCTTGCAGAACTCATGCGTGCTTGCCATAGCTTCAAAGGCGCGGCAAGACTCGTCGGACTTGGCAATATAGTTGCGCTAGCGCACAAGTTAGAAGATTGTTTTGTTAACGCTCAAAACAATAAAATCACTTTAAATACTGAAGCTCTAAATATTTTGCTTGCCGCAAGCGACTATATAAACGCATTGCGTTCTATACGATTCGAATACGAATCTATACAAACTTGCGATACGCTAATTAAAAATTTAAACTCTATTTTAAAACAAAAACCTTTAGAAAAAAGTGTTTCCGCAATTAAGGAATCTCACACGAATTTGTTTATCGACACAGTTCAAGATGATGATGATTCTGTAAAAGTTTCAAATGAATATCTAAATAAATTGTTAGAACTTTCAACTGAAAGTATCATAGAAAATAAATCTTTACCCGCTAATAAAAATGCGTTGATGAAGATAAAAAGCCGCACACTTAAAACTTTGTTTGCGCTCGATAATGCTATCTTTGCCTTAGAATCTATACCAGAAGCCAAAAATCTTGCGATAAAATTACGCCACACACAAAACACTGTTAAAGACACTCTGGCTACTGTTTCAGAACAAATAAAATTCATTGGAAATTTCACACGTAAAAATTCTGAAATCGCAAACAGACTTTATGAGCAAATTTTTTCTGGGACAATGCGTCCATTGAAAGATATTTCAATTTCTTTTCCAAGACTAATTCGTGATTTGTCGCTTGCCTTAGACAAGAAAATCCAACTGAAAATTTCTGGTGAAAATTGCATTATAGATAGAAAACTTTTGAAAAAATTGGATGCTCCTATACGCCATATTTTGCGCAATGCATGCTCGCATGGCATTGAATCATCTCAGGAAAGATGTGATGTAAAGAAGAATGAAGTTGGGTCTATAAATCTTGAAGCTTCGCATTCCAAAACAAGTTTTGTGCTGAAAATTTCTGATGATGGCAGAGGCTTAGACATAAATAAAATCAAAGAAAAAATCTTGAAATTAAAAATGTCCACAAAGTCTATGCTGGAAAATATGCGCAAAGAAGAAATTTATTCATTCCTGTTTTTGCCAAAATTTTCTCTAGCAGATAAAGTCGATGAAGTGAGCGGACGTGGCGTTGGCTTAGATGTTGTGCAAACTACTATGCAATCTATGGGCGGCTCTGTAAGTGTGGATTCCGAGCCTGCTAAAGGCACAACATTTACATTAACCCTACCTCTTAGCAGAGCGACTTTAAAGACTCTAATCGTGTTGATTTCAAATCAATACTATGCTTTTGCAATGGATAATATTCATGCGGCACTCACTCTAAAAGACGCTTCAAAAATTTCTTATCAAGGACAAGAACTCAAAATTATAGACGCATGTGAATCTCTTGAACTAGAGCCTTATCAAAAAGAATCCGACTCGCGTAATTTTGTTGTAATAGAAAAAGACAAAAAATTTCTTGCAATTGAAGTTCAAAAATTCCTTGGAGAAAGCGAACTTATTTTGCACCCCACAAATAAACTCTTATCGAAAATTCCCTGTATTTTAGCCACATCTATACATAGTGACGGAAAACCTATTATAGTTTTAGACACAAATTTAGTTGCGGATTATTCTCAAAAATCAAAAACTAAAAAAGCAAAATATCGCATTTTAGTTGTGGACGATTCACCTACTGTGCGTGAACGCATCGTGCATATCCTCACGCTTGGCGGATACGAAACAGACACTGCTGCTGACGGTGAAGATGCTTGGGGCGCTATACGTGTCAGCGATTACGACTTGATAATTTCAGATATCGATATGCCAAAAATGAATGGACTTGCTCTTTTGAAAAAAATAAAAGACGCAAATATTATTAAGCCTTTCATTTTAGTTTCTTATAAAGATTCTCCTGCAGATATCGAAGTCGGGCTCAAAGCTGGCGCAAACTTTTATATTTCCAAAGCGGAAATCGAGAGCAAAACTTTGCTAGAAAAAATAAACTCGCTCATTAAAAAATAAGCGTACATATCTTTTTCAAAAAATAAACTCGCCCATTTTTCATGAGCAATTGTTGGATTTTTAAACTTGTCTAAAAAATAAACTCGCTCATTTTTTTCATGAGCGAGTTTGGATTTTTTAAAGATTTGTTGAAAAAAATTACAAATCGATTTTTTCACAAAGATAAGCAATCAACTCTGATTCACTGAGGCGAATTTGTTTTGTTGTATCGCGATCACGCACTGTCACTGTTCCATCTTTTTCGATAGTATCAAAATCAATTGTCACGCAGAAAGGAGTACCTATTTCGTCTTGGCGTCTGTAGCGACGACCAATAGCGCCTGACGCATCAAAGAACACATTCCATTTGCGTTGAAGTTTTTTATAGAGAGCAAAAGCTCTATCATAAACTTCAGGCTTATTTTTCACCAACGGGAATATTGCAACTTTATATGGAGCAATACGTGGATGTAATTTCAATACAACACGTTTTTCAAGTTCGCCCTTTTCGTTTGGAATTTCATCCTCGCAATAAGCGCAAGTCAGAACTGCCAATAGAGTTCTATCGACTCCCAACGAAGGTTCTATCACGTGCGGAAGATATTTTTCTTTTTTCTCTTCATCAAAATATTCAAGATTTTTGCCTGACGCATTTTGATGTTGAGTTAAGTCAAAATTACCACGAACCGCAATGCCTTGCAATTCTTGAACCCCATGAGGGAAGCTACAAGTGATATCTGTACAAGCCTTTGCATAATGCGCCAATTTTTCATCAGGATGAACATCTTCACCCAAAGATTCAGCGGGGATACCTATAGACACAAACCATTCTTTGCAGTCTGCAATCCACTTCTGATGCAGAGTTTTCCAATCTTCGTGTGGAGAAATAAAATATTCAATTTCCATTTGCTCGAACTCACGACTGCGGAAAATAAAATTGCGTGGAGTGATTTCATTGCGAAAAGCTTTACCAATTTGAGCAATACCAAAAGGAACTTTTACCCTGCAAGTATCTACAATATTTTTGAAATCGCCAAAAATTCCTTGAGCTGTTTCAGGACGCAAATATGCCAAAGATGTCTCATCTCTCAATGCGCCAATGTATGTTTGGAACATCAAATTGAAATCACGTGGAGCTGTCAATGACCCTGCCTTGCCTGTTTCTGGAGAAGGAATCAAAACATATTCTTCAGGTTTTGCTTCCATATAGTTTTGCAAAACAACAGCGTCAAGATTGCCCTGCTTTGCTAATTTGCGTTTGAGCTCTGCGGCTTTTTTGTCAGCTTCCGCCTGCATTGCGCCATCTTCAAGAACGCTCACATAGCCGATTACTTCGCCTTCAACTTTCACTTGAGCAAAAAATATTTGGTCAGCTCTGAAACGTTTTTTAGATTCTTTGCAATCAACCATAGGGTCAGAAAATCCCGCAACGTGACCTGAAGCTTTCCAAATATCTGGATGCATAATAATGGAGGCGTCGAGCCCCACCATATCATCACGTCTTTGAACAAAATCTTTCCACCAAGCAGCTTTGATATTGTTCTTAAGCTCGACCCCAAGAGGACCATAGTCAAAAAAACCGTTGCAGCCGCCATAGATTTCGGACGACCTATAGATAAAACCTCTGCGCTTGCACAGAGACTCAATTGTGTTCATATCTACCATAAAATTTCTCCTTAAAAAGATAAAATAATAAATTAAAAAAGTTATTCTTCGCCGTAAAGATATCTTCTATCGACAGCTTGAGCGGCAACAATCACCGCTGTGCCATAGATATCATCGACTGTTGACCCACGGGAAATCTCTGCTGCAGGACGTGAAAGCCCTGTCAAAATTTGCCCATACGACAAAATCTTGTCAGACATCAACTGCGCCATTTTCAAAGCCGCATTACCAGAATTCAAGTCAGGGAAAATCAAAACATTTGCTTTTCCTGCAACCGAAGAAACGATTCCTTTTGCTTGAGCCACACGTGAACTCAAAGCAGCATCTAATTGCAATTCGCCATCGACTTCGATTTCAAGATTTTCTTGACGTGCACGCTCTCTCAAAAGACCAACTAAAGCTTTCATCTTATTTACAGACGCGTTTTTTGAAGATTGAGTCTTAGAAGAATAGCTAATCATTGCAACTCTTGGAGTGATATTTGTAAGATGTTTTGCAAGATTTGCGGTCGTGTAAGAAATGTCGCAAAGCTGATTCTCATTGGGTTCAGGAATGACACCACAGTCAGACATAAAAATCATTCCGTCTTCGCCAATGTTTGCGTTGCTTGTATCTAGAATCATCATTGACGAAACATTTTTTACATTTTTTTGCATTTGCAAAATTTGCAAAATCGGGCGCAACGCGCTTGAAGACGCGCTCGTTGCTCCTGCAACTAAAGCATCTGCTCTCGAAGTTGCTAACATCAAAGTTGCGAAATACGCAGGGTTTGAAACTATTTCTTTAGTATCACCTGAACCTAATTGTTTAAAGCGGCGCAGAGATTCGTAAACTTGAATCAATGCAGGTAAATCGTCACTAGTTTTTGGGTCGATAATTGCGATGCCATCAAGCTTGATATTGTTGTTATTGGCAAGCGCAGTAATTTCTGCTTTGCTTCCAAGAAGAATTGGAGCACCCAATTTGCGAGTCGCAAACAAACGCGCGGCAGACAAAATTCTGACATCTGCACCTTCTGCAAAAACAACTCTTTTGGGGTGATTTTGTAATCTTACTGATAATTTATTTATAAAAGACATAGGTGCGACACTATATATCACCTAGAACTTTTCAAGCAATTTCAACATTTTCTTGACAAAATAAAAAATCAAATTCCGAAATTTGTGGTATAGAATTCACTATTGATATCTTTAAGAAAACGACTCTTGTCACACATAATAAAATTGCCACGCTTGACCACAATGCGAGGATAGCAAAGGTATAGAGAGTCTTGAGCTCTTGTGCAGGCAACATAGAAAAGTCTTTGTTCTTCATCAACATCGCCGTCTTCAATGCAACGCTCGAGAGGAAAAAGCCCATCGCTAAGCCCAATAATAAAAACAACTTTAAACTCCAAACCCTTTGCTTGATGTATAGTCATCATTCGCAATCGATTCGTTTCAACTTGATTTTCCCCTTGAGTTTCCGCAATTTCAAGAGTCGCGCTTTCAAGAAAAGTTCTTATATCTAAAAAACGTCCTGCATATTCAACGAGAGAATCAAAAGAGCCTATTCTATCTTGCCAATCTTCGTAAATAGTTTGCATTATTTTCACATACCAATTAGTACAAACTAGTTTTACAATATCCGCAGGTCTCAATGTTTTTTCAGATTCGTTTTGTTCATATAAATCCATTTGGACTTTTTGATTTTTCAACTCGCTACCTATCGCTCTAGACAGCTCACAGAGCGAGTTTGCCATATCAACAAAAAGTTCTTTTGAAGCCGCAGGCACTGATTTCAAAACAGAATCGTCAAGTAAAGCTTGCACGATTTCGCATGAATTTTTTTCTGCGATATTCTTTGCTTTTTCAAAAACTTTCTCCGCTGTTTTTTTACCCATCTTTGGCAAAAATGTGGAGAATCGTAAAAATGACATCAAATCTTTTTGATTTGCCACAAATTTGATTTGAGAAATTGCGTCTTTAATGTGCGCTTGTTCAAAAAATTTAAGGCCACTTGTAATCACAAAAGGAATCGCTTTATGTTGCAAATTTAATTGCATATCCATTGCATGTGAATGAGCCCTATAAAGAATTGCGATATCAGAATAATTATAATCTGAAGTGTTAATTATTTCACGAATTTTTATAGCAACCGACTCAGATTGACTGCGTGAATCCATAGCGCAAATCAAGTGTGGACGACCTAAAGACGGGCGTTTAGGCAAAAGAATTTTCTCATAAATATCATTTTGCGGCATGCTTTTTAATATACAATTCGCAAAATTTAAAATTTCTGGAGTGCTTCTATAATTGGCTTCCACCTTGAAAATATTAGCGTTTGGATAACGTTCTTTAAAAGACAAAATGTTTTCTATATTAGCTCCACGCCAAGTGTAAATACATTGCGCATCGTCTCCAACTGCGCTTATCTGCCCATTTACAGCTAGTGTATCCAAAATTTTACACTGCAACAAATTTGTGTCTTGATACTCATCTACTAAAATATTTTTAAATCTTTCGGAATATTCTTTACGCAAATTTTCGTTTTCTAAAAGAGTATTTAACCAAAGAACCAACAAATCATCAAAATCACAAACATTGTTTTTGCGTTTTGAATTCTCATATGCATCCGCAATTTTTTCTATTTCCGCAGGCGAAGTTTCGAGCCAATTAAAATTTGTGTACATCGCCTTTTCTATGCTAAGACAAGTGTTGCGCGCATAACTGATAATGTTATTTAGCATTCCTGTGCGAGGATTATCTTTAGATGTGAAAAATTTTGGAGATGTTTCTTCCACTGTTTTTTTCAATAACGCCTCCGCATCATCAGCATCTAGTATAGAAAAATTCGACTCTAGATTTGCATACAAATGCTCTCTGCGCAAAAATCCACACGCAATAGAATGAAAAGTTCCGCCCCAAAGATGAGATGTTTGCGCATCCATAATCTTTGAAATACGAGCCAACATTTCACGTGCAGCTTTATTTGTGAATGTCAAAAGCATCAACTGGTATGGCTTTATATTTTCATTCAACAATAGATGCGCAACTCTGTAAGTAAGCGTACGAGTCTTGCCAGACCCTGCCCCAGCAAGCACAAGTGTAGGCAACTCACAAGACGCCGTCACAGCCGCATATTGGCTTTCATTTAACTCTTTTTCAAAATCTATATGCACACTATAAGTTCTTGAAATATTCTATCGCAGCTTTGTATCCAAAGACCCCCATCCCGCTTATTTGCGCGACACAAACAGAGGCTGTTAATGATGAATGTCGAAAATCTTCACGTTTATAAATGTTTGAAATATGCACTTCAACAAACTGCATAGAACTCCCTGCAATTGCGTCTCTAAGCGCAATGCTTGTGTGCGTGAAAGCTCCGGGATTAATCACTGCATACTTGAATCCAGCATCAGACAATTCTGTTATTTTGTCAATCAACACGCCTTCATGATTCGTTTGAAAATCGTACAATTCGCAAGCGTGAGAAAATTCTTTTTTTAATGAAGAAATCACATCTTCGAGCGTTTGCTTGCCATAGATTTCAGGTTCACGTTTACCGAGTCTATCTAAGTTTACTCCGTTTAAAATTGCTATTTTTTTCATAATGGATTTTCCGATTTAATTACTACATTTTTTAGATTAAATTTTTTTGCGCAAATTTCCGCCAATGCGCGAACACCTAAAGTTTCTGTCGCATAATGACCGCACTGGTAAAGATTCAATTTCAAATCCTGCGCCATGACATAATGATGCTCTTTGAGCTCGCCAACAATTAGCGTATCGACTCCCAAGCTAGGTAATTCCGCAACAACAGAACCTGCGCCACCAGAACATACCGCAATTTTTTTAGGATTTTTTGAACCAAATTCTAACTTCTTAACGCCTTTTGGAAAAAGTTTTTCAAGAGATGCACCAAGCTCTTTTATTCCGCCTTTAACGCCCTTTGTGAGCACTCCGATTTTCGTTCCATAATAATCAAAACATCTATCGACAATTTCCAAATTTAATTCTTTTGCGATAAGCACATTGTTTCCAAAGTCATCATTCGCGTCGAGCGGCAGATGGCTTGAATAGAGGGCTATATTGTTATCTAACAAAAGTTTTATCTTTTCAAAATTCACCCCTGTAAAAGGAATAGGTGGATTCCAAAAAAGTCCATGATGAACAATCAACAAGTCTGCTCCAGCTTTTTTTGCGCGCAAAATATCTTCCATTCCGCAATCAACACTAGATGCAATACGTGTGACAATTCCTGTCTTGTTTTCACACTGCAAGCCGTTATGAGCCTCATCCCAATCTCTGATACTTCCAGACATCGTTATCTCATCCAAAAACTTTGCAACTTCGCTCAATTTATTCATGTGTAAAGTCTCTCTTTCCCTCACAATTTTGCAAGTCTATTCAACTTTTTTTAATTGTAATCCACCCACAACTCATTCACTCTTATTCACACTTTCGTCCTCATAGTTTAATGGATAAAACGGCGATCTCCGAAGTCGCAAATGCAAGTTCAATTCTAGCTGAGGGCACTTTTTAACCAATAAAAAATATCACAAAACTCGAAAACGAGACAACTCTAGCGAGGAGCTTTTTCCGTACAGTCCCTTTGAACCCTCGGCAAAGTCCGAAGCTACACTAACGAAGGGGGCTTTTTGCCCCCTTTCGAATCCCCCGCGCAAAGGCTTGCTCAGCCTTTGCGAACCG
>JGI994J12354_10000452_pt1 | contig 41030 bp, 33 predicted proteins | sample IntmicLarv3ML3BL_FD_12354 | JGI IMG/M metagenome (IMG submission 12354) | reverse complement strand
CCCGGCTGGCCGTCGGAAAAACACAGCGCAGCAGCCAGTCCCGCGACGATTGCACAGTACGGCATCCCCTGCTCACGGCAAAGTCCGATTGCGCCCGCCATCCTGTCCTGTGCCGACAGCTTGCGGTCCAAATCACGCCCCACGCGAGCCACAGTATCACCAAGCGCACGGTTTCCGAATCGTATGGTCAAATCGTCGGCAAACGCCTGAACCTCGGCAGGCGGCACATTATACGCGGCGGAAAGCGCCCTTGCGGACTCTGCCATAGCATCACCAACCAATCGGCGTATCGTGTCACATTCCATCGCCTGCCATATATACTCATCCCCGCGTAACGCTCCCAAATATGCCGCCACAGCATGTCCCATATTATGGACATACAGCTTGCGGCGGATATAAAAATCAAAATTACCGCATGCCTCCAACCCTTGTATAACCGGAACTTTGCCGCGGAAACCGTCGCGGTCAACCGGCAGCACGGCATATGGCTCCACACACACGCGGAGCAGGCACCCCCGCTGCATATCCGATGTCATAACCGGCACCATCCGCCCAATGGAAGCCTCCACAAACCCAACATGCGTGTCCAAATATTCGCTGTTTTCCATTTCATCGGCAATCATCTTTCTCAACGCATGATTAGCGTCAATAAGGTTTTCGCAAATCAGAATATCCAACGGCAGCGCATCGGGATTGCTCCGCCGCCGCTCGATTCCGCGTGCAATAGGTGCAGCAATGTATTTCAAAACATTAACACCCACCGCCGTCGCCATAATATCACACGCGGCGATTTCCCGTGCCACCGCGTCGCAGTCGTTTCCGTCCACAGCACGGACAGAGGATATAATAACATCCCGCCGACCCTCGTTGGTCACATATGTAACCGGATACTGACCTTCATGGTTCAGAGCATCCACCACCTCGCGGTTTACGTCAATAAATACGACCTCATAACCGGAGCAGCTGAACAATTCGCCCAAAAATCCACGGCCAATATTCCCCGCACCATACATGACAGCTGTTTTCACAAAAACTCTCCTTTATATCACAATGTTACTTTATTACTTTTCAAACTCCGGTAAGCGGCGAATGCGCTCATCGGAGAATATATCACGCTCATCAAAGCTGGGCGTGCTGAACTCCGACACAACCGCCCCGTCCTTTCCGCCTTGGAACCAATGCCGCGTATCGGGCGACAGAGTATATTGCTCACCGGGATTCAGCACTATCTCATGAAACACAGTATACACACCGGCGGGAGGTCGCACAGCGGGCGACGCGGTTGGTTCGCCGTCAACATACAGGTACACAGTGCCATATCTCACACGAAACGTCTCCTCTTTGCCGATATAGTCACCAATCGGCGGATGGCGATGCTCCGGGCAGGTCTGATGCGGAAGCAATGCAAGCTCTTTTGCACAACAACGCTCGGTATTAACATAAGTTACAAGCTGTAATCCCGTGGTTTCAAGCTCACCAAGCCCAAAATCAGCAACCTCGATGTTTTCCGCTTCCTCCGCCCGCAATTTGATACCGGCTTTTTCAAAAAGTTTTAACGCCCCGGCACACGCTGAAATATATTGTGATTTTGTTATCATAAACATACCACTGCCTTTCTCAAAAATTATAACCCTTTTCCTGTTGACATTCAAATCAATATATACTATAATAAATTAGTAATTTGGATTTACCAATTGATTATAGTATATTGTAATCCGTCCGTTTTGTCAAGCAAAAAACACGGATTGCACGGAAAAATTAAAACCGGAGGGACGTGATTGCATCATGAAAACAGACGGGCAAAATAGCGGATACATGAAAAACAGCAATCGCGCCCTGATTTTGGAGCTGTTGGCGGCAGGACACGCCGACACACGTATCGGGCTGTCAAAAATAACCGGACTCAGCAAAATGACCGTCACAAACATCATCGCCGACTTTATAGATTCAGGCTTGATTGTGTCCGGTGATGAACAGGTTTACGGACGGGTAGGGCGCAAAGCACGCACACTTTCACCCGCCGAAAACTCACCGCTTTTGGCGGGAATATACATATCCCGTGGCGAAATTCACGGACTGCTTTGTGATATTCGGCTGAACGTTATTTCCCGCCGCAGTCTGACACTGACCGAAGAAACGAGGGAAACCTTCTCGAAAAAGCTGACAACAATATGTGATGGACTCATTTCCGATACATCGCGCCCTGTATGGGGCATTGGTGTGGCATCCATCGGACCTGTGGACAGCTCATCCGGAGTTTTGTTGAATCCCCGTAATTTTTTCGGTATTTGCGATTTTGATATCCGCGCGCTGCTGTCAGGGCACTGCGGACTGCCGGTATTCGTGGAAAATGACATGAACGCCGCCGCGCTTGCCGAGCTTTTTTACGGAGCGGGACGGGAATATGAAAGCTTTCTTTACATCGGATTAACAAACGGTGTCGGGTCGGGATTTGTAAACGACCGGCGGCTTTACCAGCCGGAATATGGACTGGCGGGCGAAATCGGACACACCGGGGTGGACTTGCACGGCGAGACTTGCTCCTGCGGCCGCCGCGGATGTGCAGAGCTTTATATCAGCATCCCCGTACTCAAGAAAAAGCTCAACGAATGTACCGGTCGTCGCGAAACATTTGCGGCATATTGCGCCATGGACATTCCGGAGGTCACGGAAATACTCGCGGATGCGGTAAACATCCTCTCCTATACACTGCTCAATCAAGTTAATATGCTCAACCCGCAAGCGGTTTTGCTTGGTCACGAAAGCGCTCATCTGCCGCCTCCGCTGCTGCGGCAGCTGGAGAATACGCTCAATCAAGGCAAGCTGTGGGGATTACACAATAAAATTCGCGTGCATGTATCGTATTACGGCTCAATGTCGCCGGTGTTCGGAGCGGTGTGTACCGCGCTGTCACACTGGTTTGGCGGTGAACTGCCCAAGCCGTTGTTATATAACAAAGAAGGGAATTGATTAAAAACCATGAAAAAAGGTGTAACATTTATCGGAACAATGCTGGTGGACTTGATAAAAATGATTGACAACTATCCCGAGCCGGGCAAGCTGTGCAACATGGGAGAAATCACCAGCTGTATCGGCGGGCTGGCGTGCAACACGGCGGTTGATTTGAAGGTGCTTGACCCCTCGATGAACGTGTGGTCAATGGGCATGGTCGGAAAGGATGAGCGCGGTGTATATTTGCGCGAGCGGCTAACTTCCTATGGTATTAACATCTCCGGAATTCGGGAAAACGATACACTTCCCACCTCGTTCACTGATGTAATGACAGTGCGCTCCACCGGAGTACGCACTTTTTTCCAACAGCAGGGCGCCTGTGCGGTTTATGGATATGATGATATCGACTTTGACCGTATTGAAACCAGCCACGCGCACGTCGGTTACGCGTTGTTAATGAACCGGCTTGACACACCGGACGCGGAATATGGCAGTGGCATGGCACGTGTATTGGACAAATTGACCTCACTTGGAATAAAAACCTCAATAGATTTGGTAAGCGACGCGTCAAACCGGTATCGCGAGGTGATAACTCCCAGCCTTCCCTATACCGATTACCTGTTTACCAACGAAGTGGAAGCCGCCGGTATTACCGGAATGGCGGTAAACGCCGCCATTCCAAACGACCACAGCTCGGTCAAAGAAGCCTGTGCGGCATTGCTGAAAATGGGTGTGCGAAAAATGGTTATCCTCCACGCGCCGCTCGGCGGGTGGGTTATGACGGCAGAGGGCCGGTTTATATTTTGTCCGGCGGTTGATGTTCCCGCGGGTTATATAAAAGGCTCGGTCGGCGCGGGCGACGCGTTCTGCGCCGGAATGTTGTATGCTCTTGTACGCGAGCTGTCGCCGGAAGAAGGGTTAGTGGCTGCCAATCTGGCGGCCGCCGCAAATCTGTCAAACAGCAATTCAATCGACGGAATGCGTTCACTTCCCGAACTGCGCGAAAGCTTAAAACAATATATTAAATAGGGAGAAATACGTGATGACGAGGATTAATGGCAGAAGGCTGCCCTGTTCCGCCCACACAAAGGAAGAGTACAGCGACCGTTCGCCGATGAACGCGGTAAATAACTCGGGAATGAGCGGGGTTGACGGCATTTTCCAAACTCATTCAGCCGAAATCAACGCAATGTGGATGACCGTCCGCAACCCGAAAGAGTGTTCAATCACCTTTACTTTTTCCGAAATAGTACAGCTTGGATATATGGCGGTATGGAATTTTAATCAACCGGATTATACCGGCCCGGGACTGCGGGATGTCGAAATTTGGACCTCCTGCGACGGAGAGTTGTGGGAACTTCTTAAAGGCGGCGGGTATCCGTACAGATTCGCGCGCGCGGACGGCAAATCAAGACAAACCGCCACAAATTTGGACGACGGCAACAATTCTCCGGTCGATTTTGCGGGACTTTCCGCAAAATATGTAAAGCTTGTCCCCGATGAGCGGCTTGGTGTGGGAAATTGGGGCGAATACATTGAACATCAGCACAGATATGGTCTTGCGCAGGTGCGCTTTTACGCGTACAAACCCGATGTATCCGCCGGATGCTATCTTCCCGCAAGGGTCAAATATCCCGCGAATGCGGCCATGCTCACCGGCGGGCATGGTTTGAGCAAATTTGACGATTCCGAAGCCACACACGGCAACACGAAAGAAACCATGTGGATTTCGGAGATCAGTCCATTCAATCCATGCCTAGTGTTTGATTTGGATGGCTCATACCCGCTCGGCACAATGCAGCTTTGGAATTATAACGAGCCGGAGCAAACAAAAGCGGGACTGCGCGACATCAAAATTTATTACAGCATCGACGCAAGAAATTGGAACGAGCTTACCGGCGCGGGTTATCCATACCGCTTGAAGGAAGCCGCGGGAAAACCAAACGAACCCGCTTCCGGAGTTATAGATTTTGGCGGAATGCTCGCAAGATATGTAAAGCTTGAGCCAAACGGCGGAGGCGGACACGGCACATGGGGAAGCTACAACGGCATGGAAAACCGGTGCGGCTTGTCAAAGGTGCAATTTTTTGCCGCACAGGGTTATTGCGTTGAGCCTGCACGCGAATACGACGGCTTGCTGTCACGTTTTGAGGGATGGAGCGGCGCGGACGGAATTTTCATGGCTCCGATCGACGGCGTAGAGCGCAAACGGCCAGATTCCTCCGCAAAATCAATAGTGGTTTTCAGTGACACCTTTGTCGGCAGCAGCGACCCCGTGACATATGCCCGCCGCTCATATGACATAATAAACAATTCAACTGCTGCATTCGAGGGCATCGACCCATACAAAGGAATGCGCTTCTCATTTTTGGATAACAAGGACAAAAACGGTGTTCCGTCAAGTATCATCCCCAATCCGGCGGATAAACGGTTTTTCTATTGGCTTCAAGACTGCATAGTGCTGAACGGCAAGCTGTATTCCTTCACCGACAACATTATTGAGGACCTCAGCGGAATGGAAGGGTTTCAGTTTGACCTCATCGGGGTTGACCGGATATCGTTCGACATATCGTCGGATGGGCTAATATTGGACAGCTTATCTATAGTTCCGACCACATTATACACTCCCGCGATGTACTTCGGCTGCGCCGTGCTGCCAAACCATGACGCAGGCGGATTAGCCGGTGCAGATGGATATGTATATGTTTACGGAATATATGAGGAAAAATCCGAATCAAAACTGCGAAATGGCAAGCAACTGGTAGTAGCTCGCGTAAAAGCAGAGGATTTTGAGGATTTCAGTAAATTCACCTTCTTTGATGGCGGCGGATGGAACAATGACATCAACAAAAGCCAACCTATTTGCCCGGAAGCAGGCTCGGAAATGAGCGTCAGCCCGATTGAATCCGGCGAGCATGCCGGTAAATATCTTTTTGTGTACGCGAGTCAAAAATACAAGGATGTTATTTGCTGCCGGGTCGGTGAAACTCCATGGGGTCCTGTCGGCGAAGCAGAATTGATGTACGCAATAGATACACCAGAGGAGTTTTCCTCCCGCGGCGAGCAAAAGGTTTACTATTACAATGCCAAAGGACACTATCACATATCACAACCCGGCGAGTTGCTTATAACCAACAATGTCAACACCATGGATTTTGAGTCCAACCTTAAAAATTCGGACATATACAGGCCACGGTTTGTGCGGTTGCATAAAATTTAACGCAGAACAGGCGCTTTCATTCACGAAAGCGCCTGTTTTATATAATATAGTAAATTACAAAAGCGGGTCAATCACCCGATAAACAACCTCATACCCCGCGGGCGATAAATGAAGCCCCTCGCGGGTATATTCCCGCCGAAGGTTTCCCCGCTCGTCCGCAAGAAGGCTGTGCATATCGAGATAATTCGCCCCTGTTTCCTGCGCTAACTTCTCAAGACGGCTGTTTAAAATGCGTATGCGCTCATTCGTGCGCTCCCCCACCGTGGCGGCTTCCATCCCGGCATTGACAGGATAGAGCGAAATGATATGCACCGGTGTGTCCGGGCGGCTATTTCGGATTTGCCCGACAATACCGGCAACATTTCCGACGATTTCATCATCAGTAACGCCAAGCGCAATATCATTCGTCCCTATAAGCAAAAACACCTTCGACGGCTTCAAATCAATTATACTTTCGTTCATCCGTTTAAGCAATCCGCCGGTCGTATCACCGCCGATTCCGCGGTTGTGGACAGAATACACACGCGGGTCGTTGTCAAGAGCCATCCATTCATGAATCAAAAATTCCTGCGTCAGCGAGTCGCCAACAAGAACCGTTCCATAAGGAGCGGCTTTTTTGTTAAATTCCCTGAACCATTCGACACGGGCACGCCACCCATCCTCCAGCATCTTTTCAAAAAAGTTCTTTTCGCCCATTAAGAAACCCCCTATCTTGTCAAAATAACAGTTTTAATTTCCCACGGTTTCAACTCACAACACAGCAAACCACCATCAAAAGATAATTCCCGCTCGCGTTTTTCCAGCATTGAGCATTCCCACGCCTTTGTCAAAGCTGACGGACACGCAACCTTTGAATCCGACGGTTTATCCGAATAATTCACAAGCCGCAAGACAACGCCGTCCTCATTTTCCGCTGGTTTAATCACAGAAACATAAACATTCCCGCGCGGGATGGAAAAACCCTCGCTTTTTTTCATAACACCTTCAAACAAGCGAATCCCAACCGCCATTTCATCGCGGCAATTAAGCATATCCGTCAGCATATCTTCCGCGGCAAGCGGCATAATCCGGGCGGCAAATTCCAATTTCCCATCCAGCTGGCCGTCTGTCTGCCCGTCGGTCATGAAGGTCTTGCCAAACGAGCGAAACAGTGTAACCGCCAGCGTTCCGTTTTTATCGTCCAACCCCGCCGCTTCATGCAACCCGCCGGACGAAAGGATCGCCAGCCCGCGGTTTCCGCTGCGCTTAAACAGCACACCGGAAAAAGGCCGCTCAACCTTATCAAATTCCTTCCACATACCGGTGGAATTATCGACGCCGACCGGTCTTTCGACAAATGCAAAAGCCTGTTCAGCGAAATATGTTTTGTCGGCAATACCTGTCGGAACAAGCAGCTTTAGCCGATGGTCACGCGGGCGATTGTTCACGGTGACACGAACATCAAGTGCCCTCGCACCCGCCTTCAATACAACCGAAACGGTAATTTCAAGCGGCATTGTCTCATCACTCCTGCCGGTGAACCTCCGGTCATATACCATTTTCGCCGGAACATTCATTGCACGGACAATGCGGAATTCACATATGTTTGAACCGCCGTAAAGCCGTTCAATCGTTACACAGCCGCCCGAAACAGTCCTGTCCGACGGCGGAGCATAATGAAACCATCCGTCTCCTGCATCGCCGTTATCCTCAAAATCAAGCAGCCCGTCATATCTTTGACCGGTAGACTTATCAGTAAGGCAAACGGTACCGTCCCTGTTAATATCAACCACTATGTACTCGTTTTCCGCACTGTTCCCCGACGTAATCATCGTGTCCATATAGCGGACAGGATGCCCACACGGCTTAACCTCAACCGAAACGGCCCCCATAGCGGGGATTTTCGCCGGTAACGCGACCTCATAAACGTCCGCAACCTTGGAATAGTTACCGCAGGGAACACGCACATTTGAATTCTTTGTAATAGACATAATGTTATATGGAATCTCATTACCGTCCTCATCAATCAAAAGGAAAGCGTTAATCTGTTCGGACGGAATCTGCTCGTCGTATTTTTGCGCGTAATCCTCGGGGAAAGGTATGCGCACAATCTGCACTCCGGTCACGGCATGAGGAAGAGGGTTAAACAACGAAACGGCAAACACTTTATCATCAACAATGCGCGCATTCAAGAGAAAATCTATCATTTCCCTTGAAATAATTGCACATTGTCTGAAACGATATTGCATATCCTGATGCACTTCATCTATGGAACAGCCGCAAATTGAATCATGACAATGGTTTTTAATGAGATACTCATACGCCAGTGAATAATACGAGCGTTGCAACTCAACTCCGCCAAGCGCACCCACCGCCATCAAAGGCGAAACCCATTTTTCAAGCAAGGTCTGGCAATTATCATTTGCAAGCTTGATGTCATACCGGCTGGACAACACATTTGGAATCAGCTTGTTATGCTCCGTCATTTCGCGGGCAGTGTGCTGCAATTCGCCGTATTTTGTCGGCATCACCTTCTCATAAGAAAGTATTTCCTCCACAACCGCATCGGGCGAATCAATAACAACAGGACATCCATAATGCTCCGCAAGCCGTTTCGCAAGCCACGGCGCATCCTTGTGTATATGCTCGTGATCCATATTGTCCATAAGGAAAACATAAGGAACACCGCTTCTTTTCATTTCGCTTTCAACATACCGGCAGGCGCGAACCACAAGCTGTTCCCTATCCGGTTCACTGCCGTTAAGATACGGATCCCACACATCCAGCCAAAACGAACCGTATCCGCATTCCTCCGGAACCTTAAAAGCGGCAACCTTGCTGCCATCGGGAGCTTCCCACATAAAATGAGCAGGGCAGTCATAATCGTTTGTTCCGCGTCCCAAAAGCGCGCTGTTTATGTTAAATCCTTTTGCCAAAATCTGTGGCAGCTGCGCCGTATGTCCGAATATGTCACACACAAACCCGCACTTCATGGGCGAAGCACCGAATTCCTTCGCGATACGATGCCCGATAATCAAATTGCGAACAAGGCTTTCGCCGCTGACCAAATTTTCGTCCGGCATGGCATACCACGGACCAACACGCATCCTTCCGGCGGAAATAAGCGCACGAATTCGCTCCTTTTTCTCCGGTTCGACCTGCAAAAAGTCCTCCAAAACAACGGTTTGACCATCCATAGTATATGTTCCAAAGGAATCATCCCGTTCAAGCACATCTATAACCTCGTTTAGCATCGTCACCAACCGGAAACGGAATGACTGGAATGAAAGATACCATTCTCTGTCCCAGTGCGAACCGGAAATATATACGATTTTTTTAGGTGTTGTTTCCATATAATATCAAATTCCTTTCTTGCATATATCAATAAAATCAGTTTATTAATAGATTAGTATACCTACTTACTATAAATGTTTTACAGAAATTTTGCAATAGAAATCGTGAAATTAATCGCAAATATCCTAAAAAAACGCAAATTTCCATCCAATTTCAAATACTTAGTATAAGAACTTAGCGAAAAATCATGTATTAATGACCAAATTTCAAGAATTCAATTGTATAAATTAGTCAAACCGTCTTTTTCGGTAATCAATTTCTTGACAACAGTATGGTCAGGAAGTATAATAAGATAGAACGATGATTAAAATAGTTTGTTGTTTTAGCCAAATAAACGACAAAAAACACAAAAACCACGCCGATATGCCGATATATTTACCTGTAATACGAAGATTTATAATATACCGGAGTTCGGGCGCAGTTTTCGCCTTCACAGAGAGTAGATAAATAGCATTGATTGAAACTGTCAGGGACGATAATCAACGCTTTTGTCCACTGCTCACATAAATACTGTAACAGCAAAAGGAGAATCGTAATATCATGAGTGATATCGCTAAATATGAAATAATAAAAACCGACTTGCTGGACAAGATTCGCCGCGGCGAGTTGAAAGAATCCGACAGAGTGCCAAGCGAAAACAAACTTGCCGATATATATGGTGTAAGTGTTATCACCACCCGAAAGGCGTTGACCGATTTGGTCGCCAGCGGTCACATTTTTCGTATAAAAGGAAAGGGCAGCTTTGTTTCGGAAAAACAACGCGGCGGAAACAGACACTCCTCTGCCACGCTCAAAAAGAAAATGTGCATTGTCACACTTATTGTCCTGATGCATGAAAACTCCGACAGCTCGACCATGCAAATCATCCGTGGAGTGCAATCGCATCTATCAATGAACGGGTATTCCATGGTGATTGAATGCAGCCACGATAATGTCGAATCGGAAGCACAGATCATTGACAAATGCATTGATAACGATGTTGACGGTGTTCTTCTTTTCTCCGCGAATCCCGATGCTAACATCCGCAAAATACGCATGCTTTCGACAAGCGGCATCCCGCTTGTTCTCATCGACCGTCCAACGGCACTTGCACCGGTCAGCTTTGTCGGCTCGTACAATATGCATGGCATGTACATGATGACGAAATATCTCCACGAAAGCGGTCACGAATGTATCGCGTTTGCGGCTGATAATATTTCCATTTCGACGGAACAGGCTCGATATGATGGCTTTTGTGAAGCAGTGAATGAATGCGGCGCTGTTTTCGATGACGACATGTTTATCCCGCACGTTATGGGAAATTCCGAAGAGCTGCTCGGCATGGTCAAGAAAAAATGCCCGTCTGCTATTGTTTGTGTCAACGATAAATGTGCCATGCTTGTTATTGATTATTTGCAAGCCGCCGGAATAAGGGTTCCAGAAGATATCTCGGTCACCGGCTTTGACGATTCGGAAATGGGACGGTACAAAAATCCAAGCTTGACCACAATTCGTCAGCCGTTTGACGAAATCGGCAAGGAAGCGGCCGTCAAGCTGTTGGAGCTTATAAACGGAGTTTCACCATCGCAAACACAGCTGCCTGTTGATTTGGTTGTGCGCGAATCAACAAGGGTAATCGAAAAGGAACTGACAATTGCTGTATAAAGATTCGTTTTGAATATTAATTTGGAGGGATTTGTTGTATGACACCAAAAACAATAAAAAAGGCGCGGAAAGCAACATATCATACGGTTATGCAGGTGCTATTGCTGGGAATAGGTTTCTTGTACATTGTCCCGCTTGTGTGGATGGTCGCCACATCGCTGAAAACCCCCGCCGAGTACACAACGGGGAGCGGCTTTTTCCCGGCGATACCACAATGGCAAAACTATCCCGACGCCATCAAGGCGATTAACTTTGCACAATACCTTTCAAACTCGTTTATTGTGGCAATTACCGCCACGATTGGCACAATTATTTCCTGTTCTTTGGTGGCGTATTCATTTGCACGGCTGCGCTGGCCGGGTCGCGATATATTGTTTATGATTTTGCTTGGAACAATGATGCTTCCGGCGCAGGTTCTGCAAATACCGACATACATACTATATAAAAACTTCGGATGGCTGGACACATTTTTACCGCTGACCGTTCCATTTTTCTTCAACGCCGGAGCGTTCAACATTTTCCTGTTACGGCAATTTTACCGCGGCGTGCCGATGGAACTTTCGGAAGCGGCAAAAATCGACGGATGTTCGCACATACGCACCTGTTTTTCAATTGTTATGCCGTTGTGCCGTCCCATTATCGCCGCAATCGCGATTTTCTCCTTCATGGGCAGCTGGAACGACTTTATGAACCCGCTAATTTATCTCACATCATCGGCAAAATTCACGCTGGCACTGGGCTTGCGCGAGTTCCAGCAGCAATCGGGCAGTCAATACCACTATATGATGGTGGTTTCGCTGATTTCTATGCTGCCAACGTTAACACTGTTTTTCTCGTTCCAAAAATATTTCGTTGGCGGGTTAACGGTTGGCGGAGTCAAGGGATAGGGCTTGTTTAAAAACTTCACGTGTGCAGATTTTTGAGCGAATTTTTTCGTCGCACAAGGCGAATTTTCGCAGAAATGCTTCCGTATTTCAAGGAGATGTATAGTAAATTCGCCAAAAAGATGTACGCGTAAGGATTTTTTAACAAGCCCCAACAGTTATTAAACGTGAAATGGAGTGTTGGTCATTATGAAGAAAGCATTAATTTTTATGGCATTGGTATCCATGTTAATTGTGGGCGTTGGACTCACCGGTTGTAACGGCGGAGATGAGCCTCTGTTGGAATGGGATTCCGAAACCGAGGTGACAATTGACTATTGGTCAATTTACCCCGATTCCGACGAATATTCGCCAAAGCACAAAGCCTTTGTTGATGAATTCATCGCCGCCAATCCTAATGTTAAAATTAATCATTACGGCTTCAATTTCTATGATTATTTCACAAAGGTCAGCACGGCACAAGCCGGTGGAACAAATATTGACGTGTACTGGAACGATATTGTCAATGTAAAGCATCGGGCAGGTGGCGGTATTGCCGCTAATCTAAAACCATATATTGACGCCGACAATGTTGATTTATCAAATTTCAGCGAATCCTCAATAAATTCGGCGACCTATGACGGCGGCATCTATGCATTGCCGGTGGAAGCCGATATCCGCATGATGTTTTACAACAAAACGTTGTTCGCCGAAGCAGGACTTGACCCGGAAAAACCACCCACATCATTTGAAGAGCTGTATGACTACAACACAAAATTGATTAAAATATCGGATGACAACACCTCATATGACCGTATCGGGTTCCATCCGATGCTTGGCAACAACGCTATCCAGTGTATGGTATGGCCGATGGGCGGCAGCTTTTTTGACGCAAACGGCAACCCCACGCTGAATTCGGAAATCAACCGCAAAAGCATTGATTGGTGGGTTAAATTCAACCGCATGTATGATTCCCGCAAGTTGAACGTATTCACCTCAACATACAGCGATGCAGGTGGTGCGGACACCGCATTTCTGCAAGGTGTCAGCGGAATAGTAATAGCCGAAAACAGCCTTGCATGGCAGCTTTCCAAAAATGCGCCGGACTTGGATTACGGAATCGTGCCAATACCGTATTATGGCGAGGAAAACCATTACACATGGTCGGGAGCCTTCACATTGGAGGTATCAAACCGTACCAGCGACATAAAGAAAATGGCAGCATGGAAATTCCTCAATCATATGACCGGTCTTGAAGTGCAAAAGCGGTTCTTGGATGAGCTTAATTTCACACCCGCAAACTTGAAGGCTCATGAATATATCATGCAAACCTCCAACGAAAACCAAAAAATAATTTTCAACGAATTCAAATATGCACGGCATATGGATTATTGCAAGCAAGCCCCCGAATGGTGGGCAGGTCTTTCCGGCGATTTGTTCCAGGCATCCGGCGGACATATGACACCGGACGAATGCGCGGACAAAGCGCAAAAAGATTTGGAAAAACTTATCAAAGAATATAACGAAACACATTAGATAGTATCTAAACGAGAGAAAATATTCGGATTTTGAGCGAATTTCGCACCATACTGCGTTGGCACCTATCTAAGTCTTGTTTAAAGACTTCACGTGTGCAGATTTTTGCCTAAGATAAAAGGGGGTCATGGTCATAAGCAGCAAAGCTGTCAGAGAACCGAAAACACGGCTGAAAATGTCCAAAAACATGAAACGGGAGGCCTCCGTAGGCATTCTGTTCGCAATGCCATGGATTATCGGATTTCTCTTTTTTGTAGCCTATCCGGTCATCAGCTCGTTGATTTTCAGCTTTACCAGCTACGATTTGTTCAACTGGAAATTCATCGGAGCACGTAACTATCAAGCAATTTTCAAAAACGAGCTGTTCTACAAATCAATTTTGAACACCGCGATTTTTACCGCAATCAGCGTACCGCTAAATCTGCTGCTTGGAGTGTTGATGGGACTTTTGCTGGCGGCAAAAACGCCGTTCGTGCGGTTGTACCGAACCATATACTATCTTCCCAACGTCCTTTCAATTATGGCGGTAGTTTTCCTGTGGACAATAATGTATCAGGCAAACGGCCCGATAAACTCGCTTTTGCAAGTGTTCGGCATTGAAGGGCCGCTTTGGCTTATTGAAGGATGGTCGCAAATTCCGGCGCTGCTCCTGATGGGCGCGTGGAGTGTCGGCGGCGTTGTCATCATCTTTTTGGCGGCGATAAAAGGTGTGCCGGAGGTGTTGTATGAGGCGGCGCGAATCGATGGAGCGAGTGTTTGGAGGCAATTTTGGGTTATTACGCTTCCCTCCATTTCACCCATGCTGTTCTTCAACTTCATCATGGGCTTTATCGGAAGCTTCCAAACCTATATCAACGCCATGGTGCTGACCGGCGGCGGTAAGGGCACCGGCACATACGGCTCATACTTCCTGGGACAAATGATTTATGAGCGCGCATTTGTCAGCCATCAAATGGGATATGCATCCGCGCTGTCATGGATTATGCTGGTAATACTACTGCTGTTCACCCTAATTGTTTCAAAAATTTCCAACAGATTTGTATTTTATATGGGCGAGTGAGTATGTAAAGCAAAGCTTTACATACTCGGAAATTTGGAGACTTTCGGGTCGGAACGACCCAAATCCCGTCTGCGACGAGACCGCTCCAAAGTTTCCGCCAGCATCAAAAAATAGCATGAGTGGGTATGTAAAGCAAAGCTTTACATACTCGGAAATTTGGAGACTTTTGGGTCAGAACGGCCCAAATCCCGTCTGCGACGAGACCGCTCCAAAGTTTCCGCCAGCATCAAAAAATATCATTCTGAGCAGCGACTGTCAATAAGGTTGTGTCGAAAACAGAAAATAGCACCGTAGAACATCTACCGCTATAACCACTTAGCCTGTCATCCTGAGCCTGCGAAGGATCTTGTGGATGCGCTCAATATGACACTAAAATCTACACTGTTTATTCACTCCCAAATGCAAGCTGAATTCAAATTTCGCAAGGTTCATCCATTTATAAAGAAGGGAAATATCGTATATATGGAAATTGGAGGATACATACAGTCCACCGCATTTGCCGATGAAAAATACTGTGACCGGCCGGCGCGATACGCGTCCGACGACTCGGGAATGAGCGGATACGGCGGCATGGAGCACACCCACTCCGGTGAGCTGGACGCAATGTGGCTTACCACCCGCAATCCGGGCGAACACAATGTCATAACCTTTGACCTTAACGCAGTCCTCCAAATCGGTCTGATGGCAGTGTGGAACTTTAACCAAGCGGGTTTCACCGGTGCGGGCTTGCGTGATGTCCGTATTTATCATTCCTGTGACAATTTAACATGGATTGAGCTTAAAGGCGCAGGATATCCATACCGGTTCGCGTGTGCGGACGGAACAACCAAACAAAAGGCTACAAATCTAGACGATGGTGCAAATACTCCGATAGATTTTGACGGAACATCTGCACGGTACATCAAAATTGTGCCAGATGTAGAACAGTTTGTGGGTAATTGGGGAAATTACGTCGAATGCCAGCACCGTTTTGGGTTGTCACAGGCGCGGTTTTTCAAATACAGCCCCCGTGTTCAGTCAGGTGGATATATCCCCTCCACAGCGATTTCCGCCGAGGGCGCGCTCGAAAACAACCTGACAAACGGCTATGGCATGAGCGATGCCGACAGTGCATGTGCCGTGATGTCAAGCAATCCGGATGCCATGTGGCTTTCGGAGCTGCAAGCCTGCAACAGAAGTATTATCTTTGACCTGGATGGCACATATCCGCTGTCCGAAATGCATATATGGAACTACAATGAACCAAATAATGTAAACGCAGGGCTGAAAAACGTCCGCATTTATCACAGCATCAACCGTGCCGAGTGGACAGAGCTGGACAGCGGCGACGGAACCCCGTTTTTGCTGGCAATGGCGCAAGGATGCGACGGCCAGCCCGCAACAAATCTCAACGACGGGAAAAATTCTCCCATTCGTTTTGGCGGTGTCCGCGCACGTTTTGTCAAGCTGGAACTTGCCGGAGGTATGGGAAACGGTACGTGGGGCGCGTACAACCTCTATGAAGACCGATTTGGTTTGTCAAAAGTGCGGTTTTATGCCGCCGAAGGATATTGTACCGAGCCATGCCGTTCGCTGAGCGCACAATTTTCCAATTATGACGGATGGGGCGGTGCCGACGGCATCTTCATGGCACCACTTAACGGAGTGGAACGCCGGCCTAATGCCGGACAGCCAATCACGGATACAATCGCAATTTTCAGCGATTCGCTGATTGGTTCTGCCGACCCTGTCACCCACCGCCGCAAAAAATACATGGTGGTCAACAATACCGCCGCATATGTCAGCGATGGCGCAGATGGACAGATGAAATTCGATTTCATATACAACACCGACGAAAATGGCGTGCCGATAGGTATGATTGCAGATGACAAGCTGACCAGCAACGACCTTGAATTTTACAAAGGCAATTTTTATTGGTTGCAGGATTGTTTTATACACAATAAAAAGCTGTATTCCTTCACGGACAACATGACCGAAAATATGGAAGGCGCAGAAGGCTTCCAATTCAAAATGCTCGGCGTTGACCGCGTTTCCTTTAACATAAAGGACGGCAAGGTAGATTTCGCAAATCCCGCAATTGTCCGCACACCGCTTTTCAGGGACGAAGGGTTATACTTCGGCTGTTCAATTCTGCCGAACACATATGAAGCCGGCTTGCCGGGCGCAGACGGATATATTTACGTTTATGGTCTGCTGTCATCGTGGCCATACAAACAAATGGTGGTGGCACGTGTCAAATCGGAGAATTTTGAGGATTTTGACTGGTTTGAATATTATGATGGCAGCCAATTCCAACCGGATATAAATTTATCCGCACCGATATGTGACGAAGCAAGCTCGGAAATGAGCGTTATGCCCATTGACAGCGGCATTCACGCCGGCAAATATCTATTTGTTTACAGCGTATCCAGTATAAGCGACACCATCGCCTGTCGCATAGGCGACACGCCATACGGCCCTTTCGGAGAGAGCATTCCGCTGTATTTTGTTGACGAACCGCGCAGGCTGGCGGAGTTTGGCGGCAAGAAGTTTTATGCATACAACGCAAAAGCACATTATCACGTTTCGCCTCCGGGAGAAATGCTGATAAGCTATAACATGAACACAACTGATTTCGAATCGCATATTATCAATGCCGATATTTACCGGCCGCGGTTTATACGTATTCGTGAATTGTAAAAAGGAGATTTTATATATGGAAATGACACACAGAGAACGTATTATTGAAGCAATAAATCATCGGCCGACCGATATTTTGCCCATTGATTTCGGTGCAATGAGGTCAACCGGTATAAGTATTTTGGCATATAACGAGTTGCGTAACCATTTGAATATAAAAGACGGGCTGCCCCGGATGTATGACGTGTTCCAACAACTTGCCGAACCGGAAACCGCCGTTTTGGATTTGCTGGGCGGAGATGTAGTGCAGGCTCACCGGCTTGCTCCCGCCTTCAACATGTCCATCAAGCAGTGGAAGGAAACCACACTACCGGGCGGCGTGCGTTGTATGGTTCCTTCGGGATACGCTCCGCGCATGAACGCCGACGGAACACAGGATATTATGGAAAACGGACAAGTCGTGGCGCATATGCCCTCCAGCGGTCTTTATTTTGATTCTGTTGGTTGTCCGATGGGTGATGCCGAAACCGAAGAGGATGTTTTGGCGGTGGAATTCCCGCGAATCACCGAAGAAGAACTGGATTTTGTAGAGCAGGAATGCAAGACTCTTTATGAAAAAACCGACCGCGCAATTTTGCTGGCATTCGGCGGAAACATTCTTGAAGCCGGCGAGGCTATGTTCGGTTTTGAAAAATTCTTCGAATTTCTGCTGTGCGAGCCGGAAATCGTACATTGCTGGGCACAGCGTTTGACCGACGCATATCTTGACGACCTGCGCGCGTTGATGCCGCGTGTGGCAAAATACATCAATATTATCCAATTCGGCGATGACCTCGGCACGCAAGGCTCATCGCTGATATCCGCCAACACATACCGCGAAATGATAAAACCGTATCACAAGCAGATATATACATATATCCAAAACACATATCCGGATGTCAAGGTATTTTTACATTCCTGCGGCGCTATTTCCGGATTGATTCCCGATTTGATTGACGCGGGTGTTCAAATACTGAATCCGGTACAAATATCGGCGGATGGTATGGACCCGGCAATGCTAAAACGCGAATATGGAAAAGATTTAGTGTTTTGGGGCGGCGGCGCGAACATGCAGGTCACCGCAATGACGGGAGATATCGCGGCTATTCGTGCCGAAACCCGTGAGCTGATCGAGATTTTTTCAAAGGATAGCGGATATGTTTTTAATCAGGTTCACAACATTCAGGCAAACGTACCGCCCGAAACGGTAATGGCCATATACAACACAGCTCTTGAGTATCGTAACGCGCAACGCGGCGTGTGATTTTATTTAGAAGCTTATAAAAAACGAAAGGGTGAATAAGTATGAAACGATGGTATAGGCCGGTTTTTGTTTTCCTGCTTGTGATGGCGGCGGCATTACCGCTGTCGGCGGTCGGTCAGGCAGCAAAACCTACCGATTTAAGCGATGGGCCGGAGGTTTACTGGAACTTCAACGAAGGCTCCGGTAACAGTGTGAAGGAATCCATGGGCAAGGTAGCGGGGCGCGACCTCACTGTGGTCGGAAAAACACAATGGGTTGACGGTATTGACGGCAAAGCTTTTTATCTTGACGGATTTACGGCACTCAGCATGAACGGCGACAAACAGCTCAAAAGCATGAACATGTCCATTTCTCTGTGGGCAAAGGTCGAGGGATATCCCAATCCCGGGGACGAAAAGCCATTGTTTGACATGCACAAATTCATGGCAATTGAGGGCGTCGGCGGGCTTGCAGTTGGCGCGGTTGAATTCGGATTTTGGGAAGGTAAACCGGACTGTGGAATTATTGCGGATAAACAGATGAACAAAGAAGGCGGAGTCGCCGAAAATTTGGCGCCGCTGGACAATAAATGGCACCATTACGCGCTGGTAATTGATGATGCCGGCGAAAAAATGACATATTATATTGATGGCGTTGTTGTCAACGAAATTAAGTTGGTCCGCACATTGGGACTGCCAAAGGTTCTCAGCGTTCCCGCCGAAAAAGGCTTTTTCGGCAACCTGAATATCGGTGCATATGTTGGCATTGATTCCACCGTAAGCCGTGGAGTTAAGGGCGCGATTGATGAGATTGCCGTGTATTACAAGGCGTTGAGTGCGGCAGACGTCAAAAAGCTCGCAAACACTGGGACTGACCCCACCACTCCGGCGGCGACTACCACAAATAAGCCCGGCGTGATTACAACCGCTCCGCAAGCGAGCGGCACAACAAATGCAAATCCAACCGAAAACGGGGAAACGACCTCAACATCAGAGGGCGGGGAAACAAATTCGGAAGAAACCACCGATACCGCCCCCGACACACTCGATACAACGGGGGAAATAACATCAACAGCTGCAACAAGCGATGCGCCGACGGACGGTGACGTAAAAGCAAATAACATGCTTGTCCCTATTATAGTCGGGTCAATTCTGGTACTTGGCGGCGCGGGAGCCGCAGTATATTTTTTGGTCATTCGTAAACGGATGAATATAAATTAGGAGGAAAATACCAATGAAAAAAGCTCTTTTATTAACCCTGACCGCAATTTTGGTTGTTCTGTTCCTGACCGCATGTTGGCCTGGTTCAAGCTTGGATGACATGAAAATCACTTCGCTTGATGGTGCGGGAACCCGCACATTCCACCTTCGCATATTCAAGGATGGCACAGACAAGCTTGATGGCAGCGGCACTGTCGCAAACATGTTTGCCCCGGCTGATGCCTGCTTCTTCCCCGCCGGCATAGACGCCGTTGTTGACACCTTGAACGATGCACGCACCGCAAATATTCCTGAGTTTTCAATGACTGAGGAAAGCGATTATTATGACCTGCACTATACAATTACATTCGACTCAATCGCTGATTTCAACGCACAATGCAAGGCTATTGCAGGCGACAACTGGGGTAGCACTGCAGATGCTACATGGACAGTCACCGAAGGTGACGGCGGTTCCAATGTAGTGTATACCGAAGACCCAAAACTCGCCGCGGCGATGAACCTGTGGGGCGCACAGGTTCTGTACGGTCTACCGGACGACACTATCTTTAACGAAACATATGCCGCTTCTCAATTTGTGTCGGAACCAAAAGATGTTCTTCAAAACGATGGCGTGAAAATTGAGATTAACGGAACTGTTAACGAAATCGAATCAAAACCGAACGAGATTGTCGTCAATGGGTTCTTTGCTGCTCCCGGAGCAACTACCGCAGCACCAACTGCTGCGCCTACCGCAGCACCAACTGCCGCGCCTACCGCGGCACCGACCACTGCCGCAACCACTGCTGCACCCACATCACCTCCCACAGGTGTTGGCTTCCCCGTTATTGTTGTGATGATGCTTGCCGCCGCCGCGTGTGCAGTTGTTGTTACTGCAAAGAAAAAGGCAAAATAATAACCCCGATATAATATGGACGCCCGGTGGAATTTTCGCCGGGCGTCTCTGTACATTTCAAATAAATGAGAATAGAGAGCGTTTGTTATGGGAACATTTTTAGAAACCGCCGCCGGTTTAAAACCCACACTCATACACAAATCCGTCAGCCCGCAATGGCTTGTACGGCTTAAAAAAGACGACACAGTATTCCACGGTACCGGTGTCGAACACGTCGCTTCGGCAGAGCACATTAAAACAAAGGATTTTAACAAACTCGATTCGGTTATAATAGATTTCGCCGACCATTTGGTGGGATATCTTTCGCTGGATGTGCATTTGCGCGGCGACCCGCAGGACGCTCCCGCAAAGATACGTTTTTCTTTTGGTGAGCTTCCGTTCGAGCTTGCCGAACCGTTTGAAAGTTATAAAGGTGTCCTCAGCTCGGCATGGTTGCAGGAGGAAACTGTTTTTGTTGATGTTCTTCCGGCCACTCTGACCCTGCCCCGCCGATACAGCTTCCGATATTTGAAAATTGAACTGCTGGATTCATCACCAAGCTTTAGCGTTTTTTTTGATAACATCATCTGCGACACTGTATCCTCAGCGGACGAAACAAAAATTGTCCCATTTGGCACAAAAGATGAAAAACTCCGCCATATGGATTACATTGGCATAATGACTTTGAAGGATTGTATGCAAAATGTGTTTGAGGATGGTCCGAAACGTGACCGGCGTTTGTGGATTGGCGACCTGCGGCTGCAAGCTTTGGTAAACTATTATACATTTCGCGAAAACGATTTGGTCAAGCGGTGCCTTTATCTGTTCGCCGGGCTGACAAACGAAAACGGACAGATAGCATCGTGTATTTTTGATGTCCCAAAACCCGCCGCCGGAAATGTATATTTGCTCGATTATTCGCTGTTTTTCCTTTCAGCGCTGTACGATTATTATATCTACACAAACGATACAAAAACCGTGACCGAGCTGTGGCAGGTGGCGCTAAGACAGCTTGAGATTGCCGCCAGCCGGTTGGATGAAAACAATATTATCCGTGACGACAAAACATGGTGGAGCTTCATTGACTGGCACAAGGATTTAAACAAGCAAGCACCGACACAAGGCGTTCTGCTTTATGCACTGTGCAGGGCGGAAATGTTGGCAAAAAATCTGAATGACCAAAAGGCGCTTGACCTAATAACAGCATTGTTTCACAGAGCACTTGACGGCGCTCAAAAGCTGTGGGACGGCGAATGGTTTGTAAGCGGCGAAAACAGGCAAGTATCGTGGGCGGGACAGGTGTGGATGGTGCTCGGCAGAGCTTTGGACGGCGAGCAATCAACCAATTTGTTAAAGCGGCTCATAGCATCCGGTACGAAATATACCGGCATGGCGACCCCATATATGGTTCATCACATGGTTGAAGCACTCATACAATGCGGGCTAAGGGAGCAAGCGCTTGAATATTTAAACGGATACTGGGGACATATGATAGAAAACGGCGCAGACAGATATTTTGAGCTGTACAACCCCGATAATATGGGTGAATCGCCGTATGGCGACAACCGCATAAACAGCTTTTGTCATGCGTGGAGCTGTACTCCCTCCTATTTTATAAGGAAGTATGAGGCATTTTTTACAGAATAGGGTTTGTTTAAAGGCTTTTTGACATAAGAAAGAATCTGTAATTCTGAGCAGCGAAATTGCAAACAGAGGACGCCGAAGGCTGCATCCTCTACAATGCCGGAACAGCGATTTAATAAAGTACCGGTTTATATGCGTGTTCGTCCACTCCATATTTTAAGGGAGTGTTCTTTTTGTCATTGCGGGCTTGACCCGCAATGACGGTACAGTATAGTATTTTAGGTGTCCCTGTGTCCACTTCCATTTCTTTAAAAAAACCTTGACAAATGAGTTAGTTTAGGCTAACATTGAAATAAGAGTAAATCGCTTAGGGCTTGTTTAAAAAGTCCTAAAACAATGGAATAATAGTTGTGTAATATAAAAATAAGATGGGATTTGATTGATTATGAATAACGGGAAACATCATGGATGCTGCGAACACTTTCACGGATGCAGCGGTGGTGGATGCTGTAAATCAAAGGGTGATGGCATAACGATTGATAAATATGAGCTGGCGGTTTTGAAGGAATTGTTGGAATACAATTATTTGCCGATCAGCCGGTTTATAATGTGCAGCAGTCATACGGATGAAGCGCTATTCACTGCGTTGGCGCCTGTATATATTGATGATAAGGCTGATTCCATGGAAATGGTAAAATCTTTTGCACGGCGGCTGGATGTAATGGCGGAGAAAAAGTTGATTTCGTTGGATTACGGCAACGCATTGCAAGGCTATGATTATGAACAGCATAAAAATTCTGATTTATTTCATTATTTCGAAAGTACAGTAAAGGAAGGTGCAGAGAAGCCTGGCCACCTTTGCGACACCGCCGAAATAGAGTGCGGCAGTGTATCCATGACACCATTCGGGTTAACCGCGGCACAGCGTTATTTCGAATTCGAAGAGTAAATATACAAATTATAGTAAATTAACTTGAAACCAACTATATCACAAAAAGAAGCGACTGTTTTTTGAACAGCCGCCTCTTTGCTATTGATTATTAAGATTTTTCTATAGCTAATCAACTCTACTCACCCAGCCGTGCGAACACTATTGTTCTCGCATCCTTAAACTCATATGAGCAGGTGGACAACGCGATAATTCTGTCTCGCTCTGTCATACCAATGTCACGGGAAAACTTAGCTTCGCTATAAATATTCGCAATATGAGCTTCCCTATCGGACGGCGATTCAAAAACATACTCATACAGTTTACTGTCCTGACGAACCACTGCCACAGCAAAGAATTCAAGTCGATAGGTATATTCCGACGTATAAAGTGTCGCGGCTAGAGTCGCATCCCAAAAGGTCTTTTCCTTAAACTTAATCAGGTTTTGAAACATCTTGCCGCTCTCCATATGATGGCCGTAAATAACGTTGTTAAAGTCGATAAATCCGGCATTTGCGTGATAATCCAAGAATAGTGTGCCATTCTTATTGCTGCGTTTTTTTACATCACGAAGCAGATAAAAATCGTTGTCTTTGGCCTGTACAATCGGATAATCAATCTTGGTATCCGGCACAGTCAGCCAAGCAATTATATCAGAATTGCTCTCCTTGAGTGTATCAAACTCCATCAGCGGAAGCTGCTCCTCGGTAACATTCGAATCCGTATCCGGAACAACCGGTTTCATCTCTTGAATCTCCTCTAACGCCGCGTCAGCGGCGACATCTTCCCGGTAATTCCGGTAAATAACACCGCCGCAAACACATGTTGAAATGATAGAGATGATAAGCAAAACAGTTATAATTTTCCTTTTCATCATATAAGTTTCAATTTTCCTTTTCGTCATTCAGGTCAAGGTAATACCAAATTCATTGGTCCCAAAATCCAAATCATACCGTCCGGTTTTACACGGAAACCATCTATGGCTTGTTTGAAAATTCATACATGCATCTTTTTGGCAAATTTTCCGCCACGCTGTGTTAAAATTTCAAAAACAGCACATATCTATTTCATGACAGTTCTCCATATCTAAATGAAATGTTAGTTCGCAAGCACACTGAGCGCGGCATCTACAACGGCCAACGGCGACGGCGCAACCGGAGTCGCTCCATTCCACCATCCCTCGCGGTACTCCCATTTAGCAATTTCCGTAGCTTCCAGTTTAACCTCAATTTTCATACCGGCATTTTTGTATTCATCACCAAGTCCACTTACAATTCCGACACCTGTAAATAAATTCGGAGCTTTTTCACCCGGCGCAAGGACACCAAGATAATAGTAATATCCATCACCGCCGTATTTCCAGTCAGTGGTATTCAACCCAACATATGTAAATTCTGTTCCGTGATTTCCTGGAAGAACGGTACCGTCCGCGCCCATTATTTCGGCGAGTACAAGCAAGCGCACAAAACCAGGCAACTCACCAGTGTTGGTAGCACTGACCTCCTTGATGATTTCATCACCAGGGTCAACCGTTCCGGGTGGAGTAAATTCCTCTGTTATCACAAAGGAAAATGGTAGATCGGGTGACTTAAAAGGATTTAACATCGTGTCCGACGATGTAAACCATGCGAAAGTACTACCTACGCCAAGCACGAAAGCCATCAAGATAGAGAAGGCGAGAACCAACCCCCGCTGTCTGTTCATCTTTCTCATGACATTGCCAAACCGGTTTCGTTTATTCATAATCAAGCTTCCTCTCTTTTCCTAAAAGGATTGTGAATAATATCGCAAAATAAAATATCACGAATCACAGCACATGTGCTATTCAACAAACGTGCTGTTTTCCGTCCGCAAGTCTCTTACAGACGCAAAACAAAACGCTTATAACAATCTGTTTTCCGTTCATGCGAGGGGGGAGTTTCCTCCCCCCACACACAATCCGGTTAGATTCGAAAGAAAAAACGGTTTATGCCGATTCTTCCTTCTTTTGCTTTTTCTTAACAATTATCAAGATTGCTGTAGCTACTGTCATGCAAAGCATGACTCCATACAGTCCATACTTGATGATTTCGCCGGTTTTTGGTCCATCTTCATCAGGCGACACTTCGCGTACAGCATAGAAATTCCATTTCAGAAAAGCTTCACTGGTTTTCCAGTAATACTTTTTCATTTCAGGACTGACTTCCATGGAAATATCCAGCACACGCATTTGGCCACTCTCATAATTACCCAAATCAAGGGCGTTGCGGATCATATCGACTCCTTCGTCTCCTCGAACCCGACCATCATAGAGTATCCTGCCATCCAGCTTAAGTGTAAGATGAATCTCATCCAAAAGCTGGAGTGGGCCGGTCTCTTCAAGCGGCTCTGCGGTCATGGAAACCTTGAAAGCATACGGCTCAGTGTTCAGAATGGTCAGACTTTTTGTCAGCGTATCAGACGCTTCAATTCCGTCCCAGTCGATGAAATATGCACCATCGACACCAACTGTTATACCGTATTGATCGCCGATTAACATACCGGCGGGGAGATTGGTTGCCGCCGCGTGTGCCACCGTTCCGGAAAACACGGCAGCAATCACTAAAGCGGACAAAATCAATCTTTTGACACGTTGCATAATCTCCCCTCCTTAAAAGGTTTTAAGAATTACTCGCAGAAAGGAGTAAGTGCGAGAACGATGGGATCATTAGCAGCTAAGCCCCAAGCACCGATAACAGCATCTTGAGTGTTCTGGATAGCGCTCATGTTAACAATGAGGTCAAAATCCATGTTGGAATATGCATTGTCCGCAGCTGCGTTCAGAGTCAAGCTCTTAAGCAGGTTGGATGTAGCAGTACCGGGAGCAATTGCACCGATGTAGTAGAAATAACCATCAGCATCATTGTAGAACCAAGTGCCTGCTGCACGTGTAGTGGCAACAGAAGCATCAAAGTTGATTTCGATGAAAGCGCCATCAATGCTCGGGACAGCAGCAGTAACAGCCTTACCCTCGGTAACAGCCTTAACAATATCAGCAGTAGCAGGTTTGTCAGAAGACCAATCAGCATCGAAAGCATGTTTGCCGCCATATACAGCAAAACCTACAGTACCAAGAGACAGCTCTTTTGTATCCTTATCAAAGTCAAAAGCAACATTGATCTTCTGCTTCGAGCCGGCATATTCACCAGCAGTGATGTTAGCAAAAGCTGTGAAGTTGTAAGCATCGCGCAGGTTGTTAGCAGCAACAGTGCCGGAAGTTTGTACCTTCGCAAGAACAGTAACACCAGGAACAACAGCATCCAAATACAAACCCTTAAGAGCAGCGTTTGCTGTAGTTGTAACTTCAACCCAGCCGGCAGCAGATGAGAAAGCAGTTGCATCAAACAGAACCGGGAATTTGTCAGCGGCAGCAACAGGCTTGTTGCCAGCGAAAATAGCGGTCTCAGACTCAACAGGTTTGATGAGCTGAAGAACTTCTTCAAAGTGGATACGTGTGAGAACAGGAGCTTCGCCGGTGTTGACAACGCCAACTTCTTTTACAACTTCCTGGCCGGGTTTCCAATCCTCGGGAGGGGTAAATACTTCGACGATGGCAGCGCCCGACGCGGGGTTACCTGATGTCTTAAATTTATTCACTACGGAATCCTGTGTGGTAAACCATGCGAATGTGCCGGACACTACAAGCAGAACTGCCAGTGCCATGGACGCTACGAGCGTCAATGTCTTTTTGTTTTTCATTTGGAATGACTCCTTCTTAAATGTATTGCGCCGTCGCATGAATTTTGACGGTCGCTTCAATATATGTATAACCACTTTTTTTCCGGAAAAGTGGATCATACCATGGTTGGGTCTCTCTTCTTGTTTTCCTTCTTTTCTTCCTTTTTCTTAGGATCGGAAAACAGAAGCCGCAGGGTAAAGACAAATGCGAACAGGATTACGATAAAAATAACTATTGGGATAAGATTACCCCGAACCACCTGAATAACATTACCGGCATATCTCACAGATACTACCTTTTTGCCAATAACCATATCCGCCGAAATAGGTGGATCATCCGTATCATTGGCATCACCGCGTGTCACAAAGTATAAAGATTCCGCCTCATTGGGATCATTGGTCAGCTTTTGCTTAATTTCCACCACACGGTGTGTAAGAAATGTATCAGGTCTGTCTTTCTGAGGTACAAAAGTAATAATGTCGCCAACCTCCACAGTTTCGGGTTTCACCATGTGAACGACAATCATATCTCCGGCATAAAATCCACCGGAAGGACCGTCAGGCTGTGGCTTCATTGAAGGGGTTTTTACCGAATACAACCGATAGTTGAAATATGATTTCCCGGGGTCGTTACTAAACGCAAATAACGCGGAGCCGACAACCATAGAAATACACATCAGATAGAACAAACAGTTAAAAATCAAACCGACGATTTTCATTCCTGTGCTTTTAACCTTTACCGGCTCTTCCGGCAAAATTATTTCATCCGCCGTTTGCGACAGCGTTTCGGAAGGATTAACGTCAACCATTTCCACATCATCAACACATGTTGTAGAAGTATTGTTCAAATCAAATTCCCACGACGTTTCGTTGGGCAGTGGCTGTACCTCACTTTTAGTCAGTTGTTCTTCCCAGGAACGCATCATATCCTCTATGCTGGGAGGTTCCACAGTTTGGTGTGGCTGGCTGTCGCCTTTCGGCTGAATTTGTTCCACCGGTTGTTCAACTGGTGGCATATATGTATACGGCAGAGTTTGCTCAATAGGCATATCTGCTGGAGAACTCTCAAACAATTGACCGGGCATGAGTATCTCGCCCGTGTCCTGTTGTTCTGAAGATGAATTTGTTTGTGCCATCACACTTTTAAACAGCGCATCAAGCTCCGGATCGTCTCCAAACAAATTGTCGATGTCCAATTTATTGTCCATTCAGTTCATCCTCTCATATTAAGCTGTAGCAAACGCATTCTGTAGTTTGTTTTCTTTAGCTTTTTTGGATTTTGGCCACAATTCATAAAATAAAGAAAGTATAGCCAGAAGCAGGAGAACTGCGGACAGTGCCAGGAAAATCCATTTTGCCACAAAAAGCAGCGAGCCAAGTCCTGCCACATGATAAACCACAAGTCCAACGATATCTTTTGAATCTACAAGCTCCAAATCGGGAATCGCATTTTCAATTCCCTTGGTTTGAAACCGGAGGACACCATCATCGCTGATAATATCCACAATATTGTGAGTTACGGTGCTGCCATCTTCCCTAAGATAGGTAACCGTATCGTTGACAATAAGTCGATGAGGATTCATCTGTTTGGTAATAACCAGTGAACCTTCCGGGATTTCTCTTTGCATGCTCCCCGAAGTCACGCGAAACCAGGAGTATCCAAAACCGCCATTAGCGACAAAAACAGCAAGCGCGACACACACTAAAGCAAAAAAGGAAGTGATTACTGTTGTAATGCGCGGTGCGAAGCGGCGTCTCCTGTAGATTTTATAGAATTTATCCACTCTCTCGTTATGAGACTGATTCAACTCTGCGAAGAATCTGTCAATATCTAAAAGGTCGGTATTCGACCCATCGGCAACCTGTTTATTATGCGTTTCCTGAATCGAAGCTTCCTGCATCGACGACGCGTTCCGGCTGTTGTCCGCCAAGCTCTCGGCAAACTCCTGATTGAGTTCGTCCAGTGAAAGTATCTTCATATTTGCCTCCGGTCAGCAAAATCAAATCATTTATCAACTGCTTGATTGTCTTAAGCACGCCTTCTTCCTTTAGTTCCAACGCCCTGATTTTTGTTTCTGTTTCCGCAAGGCGTCTGTCCGCTTCAGCCTGAGATTGGTCTTTTATCTGTTTTGCAAATATCTCTGCGTCCAGCAAAAGCTGTGCGACCACACTGGTATCTATTTGAGCAGGAACAGCCACTTCGCTTCGCAACCTTTCATTCTCTGCCGCCAACCGAGCGCTTTCGGCCTTATCTAACTGTATTTCCTCTACCAGCTGTCTAACTTGATCTTGCTGTACCGAGTAAGCATCGTGCAATTGGGAGTAATTTTGAGAAATCTTAGCGATATACCCGTCAACTTCAACTGGATCGTACCCATCATTTGGAATTGTTCGAAATTTCATGTATACACTTCCGCCTTCGATTTTTATTCATCGTTCCAACTATTGTTCCCGTCATAAGAACTTTGATGCCTCTGACCAGCTTTTTCCGGAGGAGGAATACTCTTAAGCAACTCGCTCATTGTTTCCAACCATAATTCCTTTTCCCCTGCGGGTGCTTTTGATACATATTCCGAAGCAGCTTTTACCTCCGTATCCGGTGTAGATTGCTTCCATGCACGCAACAACGCCGCTGCGTTGCGGGAGCTTATGTCTACCTTTTGGAACATGTTAAGCAAATCCCGCCGTACCGCTTCCGTGGCGTCGGTGATTTCTCCGAAAACCTCGCGCACCATCGCAAGCTCTGCATCAAGTTTCTTTTTCAACAGCGTTGCTTCTTCAACAGCGGCCGCTTTAATGAAACCGGATTCTTTTTCAGCAGCAACAGTAATTTCAGTCGCTTTCTGATTCGCCTGCACCATAACATCAGCGAGCCGAAGTCGTTCTGAATTGTTTTGCTGCTTTAAGTAAGATGCCAACGCGGTCATTTCCTTGAGCTTTGTTTCGTATGTGTTCAAGCTTGCCTTCAACCGCTCGTTCTCCTGCGCTAATGCAGCAATGTACTGGTTAACTGCTTCTGGTGAAAAACCGCCTTTTACTCTTTCAAACACCGCTTGCTGCATACGCGCCCTCCTTTTTGGGGATTGTTAAACGGGCATTATTTCGTGTCACTAAATTGACTCGTTTTCTGTTCGCCACCGTTGCGAGCATAATATTATCAAGAAAAATACTATTTGTGCGCGTTTTGTCACGAAATGCAAATTTACGTCATGAAATGCAAATTCAGACTGAAAATCAAGAGTAAACCGGCGATATGCGTTGCCGCCAAAGGTGAAAATACGGGCTTAACCATCACATAACATTGAATGTTTGTCGCCACATTGACACTGTGGGTGGCCGCTTATGCAGTGGGTTTCATAACAGAATCAAACAAAAAACTAAAGAGGATTGAATCCTGTAAACTACAGAATCCAATCCTCTTTAATTACTTAATTTTTTTATCTATAGTCAATTAACTTAGAAAACATCTCAGAAAATGCAGATAAAAGCTTTGATATATGCGGGTTTATTTGTATTTGATGAGCTTGTTTTCAAGTTAATTGACTATAACTTCTTATGGCCATTTCATGCTGATGGATTTTTTGCTAAAGATAAATCCAAAAACCACAGAAACGACACCTTGACTTATCAAGCGTTCGTCTCTGTGGTTTCATTTTCATCTGTATCTATTATTCGCTCGTTTAGCTTATTTGACCCCATCCCGACAGCCGATTTAAGCGCGGGATAATTGCCGCGGCCGATAGGAATTTGTGTTCCGTCATCCAACGAGAGCGCTTCATGGCTAATCAAGTTAACAAACATTGCCGACACCAAAAAGCTCTTATGCACCTGGATAAACATATTTTCCGGCAACCGTTCCTTCAAATCGGCAAAGGTAGAACGAAAAGCAAATTCTCCTCCATCATAATGTATAATAAGGTCATGTCCATAAGATTCGATATATCTGATATCCTGCAACTCAATACGTCTGCACTCGCCGCCCTTGCTGACGAGTATAAAATCGTTCCACAGCTGCTCCGCATCAAAAACCGCCTGTTCAAAAACGCTTTTAAAACGCGGCAGATGCTCCATACCCTTGTGCAGATAATTGGACACCTTGGCATCAAACGCCTGAATACTGAACCGGAAAGAGTCCTTTTGCGACAAATAGAGTATTATGCCACAATACCCCATCTTTCGCAAGGTAGCGGCAATAGCCTCATTGGCTGAATCAGGTTCTATGATAATGATATTAACAGTATTGAGAAAATAAGGGTCTCCCATATCAAACAGCAGCTGCTGGTTATTAGTATATACCCTTACATCCGACTGATACCCCAAATTACCGCAAATTGCCCGGCAAACTTTACCATAAACATCCAACTCCTGCTCATCCACATCAATCAGTAGAATACGCAATTTTTCCAATTAGTTCACCGCCACCTTAACTGTATTAAAATAAAAAATAAACTTCTTAATATATTGCTGCATGAGCGGTGCAATGCCCCCATGGATTAGCTCAAGCCACAAAAAGACCAATATGTTTTATATGGTATCACAAATTATTATTCATGTCAACTTTTCGAGCGAAGAAAAAAGTGGACAAACGCGCTGATAATTTAAAAGATTGTCATTCTGAGCAAAGCGAAGAATCTTTTGTAATGGCGTTTAAGATCCTTCGCGCCAGTTAGGATGACATTGAATTCTGCGCTATTTGCCCACTTCCAGCGAAGAAAAAGTGGACAAAATATAACCGGTGAATCACGCTGTCACATAACCAAACCATCCCATAAGCTTTTCCATATACCACATATACCCGCTCAATTCTTAATTTATGCGTGCTTTTTGGTCAGCTTATCTCATTTTCGCTTTTTTATTGTACCCCAACACACAAAAAATATAAAAAGAGTGTAAAAAAGAGCACATCAGGACTTGACAACAGTGTATTTTGTGATAAAATATATAGGCGTTGATAATTCCGCAGCATATGCGGGCCTTTAGCTCAGTTGGTCAGAGCATCCGGCTCATAACCGGACGGTCCCGGGTTCGAATCCCTGAAGGCCCACCAAATATCGGCTAACACCGCGAAAAAGTGGCTGTAACACGATGAAAAGTTGTGTTACAGCCACTTTCGTTTTTTCGGAATCATATAGTAAATATTTTGCCATCTCCGATATTGCTGGTATAGAGTGCCTTTTTGATGATATCTGCCATTAATTGAACCGGAATCTTGCAAATTACAATCTCGATTTTTACTTTTGGCAGAAGTGTTGTGCTCACAGGCAATCCGCGATAATACTCCTTGCTTCCCTTGTGCAAGCTCTTATTTAAAATAAGCGATGGTTAAACGACACTGTAAAGCAGCTCTGCATATGTTGGAAGCGGCCAGTGCTTTTTCGCCACAAGCATTTCAAGCTCGTCAACAATCGGCCGCAGTTCAGCCATAGCGGCAAAAACGCTGTCTCTGTAAAAGGTTGCCTGGCTGAAAATTTCCTGTTCTTCCCTTGACTCCAGCAACACATCTTCCAAAAAATGCAGCTTTTTCAGCATACAATAGGAACACTTCGAGATATTTTCCAGCAAATATTCTTCCATTGAGGAATCAAATTTACCACAAGATTTCTTTCGCTCCAAAAGCTTTGCCAAATCGTTTTGATAGTCCACACATGCCGGCATGATTTCGCCTTTGACCATATCAACCATTGTGAGAGCTTCAATATGTACGGCTTTGCAATAACCTTCCATGAGGATTTCATATCGTGAGTGAAGCTCCGTTTCGGTGAAAACATTGTGATTTGTGAACAGCTCGATACTTTTCTGTGAAATAAATTCCGGAAGAGCCTCCACCGTTGTTTTAAGGTTTGACAGCCCGCGTCTCGCGGCTTCTGTTACCCACTCGTTGGTGTAGTTGTTGCCATTGAACACAATTCGTTTATGCTTCTTGAAGGTTTCCTTAATCAGCGATGTCAGGTCACTGTTGAAATCGTCCGACCCCTCCAGGCTGTCCGCAAACTGCCGCAAAATCTCCGCAATTATTGTGTTAAGAATAATATTTGGTCCCGCGATTGAAAATGCCGAGCCAAGCATGCGGAATTCAAACTTATTTCCGGTGAAAGCGAAGGGAGATGTGCGGTTTCGGTCGGTTGTATCCTTCGGAAAATGCGGAAGCACGGTTACACCTATCTGCATTTGACATCTTTCTTTATCCTTATAATCCGTGCCGGTTTCAATCGCTTCCAAAATGTCAGTCAGCTCTTCGCCGAGGAATATGGACACAATCGCAGGCGGCGCTTCATTTGCGCCAAGACGATGGTCGTTTCCGGCACTTGCCGCAGAAATTCTTATCAAATCCTGATATTCATCCACGCCCTTGATAACCGCGGCAATGAACAACAGAAATTGTGCATTTTCGTGCGGTGTTTTACCCGGTTCCATAAGGTTTATACCGGTATCGGTGCTTATTGACCAGTTGTTATGCTTGCCGCTTCCGTTGACACCGGCAAATGGTTTTTCATGAAGCAAGCATGCAAGACCATGACGATCCGCTATCGTTTTCATCATTTCCATTGTGAGCTGATTATGGTCGGTAGCAATGCTTGCGGTCGAATAAATCGGGGCAAGCTCATGCTGTGCCGGCGCAACCTCATTATGCTTGGTTTTGGCATGGATACCCAGCTTCCAAAGCTCTTCGTCAAGCTCCTTCATAAACGCGGATACCCGTGGCTTCAAACTGCCGAAATAATGGTCATCCAACTCCTGTCCCTTTGGCGGACGCGCCCCAAACAGCGTTCTTCCGGTATAAATCAAATCGGGACGCTTCAGAAACATTTCCTTGTCAATGAGAAAATATTCCTGTTCCGGTCCGACATCCGACACAACCCGCTTTGCAGTTGTGTTGCCGAAAAGCCTAAGCACCCGCAGCGCCTGCTTGTCGATTGCCTCCATCGAACGAAGCAGTGGAGTTTTTTTGTCAAGCGCTTCGCCGCTGTAAGAGCAAAACGCGGTGGGAATGCACAATGTACCATCCTTGATGAAGGCATGAGAGGTTGTGTCCCAAATGGTGTATCCTCTTGCCTCGAATGTTGCGCGTAATCCGCCGGACGGAAAACTTGATGCATCCGGTTCGCCGCGTACAAGCTCTTTGCCGGAAAATTCCATAATAATTTTCCCGTCAACCGACGGTGATATGAAGCTGTCATGCTTTTCGGCAGTGATGCCGGTCATGGGCTGGAACCAGTGTGTATAATGGGTCACACCCTTTTCCACCGCCCACTCCTTCATGGCACCGGCAACCCCCGGCGGCTGTCGCAATCCGCCTTTGACAGCTGCTCGTCAAGAGATTTTTCATCAACGCGGATTCCCATGGAGGATATCTCAAAAGCACAGTCCAAAACATCGTTCCAAAAAACTATGTCGCCGTTCAACGTCCAATCATCATAATCTGGCGCGCGTCCGTCATGCTTGACACCGGATTTCATCAGGTCGCCGATTTGCATGATAAACGCGGTTTTATGTTCCTTCAAATACGTGTTTTCACGCTCTTTTGGCGGCAAGCTCGGATACATATCCTCAAGCTGCTGTGTTGTTATGAAATGAACATCACGCGAGAGAGTTGTTCTCAAATCCGGATAAAGCAGCCCAATTTTATCCGATGCATCACAAATGGCATTAACTATTAAAACAACCGTGTTTTTCAAATAATCCTCGTTGCGGGTTGCCGTATCAATAACCTTTTCCCAATCCCACTGGTCAACGTATATAGAATGAAGGTTATCCATCTCCTCATCGCGCCGTACGGCGTTCATGTCGGTATAAACACCTTCGCCGACAGGGAATCCGTATTTGTGAAGCGCCATGCGCTTCCATTTTGCGAGCGAATGAACAATTTGTGCATTTGTCCGTGTTTCCTTGATATCGAACTCAACAGGACGTTCAATGCCGTTAAGGTCATCGTTTAAGCCTGTTTGAGGCTCGACAAACAGCGGGGCTGATACACGTTTAAGGTTCAAAGCATTCGACAGATTATCCTCAAACAACCTCTTTACCTTTCCTATGGCGATTTGCGTTTCGTATACCGGCAAAGCTGCTCGGTATCCCTTTGGTATGTATAGCTTGCTCATTTTTTGTCACACCTTTCCAAAAATAATAAATAAAAAAGGCGCTGCGGACACGAAGTCCACAGCGCCTTTGCTGTCTATAGTACATACGATACTATGAAATGGCTTGGTTGTCAAGCTGTTTTTCTGTGTGGACACAGTGCGTTGGATTGTCATTCTGAGCGAAGCGAAGAATCTTTAAAATCTGTAAAACTTTCGAAAAACGCGAATGCGTTTTTGCGTGTGTGCAAATTGAGGACGATACCATCCTTGTTTCACAAACGACAAGGGTCAATGTACACACAGGATTCATGCGGAAATCAAATTGGCAGCTCCGATTATATTCACCTCTCCTATTCCGTCCCATTTCACCTGAAATGCCTCTCCGCCCATCAGAACATTAGCTATACTTCTGATTATAGTTTGAAGCATAATTGAAACCGTTGCCGCGGCGCACACAGCTTCACAGGTAAACGCAGTTTCCCCGACACCGCGCTGCCAAAGGCTTGCTTTAATGGTTTCATCGTTAATTTTTTGAACAAAAACAATGCTTGCGCCCTCCGGAAACAGCGGATGCGTTCCAAGCGATGCCCCCAATGACCGGACATCAATGCTGTCAACATCGTCAACAATAACAACGCCATGAGGTGTTCCGAATGACAATGCAGTCACTCTGTACACCTTTCCGTCCACCATAAAAGGCTCGCTGATACAGTTCGGCGTTGAGGCGTGAAGTACAGGAATAAGACAGGGGGCTGTAATCGGCTTTCCCAGGGAAATGCTCACACTATTGGTTGTTTTCATACTTGTTACCATACCTTTCTTATACTGCGCCTTGCTGGAACATTGCTTCTGCAATTTTTATAAAGCCTGCAATATTTGCTCCCGCGGCAAGATTTCCCTTCATGCCATATTGCTCCGCAGCCTCAGAACTGCTTTTAAATATTTCATGCATAATGGTTTGCAAATTGCAGTCAACCTCTGCAAACGACCATGAAATGCGCGCGCTATTTTGCGACATTTCCAAAGCTGATACAGCCACACCGCCCGCATTGGCGGCTTTGCCCGGTGCAAACAAAATGCCATTATCATGCAACATCTGTGTAGCATCCAATGATGTGGACATATTGGATCCTTCCGCAACGGCAATGCATCCGTTTTTAACAAGGTGTTTCGCGCCGTCTATTGTCAGCTCGTTCTGCGTAGCACAGGGAAGAGCGATGTCACACGGCACAGACCAAACAAGTCCGTTTTCAAAATATTGGGCATTTGGACGATGCCCAGTATAATCTTTAATCCTTCCGCGCTGTTTCTCTTTTATCAGCTTAACCGCGGTGACATCCACACCATCAGGGTCATAAACGTATCCGTTGGAATCGCTCATTGTTATAACTTTCGCACCGAGCTGCGTTGCTTTTTCTGCCGCATATATAGCAACATTTCCGCTTCCGGAAATTACCACTGTTTTACCGGTGAAGGTTGTTTCTTTTGCTCCCAGCATGTTTTCCATCATGTATACCAACCCGTATCCCGTGGCTTCTGTACGTACAAGAGAACCGCCGTATGTAAGCCCTTTACCGGTCAAAACACCTTCATACCGACCGGTCAGACGCTTGTATTGTCCATACATATATCCAATCTCACGTCCGCCAACCCCTATGTCACCGGCGGGAATATCCTGGTCTGCTCCCACATGACGGTAAAGCTCGGTAATAAAGCTTTGGCAAAAAGCCATAACCTCATGGTCGGATTTTCCTTTCGGGTCAAAGTCCGACCCTCCCTTGCCGCCGCCAATGGGTAATCCGGTCAGCGAATTTTTGAAAATTTGCTCGAATCCCAAAAATTTAACAACGCTCAGACAAACGCTCGGATGAAACCGCAGACCGCCCTTATAAGGGCCAATAGCGCTGTTGAATTGGACACGATAGCCACGGTTGACCTGAAGTTTGCCGGAATCATCTACCCATGGAACTCTGAACATAAGCTGGCGTTCCGGTTCGACTAAACGTTCAAGAATCCCCGCTTTTTCATATTCCGGATGCATATCCATGAAGGGCTGAAGTGTGGGAATAATCTCGGTCATAGCCTGATGAAATTCCGGCTCATTCGGATTTTTCTTTATCGCCTGCTCAAGCACATCGTTGGTGTAAGACATAATAACCGCTCCTTTTTTGAAAAAATAAAAAAAAGTGTCCACCGACACCCTGAAAAAAATCAGTTGTCGGCGAACACCTTTGTTCACTGTTATCCATTCTACCACAAAACATTTCAATTGTCAACACTAAATTTTAATTTAATTGTTGCTTACTTAGATATTCATGAATACCGGCGGCGGCTTTTTTGCCCGCTCCCATTGCCAGTATTACAGTTGCAGCCCCGGTGACAATATCTCCGCCCGCATATACCCCCTCTATGGATGCGGCTCCGGATTCATCATTTACTATGATACAGCCATGGCTGTTTGTTGCCAGTCCCTCCGTTGTTTCGGGTACTGTAGTGTTCGCCATTTGCCCGATAGCAACAATAATGTTGTCAACATCCATAATAAACTCCGAGTTTTCTTCTTTTTCGGGACTTCTTCTCCCGCTCGCATCGGGTTCTCCCAACTGCATTCTCGCGCACTCAATAGCGGTAACAGCTCCGCCGTCGCCGCCGATAATTCTGACAGGAACAGTCAATGTGTCGATGATAATACCTTCCTCAATAGCGTGAGTTATTTCTTCTTTTCTGGCAGGCATTTCTTCAATACCTCGGCGATAAACAATATGCACATCCCTTGCGCCAAGCCTTTTTGCACATCGTGCGGCATCCATTGCGACATTTCCGCCGCCAACAACCACAACCCTTTCTCCCAAATTTATCGGCGTATCATACACGGGAAATTCGTATGCCTTCATCAAGTTTACTCTTGTTAAAAATTCGTTTGACGAATAAACACCGTTCAAATTTTCTCCGGAGATGTTCATGAATTTTGGAAGCCCCGCTCCCGTAGCAATGAAAACCGCCTCAAAACCTTCGCCACGCAGCTCGTCAATTGTAACAGTTCTTCCGACTACACAGTTGGTTTCAAATTGAACCCCAAGATTTTTCAGATTTTCTATTTCCTTTTCGACAAGCAATTTAGGCAATCGAAATTCCGGTATCCCGTAAACCAAAACGCCGCCGACCTTGTGAAACGCCTCAAATACTGTCACACTGTACCCATATCTTGTCAAATCTGCCGCACATGACAATCCCGCGGGACCCGAGCCGATAACCGCAACCCTTTTGCGGTTGCCATCGGGCGAGAATTCTTTTATGCCTGCCGATTTTTCCGTGTTCACAGCTGCCATATGCCTGTCCGCAACAAATCTTTCGAGATATCCTATGCCGACCGGCTCGCCCTTAACGGCTCTGACACAGTGTTTTTCGCATTGGGATTCCTGCGGACAAACCCTTCCGCATATTGCCGGCAACAAATTGTCCTGAACAACTTTTAAATATCCATCTTCAAATTGTCCTTGCTGGATACATGATATAAATTCAGGGATTTTTACATTAACAGGACATCCTTTTATGCAAGTTGGATTTTTGCACAGCAGACAACGGTTCGCTTCGCAGACAGCCATTTTGTCATCATATCCCAAAGCAACCTCGCTAAAACAGGAGGCTCTTTCCAAAGAATTCTGATGCGGCATGGGTGTTTTTGTGTTATTCGCATTTCGCATCTGCCATTCCCTCCATTCTGCACATATGCTTTTTGAGCGAAACATTTTCTTTCGGCTTGTAATAATTCAGCCTTCGGATAGCTGCATCAAAATCGACCTTGTGACCATCAAATTCAGGACCGTCAACACAGGCAAATTTCACCTCTCCGCCCACCGTCAACCGACAGCCGCCACACATTCCGGTGCCGTCAATCATAATCGGGCACATACTGACAACGGTATCAATTCCATATTCTTTCGTCAAAGCTGATACGGCTTTCATCATTATCAGCGGCCCGATGGCTATAACGGTATCATACCGATTCCCCGCATCCATCAGCGTTTTCAGGGCATCGGTTACAAAGCCTTTTACACCGCCGGAACCGTCATCGGTAGTGATTGCCATCAAGTCACTTACCGCCTTTGATTCTTCCTCCAAAATGATAAATTCTTTGCTTCTGAATCCGGCAATAAAATGCACCTCTGTTCCAAGCTTTTTAAGCTTTTTTGCCTGCGGATATGCTATGGCGGCACCCAACCCTCCGGCAACAACAGCCACCTTTTTATGACCCTCCAGTTCGGATGGTTTTCCAAGCGGGCCGACAAAATCCGCAATAATGCCGCCGGCCTTCATTGCACCCAGCGCCTTTGTTGTCTTTCCGACCTCCCCGAAAATAATCGTCACCGTTCCGTTTTTTGCATCAGTATCGGCAACCGTGAGGGGAATTCTCTCCCCTGTTTCATTTGTTCTTAAAATAATAAATTGACCCGGTTCGGCTTTCGCGGCAATACGCGAAGCCTTTACCGTCATCTTCACCGTAGTGGAGTTGAGTCTTTCACTTTTCACAATTTCATATGTGTTTATGACAATGACCTCCTTTGGGTATATTAAAAAAAGCGCCCGCCAACAATCCGATAAATATCAGATGTTGACGAACGCCTTTGTCCATCGCGAATGATGATACCACAAATATGTTCAATTGTCAATCAAAACCGATTTTCGGGAGTGGCCAAGCGAATTGATTAGATATAATACAAGAAGATGTGCTCAATACTCTGCACGAAGAACACGACCTCCAAAATGACGTTTTCACCGATATGACACCCCGCGGTTGGCACCAAATTCCTACCGCCGAAGCACAGAAATATACTAGACTAAACAGAAATTTCAGAACACCTCCATGTAGTAATTGTAAAATCCCGGCATTATCAATGCCGGGATTTTGCGTATGCACGTCGTTTTTTATGCATCGGCAATGGCTGCGCGGAAGCTGACCAATTCATTCTCGTCGTATGGCGTGTGGTCGCCATGATACAAGTCGTGCTGCCAAACATCAGGGACAGGTTGGCCAGGCAAATGTCCCCATGGCAAATGCGTCAGTGTCAGGCCATTGACCAAGCCCCAATGTATAGCGCCGACACGATATTGACGCAGCACCGGCAAGTAAGTTTCCGGTGTGCAATTTAGGTGACGACAGAGCCATTCCGTGCAAATGAGTGGTCGCTCATGTGCTTGCAGTGCTTGAATTTGCGTGGTCAAGTCGGCAACAGAACTGTATTGATGAAACGACAGCAGATCCGAATGCGCGAGAATAATGTCGTTAAGCTTGGGATTATTGTCCCACATACCGATAGTGAATGGTTGAATAGGATTAACTTCACGCGCCCAATCGCAAACAAGTTCAAGCAGTGGCAGTGTGACATCGCCCAAAAACCAATGCAAATCGCCAAAATGCACACCTTGCGTAGGTTCGTTGTACAAATCCCATGCCACAATGCGTTCGTCTGCACGATATGTATCCAACATACTACGCACATAAGGTTGCAAACGCGGCCATTGACTAGAATCAAGTACAATGCCGTGACCAGGCGAAGGTGTCCAAGCATTGCTGTACCAACCATCGATCATGGGTGGCTGCGGACCGAACACCGGATTATGTTGGTCGCCAAAACAGCAATCATCAAACAACGAAGGCATGACACGCATTCCTCGCCTTGCACATAATTTCAAAAATATGGAAAATCTTTCATGAAATGCTTCCGGTTCATTTTCCCACACGATGAACGGCAACATCACACGTACACAATTAAACCCAACGTCTTCAGCCAATGCCAGCTCAGCATCAATCAATTCAGCCGAAAACACGCCGTCCATCCACATGGCCGTGCAATTTACTGCATTCGCCGGAACATAATTGAACCCGCACAACCATGGCTGTGCCGCATACCAGGCATTGGCCTTTTCGGCACTCCAACGTGGAATTTTTTTCATATCTTTTCCTCCATTTCCGTTTTTTCCAGTGTAGCACATTCAACGCCATTTGTCCAAGCCTAATTTTTTGGGGAGCGGCCAAATAGCGCAGATTTCAATGTCATCCTGAGCATTCCACCCTGTCATTCTGAGCTTGCGAAGAATCTTTTTCCCACCCACGCAAAAACGTTTCGGAGTTTTTGCGTGNGT
>JGI994J12354_10000451_pt1 | contig 41043 bp, 31 predicted proteins | sample IntmicLarv3ML3BL_FD_12354 | JGI IMG/M metagenome (IMG submission 12354) | reverse complement strand
ATAAATAAATATACAAAAAATGAAAAAAATCATTTGTGCCGTTTTAATTTCAGTCTGTTTTTTTATAAACGGATATAGTCAGTCAAATACCTCATCAAAAGTGAGCTTGACTGAAAAAGGAATTTCTATGCCGACATATCCTGTCGCGCCTCCCGAAAAAAATCCTATATTCTTCAGGAACGAGGCTTTTCAGGGTGCTTCGAGGCATTACTATCCTTTGATGATGAATGATCAATACACCAATGAAAGAGTAATGCAGGACTGGAAGACCCTTGTGCTTGAAAATGAATATATTGAATTGGGAATAACGCCTGATATCGGCGGTAAACTGTACTATGCAACCGATAAGACCAACAACTATCACTTTATATACAAGAATAATGTGGTGAAACCGTCTAATATCGGAATGACCGGAGCATGGGTGTCGGGTGGTATAGAATGGTGTGTCCTGCATCACCACAGAGCGTCGACCTACGTACCGCTCGACTATACAACAACAGAAAACCCTGATGGCAGTAAAACAGTCTGGGTAGCAGAATACGAACCAAGGCACGGTATGAGATGGACAATCGGAGTAACCGTCTTTCCCGGAAAATCATACTTGAGAGCGGAAGGACGTATATACAATGCTTCGCCAAATACACATACTTTCCTGAACTGGGCAAATGTTGCCGTTCATGCAGGTAATGAATATCAGACAATATTTCCGCCAAGTGCACAGGTTGTAACATACCATTCAAAAACTAATTTCACACAATGGCCGATTGCTAATAGCAGATATAGCGGCGCTACGTTCGACAATATAGATATCAGTTGGTGGAAAAATGTTGTTAACTCCAACTCATTCTTCGTTCATAACCTTCAGGAAGATTTTATGGGAGGATACGACCACGGGAAGCAGGCAGGAACGGTTCATTTCGGTAATCATAATATCGTGAAGGGAGCCAAATTATGGGAATGGGGTTCAGGCCCGAGCGGACAAGCTACAGAAGGAAGGCTTACCGAAAATGATGGTCCTTACGCGGAAATAATGGTAGGCGCTTATAGCGATAACCAGCCGGATTACAGTTGGATCAGACCTTATGAGGTGAAACAGTGGGAACAATACTGGTATCCGATACGCGGTATTCAGGGATTCAAATTTGCAAACCTTGAAGGAGCAGTAAATCTGGTGCCTAAAAACGAAAAAAACAGATATAATGTATTCCTTGGCTATTATTCGACAGGAAAAGTTGATAATGCAAAGGTCGTTCTAAAAAATAAAGACAAAACAGTTTTTGAAAAAGATATTGCTATTTCGCCCGACAAACCTTTTACCGAAACAATAAAGCTTGCCGAAGCTTATAACCTGACAGACCTTTATACCCAATTAATAGATAACGCGACCGGCAAGGTTTTGGTTGAATATCAACCCATAGAACAAAAACCTGTCGAGGAACTTCCTAAAAATTGGGGTGGATATCAGGATGTTGATAAACTTGAGACTATAGAGGAGTTATATCTGACCGGAAAAAGGATTGAACAGTTTTACGCACCGAGATATAACCCGATGGATTGGTATAAGGCTGCATTGGAGAAAGATCCGGGTGATATCCGCACAAATACCGCTATGGGTAATCTTTATTTAAAAAACGGCGATTACACCACTGCAAGACAATATCTTTCAAAAGCAATCGAACGTCTGACAGGCGATTATACAATTCCTGCCACACAGGAAGCATTGTATTTACAGGGGCTGACATTACGCAGCCTCGGGCTTTTGGCTGAGGCTGAAGATACGCTTTACCGTTCATCGTGGGATTATGCATTTCATTCGGCAGCAAATTTTCAATTAGCTGAACTATCCTGTGCCAAAAATGACTTCCAAAGAGCGTTTCAGCAAATAAATGAATCCTTATGGTCGAATGGCAGAAATAACAACGCTGTTTCGTTGAAAGCTTCCATTCAAAGAAGAATGGGTGATTTTCAAGGCGCTCTTGCCACATTGGGAGCGGTAGCAGGAGCTGATCCTCTTGATTTCAGAATCCGTAATGAATATTATCTGATAACCAAAGAATCAGGTGATAACACAAAAGCGAACGGAATACTATTGTCACTAAACAAAGAAATGAGGGATTTTGATGATAATTATCTTACTCTTGCTGTCAGTTATCTCGATAACGGATTACTAAAAGAAGCGGAAGAAGTATTAAAACGTTTCAAGGGAAAAAATCCGTTCATCGACTATTATCTTGGTTATATTTATGATTTGAACGGCAACAGCGACCAAGCTTTGCAATATTTCAAATCGGCCGCGACACAGTCTGTCGATTATATATTTCCTTACAGGCTTGGAGCAATAAACGTGTTGAATACTGCATTGAAATATAACCCTTCGGACGGTAATGCATACTATTTCATAGGAAATATTCTGTATGACAAACAACCGGATGTTGCAATTGCGAATTGGGAAAATGCCGTAAAACAGAATCCGCAACTTTCGATAGCATACAGAAATCTCGGATGGGGTTATTATCATCACTTAAACGATATACCAAAATCCATCTCCCAATATGAAAAAGCGTTGTCGCTCAATAAGAGTGAAGCTATGTATTTAACCGAGTTAAGCGAACTGTATGAACGAAACAATTCCCCAATCGATTCGCGCGTGAAATTATTTGATGGAAATATCGAAACGGCAAAAAACAGAGATGATTCATATCAATGGATGCTCGAAAACCTTATTCTTGCGGGTCAGTCAGAAAAAGCGGTTGAGCTTTTGGAAAGTGCGAATTTCGCATATCGCGAAGGAGCATCAAGGTCGAGGAATATCAGAATCAATGCAAACATAGTAACAGGAAAACAATATTATGACAACAAAGATTATCAGAAAGCGCTCGATTATTTCCTGAAAGCTCAAATAACCCGTGAAGAGGCAGGATACGACCGCATGGGAAGCAGGGAAATGGAAGTGGACTACTACATCGGATTGGCTTATGAAGCGCTGAATAATCGTTCGAAAGCCAACGAGTTTTTCAAGAAGTCAACAGGGGAAGCACAAGCCCGTAGAGCGACAGCAAGCGCGACTCAGCAAACACAGCCACGGCGCACCACAACTTCATTTATGAATGTAACAAATTACTATCAAGGACTTAGCTATGCAAAACTCGGAAATAACGAACAAGCAAAAAAAATATTCGAATCACTGATTTCTGAAGCAAACAAGCAACTGGAACAGTCGGCAAATTCGGAAATAGGCGTTATTTTCGGAGGACGAGAAGCCGCAAACGACAGAATGTCGCGCCTGTTTACGATGCGAGGATTAGGATACAAAGGACTGGGCGAAACACAAAAAGCCAAAGACGACCTGAACAAAGCGCTTGAATTATCGCAAAGCAACTTGTCGGCTATGATGGAAAAAACGATAAACAATTGACAATTGACAAATCAATTGACAATGCACAACAGCAAAAGCAGAGCTTTTGAGTGAAAATACCGATTAAGCGAGCGCAGAAGCAAGTTTACTTGATTATGCCGAGTGTAAGGTGTTTGGACGAAGTCAAAAGTCAAAAGTGAAAAGTGAAAAATGAAAAAAAACTCTCAACTCTCAACTTTTAAAGTTTTCAACTTTCAATTAAAATAAACTAACTCCATATGAAAAATCTTATTTTATCAACCCTGTTTGTCAGCATGTTATGTGTTTCATGCAATTATTCTAAAAACGATGTTGTAGTATACAATGCGCCTGAAGGTGAAGAACTGAACACAAAATTTAAAGTTTCAGTGAACGGTGTTGATGTACCGGTGTACAATGCAAGAATATGTACGGAAGACCAGCAGGGACGCCATAATGCCGGTATTCAAGAAATATCGGATCAGTATTTCGATATTACCGCCTTTGCATCATTTGACATGAAAAAAGGACCGGTTAAAATAAGCGTTTCCGTAAACGATCCAATAGCGACAGCCAAGATTCTTCCTACTTCTTTTGGTATAATCCCGACAATAAAAGGCAATACTCTCACCTTCGAGGTTGATAAACCTCAGCATGTTACGGTCGAGATAAATGGCGACCATATTCGTTCGCTGCATGTCTTTGTCAATCCGGAAGAAACAGATATCCCCGACCCTAACGATCCGAATGTGATCTATTTCGGGCCGGGTATCCACGAAATCACCACCATGTCTGTTAGCGACAACCAAACCGTTTACATTGCAGGCGGAGCTGTCGTACGCGGTATCTTATCCGAAGAAGAAAAGACAGGTCGCAGGCCGGCATCGTTCGTCTTAAGAGGAAAAAACATCACTTTTCGCGGACGGGGCATATTCGATCAGGGACTTGTTCCGCGTACTATTGCACGCCAAACGATGAGCGTTACAGTAGACGGATTTAAAATGGAAGGAATAACACTGTGTAACTCGAGCCAATGGACTGTTTCTTTGCGTGATTGCAATAATGTCCACATTGACAATATAAAATTGTTTGGCCATCGCGCCAATTCTGATGGCATAGACATTAATTCGAGCGTCGATGTATTGGTAGAAAACAGTTTTCTTCGCACATGGGACGACCTTGTGGTCGTTAAAACACTGAGGAACAGCGGACAGGATGCAGAACGTATCAGGGTTAGGAAATGTGTACTTTATAACGAGATTGCCCATGCGTTAAGTATTGGAGCGGAACTTACCAGAAAAGTAGAGGATGTATTGTTCGAGGATTGTGATATTATCGGCGATCACGGGCGCGAATGGACGCTGCGCATTTACCACACCGATAAGGCTTTAATAAAAAATGTTCGTTTTGAGAATATTCGTATCGAAGAATCGGTCAGATTTGCTTCGTTATGGATAAACACTGCCGTTTGGACTACCGATGCCGAGCGCGGTCATATCGAGGATGTGGTATTCAGGAACATTACCGTGAATAATTCGGGATACCCGCTCCATAAAGAGTTCGAATTCCTCGGCTTCGATGCCGACCACGCAATTAAAAACGTGCTGATTGATAATGTAGTAATTAATGGAAGAAAAGTCGTTAAGGAAGATATTATAGTTAGCCCGGAAAGAGCGCCAAAAGAGGGTATCGTTATGAACGACTATGTTTATAATGTTACCGTGAAATAATCAAAAAAATAGATCATTCAAGCTACTTTTTCATTTTACATAAAATAATCAGCTGATTGGTATCTTCTTCAATCCTTGAAAGCAGCTCCTTCAACTGTCCGGTTGGTGAATACTTACCGGTTTCTATCTTTTCCAACAATTGATACGGTTCAATCACGTTAATATAATAATCACCTGAAGCCCAGCGCGGCCAAAGAGAAGGGCCACCCAATATATCATCTGTAATACCCATATCGCTTCTATCGTTTGCTACGAAACCTTCTCTCTTTTTTTTGTCATATACTATACATTTCAATATCGGGTTATCTTTACTGTATTTTCGGTTTTCGGAAAAAAGAAAAAAATAATTATCATTTTCAACCAAAGACTGTACACACCAATATTTATCACAATTTTTCCTGAAATTTTCATAAGAAACCCATGGCTCATATTCATAGGGCATTTTGTATTTTCCCATATTAATAAAAACGTATGGTTCTCTATTTGCTCCTGAAATTTTCCATACGGTGTCATTGTGTTGTTCGCCTTTAAAAAACAACAAACTGTCTCTATTATAGAATGGTATGTTTAGTGGTGTCATCACAAACGTGGCATCATCAGATTTCACTTTCTCGTACGCGGGATTTTGTATATACTCGACAGTATCTCCCTCACCATTTAAAGAAAATGCAAAAGCCTGATATTTCATATTAGTGGAATATATAAACGGACATATCCATATTATTGTATCGGAAACGCCAATAGAATTTATTTCTACCATTTCTCTGCTCCGCAAGAAGTTGCCGTCAAAATCAAAAAATAATATTTTCCTCGAATCACAGATAAGGATTTCTTTCTTCTTAATATCAATATCTATATCACCGGCAACAAAATACTCACCGGGGCCTTGCCCCCTGCTTCCAATCTTCCTGATAAATTGCCCATTTCTGTGAAATAGATAAATATCCCCTCTTGCGTCAACAAGCAGGTAGTCTTCAAAATTTATAACATTCCATATTCTGGATATAGGAAGTTCTTTTGGCGTTATCAATTCAATATATTCAACATTATCGGCAATCTCTGATATAAACATTTGCTGTTTTGTATCAAAACTTTTTTCAAAATCAATGTTATAAAATTCGGTTTGTCTGACGTCTTCACGCTCTGTCGGGGAATTACATCCGGCAAGCAATATGCTTATTATTAACATTATAATGCAATAATTCTGCTTTTCTTTTATTGTTGGTTTTTGCATGGCTGTTTTCTCTTTGTTTTATTTGTAATCGCAAATAACTAAATAAAATAGTTCGTAAACTAATTTATTTAGTTAAAAAATAAAAAGATAAATTACAAACCCGATTAGATCACACACTTCAGTTTTAGAAGACTAAAATGAAAACAGAAGTAACAAGCGAAGTAACTCTTTTCTACGGCACCTGTTTTATTATTTTTCAAAGAGCGTCTTTCTGTTTGACGGTGCAAAGTAAAAGAGGCGCTACGCAGTGTTTTCGCGCAGCAAAAACTATTTTTAATAAATTTAATTATCAGGGTCAAATGATTATAGAATCTAATGAAAAGGGGTCAAAAGAAAATCTGATTTCATAATGGAATTAGTGAGAATATTTCATGAAATGCTCTTTAAATAAAACATATTCATATTCAAAATTAGGAGTAAATACATCTTTTTCAATGTTTGCTTCAATTTCAGTGAATTTCCATAATCGACCGCCATCAAGTTCATAACTGTCAGGAATTATAATTCCGTTGTATCGCAAAGCGAATGAGAAAACCATTTCTCGTTCCTGTTTGCCTTCCCACAAATATTGTCCCAGAGCGATGGGATTAATTACGTTAATGCCTATTTCTTCGCGGGATTCACGAACGAGCGCATTTTCAACAGATTCACCGATATCGAGATGTCCACCCACTGCCGTGTCCCATTTTCCGGGTTGAATATCTTTGTGCATCGGCCTCTTTTGCAGCCAAATTCCGTCTTTTTGTATAATATGCAGATGAACAACAGGGTGCAGCCATCGGGTTTTGCCGTTGTGTACGACAAAACGTGGGGCATTGCCAATCATTTTACCTGAAGTATCAATTATTGGGAGCCATTCTTCATTTTTAATCTTTTGACGCAAGCGGCGTTTCCGGACAAAATCAATTAGAAACACAACCGCGAAGGCGACGAAAATACCACTGTCTCCAAGAAAATCGCCAATGTTTTCGGGTAAAAAAAACAGTGCCAATGCCGTTATGCAAGTATAAATGAAAACTGACCAAAACATCAACTTCATTGTCTGCCTCATTTGCAGGGTTTCCCATGGACCAATCCGTAAATTTTTAAAATAACGCCCTGTCTGTTCAATGGCAATGTTATAACTCGAAAAAGCAGATATCCCGAAAAATACTAAAATAAAAGCCAAATAAAATAGTATTTTGTACTTTTCGAGCTGTTCCCCTTCAACGAAATATGCAATTATTCCCAATATAGCCATCAAACCTATATCCAACAATATGGATTTTTCAAAGCGTTTATTACGCCAAAGATGCCATATTAGTTCCAAAATACTGTAACTGACGGCAACGATAATGCCCGTCATCATCCCCCAAATCATTTCCGCAAGCACCAGAATAATAAGTGGTAATAATCCCGACCCCACGGAGCGAATCATTTTCGATTTTGTCATACGAATAATATTTAAGATTATTTTAAAAATCGTTATGATATTCAAAACAATCCATGTATTTACTACAAATTTTCGGTCGCAAAATTACGATTATTTCTGTCAGGAGATATTTTTTTGCATAATAAAACTTCAATTATCCAAAAATCAGGATATTACAAGTCCAATAGACAATAAGAGAGAGAATATTAACGAATTTCGCGCACTCTCTTGAAGGATTGCAATTAATTTTTTGCCCTCGAAAATTCGAACCATTTTTTTCCATGTATGAAAATGTATTGGCAGGAATAATAATGGCAGAATTGCAGCGTAGATATTTTCCGTACACCAGAAATACTGGCAGCAAATTATTGCTGCCACACCGTTGAATAAATAAAAGTAACGGCCGAATTTTTCACCGAAAATCACGATGGAGGTTTTCTTGCCTACGTTTTTATCTGAAATACGGTCGCGGTAATTATTGGCAACCAAGATATTAGTAACGACAAGCCCTACGGCTATTCCGCACAATGTAACGGCAGTAGTCCATTCCAAAACCTGAACATAATATGTGAATCCCACAGGAATGATACCAAAGAAAAAAATAACGCAAACATCACCCCATCCATGCGATGACAACGGATAAGGACCACCCGAATATGCCAGAGCAAATACAGCGACGACAGCGCCTACAATTATTAATTGCCAGCCACCATAGTACACTAAAGATAAACCAATTAATGAATCTATAAATAATAACGCCAATGTTACCGACAACATGGTTTTGGGTTTTATCCACCCTTCGGAAACCGCCCTTTTCGGACCTAAGCGCTCTTCGTTGTCAATACCTTTTTTGTAGTCAAAATAGTCATTGGCAAAATTTGATATTATCTGAGCTATCAAGGCGAAAACTAAGCATATTAAAGCAGGAATGCACCGGAATGACTGAGCGTAGTAAGCTAAAGCAGATGCTACAATCACGGGACTCGCTGAAGCAGGCAATGTATGAGGCCTTGCTGCTAATAACCACGCTGTCAATGAATTATTTTTCATTTTTCTCATTTCTACGGATACAAACTTACACGATTTTAATCAGCTATACAAATAAATATTATTGTTTTTTCTTCAAGCTCTTTATGTTTTTGCCTGGAAATACTAACTTTGTTCGATAAAGCTACAATGAATATGACTTACAACGCTGAAAATCTTGTTCCTTTTGCGGACAGCAATACCACTAAAAGTGAACAAATTGAAAATATGTTTGATGATATTGCACCACAATACGACCGAATTAATCATTTGATGACGTTTGAGTTAGATAAATTGTGGAGAAAAAAAGGGTTGTTGAAATTAAAAGCATCTAATCCGCAAACCATTCTGGATGTTGCAACCGGAACAGGCGATTTAGCCATTCAAGCTTATAAGTCATTAAAGCCCAAACTTATATTGGGAATTGATATTTCTGAAGGAATGATGGAAATAGGCAAACAAAAAACCGCTGCAAAAGGTTTATCGGAAAAAATAAAGTTTGAATGGCAGGACTGTACTAAGTTGCAAATAGAGCCGGAATCGTTTGATGCCGTAATGATGGCTTTCGGAATACGCAACTTCGATAATCCGGATAAAGCGCTGCAAAACATACTTCGCGTTATGAAGCCCGATGGAAAACTGATGATTTTGGAACTTTCCACACCCGAGTATTTTCCCATGAAGCAGTTTTACTATATTTACAGTCGCTTTATTATTCCTATATTGGGACACAAACTTGCCAAAAATCAAAATGCATACAAATACTTGCCTAAATCAATTGCTGCCTTTCCTCAAAACAAAGCGTTTAAAGCCATTCTGGAGAAAAATGGATTTCATTCGGTTCAATACAATAAACTATTCCCCGGTGTTTGTACTCTCTATCTTGCAACTAAATAATTTTTCTCCGTTTTTTTTGGGTTTTTATCTCTTGTAAGCGGTTCACGTTTGTGAATAAAAGGGAATCCGGTGAAAGTCCGGAACTATCCCTGTAGTTGCAAGTTCTTTATTTGGTTATGCATCCTTTTGTCCTTACTTATCTTGTTTGTATTATTACACTATTTATCAAAACAAAAATAGTAGTCAGTATTATCATTGCAATTTCTGCCTTTAAATTAATGTTAATGGCTTTTTCAGCATCACTGGATGTAATCACTCTGTCGTTACTGCCGATATAAGGTTTATCGACAGTTTTACCAAAGTAAGAGTTTGGGCCTCCGAAACGGCAGTTCAGTATCCCTGCCAATGCGGCTTCAGGATAGCCGGAATTAGGGCTTGCATGTTTATTTCCGTACTTTTTTACAAATGAAAACAGCGAAAAACGGCCGCTGACAATAATCATCAACAAAGCTGTAAGGCGTGCCGGAATATAGTTGGCTACATCGTCTATTCGTGCTGCCCAACAACCAAAATTTTTGTAGCGCTCGTTTTTATAGCCTATCATTGAATCGAGAGTATTTACCATTTTATAAGCCAACATTCCCGGAGTACCAAGCAATATGAACCAGAAAAGCGGGGCTATCACCCCATCGCTCAGGTTCTCCGACAAAGTTTCCAATGCAGCAGTGCGAATTTGTTGAGGCGATAATGACAAAGTGTCACGTCCCACGATACGAGCTACCTGTGTCCTACCCTCTTCGACAGACAAATCTGTTGTCACAAAAACTTGTCGTACCTCGTTTATGAGCGTTTTTCCTGCAAGGCAAAAGAATATTATTATGGCAGAAAACACAGCAGACAAAAACGGATGAACAAGACAAATAACTTTCAGCAAAAAATACATCAGGAAATAGACTGCGAAAATGAGGGAAATTGCAAATATCGCCCCATTAAATGTCCTGCAATTACCTTTATTCAATGCTTTTTCTCCTTTCGATATTATCTTGCCAAAACCGACTACAGGGTGTGGTAAAAACGTCGGGTCGCCATACAATCTGTCGGCTATCCACCCCGTAAATAAAGGTAATAACATGAGCAACAGACTTATACCCATCCCTTTATGGCTTTTACAAGTAAATCGTTTTCTTCGGGCGACCGGGTTGCAATCCTGAAATAATGCTCATCAAGTCCTCTGAAATTTGAAGCGTCGCGAATCAATATTCCGTAGTTTTCTATTAACCAACATTTTAAATAAGACGCTTTTTTGTGCATCAGTTTGCAAAGGAAGAAATGTGTATTGGATGGCAAAACCTCCAAGCCCTCTATTTCGTTGAGGATTCTCATAAAACGCTTCGTTTCTTCCTTATAATCTTTGGGGTAAAAATGACTGTCTTCCATTTTCAACAGGTATTTGCCGGCCTCTATTGCCAATCCGTTAACCGACCAAGGCATACGATAAGCAGAAATATTATTGATTAGTTCTTTACAGGCTGCGATATACCCCAACCTCAAACCGGGAATAGCATATTTTTTTGTCATGGAATGTAAAAGGATTACATTTTTGTATTTAATGGCTTCATAAGACTCAAATATTGCTTCATCGGTAAATACATCGTAAGACCGGTCGATAACGAAAAATATATTTTCATGACTTGCAATAAACTGTTCGAGGTATTCTTTACGATAAAAATGTCCTTTGGGATTGTTGGGATTACATATCCAGACAAGTTCCGTATCTTCTTTTATCCGGTGCAATGATGTCGGAAAACTTATTTCATGGTTATTTATCCTACAAGCATCTTCGTACTCACTGAATGTGGGGATTATGATTGCCGTTTTTTTTCCGTTGAATGCTTGTGCAATTAGGTAGATAGCTTCGGTAGCGCCGTTTGTGATACATAAATTGTTGACAGAAACATTTTGCTTTTCGCCTAACATTAAGGCAAATGAACGTGCATCAGGTTCGGGATATGAATGTATCAAACCTATATTCGTGCGTAAATGTTCGTACAAGCCCGATAAATCCTGCTTACAGTAAATATTGGAACTGAAATTGCTTATGATTTTCGTCCCATATTTGTATGTATCATCTCCATGCCCGGCAATCATAATTCTTCATCCATAATTTTATATACTAATTCCATGTTCACGTGCTTGCGAACATGGTCAGCAAGTTTATTATACTGTTCCTCTTTAAAGGCTCCGTAATCGAAAGAATTATCCGACAGTATTTCGGAAAAAGGCGCCAGCAGGCATTCTATAACCGACTGATTATCAAGAATACCGTGCATGTAAGTACCGAAACATTTTTCATTCAGGTAATACCCGTCTTCATCACCCTCCTGCAAATGATTTACGGCAGAGAGACTTGTATTTTCTACAGGAACGGTCGCTCCCATGTGTATCTCATACCCTTCGCACATAGTATCAGAATCAAGAAAAGAAAACCTGACCTGTCGGGTTAGTTTTTCTCCTCCGATAGTGGTTGATACAGGAAGCAGTCCAAGACCGGGAAGGCGTTTTATGTCGCCCTCTACACTGTCGGGGTCGCAAACTTCCTGTCCCATTATCTGGTAACCTCCGCAAATACCTACAACAGTCGCTCCCGATTTATGAGCTTTCACAATGCTTTGTGCAACCCCGTTGCGACGCAGCTCATACAGGTCTGATATAGTATTCTTACTGCCAGGTATAAGGATAATATCGGTTTTTTCTATTTCCTCGGTATTGTTCGTATAATAAAGATGCACACGCGGGTCTCGTTCCAGAACATTAAAATCAGTAAAATTAGACATGTGGCGAAGTAAAACCACGGCAATATTAATTTTCCCTTGTGATGCTTTCAGGTTTTTTGTCTGCAAACTTACGGAGTCTTCTTCTTCGATAAATATATCTCTATAATAAGGCACGACGCCAACGACAGGTATACCGCATAACTCTTCCAGTAACTTAATGCCCGATTCAAAGAGGCGTATGTCACCGCGAAATTTATTTATCAGGATACCCTTAACATGCCTGCGTTCTTCTTCGTTGAGCAACATGACCGAACCGTATACCGATGCAAAAACGCCTCCTCTATCGATATCCGCTACAAGAATAACATTGGCTCCTGCATGAATTGCCATAGGCATATTCACCAAATCGACTTCCCTCAGATTGATTTCGGAAATGCTGCCTGCACCTTCCATCACGACAGGATTGAAACGCTTTTCGAGCCTGCCGAAAGCGTCGTTCACTTCTTTCCGCAGCTCGTCACGCCCTTCTTTTCTGAAATATTCAAACGCACCCTGATTACCTACAGGTTTGCCGTTAAGTACAACCTGACATATCTTGTCGCTCGACGGTTTCAACAACAAAGGATTCATATCGGTATGACAGGGAATGCCTGCCGCTTCTGCCTGAACAGCCTGCGCACGTCCAATTTCCAAACCTTCAGGAGTGGCATAAGAATTCAGGGACATATTCTGCGCTTTGAATGGTGCGGGACGATAGCCGTCTTGCAGAAAAATACGGCAAAAAGCCGAAGTTATGATACTCTTTCCCACATCACTGCCTGTTCCTGCAAACATGATTGGATTAAGTTTTTTTATTTGTTCAGCCATCCCTTCTCGATTTTATTTGTAGCATTATCGTAGTTAATTATTGGAACCAAATTGCATTCACTAAGCTTGCCGACAGATTCATTAATCACATGAGTTTTGAAATTAAAAACCACATTCCTGCTCCCGGAAATATTAATTTACTGTTTGTTTGGCAGGTTTCCTGACTTACCCCATTTTGAAACGCCTTCCCATTCAAAACTGAACAGTGGCAAAGATAATTTCAAAACTTTTTAAAGGTTCACAGTAGCGGGCACTGCTCCGGTTTCTAACCGGATTCCCTTTTCATGCAGACGATGAATATCTGTCTGTATCACCAAAGCTGTGGGCAAAGTTAGTGCAAGCCGAGTGAAGTACAAAATGAATCCCATTCATTTTTAATTCCGAGGCGCAGCCTAACTCCTACTTTAGTGAAAGTTAGTGCAAGCCGAGTGAAGTACAAAATGAATCCCATTCATTTTACCGGGAGGCAATTTGGTATCGTTCCATTTACACATGGCCCGGACTATTGCCTGTCGAAGCGAACGAAGGTTATGAATGTTAAACAAAAAAGATGAATTACCTCCCATAATCCTGCAATTTATGAACCGACTTGACCTCTTTTTTATCATGGCTCGTGTCGGAATATCCCGATAAAAATGGCCTAAAAAAAATGGAAACGTTTTATAAGGAGGAAATAAGTAAACTTTATACTTCAGAAGCAGAAAAACTCAAATTTGACGTTATGATATTTAAAAAACTTATATTTTTGTATGGCAGTTCTGATAGAACATATTTGATTATTCTACTAAAAACAAGAAAAATGACAAATATTAAAAAAATAGTCATCGAGAAAATACAACATTCGGAAATTAAAGAAATCGCCGGTATTTTAACTGACGCTTTCATAACAAATCCGGCCTATTCTATTGTTTTTAAAAAGAAAAGCCGACAAAGGGAAGGTTTGTTATGGTTGTTTAAAGCAAGCCTTATTCTTGATAATCACAAGCAAAAACTAACGTATGTCATTAAGGAAAAAGATACGGGAAAAATAATCGGCACATTCACCCTGATTCCGCCTCAAGGAGTAAAAAAAGGAATCACTGTCTATTCGAAAATCGGAATAGTCGGTTTCATCGCTAAGTTTGGTTTACATTCTTTTTTTCGAATGCTTCGTTTAGATGATTGTAATAAGTTGACACTTAAAAAATCAATAAAAACTTCTACATATTATTATTTATCGATGGTTGTAATCCGAAAAGAATATAGAGGTATGGGGATTGGCTCGTATGCAATAAGAAACGCAATAGAGGAACTAATTGCATCAAAACCTTCTTGTAATATGATTGGTTTGACAACACAACTCCCTGAAAATGTTACATTTTATTCACGAATGGGGTTTGAATTATTAGACGAAGGATATATCGACTTCGAAGGGGACAAATATTCTAATTACAACATGAAACTGAATATTTTAATTCCAAAAGGAAATGTACGAAATGAAGAGCAATAACAGGTTTATCCGGAATATCGTCGCCAACGGCTTTGCCATAAAATATTTTCGGTAAAGACCATGATGACAGCGCCTCGCTTGTATCCGGCAAAACCGGCAATACCTTTAAATTCGTTTCCTTTTTTATCCATATTCATATTTTTATATGAACCATATTTTCAATTCGTGGTACTTTTTCGTTTAGTGTAACCCGAACAACATATTTATAATAATGATTATCAGAACAATAAATGTGGCAACGACATACAAGTAATCTTTTTCGTATAAGAAGGCAAAAAGCGAAAATACCACCCGGAGTATGGGTGTTGCCACGAGTGCGATAACCCCCAACTGAACTATTGCCGCGCCCCGTCGAAAGCAATAACGCGAGGCAGAATGGTGGATAGTTGACGTAAATATTCAGGCGCTCCTTCGAACGCTGCGGTCGTTGGAGCGTAATCCGGAACTGCGCCCCGGTGTTGGAACAGATAAGTTATGCAGCCTTAATAAACCGTTTCTGCCAACTGATTGATATGAGCAATCCGTATTTGAAGCCGGCGACCCGGAATCGTTATAAGGGATATTCGTCAAAGGCATACAGGATGGTCGATAAATAACGTTCTCCTGTATCAGGAAGTATCACAACAATATTTTTTCCTTTATTTTCGGACAGCTTAGCTAATTGTAATGCTGCATAAACGGCTGCTCCCGAAGAAATACCGACTAAAAGACCTTCTGTTTTTGCCAGCTCCCTGCTTGTTCGCACAGCATCATCGTTCGTTACTTTAATAATTTCGTCAACGACTGAAGCATCGAATGTTTTCGGCACGAAACCGGCGCCAATGCCCTGTATCTTATGAGGACCCGGTTTTCCGCCCGAGAGAACAGGTGAGTCGAACGGCTCTACGGCAATAACCTGAATGTTGGGTTTAAACTCTTTAAGCCGTTTACCAACGCCACTTACCGTTCCACCTGTTCCTACGCTCGCAACGAATATATCGACATCCCCTTCAGTATCGCGCCATATCTCTTCGGCTGTCGTACGGATATGTACGGCAGGATTAGCGGAATTTTCAAACTGCTGTAAAATAACTGAGTCGGGTGTTTTTTTTTGTAGTTTGACGGCTTCATTTATGGCTCCGTTCATACCTTCGATACCGGGTGTCAGCACAATCTCCGCACCAAGCGCTTTGAGCAGGTTACGTCGTTCGACGCTCATTGTTTCTGGCATTGTCAGTATCAGTTTGTAACCCTTCGTAACAGCCACGTAAGCTAATCCGATACCTGTGTTTCCGCTCGTAGGCTCAATAATTACCGAGCCTGTTTTCAGCAAACCTTTTTTCTCCGCATCGTCAATCATCGAAAATGCGATTCGGTCTTTCACGCTTCCCAATGGATTGAAATACTCTAACTTCCCGATTATACGGTTTTCAATTTGTTGAGATTTTGTATAACTACCCAACTCCAACATAGGGGTATTACCTATTAAATCTGTTAATTTACTTGCTATTTTTGCCATATTTTTAAATATTTAGTTTTCCGGTACAAAAGTAATAAAAACAAATTTAACCGGAAATACCATATTAGAGGTATATTTTAAGGCATTAAACCAAATCCTGCAATGTAGTAGTAACCGCCTGATATTCCACGGGAGCTGTCCAAAATTCCTATACGTTTCAACTCAAGGAGTATTCTGACCTTTTTGTAAGCCAAAACAGAAAGAAAAAACCCTGCTAAATCATTGATATAGCAGGGTTTGTCTTTCTTTTGTCGCCTTTTGGCTTAATACCTGTGCGGAAGCGGCGAGATTCGAACTCGCGGTACGGTAACCCGTACGTCAGTTTAGCAAACTGGTGGTTTCAGCCACTCACCCACACTTCCAATGCTGCGCTGAATTAATTTCTTAAAAGCGGATGCAAAGGTAAATATTATTTTGAAATATACAAACAAATATATCAAATAGTTTTTTGGCATTATATCAAAATATCATTACATTTGCACTATCTTTGCACAATTGCGAAGATAGGCTGCGCCTCGGCAATAAAAATGAACAAGTTCATTTTACATTGCTCTCGACTTGCACTATCTTTGCACAATTTTAAAACCGATTACAAACATTGATTAAATAATATTATGTACAGAACAAAAACTTGTGGTGAGTTACGTCTGAAAGATGAAGGGCAAACAGTTGTTTTAGCCGGATGGATACAGAAAATTCGTAATATGGGGGGCATGACATTTGTTGATTTGCGTGACCGCTACGGTATTACTCAATTGGTTTTCAATGAAGAAGTAGACAAGCCTTTGTGTGAACAGGCAAATAAGATGGGGCGTGAATTTGTTATCCGGGCTAAAGGTACGGTTAAGGAGCGTTCAAGTAAAAACAATAATATCATGACGGGTGAGATTGAGGTTATCGTTTCGGAACTGGAGATACTTAATGCAGCTCTGACTCCTCCTTTTACGATTGAGGATGAAAGCGACGGCGGAGACGATATCCGTATGAAATACCGCTATCTCGACCTGCGCCGCAATGTTGTACGTAAGAATCTGGAAGTACGCCACCGCATGGCTTTTGAGACTCGACGCTATCTGAGCGATGAAAATTTTCTTGAAGTGGAGACACCTGTTCTTGTAAACTCAACTCCTGAAGGAGCGCGTGACTTCGTTGTTCCTTCGCGTATGAATCCGGGACAGTTCTATGCCCTACCCCAGTCGCCACAGACATTGAAACAGCTACTGATGGTTTCCGGTTTTGACCGTTATTTCCAGATTGTTAAATGTTTCCGCGACGAAGACCTGCGTGCCGACCGCCAGCCTGAATTTACACAGATTGACTGTGAGATGTCGTTTGTAGAACAGGAAGATGTATTACTAATGTTCGAAGGTCTGACAAAACATCTGTTTGGCAAGTTACGCAATGTTACTTTCAAAGAAGATTTTCCGCGTATGACTTGGCACGACGCAATGAAATATTACGGCTCAGACAAACCGGATACTCGTTTCGGAATGACATTTGTCGAACTTCCGGATATAATGAAAGGTTCAGGTTTTCCTGTTTTCGACGATGCTGAATATATTGGCGGTATATGCGCCGAAGGAGCAGCAACATATACACGAAAGCAACTTGACGCACTTACTGATTTCGTTAAGAGGCCTCAGATTGGAGCAAAAGGACTCGTATATGCTCGTGTTGAAGATGATGGAAACGTAAAATCGAGTGTGGACAAGTTTTATTCGCAAGAAACACTTCAAAAGATGAAAACAGCGTTCGACGCGAAGCCCGGAGACCTGATTCTCATACTTTCAGGTGATAATGCAAACAAAACGCGTAAGCAGCTTAATGAACTGCGCCTTGAAATGGGTAATCAGCTCGGATTGCGCGACAAAGATAAGTTTTCATGCCTTTGGGTTGTAGATTTCCCGTTATTGGAATGGGACGATGAGACACAGCGTTATTATGCTATGCACCACCCATTTACATCACCGAAGCCGGAAGATATCCCACTGCTTGAAAGCAATCCGGGTGAAGTTAGGGCTAATGCTTACGACATGGTTATCAATGGAGTTGAAGTAGGCGGCGGTTCAATTCGTATACACGACAGCCAATTGCAAAACCGTATGTTCAAACTGTTAGGATTTACTGACGAGCAGGCTCAGGCACAATTCGGCTTCCTGATGAACGCATTCAAATATGGCGCTCCTCCTCATGGAGGAATAGCTTTCGGACTTGACAGGCTCGTTTCGCTGTTTACCGGATTGGACTCTATTCGCGACTGTATTGCATTTCCGAAAAATAACTCGGGACGCGATGTTATGCTCGACGCACCATCCGTACTTGACGACAAACAGCTCGAAGAACTAAACGTAAAAATAGTGATTAGTGATTAGTGATTAATTGAAAGTTGAAAATTGAAAATTAAATGAATACATAATCTATCAATTTAACAGTTCAACAATTTAACGATTAAACGCTTAAACAGTTAAACGAATTTACACTTTCAATTTCAATTTATCAAGGTTATGGTACGAATTAAGGATATTCTAAACGAAATAGAGCGTCATGCACCGTTAAGTTTGCAGGAGGATTATGATAATGCCGGCGTTCAAGTCGGTGATGTTAATCAGCAGGCAATTGGGGCTCTTTTATGCCTTGATGTCACTGAAGACATTATCAATGAAGCTATTAACGCAGGGTTTAACCTTGTTATATCACATCATCCTTTGGCGTTCAAGCCATTCAAATCGCTGACCGGCAAAAACTATGTAGAACGTTGTATGTTAAAAGCGTGCAAAAATGATATTGTTATTTATTCGGCGCATACGAATATAGATAATGCAGTTGGAGGAGTAAACTACAAACTTGCAGAGATGTTCGGTTTAGAGGATGTGAGGATATTAAGCCCGCAGAAAGGTAATCTTATAAAACTCGTCACATTTGTTCCGGAAGATTCTGCGGAGACTCTGCGCAAAGCATTATTCAAAGCAGGTGCAGGGCATATCGGCAATTACAGCTCATGCAGTTTCAATGCAGAAGGCAGTGGCACTTTTATGGCGTCGGATGATTGTCATCCCTATCGCGGTGAAATAGGACATTTACATACCGAGAAAGAAATTCGCATAGAAACAGTTTTTCCTTCATACTTGAAGTCATCAGTAATAAGTTCATTGTTATCGGCACATCCTTATGAAGAGCCGGCTTTCGACCTATATAAGTTGGAAAACGCTTGGCAACAGGCCGGGAGCGGTATAATCGGAAACCTTCCCGAATGGGAAGACGAACTAATATTCCTGCAACGCATAAAAGATGTATTAAATGTCGAATGCCTGAAACATTCACAACTAACAGGACGAAAATTACGTACCGTTGCAATAAGTGGCGGTAACGGCGCTTTTCTTACAAACGAAGCTATTGCGGCAGGCGCAGATATATTCATCACAGGTGAAGCGAAATATAATGATTTCTTGGATGTTGAAAACAAAATTTTACTTGCGGTAATAGGACATTATGAAAGTGAAATTTGTACAAAAGATTTATTCTTGAATATAATATCAAAAAAATTTCCTACCTTTGCGGTTCAAAATTCAATAGTTAATTCAAACCCTATTAAATATTTATAAGCATGGCAAAAAAAACTGAAGCCAAAGCAAGTAAGGACGAGGCAGTAAAAGCTGTAAAAAGCACCGGTTCAAAAGAAACAAAAGCAAAAAAAAGCATTACCGTAAAAAATGATGAAGAAGATGTGAAGGAAATTCCTGTAAAAAAGACGGATAAAAGCAAAAAAGAGGCAGTAGAGGATTCATCTTTAGGAGAAGCACCTCTTGGTACTACTTCATCAAAAAATAAAGATAATAAAGAATATACCGTTGAAGAAAAGCTTTACATTTTGTATAAGCTTCAGACCGTCGTATCAGAGGTTGACAAAATAAAAACTTTACGTGGAGAGTTACCGCTTGAAGTACAAGACCTTGAAGATGAAATTGCCGGACTGAAAACGCGTGTCGAAAAATATCTGGCTGAAATACAAGAGCTTGACAGCACTGTTACTGCTCAGAAGAATAAAATATCCGAATCAAAACTTCTGATAGAAAAATACAAAACACAATTAGAGCAAGTACGTAACAACCGCGAATTCGACAATCTCTCCAAAGAAGTTGAATTTCAGGAGCTTGAAGTGGAATTCTCGGAAAAGAAAATAAAAGAGTACCATGCTGCCGCAAAACAAAAGAAAGAAAGTATTTCGGGCAGTAAAGAGATTCTTGAAGGTCGAAAAATAGACCTTGAACAGAAGAAAAAAGAGCTTCAGGAAATCGTTGCGGAAACACGTCAGGAAGAAGAAAAACTTCGTGATAAAGCAAAATCTCTCGAAGAAAAAATTGAATCCCGCTTGCTTAATGCGTTCAAACGTATTCGTAAAGGCGCACGCAACGGTTTGGCTGTCGTAAATATTGAGCGTGACGCTTGCGGAGGTTGCTTTAATAAGATACCGCCGCAAAAACAGTTAGACATAAAACTGCATAAAAAAATCATCGTTTGCGAGTATTGCGGACGTATCATGATTGACCCTGAACTTGCCAATACGGACGAATAAAAAACTCCATTTAATCAATGTAATGGGTTGATACGCAAAGTACAGACATATATTGAGACAAATCACCTGCTGACACCGGGCAAGCCTGTTATCATAGGCTTCAGCGGCGGAAGAGATTCTGTCTCATTATTGTTTATACTCAACCGTTTAGGATATAAATGTATCACCGTACATTGCAATTTTCACCTTCGCGGAGACGAATCGGACAGAGATGAAGCTTTTTGTAAAAAGTTTGCCGAAGAACATAACATTATTTTTGAAAAAATAGACTTTGACACAAAGTCATATGCAGAAATGCACCATATCTCCATAGAAATGGCAGCGCGTGATTTGCGTTACGACCTTTTCGAGAAGATACGCATCAAATACGATGCTCAAGCTGTAGCCGTAGCCCACCATCGTGACGACAGCAACGAAACAATGCTTCTTAATATGATACGCGGCACGGGGATACGCGGTCTTTGCGGTATTCAATCCAAGAATGGATATATTGTAAGACCGCTGCTGTGTGTCGATAAAGACGAGCTAAACAGGTTTATTGAAGAACAAAAACTGCCTTTTGTCACAGACAGTTCTAACCTTACAGACGAATACACACGTAATTTTATAAGACTGCGCCTGATACCGTTGATGGAGGAAATAAACCCTTCCGTCGGAACAACGCTTGCACGCACGGCTGATCATCTTTCCGACACCGAAAAGATATATTCACATTCAATAGAGCAGATAATCGGCCAATTACTAAAAGAAAAAAAACATGACGAGTATCAAATCTCTATAAAAAACTTATTAATACAACCTGCACCAAAAACAATACTGTATGAATTACTGAAACATTTTGATTTTACGCGTGATATTTCAGAAAATATTTTTCGTTCACTGACCGGCGAACCGGGAAAAAAATTCTTTTCAAACAAATCATCATATATTTTATTGAAAGACAGAGATTTTTTATTTATTTACAAGCAATCTGAGGCAATATGTGAAGTATATGAAATAGATGAAAATGTAATTTACAATAATACACTCCCTGTTAACATTTACATGCGTAAAGTCGAAATTAAAAACGATTTCAATATCGATAAATCTTTGTCTACGGCGACATTGGACTACGACAAGTTGAAATTCCCCCTCAAACTGAGAAAATGGCAGCCCGGCGATTGGTTTATACCTTTCGGGATGAAAGGTCGCAAAAAGTTAAGTGACTATTTTTCGGACAGCAAATTGAGTATTTTGGAAAAAGAAAAGACATGGGTTCTTTGCAGTGGTGAAGATATCGTATGGATTGTAGGAAAACGTACGGATAACCGCTTTCGCATAGATGAAAAGACAAAAAAAACACTTGTAATAAATTTTTCGGGGAAATAATTGCTTGAGTAAAAAATAATACATATCTTTGCATTGTTTTTATTCCAAAATAACGGCAAACATTATTCAACACAAAAATCCAATTTTTTTTTATCATCACAAAAAAAGTGTATTTTTTTCATAGCTATTATATCAACAGCTTACTATTCAGAAACTTAATTATTTTTTATAAAATTATATGCAAAAATACAACATTCTCGAATTAAATGAGAAACAACTGCCTGAATTACAGGCAATCGCAGAAACGTTAGGCATTAAAAAATTAAAATCTTTAAATAAAGAGGATTTAGTTTATAAAATTCTTGATGAACAGGCTATTTCCTGGGCAGGAATACAAGTAGAAAAAGAAGCCCGTAAAAAAGAAAAGAAAGCGCAGAAGAACGATAAAGGGCATAAGAAAATAAATAAACAGGAATCACCTGTCAGAGAAGAATCAAATCTTAAACAGAATTCACCTGTTAAGCAGGAATTAAATATTAAACATGAGGCGTCTGTAATAAAGGTGTCGCCCGTTAAGAAAGAATTGCCCATGAAACAGGAATCTAAACCTGTTGCCAATGATAACCTTAAAGATGATGCAGTAAAAGCAACTCGTAAGGGCAGGCCTCTAAAAGAAAATGATACTCAAGTTACTGTCAACAAGCAAGTTGTTAATAACAAACAAAATAACAATGTTGCTTCGGAGAAAACTGCTAATGAGCCAAAAGCAAAAAGAGGGCGTCCTAAAAAAGAAAAAACAATAATTGTCAAACAGCCGCAACAGCCGCAAAGGGTTCAAATAGGAGGAGATGCTCAAAAAAAAGTAGAAGCACCTGCAAAGCCGGCAGTTAATAGCGTTTCACAATCAAAAGAAAAAGTAACACCGGAACTGAAAAATGTTGTACATGAACAGCCTAAAGTTCAACAGAAGCAGGATACAAAAGAACCGGAGAACAAATCACGGCAAGAAACTCCCAAGCGTATTTTTTTCAAACACAGTAATAATGTAAATTCGGTTTTAGACCAGGTTATTCCAATACAAGCTAATACCGAAAATAAACAACAGACTCACTCTGCCATAATTCCTGATACAAGTAAGGTACAGCAAGCTCCTATTCCTGCAACAGGTTTGAACCAGATTCAAAGCCAAAATCAAAATCAGAATCAGAATCAGGGTCAAGGACTAAGTCAGGGTCAGAATCAGAATCAGAATCAGGGTCAAAATCAGAACCAGAATCGCAATCAAACGAAGCAGTTCAATAACAATAACAATAACAATAACAATCAAAACCAAAATCAAAATCAACGCCAACTAACTCCTATGCAAGTAGAAGTAGAAAAGATTTATGATTTTGACGGTATTCTCAAAGGCTCAGGCGTTTTGGAGATAATACAGGACGGATACGGTTTTTTGCGTTCATCAGATTATAATTATCTTTCATCTCCGGACGATATTTACGTTTCACAATCACAGGTGAAGCTATTCGGTCTTAAAACCGGTGACCTTGTTGAAGGCCCGATACGACCGCCAAAAGAGGGAGAAAAATATTTCCCGCTCGTTAAGGTGGATAAAATAAACGGATGTGCGCCTGAAGAAGTACGCGATCGCGTACCTTTCGACCATCTGACACCGCTTTTTCCCGACGAAAAATTCATGCTTACACGGACACGTTCGCCGAAAGTATATGACCAGATATCTGTTCGGGTAGTAGACTTGTTTTCTCCAATAGGAAAAGGACAGCGCGGATTAATTGTGGCTCAGCCTAAAACAGGTAAGACAATGCTTCTGAAAGATATTGCTAATGCCATTGCATCAAATCATCCCGAAGTATACATGATAGTACTTCTTATAGACGAACGCCCGGAAGAGGTAACCGACATGGCACGCAGTGTAGATGCCGAAGTTATTGCCTCCACGTTTGACGAGCCTGCTGAGCGCCACGTAAAAATCGCAGATATTGTGCTTAATAAAGCCAAACGAATGGTTGAATGCGGACATGATGTAGTAATCCTGCTCGACTCTATCACACGCTTGGCGCGAGCTTATAATACAGTACAGCCGGCTTCCGGAAAAGTACTTTCAGGTGGTGTCGATGCCAATGCGTTACAAAAACCGAAACGTTTCTTCGGTGCAGCGCGTAATATAGAAAACGGCGGAAGCCTGACAATATTAGCGACAGCATTGACCGAGACAGGCTCGAAAATGGACGATGTTATCTTCGAGGAATTCAAAGGAACGGGAAATATGGAATTGCAGCTTGACCGTAAATTGTCCAACAAACGTATTTATCCTGCTGTTGATATTATCGCTTCAAGCACAAGGCGCGATGACCTTCTGCAAGACGAAACAACAATCAACCGTATGTGGGTATTACGCAAATATCTGTCGGATATGAATTCCATTGAAGCTATGGATTTTGTTAAGAAAAAAATGGAAAATACCATTGATAATATGGAATTTCTGGCATCAATGAACGGATAAAAGATATATTATTAGATAAGCAAAAAGCGGACAACTTCATGGTTTGTCCGCTTTTTTATTTAAAACCAAGCAACGCTTTAGCATTATCGACAGCCGCTTGAGTCTTTTCCGAGCCGCTTAACATGCGGGCTGTTTCATCTATTCGCTCATTATCTTCGAGTCGGCATATACGGGTAAGTGTCCTATCCGGTGTATCTTCCTTATAAACAAAATAATGCGCTTTGCCTTTAGCTGCGATCTGTGGAAGATGAGTTATCGTTATCACCTGCATTTTTGTCCCCAAGTCCTGCATTATACCGGCCATTTTATCGGCAATCTCGCCGGACACACCCGAATCTATCTCATCAAAAATAATAGAAGGAAGTGCTGTATAACCGGCAATCATTGATTTAATGCATAGCATAAGCCGTGATATTTCACCACCTGAAGCAGTCTGTGCAATAGGTTTCAATTGCTCGTTCTTATTCGCAGAAAAAAGAAAACTCACATCATCCATTCCTGTTGAAGAAGGTTTATTTTTGGGGGTGAATGAAATACTGAAACTGCTATTGGGCATACCGAGCATAATCATCCGCTTAACAAGCTGTTTTTCAATATTACCGGAAGCTTTTTTACGTAAAACTGTTATTTCGCCGGCTATCTGTTCAAGTAACGCATAAGATTCCTGTTGTTGTTTAATCAGCTTATCAAATTCTTCGTCAAATGAATCTATCCTTTGAAGTTTTGAACCGAAATCATCACGCTTAGCGATAAGTTCTTCAACTGAAGATACCCGGTGCTTCTGTTGCAGCGAATAAATAGTGTTAAGCCTGTCGTTGACCCACATTAAACGATCCGGATTAAATTCTATATCATCCTTGAGTACAGCCGTTTCAGCCGTAAGATCACTTATGTCAATATACGACGACCGTAACCTCTCCTCATATTCTTTCGCTTTGGGAAAATACGCAGACAGTTGTTCGACAGTCGATAAAGCTTCTTTGAGAGAAGAAATTGCCGACCGACTTTCCCCGTTAAGTAAATCTGTAACTTTATATAGAGCCGTTTTTATTTCTTCTGTATGCGACAAAACATCTAATTCGTGCTCCAATTCATCCTGTTCGCCGACATTTAATTTAGCGGAGCTAAGTTCTTCGTATTGAAAACGGATATAATCTTCTTCTGCCTTAGCATTCTGCACTTTTTCTTTTAAATCATCCAAAGCTTTACTCACAGACATATATCTCTCATATTCATTGCGGTAGACCGATAGAAACTGTCCGGTTTGCGCCATCAGGTCAACTACATTAAGTTGAAAATGCGTATCTGCAAGCAACAGATTACGATGTTGCGAGTGAACGTCAATAAGCCTGTCGCCCAGAGCCTTAACAACAGATAGCTGTACCGGTGAATCGTTTATAAAAGCGCGCGATTTTCCGGAGCTGTGCAACTCACGGCGCAACAAACATTCGTTTGAGTAATAATCAAGGTCATTCTCCTTAAAAAACAATTCTAAATCGTATGTAGATATTTCAAAAACTGCCTCTATCACGCATTTATCGCTTCCCTTTTGAATACTTTTCGTATCAGCCCGTTCACCCAGAACAAGGGATAAAGCACCAAGGATTATGGATTTACCGGCTCCGGTCTCTCCAGTTATGACAGAAAAACCATTGTCAAAACGTATATCCAACTCGTCTATCAATACATAATTACGTATAAATAAAGACCTTAGCATAAACTTAATGTTTTAGTGATTCAAGTCGAGAAGATGAGGTTGGAAACAAATCGGAGAGCAACTTAGCACCCTCCTGCTTTTCCTGCGTCTTTGCTTTCGAATATATTGAGATAACTTCATCAAGCTTGCAATCGTTGAATAGTTGAAGTAACACTGAATTTGGTCGCGCAGTTTTCAATTCTTTCAGCGCCGGTAATGAGGCAATAAGATTCGTTCGCCCGCGGTCTGCATTTGCGGCCATTTCATCCAAACCTTTGCGGTGGTACGTGTACCACATTGTATGGAACATACTGCCTTGTGTTTCGGTCAACGCCGTAGCCAATGCATGGCGGTTTCTTCTGTTGGAAAAGGCGGTCCATCCGTTCCATGCAGGATTGGACTGAGCCAATGTGACAATCTGTTGTGCCTGCTGAAAAAACTGTTGCCCTCCGTTTGGCGAAAAGCTACCGAAATCAAATCCGAGAACCATGTAAATATAATATATTATTGTTGCCGTCAGATTGCTGTTCAGTGTATTTTCCATATATTCAAGCGGCTCGAATTCAGTATATTCAAAATCAAACTCCGTATCGCGGAAATTAAAAACCGTCGTTGTAAATGTGGAATTATAAACAGGTCTCCGAGCAGTCACCTGTATCTCCGAACTGAATTTATTACCGTCTAAAGAATTGACAATAATAGTAAAATTACAATCTATCCGCTCATTCATGGTGAATGTTGCAGACGACCATTTTTTGTTGTTAATAAACTCAAGAAGAGCGTTCTGTAATGTTGTGAATATCTGCTTATCCGTTCCTTGAACCTTTTCGCTGTTTATTGTAAGCGTCGCATTAAGTTCCTGTGCCTGCTGGAATTGTGCATATGCAAAACCCGGGATACAAAAAAAAGCAATCAGTAATATGAAATGTTTCATTCGGCTGTAAATTTTTTAAGTTTATACTATCACAAAAACATCCGGATCGAAGATAAACCAATTGTTTGTTACATTTTAACAATATAATCGATAATATCCTCCGCAATCTCTACTTTTGTCTTTAAAGGAATTGCAGTCTTTATTCCCTCTTTATCGATTATCGTCACTTTGTTTGTGTCATAAGAAAAACCGGAGCCTTCTTCATCCAATGAGTTCAGAACAATCATATCAAGATTTTTACGCAGGAGTTTTTCTTTTGCATTAGCTTCACCATTCGACGTTTCAAGAGCAAATCCTATAAGTTTCTGATGTTCTTGCTTCATGCGTCCCAGCTCTGCTGCTATATCTTTGTTTTTCACAAGAGTCAGCGTCATTTCTTCATTCAGTTCACGTTTTATTTTTTCTGTGGCTTGCTGCTGTGGCTTGTAGTCGGCAACTGCGGCACACAAAATTGCAATATCACACGAAGAAAATTGTTCGACACACTCATCATACATTTCATCGGCCGATTCCACATCTATACGATGAACTGAATTATGTAAACCGCCAATAATTACAGGTCCGTTGATGACAGTGACGTCAGCGCCCCTCCGGGCACATACTTCCGCTAAAGCATATCCCATCTTTCCGGTTGAATAATTACCTATAAAACGTACGGGATCGATCTTTTCGTATGTCGGACCTGCAGTAATCAGTACTTTTTTATTCAAAAGATCTTTCTTTTCGTTGAAAAAATCTTCCATAACAGCCACAATATCATCAGGTTCAGCCATTCGTCCTTTACCGTCAAGTCCGCTGGCAAGAAAACCGCTGCCGGGTTCAATGATATGATTACCAAACATACGAAGTTTATCGAGATTCGATTGTGTAGTATGATGATTATACATATCTAAATCCATCGCCGGAGCTATAAATACGGGTGCCTTACAAGATAAGTATGTCGTAACAAGCATATTATCGGCAATGCCGTTTGCCATTTTTCCTATAGTGGCGGCTGTAGCGGGTGCAACAATCATGGCATCAGCCCATAAACCAAGGTCTACATGGCTGTTCCATGTTCCGTCACGGTTTGAGAAAAATTCGCTAATTACAGGATTACGGCTTAATGTGGACAGGGTCAAAGGTGTAATAAATTCCTTGCCTGCAGGCGTAATAACAACCTGCACTTCAGCGCCTTTTTTAACAAAAGCGCGTATCAGATATGCTGCTTTGTAAGCTGCAATACTGCCGGTAATTCCAAGAATAATTTTTTTCCCTTGCATACATCTAAAGTTAAAGTCAAAAATTAAAAATTAAGAATTAAAAATTAATTATGCATTGTGCATTGATTTTCATTTTTCACTTTTCATTTTTCACTCAAAAGCTCTGCTTTTGTTTACTCGTCTTTCATCTTAATACGAATCTCTGTCAGTTTCTGTTTTGTATTCAATGGGAAATCGCCTTGCATTATCCATCCGTAATAGCCAAGGTCTTTCTTTAATACATCCCTGACAGTCTGCCCTTTATATTTCCCGAAATTTATTACCTCTTCTCCTTTATCGTTATATATCATCCTCCCTGCAAAATCGACATTATTATTGAAACTCGAAAAAGCAGACAACGAATCAACATTGTTTTCAAGGTCGGGATATTTATCTAACTGAGACATAAGTACTTCATAAGTCGCCCTTGTATCGCTTTCCGCACTATGTGCATCGGTAAGGTCTTTTCCGCAATAAAACTTATAAGCGGCAATCAAATTCCGTTGCTCCATTTTATGAAAAATGGTTTGCACATCTATAAATTTTCTTTTGTTAAGGTCAATATCTACTCCTGCGCGCAAGAATTCTTCCGCAAGAAGCGGAATATCAAACCTGTTTGAGTTAAATCCTGCAAGATCACAACCTTCAAGTTGCGCAGCAAGCGATTTTGCTATTTCTTTAAAGGCCGGACAATCTTTTACGTCTTCGTCGGTAATCCCATGTACATCAGTGGCCTGTTTCGGTATAGGCATCTGAGGATTTATGCGTCTTGTACGACATTCTTCCTTACCGTCAGGCATGACCTTCAAATATGATATCTCGACGATACGGTCTGCCGTAACATTTATGCCGGTAGTCTCAAGGTCGAAGAAAACAAGCGGATTTTTTAAGTTAAGCTGCATTATAAATAATTAATAATCGTTCAACATCATAGGCATTAACAACATAAGCAAATCTTCGTTCTCTTCGTTTTCGGATGGAACCAAAACGCCTGCACGCGTCGGATCCGCAAGTTGCAATACAATATTCGTCGAAGATATATTGGCAAGTATATCAATAAGAAACGATGCTTTAAAACCAATACTTACGGGAACAGAAGAGTATTGACATACAATCATCTCTTCTCCCGAAGTAGAGAAATCTATATCCTGAGCCGATACAATCATTTCGTTTTCGGATACCTGAACTTTTGCAAGTCCGCTTGCCTGGCTGGTGAATGATGATATACGTTTTAATGCCGCAAGGAATGATATGCGATCTATCGTCACATGATTGGGATTGTCCGTCGGAACTACTGCATCGTAATTTGGATAACGACCTTCTATCAGACGGCAAACCATTTCAAACGCAGGTGTTTTAACGTACGCATTGTTCTCGTCGAACGTAACAGTTATCATATCAGAATTTTTTGCCAGCAAACTTTTTAGAAGATTGGCAGGTTTTTTCGGCAAAATAAACGCAGCACGCTCATTCGACTTAACGGATAGATTACGCAGACGTACAAGTTTATGTCCGTCTGAAGCAACAAATATCAGGTAATCAGGCTGTATGTCAAAGTAAATACCATTCATTACCGGGCGTAACTCATCGTCGGCAGTAGCAAACAGTGAACGGTTAATACCGTTGAGAAGTATCTGTGACTCGAGTGTCACCGAGAAAGCACTGTCTTTGAGCGGCTTTTGCTGCGGATATGTATCTCCTTTTTGTCCGGGTATACTGAATTTTCCGTTTTCATATTCTACGTTGACAGCCATATTGTCATCATTGATATCGAAAGATAACGGCTGCTCGGGTAGTTCTTTCAACGGATCGAGCAAACGCTTGGCGTCAATAGCAAAAAGTCCCGTTCCCGTATTACCGGCAATATCCAAGGATGTTACTAATCTGGTCTCTACATCGGATGCAGTAATTGTCAGTTTTCCATCTTCAAGGTTGAACAGGAAGCTATCCAATATAGGCAATGTGTTTTTTGATGCTATAACTTTACTTGCTGATTGTAAAGCTGAAAGTAGCGCTGAACTTGATACGTTAAATTTCATAATCTTCTATATTCTTAATGGTTAATAATCTTATTTAATTGAAAATTGAAAGTTGAAAATATTGAATCGTAGAGTCGTAGAACTGTTGAATCGTCATTGCGAACGATAGTGAAGCAATCTCATTATATGCAAAAAGAGCGCTTCGTTCCTCACAATGACGTTTTTATGAAATATTTTTCACTTTTTACTTTTCATTTTTCATTTTTTACTTCGTCCAAACACCTTACACTCGGCATAATCAAGTAAACTTGCTTCTGCGCTCGTTTAATCGGTATTTTCACTCAAAAGCTCTGCTTTTGCTAATTGTGCGAACAAAAATAGTGATTTTTTTTATTACATCATATTTTTATCCTGTCAAAATAAAATAAAAAAACTCTTTTCCATTCCGGAAAAGAGTTTTCTATATCTTATTATGTAAAAGATTATTTTTTGAAATATTCTTTCACTCCTTCGTTCGGTATCATTTCTTCCTGAAAAACATACGCTCCTGTTTTTGGTGATTTCACCATTTTAATAACTTTGGAATATGTACGTCCTTCGCCTGTCTTAAATGTTGCAACTGCTTTTTTTGCCATGGGTTAAATCTCCTATACTTTATTTTATTTCTTTATGTACAGTCATTTTTTTCAAAATGGGATTGTATTTCTTTATCTCAAGGCGTTGCGTTGTATTTTTACGATTCTTTGTCGTGATATAACGAGATGTGCCCGGCATACCGCTCTCTTTGTGTTCGGTACATTCAAGTATGACCTGCACTCTGTTTCCTTTAACTTTCTTTGCCATTCTTCAATCCTCCCACATTATGAGTTTAAATAACCTTTTTCCGCAGCTTCTTTAATTGCTGCATTTAATCCGACTTTGTTTATCAAACGCAATCCTGCGGCTGATATATTAAGGCTTATCCAACAATCCTGTTCAACCCAGTAAAACTTTTTCGTAAAAAGATTAACGTTGAATTTACGCTTTGTACGCAAGTTTGAATGAGCTACATTGTTTCCGGACTGTGCCTTCTTTCCTGTAATTTGACAAATTTTAGACATTGTATTTTATTTTTCTAATTTGTTTTCTATCGTTTTGAGGGCGCAAAGATACGCTTTATTTATTATAATCCAAAAATTTGCGCCAAAATATTTTATGTGAAATAAAAAAAGTGCGCAGGATGAGACTCGAACTCACACGCCGGAACCGGCACTACCCCCTCAAAGTAGCGTGTATACCAATTTCACCACCTGCGCAATACATCAAAAATGTGTGCCCGGAACAGGACTCGAACCTGCACGGCTTTAACCCCACTCGCACCTGAAACGAGCGCGTCTACCAATTCCGCCACCCGGGCAAATCATTTATCATAAAAAAGGCGACCTCTGTCGCTCTTCCACTATACTTCTCTATATATCCGAGCGAAAGACGGGACTCGAACCCGCGACCCTAACCTTGGCAAGGTTATGCTCTACCAACTGAGCTACTTTCGCAATATTTCAACTTTGTTGGCTAATAATCTACTCCTTGCCAAGGTTAGAGTTTACATCTATTCTTTGGGGCAAGGTTATGCTCTACCAACTGAGCTACTTTCGCAATAATATCCGTTAAATTGCGGGTGCAAAGTTAGTAAGCTTTTTTTATTTTGCAAAAAACATTCGCGGTTTTTTATTTATTTCCTGAAATTTTATGTAGTTTTGTGCATGAATTATTTAATGAATAAGCTATAAGAGGACTTAAGTATATATTAATCACGGCGTTAGCGATTATCTGGATTTTTTATGCCATACCCGTTATTATGTTGAATATTCCATATATTCAACGTAACGTGACAAGTTTTGCAGAAAATAAAGCAACACAACTTTTAAATACACCTGTTAAGATAGGAAATGTTGACATAAGTTGGCTGAACCGTATCGCATTGAAGGAGGTAAAAATAGAAGACCGTAAAGGCGAGACCGCATTGGAAGCCGGAAATATCACCGTAGGATTTAAGCCTGTCCCTGCTCTCAAAGGCAAATTTATTCTGACAACAGTTAGATTATTCGGAGTTACCTTCCATATCAAAAAAGAATCGTCCGACAGTGATACAAATATACAATTCATCATTGATGCTCTTTCATCGAGCGACTCAAAGGGAGAGAGCGACGTTGAACTGGAAATCCAATCCGCCCTTATTCGACGTTGTAATCTGACGTACGACATTATGGATAAGGACAATACTATATCGCATTTCAATCCCAACCATATTGACGTTAGAAATATAAGCGGAAAACTATCCATAAAATATTTAAGTAAGGACAGTATCAACGCACAGATAAGCAAACTGAGCTTTAGCGAAATATCCGGTTTGGATGTAAATAAATTATCCGTAAATGTCACCGGAAACAGAGACTCCGTGAACGTTGAAAACTTTTCTCTTACCCTACCCCACTCTTTTGTATCCATTCCTGCAGCAGGCATGAAACCGGTAAGCGCCGACAGTACCGAGACCGACAAATCATCGATGATAATCACCCTCGCCTCCTCGAAAATAACACCTAAAGATTTTGCGTTCTTAACTCCCATATTGAGGGATTTCTCGGATGTAATAGAAGTTTCGGCAGATATTTCAGGGCAGACAAACTCCATATCGTTTAATAAAATGGCTTTGACTTATGGTCGTGACATGTCTTTCTCCGGTAACATGGCGCTGAATAATATATCAAAAGAAGGCGAAGAATTATATTTGTTCGGACAAGTCAAACACCTGAATATCACTACTGAAGGACTAAGAAAACTCTCCAACAACTTCAAAGATTTGAACATAACATTGCCCGAACCCGTAATGAATATTGGTGAGCTTAATTTCACAGGCGAGATTTCAGGGTTTACTGATAATCTTGTGGCATTCGGGAACTTATCGTCACCTATCGGCGCCGTTCAGATGGACATGCTTATCGGGCGTACAGGAATGCGGGATACCACCATGCACCTCAAAGGAAACATATCATCATCCGATTTACAGATAAGTTCGCTCTTCGAAGAAGGCAACCCCTTCGGAAAAGTTCGTTTTAATGCAGAGATAGATTATAAACAGACTACCAAAAAAAATATATCCGGAACAGTAAATGCGCAGGTTCACGAGATAGATTTCAGAGATTATAACTACGAAAACATCTATTTATCGGGCAAATTCAAAGATAATGAATATGAAGGTTTGGTTCATATTAACGACCCTAACGGAAAGCTCGAAATACAAGGTTTATTCCGAAATGAAGGAGAAAATTCGGTGTTCGACTTTATGGCTAACCTAAGGAGTTTTCATCCTGATAAACTCAATATTACCGACAAGTTTGAAAACCCTGAAATATCGCTCGGCATAAATGCCAACTTCAGCGGCGATAATCCTGACCATTTCAATGGATATATCGAAATAGAAGACTTTGCTTTTTATACGGCAAAAGACAGTTTTTCCATAAAAGATTTTCGTATCGAAACATCTGCAGATGAAATAACGAACAGGCGGATAGCTATCTCGTCAAATATAATTAACGGAGAAATAGCAGGGAGATATTCATTCTCGACACTCGTTCCCGATTTATTCGAAACTGCAGAGGAATACCTTCCTTCATTGATAAGTACACTTAACAATAAAAAGGATGCTTTTGATAAAAAGGATACTCTTAATAATAATGTATTCGACTTCAATTTTACGGTCGAAAATACAGAAGACATATCGAATACCCTGAAACTTCCGGCAAAAATACTCGAAAAAATCACTTTACAAGGTAATTACAATAGTGAAACAAATTCATTGTTTGCAGAAATTGATGCACCCATGTTTAATATCGGCAAAGTTTTATTAGAAAATGGAAAGTTTCATATAGATAATAAAGGAGAATCGATAAATATGCGATTAGACGTTACCCAATCCGGCAAAAACGATACATATAACTTTATCAACCTCGTGTCAAACGCTAAGGACGACCGTTTAAATACAAAGTTGTCATGGGTGAACGACAAGGAGGAAAAATTTGAAGCCGATATTTCAGCCTCAACAATGTTTATTGAAGAATCGGATAGTGAAGGAAAGAAAAAACTGCGTACCGAAATAACGATTCCGCTCTCTCAAATAATTTTGAAAGACTCGATTTGGAAAATAGAACCGGCATCTATCACAATCTCCGGCGGTAACGTTAACATCGATAATTTTTATGTCACAAAAGAAAACCAGCATCTTCACATAAACGGTGTCTTATCCGACAATCCTAAAGAAACGCTTTTTCTGGATTTGAAAGATATTGAAATAAGCTATATATTTGATATACTTAACAAACCTTCAATTTATTTCGGCGGGCATGCCACGGGAACGATTAATGCTCGTGACCTGTTCGGAAGTATTATGCTTGACGGATTTCTTGATGTCAGCAATTTTTCTTTCCATAATTCCGTACAGGGCAATCTTCGTATCTCGAGTGAATGGGATAATGACAGGCAGGGCATTCTGCTCGTAGGCTCTATTTACAAAAACGACTCCACATGGACAGACGTGAACGGATACATATTCCCTATAGGCGCAGAACAGGGTATGTCGCTATATTTCAATGCAAATGAAATAAACATCTCTTTCCTTCACAGGTATATGAAAGCATTCTCCGACAGTATAAGCGGACAAGGATTCGGAGATGTACATCTGTACGGTTCTTTCTCGGATATTTTTTTAGACGGAAAGCCATATATCAAAGACGGAAAATTAAAAATAAACGTCCTCAATACATCATATTCATTTTCCGACACGGTGATTCTGGAAAAAAATGCAATAAGAACTCAAAATACGACCTTGTATGATAAGGATGGCAATTCCGCAAAGCTTGACTTTGTTCTTAATCACAACAGTTTCAAGGATATGAAGTACGATTTGGGTGTGACAGCCGACAAAATGCTTGTATACGATATCCCCGAACGTATCAACCCGCAAATGCACGGAAAGGTTTATGCAAGCGGAACGGCAAAAATAAACGGTACGGAAGAAAATATATTGATAGAAGGTAATGTAAGGAGCGAAGCAGGCACATCTGTCGGATTAGATTTTTCGGAGAGCTCGACCATCAAAGATTACGATTTTATCACATTCATTGATAATAATGGCGAGAAGGATATCAACATTGACGACGAGAATGGTAATATTAATGAAAACCATGGCAAAAATAAATCCGAAATGATTTATCAGCTCAACTTCAACGTCAATATTACGCCTGACGCACAGATAGAGTTGATGATGGATCCCGGTGCAGGAGATAAGATAAGAGGGAGCGGAAACGGAAATATTCAGGTTCGGTATGGCAACCAGAGCGAGACGCAAATGTTCGGCAGCTACCTTATAACGGAAGGTATTTACAACTTCAGCCTGCAACAGGTCATTCGCAAACGCTTTAATATTCGCGATGGAAGTATGGTTTCGTTTCGCGGCGACCCTATGAGCGCAATCCTCGATATCAACGCCATATATAGCCTTACGGCAAATATACAGGATCTTGACGAAACACTTATTCAGGAAACAGCAAGCCCGAGCATCATCGTGAACTGCATACTGCAAATTGACGGACGCCTCCAAAACCCTGCCATAACTTTTGATATTGAGCTGCCTAATTCAAACAGCGAATTGGAAAGGCAGGTAAGGTCGTTTATTGATACTGAAGACATGATGTTACGACAAATAATTTATCTTCTCGTACTTAATAAATTTTACACTCCCGATTATTCACGTAATGATTATCGTTCAAACGAATTCAGCTCGGTTGCTTCGTCTGCTATATCAGCACAATTATCAAGTATATTAAGCACCCTTACGGATAAAGTTCAGATTGGCACAAATATCCGTTCGCGCCAGGACGGGGTGAAAGACACCGAAATAGAAATGCTTCTGTCAAGTCAACTGCTCAACAACAGGTTACTCTTCAACGGAAATTTCGGATATAAGGACAATTATATACAATCAAACGCCTTCGTAGGAGAGTTCGACCTCGAATACAAACTTACGCGAACAGGTGAAATAAGCCTTAAAGCATATAATCGTGCCAATGACCTGTACCGTTACTCCAAATCACTTACACGTCAAGGAGTAGGTATCATGTTCCGAAAAGACTTCGATTCGCTGTCGGATATTTTCAGAAGAAAGAAAAAGAAAATTGAATCTGAAAGTGATATAGAAGAAGAAGAAGAAGAAGAAGAAAAAGAAGAATCAAAACCTTAAACCCGGCATAAACAAGCCAAAAGCAAGTTCTAAAACTATAGGAGTTAATATTATTATTACCGTAGAGATACCTACGAACTTTAACTGTTCCTCTTCAGTTATACCCATGTAAGGTATAGCCCCTTCCCAAGCAATATATATAATGTATAGCGAAAAAAAACGAAGGAAGAAAAATTCAGGCAAAAGGCTAAGCACTATATTCAACATATACATCAATGACGAAGAATACCCGACAAAACACATGCACAATTTAAAACTGTTTTCACGATGAAATATTTTTCGCCACACCTCATTTACTAAATAAGAAGCAAGGAAAAAGCCGCCAAGAACAGACAACAAAGAAAGGATTGACGCCTTAAGAGCAATTTGCACATCAAATTCCTTACGAGTAAGCAAAATACCTACAAACGAAGCAATCGTGACAAGCCCGACAAGAGGATAAATAAAGTCGGACAAAAACGATTCAGCATCCTCTTTTTGCCTCTCTTTCAATTTTTTCCAAGCCTCCGAAGGCCTGAAGATCAAAGCAATTGCCGTCCTAAATATAACTTTAATGATCATAACATTTTCATTCTTACGGATGGCAAAGGTAGTGCAAACCGAATGCAATACAAAATAAACTCTTGTTTATTTTTATTGCTAAGGTGCAGCCTACCTTCGATTTATCAAAGATAGTGCAAGCCGAGTGAAGAACAAAATAAGCCCGCTTATTTTTTTATTCCGAGGCGCAGCCTATCTTCGATTTTCTTTAAACAAAGGTAGTGCAAACCGAGAAAAGTTCAAAATAAGATTGCTTAAAATAATATTTTTCATTTTTCATTCGCCTTCGGCGCCGGTGCAAGCCGAGAGAAGTTCAAAATAAAAGCTTGCTTTTGTTACGGAATTTCCGAGGCGCAGCCTACTAATCTAAAAACCACCTTAATAAACAAGCACCTCACTCTCGCCAAACATAGAAAAACAAAAAACGAACACTTTTTTCCAAAAAATATTTGCAAAATAAGAAATAACACCTATCTTTGCACCCGCAAACACAACTGGTACCATAGCTCAGTTGGTAGAGCAACGGACTGAAAATCCGTGTGTCCCTAGTTCGATTCTTGGTGGTACCACAGAAAATCAAGCAGTTACAAAATACAGTAACTGCTTTTTTTATGTTTTTTGGGGGTGATTTTCATGTCAAAGAGTTAAACCGAATAATTATGGTTAAGATTATTTCGGATTTGATGAAACGGCATTACAATAACCTAACGTTTATATTACGTGAACAATAAGCCAATATCAAATAAATTTATTTTGCGTTTTTTTAAACCATCAGTTTACAATTTGATAAATGAAATGAAATGTAATATAAGTTTTGTACTTTTGCACCGGATTTATTATTAACAATCAACAAGTTCAATTTTTTAATTGAACAATTGCCTTTATAATGAAGAAAGTTTTTTATTTTTATTTTATTTTAATTGTGAGCTTTGCCTCATGCTGTACTGATGAAGTTCCGCAGCCTAAAACGGAGACAGAGCAGACATTATTTTTATATATGCCTTGGTCATCAAACCTTACTTCATATTTTGAGAGAAATATTACGGATATAGAAAAATCTATTCTCGAAAATGGCCTTGAAAAAGAAAGAGTTCTTGTATACTTCATGTCTTCGTCTACCGAAGCGTCATTATTTGAACTAACATACGAAAATGGTAATAGCATAAGGACTGTTCATATGAACTATTCAGATCCTGCTTTTACTACGACGGATGGCATTTCATCAATACTAAAAGATGTCGCTTTCTTTGCTCCGGCTACCCGTTATGCAATGATTATTGGCGGTCATGGAATGGGTTGGCTTCCTATTGGGTCAGAGATAGATGATGTAAAGAAACGCTCTTATCAAAAAAATTACGGTGAATATGAAAACATTCCCTTGACGCGTTATTTTGGAGGTACATCTGCTGAATATCAAACAGAAATTATTACACTCGCAAAAGGTATTTACAATTCCGGAATGAAAATGGAGTACATTTTGTTCGACGATTGCTACATGTCGTCGATAGAAGTTGCTTATGATTTGAAAGATGTAACAGACTATTTAATTGCGTCTCCAACAGAAATTATGGCACATGGCTTTCCTTACGATATCCTCGGAAAGTATTTAATTGGAAATGTTGATTATCAAGCTATAAGTGATAGTTTTTACGAATTTTACCTGAATTATTCCGTTATGCCATGCGGTACAATCAGTGTAATTAAATGTTCCGAGCTGGATGAACTCGCGTCCGTTATGAAAGAAATAAATCAAAAGTTTGATTTCGATCCTCTATTATTAAATAGTATACAACCGTTAGACGGTTATTCTCCGGTGATCTTTTTTGATTATGGTGATTATGTAACAAAACTTTGCCCCGATTCCGATTTATTGCAAAAATTTATGACTTATTTTGATAAAGCTGTCCCGCCTCAATTGAAGAAAAATACCACTCATTATTACTCAATGAGCGGCGGACTGAAAAAAATTAACACATTTTCCGGAATAACTATTTCTGACCCAAGTATTAATGTAAAAGCACTCGGAAAATCAAACACATCGTGGCATAAAGCAACTAATTAACAATAATTTATACATTTTTATATAGAAAAAATATAGCAAATATGCTATTTTTTTTTATTTTTTTCTCCAAAAAAAAGTACTTATTTTTCAAAATGTTGCTTTTTTGCTATTTTTTTTGCTATTTTTTTTGCTTATTTATAATATAAGTAATATCTTTGTGCGTTATTTTTATTTAATCGCAGGATTAGTTATCATGAATATTTTATTTGTATTCATTATTTCGAAGGCCGGGTTATATATTAATAAATGAAAATGAATATGTTTAGTAAATAATATGTTGTTGAAAATTTCACAGCTTTTATTATTTTCACTTTTGGCAATTAATTATTGTTATGCCGAGAGACAATATACTTCCGGGTCTCCGTTCCTTTTCAGTGAAAATGAATTAGGAATTGGCTCTGACAAGATAGATAATGAAATTTTATCATTAAAAACTTCCACTACTTTTTCTAAAAAAACACCCCGCACAAAATCGTTACGGGAATATGAAAAATTACCATCTGCGAAGGTAGTGAGTACAACTAATAATTCTAAAATAAAAAAAACGGACGACAAAAAGAAACAGCAGCCTTCTTTTTATAATAACACAGTGAACAGAAAGCCGGTTGACAAGAAAAAAACTCAGCCTACTTTTTACTATAATAATAATTATAAAAAACAGGTTTCTAAAAAAAATGACGTGAATTCGTTCATTTATGATGAAGACTGTAATTGTCCTGATGACATAAAAAAACCTCAACTATCATATTTCAGTAAAACAGAGAATAAAATAAGAGCGGCAACGCTTGAAAAGTACAGGTTTTCGGAAAGACCGGTTATTGCTGTAAAGACAAACCTTTTGTTTGACGCCGCTTCTGCACTAAACATTGAAATAGAAGCACCGATAGGTAAACGCTGGTCTGTTGCCGGTGAATATATGTTCCCGTGGTGGACATGGGATAATAAGCAATACTGCCTTCAAATTATCAGTGGTAGTCTCGAAGGCCGTTACTGGCTTGGCGATCGCCGGGGACAGGAGCGTATGACCGGATGGTTTGCCGGGCTATACGCAGGAGGCGGTTATTATGACATTGAATGGGGAGATAAAGGATATCAGGGAGAGTTTTTCATAGCATCCGGAATGAGTGGCGGATATGCGCATACCATAAGTAAAGATGGCAACTGGAGGATGGAATATTCTCTTGGAATTGGCTATCTGCAAACAAAATACCGCGAATATGCTCCCAAAAAAGGAATTGATGACCAATGGCATCTGATACATCAGGCAAACGGAAAAAACTCATGGTTTGGACCGACAAAAGCCAAAATATCGCTTGTGTGGACAATCGATCTCAGCTTTAAGAAGAAAGGAGGCTCGAGATGAAAAAGACATTAATGATATGGACAATCATTCTCCTTGGAGTAACGGCGCAACTTTTTACATCATGCGAGCGCCGTCCGCTTGAATATGAATATAGCAACACAGCTCTTATTCCTGTGGGAGCATTATGGGATAATGCGGGTATCAATCCGCAGAATGTAACAGTGTTATTCTACAATCAGGAAGACGGAAAATTATTTTTGGAACATCGCTATGAAAACAACAGCAAACGTATTCAATCTTATGTCAGCCTGCCTGTTGGCAACTATACTGTTGTTTTGTTCAACGAACTTAGAGATCAGATTGACTATGTGGG
>JGI994J12354_10000450_pt1 | contig 41064 bp, 44 predicted proteins | sample IntmicLarv3ML3BL_FD_12354 | JGI IMG/M metagenome (IMG submission 12354) | reverse complement strand
GGAGCAGGTTGTTAAAGGAGTAGCTGATGGCTGTGTAATGTCAGGCGCGGCTCTCATAGGTGGGGAAACTGCTGAAATGCCGGGGTTTTACCCTGTAGGCGAATACGATCTTGCGGGCTTCGGCGTAGGCGTTTTAGATAAGAAAAATATGATAGACGGAAGCAAGACGAAAGCGGGAGATGTAGTTATAGGAATTGCCTCCAGCGGTCTCCACTCCAACGGATACTCCCTTGCTCGTAAAGTTTTTGATATAGAAGATGACAGGGCGCCGCTTGATGAATATTATGATGCTTTAGGAAAAACCCTTGGTGAAGCATTGATTGAGCCTACGAAAATTTATGTCAAGGCGGTTCGAGCGGCGGCTTCAACGGGAATGGTTAACGCCATTGCAAATATTACTGGCGGCGGCTTTTATGAGAACATACCGAGAGCCTATAAAAGTCTGCGGGCGGTTATCAAAGACGGCTCGTGGCCGGTGCCTTCAATATTCGGCCTGATGATGGAAAAAGGCAATATACCTAAAGAGGATATGTTCGGCACATTCAACATGGGTATCGGAATGGTTATGATAGTTGACAGGGCTAACGAAAATACAGTAGTGAAAGCCATAGAAGATGCAGGCGAAAAAGCCTATGTTATCGGCGAAATGGTTGCTCACGAAGGAAATGATGTGATTATATGTTGAAAATAGCGGTTCTTGTTTCCGGTGATGGTTCAAATTTGCAGGCAATTATAGATGCCATAGCGAAAAAAGAAATCAATGCTGAAATCGTAAAGGTTATAAGCTCAAGACCCGGCGTTTACGCTATGGAACGTGCCCAAAAAGCCAATATACCCACAGAGCTTGTTGACAGAAAACAATTCAGCTCTGATGAGGAATTTGATAAAGCGCTTCTTGAGCGGCTTGAAGGCACGCAGGTGGAATTAATAGTGCTTGCGGGATTTTTAAGGGTTTTCGGCAAGGAATTTGTCGAGGTCTACAGAAACAGAATTATTAATGTTCATCCCTCGTTAATACCGTCATTTTGCGGCAAGGGTCTTTATGGGCCTAAGGTCCATAGGGCTGCAATTGAAGCAGGCGTAAGAGTGAGCGGCGCTACAGTATTTTTCGTTGATGAAGGTTGCGATACCGGACCGATTATGCTTCAGAAAGCTGTTTGTGTTAAACAATGCGATGATGCCGTAAGCCTGCAAAAAAAAGTATTGCTTGCTGAGTGGGTGCTTTTGCCTAAGGCAATAGGTCTTATTGCAGACGGGCATGTATCCGTTAAGCATGGAAGGGTAATTATCAGGGAGAAAAGGGTATGAAAATTCTTGTTGTAGGCAGCGGCGGCAGAGAAAGTGCAATTATTTGGAAGCTCCGGCAGTCTGAAAAAGTAAGTAAAATCTACTGCGCTCCCGGCAACGGCAGCATAGAAGACAGCATTAATATTTCCGCCAAAGATATAGAAGGATTACTTGACTTTGCCGTTAATGAAAAAATTGATTTTACAGTAGTCGGAACGGAAGAACCGCTGGCTTTAGGAATCGTTGATGCTTTTAACGAGAAGAGCTTAAGGATATTTGGGCCTGAAAAAAGGGCTGCGGTTATTGAATACAGCAAAGAATTTTCAAAAGATTTTATGGTGAGAAACAATATACCTACAGCAAAGCATGGGTCCTTCAGCGATAAGGGCGAAGCCTTGCATTATATTAAAAAAACCGGCCTGCCAATAGTTATTAAGGCGGACGGCTTGTCTGTAGGTAAGGGTGTTTATATATGCAATACAATAGATGAAGCTGATTGTGCCTTGACGGAAATTATGATTGAGGAAAAATTCGGCAAATCAGGTAAAACAGTTGTTGTTGAGGAATTTTTGGAAGGCACAGAGGTTTCCATATTAAGTTTTGTTGATGGCAAAACAGTAATGCCGATGATAAGCTCCAAAGATCATAAGCATGCTTATGATGGCAATAAAGGCCCGAACACAGGCGGCATGGGAACGGTTGCCCCTAACAGCGCCTATGATGAAAGCATGGCTGAACGCTGTATGGAAGAAATTTTTAAGCCTACGGTTGCGGCCTTGGAAAAAGAAAACAGAGAGTTTAAGGGTATTATATTTTTTGGGCTTATGTTAACCGAAAACGGCCCTAAACTTTTAGAATATAATGCAAGATTTGGCGATCCCGAAACCCAGGTGGTTCTGCCTCTTCTTGAAAACGATTTATTGGATATTCTGCTTGCTTGCTGTGATGGAAATTTGGATGAAATAAATATTATATGGAAGAAGAAAGCCGCGGTTTGCGTAGTTCTGGCTTCCATGGGCTATCCGGGTAAATATGAAACAGGCTTTGAAATACAGGGGCTTGAACATTTTGAAAACGAAAGCGAAGCCATTGTATTCGGTGCGGGCGTTAAAAATGTTGACGGAAAACTTTTTACCTCCGGCGGCCGCGTTTTAGGGGTCAGCGCTCTTGCGGATACTGTAGAGCAAGCGGCAGATAAAGCCTATATTATGGCAGAAAAGATAAAATTCGACAATAAAACTTTTCGCCGGGATATTGGAATAATCTAACACGAATTATTAATCGGCACATAATGAAAAAAAGATAAGGACTAAAAAGCCAGCAAAACACAAGTTTTTTGAAGATATAAATTTTTTTAATAAATAAACCGCAAAAATTGACAAAGAATTACATATTGTGCATGGTGAATTGGCGTGTTAGAATTGGCTACAGTAAAAGCGAAAATATATACGGGAATTTTCGGTTGTTGTAATCTTAAAGTTAAAAGACTGAAAGGTCTGAATATAGATGCGGGAAAATTGAGCTTTAGGGGGTTGGATATATGATTTTTGACAATCTGTTTGCGCAAAATAAAATAATCGGAACAGCGATGAATGCCGCAATGGTTCGCAGCAATGTTATTAACAATAATATTGCCAATGCAGATGTTCCGGGTTTTACAAAAAGTGTTGTGGATTTTGAAAATACACTTGCAAGAGAATTAAATGATGCGAAAACCACAGGCACAGTTAATATTGATAATTTAAAGCCGACTGTAAACTACAGCATGCAGGGTTTCAACTACAGAATTGACGGCAACAATGTTGATGTTGAGACTGAAATGGTTGAATTATACCAGAACTCTGCAAAATATGATGTTATGACCAGTAGTTTGATGAACAACTATAAGCGTATTAACCTTGTTATGAGCGGTATCAGGTAGAAGAGTTTAAATAGGAGGTACATATGGCATCTTTTTTTGGAAGTATGGACATAAGTGCAACAGGAATGACAGCCCAGAGGCTGCGTATGGATGTTATTTCAGCAAATATAGCAAATGTAAGCACAACGAGAACAGCTGATGGCGGCCCTTATAAAGCCAAAAGCGTTTTGTTTGAAGAAATAAAAGGCGGTAGCGGTAGCTTTGCAAGTATTTTAGACAATGAATCATCAAAGCTAAATTACGGCGGCGGTGTTAAAGTTAAGGAAGTTATTACTGGCAGGGCTCAGGGCGCTATGGAATACGATCCTGAACATCCTGATGCAAATGCTGAGGGCTATGTGGAAAAATCCAATGTAAACATTGTTGTGGAAATGGTTAATATGATTTCTGCAAACCGCTCTTATGAGGCCAATGTTACAGCCTTTAATACAACAAAATCCATGATTGCCAAAACCATGGAAATTGCCAATGTATAATAGAATCTTCGTTTTGTGATTTTGATGGATTTTAGCTTTGAGTGGAGGTTTTATTATGAATATTAGCAGTGTGGGCAGTTTCGGGCTTGATAAAATTAAAAATTTCTCGTTCGTTGAAGAACCGATTGCAAAGAAAGATAAAAATGTGTCAACAGTAGGCGATTTTGATTCATTTCTGAGTGCAGCTATGGATACCATAGGTGAAACCAGCAATTTGGAGCAAAAGGCGCAGCAGCTACAGATGGATTACATAAGCGGCAAAACAGATGATATGCTTTCGGTTTTGCTGGCGGAGCAAAGGGCATATACGGCGGTTAATTTCACCGTTCAAGTAACAAACAAAGTGATTGAGGCTTATAAGCAGATAATAGCTCTGCAAATTTAGTCATTTAATCCATTTGCGGAATGAGGAGAAATATGCAGGACAGAATTCGTGAATTAGGTGACAATTTAAGAGAAAAATGGCAAGGGCTTGAGCGTCAGCAAAAACTGCGCTTGAGTCTTGGCGTCGTTTGTCTTGCTATAGCTCTGGGAGTTACTCTGTATTTTGCGCTTAGGCCGGAATGGTCTACGCTTTATAATAATAAAGATATTGTAACTCTAAACAAAACTCAGGTCGTGCTTAATGAGGCGGGTATAAGAAATAAAGTTGCCAACAACAGTACAGCGATTATGGTTTTGGAAAAAGACCACTTTGCGGCACTGGCGGCTTTAAGCGAAAATCCTGAAATAGAAGGAACAACAGGTTTTAATTTCGAAGATGCGTTTAACAGCTCCGGCTTTGGCGTATCTGAGAGTGTTAAGAAAACCATGAATAAGGTTGCCTTACAAAATGAGCTTGCCGAGTCTATAAAGAAAATGTCCGGCGTTTATGATGCAACGGTATTTTTGAATATGCCTGAAAACAGCAGTATTCTCTTGAAAAACCCTGAACCCGCAACAGCCAGTATACTTATTACAAAATCTTCCGATATAGATTCTTCTAAGGCGCAGGCTATGGCGGATCTTGTGGCAAATGCGGTTGCCGGCTTATCCCGGGATAATGTAACCATTACCGATCAAAACATGAATGTACTTTACTCAGGTGACGGGCAGAGCGGCGGAAACTTAGGCACTGATTATGAAATGGAGCTTAAGCGCAAGGCTGAGATAGATTCAAAGGTTTTTGCTGCGGTTAAGCCGGTATTTGATGATGTTAAGATTATTTCAAATATAGTTGTTAAAACCGATAAAAAGCAGATGGAGTCTTATGAGGTTAAGCCTCTAAATCCTGATACAAATACAGGCGTTGTAACCCAGTCCAGCAAATCTAACGAATCGGCTTCTTCCAGCGGCACCGGCGGTGAACCAGGTTTAGGCAGCAATGACCAGGCAACAGGCGAATATCAAATGCAGGGCGGGAGCGAAAATTCCAGCGCCACAAGAAAGACTGATCAATCAACCTATGATTATGATAAAAGCACCACTTACATACAAGAAAGCTACGGAGATTTAATTCATTCCAGCAGCTCTCTGGCTGTTACGGGATACCGCTTCAAGCTCTACGATCAGAAGTATATGGAAGATAACAATATGCTAAACGGCCAGAGCTGGGCAGCGTTTAAAGAAGAAAAAACAGCTCAGATGCCTGTTCGCATAGAAGTTGACAGCGGAATACTTACAAATATTCAAACGGGAACAGGTATTGAAAATGTATCGCTTATAGCTTATGAGCTGTATTATTTTCAGGATACGGAGGCTGTGCCTGTTGACTGGCAGCTGATAGTTGTTTTTATAATACTTGCTCTGTTGATTGTAATGCTTGCTGTTGGATTATTCAGAAGCGCACAAAGCGAGGAAATATTGGATGTTGACCCTGAGCTTTCAGTGGAGGATTTGCTTGTAAGCACACAGCTTGAAGAAGCGAAAGAAGCAGAAGCTATCCGGCTGAAGGATATTGATTATACAACGGAATCGGAAGTTAAAAAGCAAATTGATAAATTTGTAGATGAGAAGCCCGAAGCGGTTGCCCAGCTTTTGCGCAACTGGCTCAATGAAGGTTGGGAGTGATAAGCATGTCTCAAGTAGCGGTTCAAAGGCAAAGGCAGTATTCAGGCAAAGAAAAGGCGGCTATTTTGCTTATAACTTTAGGGCCGGAGAAATCTGCTCAAATATTTAAGCATTTAAAAGAAGAAGAAATAGAAATGATAACTTTGGAAATTGCAAATATCAGCTCTGTTCTGCCGGATATAAAAGAAGGCGTGCTTGATGAATTTTACCAGGTCTGCCTGGCCCAGCAATATATTACCGAGGGCGGCATTTCATATGCGAAGCAGATTCTTGAGAGAGCTTTAGGAGAATCCAGAGCGTTTGACATAATTTCAAAAATGACAAATTCATTGCAGGTAAGGCCCTTTGATTTTGTCAGAAAAGCGGAAGCATCTCAGGTGCTTAACTTTATACAAAATGAACATCCTCAAACCATTGCACTTATACTTTCTTATATGAAGGGCCAGCAGGCAGGGCAGGTTTTATCCGACCTTTCTCCTGAAAAGCAGGCCGATGTAGTCAGGCGTATTGCTGTTATGAACAGAACGACACCTGAGGTTATAAAAGAAGTTGAAAAGGCTTTGGAGAAGAAGCTGTCAAACCTTATGATGGAAGGCTATACAACAGTTGGCGGCATAGATGCAGTTGTGGAAATTCTTGGAGCTGTTGACCGCTCTACTGAGAAAAATATTATGGAAACACTGGAAGTTGAAGATTACGAGCTTTCCGATGAAATCAGGAAGAAAATGTTCGTATTTGAAGATATACTCACCTTGGGCAACAGAGATATTCAGCTTGTACTCAGACAGGATATTGATAATAAAGAATTGGCAACAGCTCTTCGCGGGACTACGGAGGATGTGCAAAATCTCATATTCACAAACCTTTCAAAGCGCCTTGCAGCTATGATAAAAGAGGATATGGAATTTATGGGTCCTGTGCGTAAATCTGATGTTGAAGAAGCACAGCAGAAAATCGTTGCCGTCATTCGCAGGCTTCAAGATGCAGGTGAGATTATCATAGCCCGCGGAGGAGGAGATGATATAATTGTCTAAGGTTTTTAAGTCCTCGAGAGTTATGGTAGATATTCGACCGGTGGTTATTGAAACGCTGGATGAAAATATTAAATACAATAACATGGTAGAAGAATATGGAATTGATGATTTTGCCGATGAGCCTGAAGAAATAAGTGAAGAAACAATAATCGAAAATGCCAGAAAAAAAGCTGAAAGAATTATTGAAGAAGCCACAACAGAGGCAGAACAGATTATCCAGAATATCCGGCAGCTGGCTGCGGCTGAAAGGGCGGAGGCCAGACAGGAAGGGCTCAACGAAGGCTATGATGAAGGCTATGCAAAAAGCATGGCCGATGCTGAATCAGCGCGGCTAAGTGCGGAAAAAGTTATTGAGCAGGCCCATGAGCTGAAAGCGGAAATTATTGCACAGGCAGAGCCGGAAATAATGCAGCTTGTATCGAAACTTGTGCAAAAGCTGCTTTTGAATGAGGCCGAGCTTAATTCTAAGGTTATTGCGGTGCTTGTTAAAGCGGGCCTGTCGCAGACCTCGCTTAACGGAGCGATGACTGTAAGAGTTTCCCCTGCGGATTACAGCAATTTAATGGAACACAGAAATGAGATGCTCTCCACTTTTGAGGGCCTTGCAGATATTAGCTTTGAAAGCGATGAGGCTATCAGGCAAAATGAATGTTTAATAGATACTGCTTTCGGCACAGTGGATTGCGGTTTGGGTGTCCAGAGCAAGGAGCTTATTAAGAGCTTAAACTATTTGTTGAAGAACAGGTGATTATTTGACACAGATAATTGATTTTGCTAAATATGATGAGCTTCTTCAAATGAATTATGTTAAAAAATACGGCAGGGTTACGCAGGTTGTAGGATTAACCATAGAATCCTCAGGGCCTGATGTTAATGTAGGTAGCAAATGCTTTATAAAAGCCAATGCTAATTCGGCTTCCGTTATTGCCGAGGTAGTAGGCTTTCGCAATAACAGAATACTGCTTATGCCTCTTGGGGATATGGCAGGTATCGGCCCCGGCTCCATAGTGGAATCTTCCGATGCACCTATAAGCGTCAGCATATCGGATGAGGTTTTGGGGCGGGTTCTGGATGGCTTGGGTCAGCCGATGGACAGCTTCGGGTCGCTGAAAAACGCTAAAAGCTATCCGGTTACAAATAAGCCTCCCGACCCTTTAAAAAGAGATATGATTAAAGACCCTTTGTCTTTAGGGGTAAAAGCCATTGACGGGCTGCTTACAATCGGCAAGGGTCAAAGGATTGGTATTTTCGCAGGCTCAGGCGTTGGGAAATCTACACTCATGGGTATGATAGCCAGAAATACCAGCGCTGATATAAATGTAATAGCTCTCGTTGGAGAGCGCGGCAGGGAAGTTCGGGAGTTTATTGAAAACGACCTCGGAGAAGAAGGCTTGAAGAGAAGCGTTCTGGTAATTGCAACAAGCGACCAGCCGGCTCTTGTAAGGCTTAAAGCGGCACAGGTTGCAACCTCCATTGCCGAATATTTCCGCGATAAAGGCAATGATGTGCTGCTTCTCATGGATTCACTTACAAGATATGCCATGGCTCAAAGGGAAATAGGCTTGGCCACAGGCGAGCCGCCGGTTACAAGGGGCTATACGCCTTCTGTATATTCTGTAATGCCCAAGCTGTTGGAGCGGGCAGGTAATTCCGACAAAGGTTCCATAACAGGGCTCTACACTGTTCTTGTTGACGGGGATGATTTGACAGAGCCCGTAACTGACGCGGCAAGAGGTATTCTTGACGGGCATATTGTTTTAAACAGGGCAATTGCCAATAGAAACCACTATCCTGCTATTGATGTTTTGGCAAGCGTGTCGAGGGTTATGAATGCGGTTATAACAAAAGACCATAAAGATGCCGCCAATAAATTCAAAAAAAGCATGGCTGTTTATGCTACAAATGAGGATTTGATAAATATCGGCGCCTACTCCAGAGGGAGCAACCCCGAGGTGGACTACGCCCTTGAAATACATGAGGCGGTTGAAAACTTCCTTGTTCAGGGAACGGAAGAGAAATTTGACTATAATGATGTTGTTGAAAAATTAATTGCAACAGTAAGTTGATTGGTCAGGTGGTTAAATGGCAAAGTTCCAATTTAAAATGGATACTGTTCTGAGGCTCAGGGAAAATCTTGAAGAACAGAAGAAAAACGAATTTGGGCGCGCCATTGCGGAATTGGACCGGCAAAAAGAGAAGTTGAATGCTCTTATAAAAGAAAGAGAGAGAATGATTCAGGAATTTCACGAAGCTGTTAAAAACCGCATAGATTCCCGCAAAAGTGATAGGTATAACAAATATATAAAACTTTTGGATAAAAAAATAGAAGACCAGCTTATTGCCGTTAAAAAATGCGAGAAAATAGTAGATGAATGCAGGCAAGAGCTCATAGATGCAACGAAGGAAAAGAAAAAGCTGGAGAAACTGAAAGAAAAACAGTTTCAGCAATATTTGATTGAAGAAAAGCGGGAAGAGCAGAAAGTTACCGATGAGCTTGTCAGTTATCAAACTTTTGCTAAGGGAATATAGGAAAAGGGCGCTAATCGGGTATAAGGTGGAGGAAGTTTATGGCGGCAGTCTCTAAAAAAAATAAAAACAAAGCCGATATAGATATTAATGGGGATTTGGACGATTTTGATGTGGATTATGAGCTTGAACAAGCCTCCAAGGCTAAAAACAAAGAGAAAAAGTCTAAACAAGCAAAGCCTGATAAGGATATGGGCGACAGGCAGGAAAAAAAGGGAAAAGGCGGCTTAATCGTATTTTTATTTATACTTTTTCTTTTTATCGGGCTTGTTGTGGGTATTTTGGTTTTTAATTTATTCGGGCTCAGGGATAATCAGTTAAGGGGTATTCTTGAAAAAACTCCGATTGTAAATAATCTCCTTCCGCCTTTGGAGTCAGAAGATCCTGCTTTGCAAATGAACACAGAGGAGCTTTTGGCAGAGCTTAATAATCTGAGAAATGAAAACGAAAAATTAACCCAGGAGCTTGCAAATGTTAAAAGCGATAACAGCAGGCATTTAAGTGAAATAAAAGTGTTAAAAGAGTTTGAGCAAAGACAGGTTGGCTTTGCGGAAGATAAGAGAGAATTTGACCGTATAGTAGGGTTGGGCAATCCTGTTGCTTATGAGAATTATTATAAGCAGATTTCACCGGATAATGCGGAAAATATATATAGGGAAGTTGTAGGGATAAATGCTCAAAATGCCGAGTTTAAGAGCTTTGTGAGCACTTATGAAAACATGGACGAGTCCAGCGCTGCCAGAATTTTTGACCAGATGGTTCGTGCAGATTTGGAATTGGTTGTCAGGATACTTCAAAATATAAGCTCTGAGCACAGGGCGGCGATTTTAGCCGCCATGACAACAAATGCGGCGGAACAGGCCACAAGGCATATGGCCCCGCAGGATTATTGATTTTAAACAGCAAAGGAGGTGAAAAAGATGACGATTACAGGAACCTTTATGGACAAGGCTACGGCAAATATCAGTTCTCAATCTCAAAATACTTCTATGGATACATCGTTTGGAGAAACCTTTGAAAAAGTGTCCTCCAAAAAGGAAAGCAGCTATGCTCAAAGCATTGCAGAGAAAAAGCGCGCTTACAATAAAGCCAATAACAGCCCTAAGAAAGCTGATGATAGCAAAAGCGCTTATAACAAAAGCAAAGCGGATTCCAATGATGTAGAAAGAAAGACAACTGAGAACAGCCAGAAAACAGAAGCCTCAAATAAAACAAAGCCTACTGACGAAAACAAAAAAACTGAAGAGAAAGTAGTTGAAGAAGTTGCATCAAGCCTTGGAATTTCCAGCGAAGCTCTGTTGGATATGCTGGCTAAGCTAAATATTCAACCGGCAGACTTGGCAGATGTTAAAAATGTGAATTTACTTGTTCAGGAGATTCTCGGTGCCGAAAGCCCTGTTGAGCTTTTGAGCATGGAAGGCGTTAAGGATCTGTTTAGTAAGATTGAAGGCGCTGTGGAAAAAGCGCAGACAGGTGCAATCGCAGAGGAAGCCTTTAAAATTGCAGGCGAAGGAACAGAAGCCGATATTTTAGAACAAGCAGGCGATGAAACAGATTTAACGGCTGAGCCGGGCGAAGCGAATGTTCACACTACTGTTGAAAGCGGCGCAAAAGCACAAGCTCAAAGTAATGAAACCGGTACTGAATCAGATGAAGGCGGTCAAAGCTCTTTATTTGGTGAAGCAAATATGGATATTGAAATTGATGCCAGCCTAAGCGGACAGTATGTGGAGAGCACAACAACCACAGCTTTTGCAAGCCAGAGAACTGAAACGGCACGCGCTGCAAATCCTCAGGAGATTACAAGTCAGATAATCGAGAGAGTAAAGGTTGATATTAAACCGGGCGTTAGTGAAATCCATATGAATTTAAGGCCGGAAAGCCTTGGTGAAGTTTCCCTTCGCATTGCAAGTGAAAACGGTATAGTGATTGCTCATTTCGTAGCTGAAAATGAAAAGGTTAAAGAGATTATTGAAAGCAATTTCAATCAGCTTCAAGATGCGCTGAGCGAACAGGGAGTTAACATCACAGAGCTTTCGGTAAGCATTGCAAGCGGAAATAACGAGCGCCAGATGCAGGAATTTATTCAGGGCAGGGCAAAGTCTCAGTCGAGAATATCCAGCATAATTTCAGCAATCGGTGAAGACGGGGAAATTATTCCGACAGAGCCTGACGAAGCTGAAATTTATGAGAACAATGTAAATTATAAAGTTTAATTATTGAAGAAAGGAGGATAAAAATGGCAGATTCCAATATAAGCGGTTTATGGAGCGACTATACATTAGGCTCAAATGCACCTAAGCTGGTTGCGGGCAGAGAAGTTAACTCAACCCTGGGCAAAGATGATTTTCTTAAGCTGCTTGTAACTCAGCTTCAATATCAAGACCCTATGAATCCCATGGATGATAAAGAGTTTATAGCGCAAATGGCTCAGTTTTCAGCCTTGGAGCAAATGCAGAATATGAATGCCACCACAACCAAAACTCAAGCCTTTTCCATGATCGGCAAAATAGCGGTAGGTACAATCTATAATGAAGTGAACGGTACATATGAGCAAATAGCAGGAGAAGTTACCCATGTTACCGTTAAAAAGGGCGAGCCTTATTTAATGGTTTCCGGCAGAGAGATGATGGTTTCAGATGTTGAAGAGGTTTATGACATGACTATGAAATCCATTCAATCTAACATTGCAACTAGCCAGAGCCTTGGACTTATAGGCAAATATATTCAATCCGTTGTTTATGAAAACGGGCAGCCTGTAGATTATATTGAGGGCAAGGTTGATTATGTTAAGTTTGAAAACGGTTCACCTGTATTTGTTGTAGGAAATAAAGATGTTTATCCGGCTGATGTTGCAGGCGTTGCGGATGCTAAAATGCTTATCGGCAGAAAAGTAACGACAGATGCCTTCGGCGAGGAAGAAATAACAGGAGTCAGCTTTATTCAGGGTAAGCCGGTTATTAATGCAGGCGGCAGTATCAATCTTGATGATTTGAGCCACCTTACAGATGCTTTGCGCAATGTAGGCCAAAACATTACATACGGCCAAGTGAGCGGTGCGGTAAGCGGTATTAAAATTGACAACGGCAAGGTATATTTCATGGTTGGCACAGAGCATGTTGCCTATACGGATTATAAGAAAATCAGCGAATAGCTGAAGTAAGCAGCAGATGATTGCAGGCGGTGATAATATGAATACTTATAACAGCATAGCAGCCAATGCTTCCAGGATTCAAAAAAATCCGAGCATAAATCCTGTTAACGGAAATAATCAAAGGATAAATCCTGCAAGCGAAAATCAAATAAACTTTAAAGATGTTTTTCAGGATAAGCTCAGTGAAGCAAGGGGCTTGCAATTTTCCAAGCATGCGGCGCTCAGGCTTAACGGCAGGGATATTAATCTTTCTCCCGAACAGATGCAGAGAGTTGCATCAGGCGTTCAGGAAGCGAAAATGAAAGGCATTAAAGATTCACTTGTTCTGGTTGATGATGTGGCGCTTTTGGTAAATGTTCCTTCAAGCACAGTGGTTACAGCCATAAATCAATCAAACCAAAATATATTTACAAATATTGACGGTGCCGTGATTGTATAAAAATAAAACAATCAGTGAAAGTAAAATAGCCGGACCTTTATAGGAGGCTAACTGCTCCCGAATGACAGACGGAGCAAACGGTGCCATGTGATTTAACAGGAGGTCATGCAATTATGATGAGATCAATGTATTCCGGCGTGTCGGGCCTTAGGACACACCAGACAAAAATGGACGTTATCGCCCATAATATTTCCAATGTAAATACTGTTGGCTTTAAATCCAGCAGAGTAACTTTTAATGATGTTTTCAGCCAAACCATAGCAGGCGCTTCCAGGGCCAATGAAAATACAGGCAAGGGCGGTACAAACCCTATGCAAATCGGCCTTGGCGTTAATGTTGCCAGTATTGATAAAAACATGGGCACAGGAGCGGCGCAAAGAACAGACAGAGCCCTTGACTTAATGATTAACGGCGATGGCTTCTTTATTGTAAATGATGTAAGCGGCACCTATTTTACGAGAGCAGGCGCTTTTGAACTGGATGAGCAGGGCTATCTTGTAATGGGTAACGGTATGAGGGTTAACGGCTGGGATACTACTACGAAAAACGGACAGGTTGTTATTCAGCCTGATATAGTAAAGCCTATTCAGATTTCAGGGGATAAAGAATATGTTCCGCCGGCAACCAGTACATTTGTTGATGTTAGAGGCAATTTAAATACTGAAGCCGTTTTGAACTCAGGAAGCCAAACCCACACTTCCTCCCTTTCTTTCTATGACAGTATAGGTAACAGATGGGTTATGGATAATACGTATACCTATGATACCACCAACCAAGAGTGGACGCTTACATACGGCACAAAGGCATATTTGAACGGCGACAGATCAGACCCAACCGATCCTAATAAAGTTATAACTTTGGCTTTAGCGCCGCCAGATACTGTAATAAAATTTGATACTGACGGTAAACTTGATTTAACAGGTGCGGGCGCTCCCGGAGCAACGGGCATTATGGCAACCGACAGTACGGTTACTTTGGATTTTAGTGCTATAACAACACCGATTCCGGCAACTTTCGGCGATGCGGCAGGAAAGATTACGCTGAATTTCAAAGATATTACGCAGTTTGGTAATGAAACAACCAGCGCCAAAATGGATACGAGAGACGGTAATGCACCGGGAACTTTGCAGGGATTATCAGTAGGTTCTGACGGTATCATAACCGGCCGCTATTCCAACGGCGATACGAAAATGCTTGCACAAATTCCTATTGCTCAGTTTAAAAATCCGGCGGGCCTTCAGGCTGTGGGTAACAACCTTTATGTTACAACAGCAAACTCCGGCGAGTTTGACGGCAGAGGGATTGAAACAGGCGATATGATGGGTGGCGTTTTAGAGATGAGTAATGTTGACCTGTCAGGCGAATTTACGGAAATGATTACCACTCAAAGAGGTTTTCAGGCCAGCAGCAGGCTTATTACAACAAGTGATGAAATGCTTCAGGAACTGGTTAATCTTAAGCGGTAGTAAGCTGACTTTAGTTGCGGCATAGTTGATTTTATTAAATAATTAAGTAATTTTTCCGAAAGGGGGATTTAATCCCCTTTCGGAAAATCAGATAAACTCCCGTATTTTTAAGAAGGAGATTGCCATGATTAGTGTGACCCGTTTAAATGATAAAGAGCATATTATAAACTGCGATTTGATTGAGAGTATTGAAGCCAATCCGGATACGACAATAACTATGACCACCGGCAAAAAAATTATTGCCAAGGAGTCCGTAGATGAAGTGATAGATAAGGTAATTACTTATAAGCGCAAAATTTACAAATCAGATTTTTCATAAAAGGGGGTTGTCAGCTTGGAGCTTAGTTCTGTTCTCGGCCTTGTGCTGGGTTTCGTATTCATAATGCTGGGTATGCTTATCGGCGCAAGTTTTGAGGTAGGAAAACTGAGAGTTTTCGTTGACTACCCGTCTGTTATGATTACCTGCGGCGGTACAATAGCGGGTATGCTTATATCCTATACAATTCCCCAGTGTATTAACGGGATCAAGGGTATGGGTAATATTTTCAGGCCGCCGGATAATAATCCTGCCAGCGCAATCGGCGAGATAATTAATTTAGCTAACCTTGCAAGGCGCGAGGGTATTCTTGCCCTTGAAGAAGGCGCGCAAACAATGGAAGACCAGTTTCTTAAAAAAGGCATTATGCTTATTGTTGACGGTACAGACCCTGAGCTTGTCCGCTCAATTCTTGAAACGGAGCTGACTTATATAGAAACCCGCCACGGCAATGTAAAGGGCTTCTGGGATAAAACGGCAGCGATGGCGCCTGCGTGGGGTATGATCGGTACTCTTATCGGCCTTGTGCAGATGCTTGCGGACCTTGATCCGGATACATTGGGTGCAAACATGGCGGTTGCGCTTCTTACAACGCTCTACGGTTCGGTTATAGCCAACTATATTGCAACACCTATAGCTAATAAACTTGAAAACTTTAACGCAGAGGAAATGCTTGTTAAAGAAGTTCTTATAGAAGGTATCCTCTCTATTCAGGCAGGGGAAAACCCAAGGATAATTGAAGAGAAATTGAAATCATTCTTCTCACCTGCTTTAAGAGAGAAAGTTAATTCAGAAACCGGCGGTGGTGAATAATGGCCAGAAAACCACAAAAGCAAGAAGGCGGAGGCGGAGCGCCGGAGTGGATGACCACTTATTCGGACCTTGTTACTTTGCTCCTATGCTTCTTCGTTATGCTTTATGCCGGCTCTAATGTTGACAGCGGAAAGGTTCAGGCAATTTCCAACAGCTTCAGAGGGCCTAGTCAGTCCATGCCTACTCTCAGCAACCATACCGGCATGGGTGTTAATAATCTCATAGGCAACGGCATAAGCCAGATGCCGATTCTTACGATGAATAGCCAGGAAATGAAGGAAACTCACGAAAAAGGTCAAGCAGAGCTTGATAAACTTGCTACTGATTTCAAAACATATTTTGCTGATAAAAATTTAAACGATTCTATTAAGGTTGAGCAGGAAGGCACTTATGTAGTGCTCAATTTTGAAGACGGCATATTGTTCGATAAAGGCAAGGCGGATTTAAAAGACAGTGCGATACAGATACTTGATATGATTGGTAATGAAATACTCAATCACCCCGGCGTTGAAACTAAAATAGAAGGGCATACAGATTCTGATCCGATCAGTACAGCTCAGTTTAAAGATAATATGGCTCTTTCTCAGGCAAGGGCAGCAGAAGTTTGGCGCTATTTTATTAATATTAAAGCAATGGACCCTGCAACAATGAGTGCGGAAGGCTTTGGCGAATACCGCCCTGTTGCCGCTAATGACAATGAGGAAAATAAATCTAAAAACAGGCGGGTAGAAATAAAAATTACTAGCAGTGCGTATGTTAACTTTGTTACATACACAGACTAATTTGTATGGCCTTAGGCCGGCTTTGGAGGATTGATCAAGGTGGAAAAGAATAAAAAATTTATGGTATTAATTATAATATTGCTTGTGGTTTTGTTGGCCATAGTAGTCGGAGTTTCCGTTATGGCTTATAAAATGGTCAATGCGAATACTCCGGAAAAAGCGGCAGTTATTGAGAACACAGGCAGTGTTGACATAATGAAGAGCACTACAGTTCCCCTTGGATCTCCAATGACAATTAACCTTCTGCCTGATATTGACGGAACGCCTCATGCGGTTAATATAAAGGTTTCTATCGCTGTGAATACAGCAAATAAAGAAGATGCGGAGCTTATTGCGAAGATTCAAGGCTCAGAGGCAATAATCAGAGATGCCGTTAACTATGTAATATGCGATAAAACAAAAGAGCAGGTTTCAGGCAGGGTAGCTCAGGATCTGCTTAAAGAAGAGATTATTACTATGCTTCAAGATGTGTTTAAAACCAATATTATTTATGATGTATTTCTTGAGGATATTTACTATATGTAATCCTTTGTGTTGCTTGTATTTTCCAGCTAAATTTGTATACAGATGTATCTGAAATATGGTATACTGTGTACATAAGAATAAGTATGTAAATTGTTTTTTCATAGCTGCATCTTGGGAGCTTTCCCGAAAAAGAATATTTAGCAAAAGAGCAAATAGACAGTAAAATACATTCAATTGGAAAAGTAGGTGATTTAGTGGGAGATATTTTGTCTCAAAGCGAAATAGATAGTCTGCTTAGTGCTTTGACCAGTGGCAATGCCGATGAGCTTGAACTGACAAAAGAATCTGATGTTCAAGAAGTAAAGCCGTATGATTTCGCTAATCCATCTAAATTCAGCAAAGAGCAATTAAGAACATTTGAAATAATTTTTGATAATTATTCCAGATTGCTAACATCTTTTTTAACGGGATATTTGCGAACGAATGTTCAGGCTGAGATTGTAAATTCGGAGCAAATCACTTACAATAATTTCACTAATTCCCTTACAAATCCTACTATTTTGGGGATTGTAGACTTTGAACCGTTTAAAGGTTCAATAATACTTGAATTATCGACAAATATCGGTTATGCTATTATTGACAGAATCCTTGGCGGACCCGGTTATCCTATGACAGAGATTAGGGACTTGTCTGATATAGAGAAAGTTTTGTTGGAGCGTGTGTTTGTGCAGATGCTTAAGCTCATGCCGGAATCTTGGGAAAATGTAGTACACATCAGCCCTAAATTGGATAAACTTGAAACAAATATCCAGTTTGCCCAGGTGCTTCCGCCTAATGAACTGACAGCGCTTATTACAGTGGATATGAAAATTGGCGGCGTGCAGGGCTTCTTTAACATATGTATACCATATGTAGTTATTGAGCCGATTGCGCAGCTTATAAATACAGCTAATTGGTTTGGCAGCAAAAAAGATAAAGAAGATGATGATAAAGAAATATATGCCAAGCAAGTTGAAGATAAACTGGAAATAGCTCAGATTGATGTAAGTGCAATTATAGGCAATACTAAAATTAGTGTAGGGGAATTTGTAAATCTTGCGGAAGGCGACATAATAATGCTGGATTCGTTTGTTAATTCGGAGCTGAGCGTAAAAGTCGGGAATTTGCTTAAGTTTAAAGCTAAACCCGGAGTAAGCCGCGGCCGCAATGCCATACAAATAACTTCTTTTATAGGAAGGAGGGAATAGCTTTATGGCCGAAATGCTTTCGCAGGCAGAGATTGATGCTCTCTTAGGTGGGGGAGACAATCAGGAGACGGGCAGTGATACAGCTGGAGATGATTTTGACTTTAACGCCGGAGGAGAAGAACTAGTCACCTCTGCTGAAAAAGATATTTTAGGGGAAATCGGAAATATAAGCATGGGTACTGCGGCTACAACATTATCCGATTTGCTTAATCAAAGAGTTTATATAACAACACCTGTTGTCAGCACAACAACATGGGTTGAAATATCACAGGCATATGCCAGGCCATGCGTCGGGGTTAGAATTGATTATACAGAGGGACTTAAGGGCGCGAACCTTCTTATCCTTGTTAACAGAGATGTTAAGATAATCACCAATCTTATGATGGGTGGAGACGGTACAGATATTGATGAAGAAGCGGAGCTTACAGAGCTTGATTTAAGTGCTATAGGCGAAGCTATGAACCAAATGATCGGTTCTTCCGCAACCTCTCTTGCTTCAATGATGGGAGGAAAAGTAGATATAGCAACACCTAAACCTTTTCATTTGAATTTCGAAGATGAAGATGTTTTTTATCAAATAATGGACAGTGGCCCTGAAGAGAAACTGGTAGCTATATCGTTCGATATGCAGGTGGGCAGTTTGATTGATAGCAAAATTGTACAAGCATTGCCTAAACAGTTTGCAAAGCAAATGGCTGAAAGACTTAAGACAGATTTCGTTGGCCGTAAGGAGGATGAGATCATTGAGTCTGAAATACCGGCAGCAATGCCGCCGGTTCAACCGCAACCTATGCAGCCTGCACCTGTTTATGAGGCGCGGCCTGTGTTAGAAACACCACAGCCTGTTTACCGAGAGCCTGTTCCTCAGAATGATCCTTATTATAGGGAGGCGCCTCCTATGGCAGCTCAAATGGCATATCAACAAGCTCCACAGAGAATGGTTCCGGATGTAAATGCGCAGCCGGTTCAATTTCAGAGCTTTGATTCTAACTCTCCACCGCTGCAGAAGGAAAATATCGGAATATTAATGGATGTTCCGCTGGAAGTAACGGTTGAGCTTGGAAAAACTTCCAAGAAGATAAAAGAGATTTTGGAGTTTTCACCGGGTACGATTATTGAACTTGACAAATTGGCCGGAGAACCTATAGATATAATGGTTAACGGCAAATATGTAGCCAAAGGCGAGGTTGTTGTTATAGAAGAAAACTTCGCAATAAGGGTAACAAGTATAATAAGCGCGGAGTTAAGAATATGATAAACATTTTTGGAGGGTTGATATTTTATGTCTGATAAAACAATTTTATTAGTAGATGATGCCGCTTTTATGAGAATGATGCTTAAAGACATTTTAACCAAGAATGGATATAATGTGGTAGGCGAAGCAGAAAATGGTATTAAAGCTATTGAAAAATATAAAGAACTTAAACCTAATTTAACTATCCTTGACATTACAATGCCTGAAATGGATGGTATTGAAGCGGCCAAGGGCATAAAGGCAGCGGATGCGAGCGCCGTTATAATCATGTGCTCAGCCATGGGTCAGCAGTCTATGGTAATTGAAAGTATTCAAGCCGGAGCCAGAGACTTTATTGTTAAGCCTTTCCAGGCCAACAGAGTTTTGGAAGCCGTGCAAAAAGTTATAGGGTAAAGAAGGGGAGCTATGTTTTTTTTAAACGCAACTTCCGCAGGCGCCAACAGCTCGGCTACATCATCTCCAATAGATATGTTAGCCCAGCTTTTTTTCATACTTGTTGTATTCATAATAATTATAGCTTTGGCTATATATGTGACAAAGCTGGTTGGCGGCGCGCGGTATGTACACAGGGGAAACAGCAATCTTAAACTTTTAGACAGCATAGGCTTGGGCTTTCAAAACGGTATTCATCTTGTCAAGGTAGGCAGGAAATATGTGCTTTTGGGTATAACAAAAGATCGGATTACATTTTTATGCGAGCTAAATGAGCATGAAATTAATGAATCTGACATTTCTTTAGATGATAAGCCTTCTTTTGAAAATTACTTAAACCGTATTATGAATAAAAAGAACAGAACTGATATTTAGAGCGCGGGGTAAATTACCCGCCTAAAAAGGCGCTGAAATCTGTGCATTGAGGTTATAGATGCGCCATTGCCTATAAGTCGGCTAACTCATTCAGCTTGCAAGCGGCAGACATTGCGGCATAGGGCTATAAAAGGATAGATGATAATGACAGGAAGAAAAAAATATGCCTATATAGGCATTGTTGTGATAATACTTACTCTTATGATGGCGAAGGTTTCTTACGCCTCGGATGATATTGTGCCGCTGCCTAATATAAATGTTTCCATCGGAGGGCAGAACGCTAATGGGGAGGCAACAGGCTCAAGCTCGGTTCAGCTTTTGCTTCTCTTAACAATAATATCTCTGGCGCCGTCAATACTTATTATGATGACATGCTTTACCAGAATTACGATTATTTTTCACTTTGTCCGCTCCGCTCTCGGTACACAGCAAATGCCGCCTAATCAGGTTTTAACAGGATTGGCGTTGTTTTTAACATTATTTATTATGGGGCCTATTTTTACGCAAATAAATGAAACCGCAATACAGCCTTATTCTACAGGTCAAATAACTCAAAGGGAATTTGTAGATACTGCCATGGAGCCTTTGAGAGAATTTATGTTTGAAGAAGCAGAGCCAAAGGATGTTGCGCTTTTTGTATCTTTATCGGGAGAGGAATATGCTACATTGGATGAAATACCCAATAGAGTGCTGATTCCTGCTTTTATTCTGGGTGAAATTACAAAAGGCTTTACATTTGGATTTTTCATATATATTCCATTTATAATAATTGATATGGTTGTGGCTTCTGTGCTCATGGCAATGGGTATGATGATGCTACCACCTGCTATGATAAGCCTTCCGTTTAAAATATTACTCTTTGTTCTGGCGGACGGATGGGGTTATATAATAGAAATTGTAATCAGAACATTTCATTGACGATAAGGGGGATTGCCATGACTACCGATACTGTAGTGGATGTTATGCAAAGCGGCGTGCTTACGGTTTTATATGTTTCGGCGCCTCCGCTTATTATGGGGCTTGTAGTGGGCATACTTGTCAGCTTATTCCAAACGGTTACATCTATTCAGGAAGCAACTTTGGCATTTGTGCCTAAAATAGTTGCGGTTTTACTGGCTCTTGTAATTTTCGGGAATTATATGATTACAACCTTGCTGGATTGCTTTATAGAAATGGTTGGCAATATTCCTTTTTACATGTAGCCGGCATTTCATAAAAAAAGCTGTAAAGTTTTAGAGCTATCATAAATTTCACTTTAAAAATATGCTTATGCTACTATATCGGCATTTGTATCCGCAAAGAATAGAAGCAATATGAAAATGAATTTATCTTTTCGTAAAGGCGAATGAAATATGGAAAGCAGCGCATTGTTTTTGGATTTATTTAACAATATAGATATATTGCTGGTGGTTCTTGTAAGGCTGACAGGTTTTTTTATGATGCTGCCTTTATTTTCCGGTTCAAGCATTCCTGTGACATTGAGAATTATGTTTATTGTTCCTCTTGCTTATATTATCTACAGCTCCGGCGTTGTTACGAGTATTTCGTATTATGATTCCATATTCGGGCTGGGTTTGCTGTTGATAAAGGAATTCTTTACCGGCTTCTCAATGAGCTTCGCAGTGTATATAATATTTACTATAATGTATATGGCGGGTCAGTTTATTGATTATCAGATAGGCTTTTCTATGGTAAGCGTTCTGGATCCCGTATCGCAGATTCAGGTGCCGATAACAGGTAATTTGCTGAATATTTTTATGCTTTTAATACTTATTCACTCAGGCGGATTTCATGTATTCGTAGCTACGATTTACAGGAGCTTTGATGTTTTGCCTATTGGCAATGCGGTTATTTTAAATAATTCAACAGTGCCGCTTTTAATAATAGATTTAGTTACGGAGTATTTTTCTCTGGGGGTTCAGCTGGCGGTGCCTATTATAGGAACTATAATGATAGTTGATATTTCCATGGGCTTTCTCGTTAAAGCCGCCCCGCAGATGAATGTTTTCGTCGTAGGTATGCCAATAAAGCTGATTGTAGGGCTTGTTGTGCTTTATGCAATTGTGCCTGCCATCGGCGGGATATATGATTTTATTTATGAACAGTCTATGGAAGCTCTTTTGAACATAATGGGAGGATTGCAGCCTTGATGCAGGATAATTATTTGAGCGTTGAATATTATGGGCCTATGCGCATTAATCTTGCTTTCTTTGCACAGGAAGGGGCAGGCGGAGAGCGTACTGAAAAGCCTACTCAGAAAAAGAGAGATAAAGCCAGAGACGAAGGACAGGTTGTGCTTAGTCCTGAGGTTGCTACTGCTTTTACATATATTGTATTATTTACCGCTTTAAAAAGCCTTGCCCCTAATATAATGGGGAATTTGCAATCGCTTTTTGAATATTCATTAAGCGCTGCGGAAACTCATATGGATATGCTGGATATTCGCTATGCGGGCATGTTTATAGGTAATGTGCTTGTGAGGGGTACAGTGATTGCAATGCCGCTTCTGCTTGTGGCTATGGCAGTTGGATTTATTTGCGGCGTAGCACAAGTTGGCTGGAATCCCAGCTCAAAAAAATTGAAATTGAAATTTGATAAACTTAATCCCATAAGCGGTATTAAACGTATGTTTTCTTTCCAGTCCATACTGAATTTATTTAAATCCTTAATAAAACTGATTATTATAGGCATGGTAATATACAATGCGCTTGTTGATGAAATTGACAAAATCCCCGGCTTGATTTACCTGTCCTTGCCGGAAACGGTTTTGTACATAGGTAATTTGATTATATCATTGGGCATGACTGTGGGCATGTGGTTTATAGCGGTTGCGGCAGTTGATTTTGCCTATCAGAAGTTTAAACATGAAAATGAACTTAAAATGAGTAAATATGAATTGAAACAGGAATATAAAGAAACTGAGGGGGACCCTCAGATTAAGGGCAAAATACGCCAGAGAATGCAGGAGACTTCCATGCGCCGCATGATGCAGTCCGTACCTGAAGCTGATGTAGTTATAACAAACCCTACCCACTTTGCCGTTGCAATTAAATATGACAGAAACGGCCAGAAGGCGCCTGTAGTAATTGCCAAGGGTATGGATTTCATGGCTCAGAGAATAAAAGAAAAGGCAAAAGAACACAATATTGAAATCGTTGAAAATAAGCAGCTGGCAAGGGCGCTTTATGCTTCGGTTGATATAGATAAAGAGATACCTGCGGAGCTTTATCAGGCTGTTGCAGAAATACTTGCATATGTATATAAACTTAAAGATGCGGTTTAGGCAAATAAGTAGAAACTCCGGAGGAGTTTCGCCCTTGATTGGTTTACGAGGCTTTTCTGAAGGAAAAGCTAAGGTAAAAACGGGGCAGGCTGAACAGTCAGCTTTGCCCTTGATTGGTTTACGAGGCTTTTCTATAGGATAATATAAACGGAATTGTAATAACAGTGCAAGATTTCTTTACTAGTTAGTTTTCTAAAAAATCAATTTTTACCGGCATAAGCATTGCTGCTGTATTTGGAGGTTGGTGTATTTGAAACTTCAAGATATGACTTTGGGCATTTTAGTAGTAGCTATTGTTGCTATTTTTATAGTGCCGTTAAATACGGGAGTAATGGACTTTTTGCTTATGCTCAGCTTGGGTATTGCTATTATAATGCTTCTTGATGCGCTCTATTCCAGAGAAGCGCTGGATATGTCATTTTTTCCAACGATTTTGCTCTTGGTAACTATATTTAAACTTAGCTTGAATCTTGCTTCTACAAGGCTTATTCTTGGTCAAGGCTATGCAGGTGATGTTGTTGCGGCTTTCGGCAGATTCGTAGCCGGTGATAATATTGTTCTTGGGGTTATTATATTTTTTATTCTGGTTTTCGTTAACTTTATGGTTATTACCAAAGGCTCTGAAAGGGTATCGGAGGTAACCGCAAGGTTTACATTGGATGCTATGCCCGGTAAGCAGATGGCTATTGATGCTGACCTTAACAGCGGCTTGATTGATGAGGAAGAGGCTAAAACAAGGCGTAAGAAAATACAAGACGAGGCAAATTTCTACGGCGCTATGGACGGTGCCAGTAAATTCGTAAAAAATGACGCTATAGCAGGCATTGTTATAACCTTCGTAAACCTTGCAGGCGGCATTATCATGGGCGTAACCGGTATGAACTCCAGCGGGGCAGACCTCAGCTTTGGTGAAGCGGCACAGGTTTATTCAATTATGACAATAGGTGACGGTCTTGTTTCTCAAATACCGTCTCTGTGTATATCAACAGCTACAGGTATTCTTGTTACAAAAGCAAACAGCAGCGGCGATATAAGCGAGGCTCTGGGAAGGCAGCTTTTCGGCCAGCCTATTGTACTTATGCTTTGCGGCTCAGTTATGATACTCTTCGGTATTTTTACACCTATGCCATGGTATTTATTTGTACCTTTCGGCGGCGTATTAATCTATGCAGGTATGTTTATGCAAAGGAAGGACAGCGTTAGCGCTATTGCTGATGAAATTTCTATGGTGGATGATGAAGCAGAGGAAGTCCGCAGGCCGGAAAGCGCGTTTTCTCTCTTAGGTGTAGACCCGATTCTTCTTGTTTTCGGTTATGGGCTCATACCTTTGGTTGATTCTAGCCAAGGTGGCGATTTAATGGACAGAATTGTTATGATAAGGCGGCAGATTGCCCTTGAGCTTGGAGCGGTTGTACCGATTATCCGCTTGAGAGATGATATTAAGCTCTCACCCAACGAATATAAAATAATGATAAAGGGTGTTGAAGTTGCTGGCGGGGAGATATTGTTTGACCATTATATGGCTATGAACCCCGGCTATGTAGAAGAGGAAATTGACGGTATTGAAACGGTTGAGCCTTATCTCGGCTTGCCTGCTTTGTGGATAAATGAATCTCAGAGAGAAAGAGCGGAAGCGCTGGGCTATACGGTAGTTGATTCTCCTGCTATTATAGCGACTCATTTAACTGAGATTGTAAGGGATAATCTCCATGAGCTGCTTTCAAGGCAGGATGTGCAGATGCTTATTAACAATATTAAAGAATCCAACCCTGTACTTACAGACGAGCTTGTGCCAAAGCTCATGAGCATAGGCGATATTCAGAAAGTTTTGGGCAATTTATTAAGAGAAGGTATTTCCATAAGGGATTTAGTAACGATTTTGGAAACCTTGGCAGACCATGCCATAGTAACCCGAGATATTGATTTGCTGACAGAATATGCAAGGCAGGCTCTCAGGCGCTCTATTTCGCAGAAATTTTTTGATAATGACACAAATACAGTCATTACCCTTGATCCTGAGCTGGAACAGGATATTATGTCAAACATACAAACCACGGAGCAGGGTTCATATATTGCCATGGATCCCGGCAAAACCCAGCGCATATTCGACAGCTTAAATTCTCAGGTTACTAAGCTGACCTCAATGGGATTGCAGCCGATAATACTCACTTCTCCAATTGTGAGAATATATTTTAAGCGTTTAGTTGAACAAACTATTCCCGAATTGGTGGTTTTGAGTTATAATGAATTAGAACCAACTACAGACATACAATCCATAGGGATGGTGAGTGTATAAATATGAAACTGAAAAGATATGAGGCGCCGACAGAAGAAGCCGCTATTGAAAAAGTGAAAAGTGAATTGGGACAGGCAGCGCTTATATTGAGCGTTAAAAAGGTTATGCCGAGAGGTCTTTTTCGGTTTTTCCGCAAACCTATGGTAGAGGTTACCGCGGCTTATGATGATATTTTGGATGAGGCAGAAAATGAGGTAGCAGATACTCCTGCACAAAATGTCACAGTAAATGATGAGATAGCACTGGAGAGAGACAAGCTGCTTTTCGACCAGATGGCTAAGAGTAAAAAAATAACGGAGCAGCAGGCTAAAATAGATAATCTTGAGGGCGAATTAAAGCAGATGGCTAAGAAACTTTCGGCAGGCTCTTTTAGCTCACAAAAAGAAAGAGTGTATTCAAACAGCCTATTGCAGCTGTTTTATGACACTTTGATTTCTCAAGATGTTTTGCCTGAAATTGCGGTGGAAATATTGGATGGTGCCGAAAGGGCAAGCAATACCTCCGAGTTGGATATAAACTATGTAGTTAAGCTGGTTTATAATAAGATTTTGGGTATTTTAACAGAAGCGGTAGATACAACAGTTTACCGCCCTACAGGCAGGGCAAGAACGGTTATGCTTATGGGCCCTACAGGCGTTGGCAAAACTACTACCATTGCTAAGCTATCCTCCAACTATATTTTGCATGATGGTTATAATGTTGGCCTTATTACCGCCGATACGTACAGAATAGCCGCGGTGGAGCAGTTGAAAACCTATGCGGATATTTTGGGCATTGAAGTCGGCATTGTTTATGAGCCGGAGGAGCTTTTGGACAAGCTCAATTTAATGCTGGGTATTTATGATATTATTATCGTAGATACAGCAGGGCGCTCCCATAAAAATAAAGAGAATTTTGACGAGCTTAAGCGTATGATTTATGCGGTTAAGGAAGTTAGGATTGAAAAATACCTCGTATTAAGTATGACAACCAAACTTGAAGATATGCTTGACATTATTGACAGATTTTCTGAAATGGGTGAGTTTAAGCTCATATTCACCAAACTTGATGAAACCTTGACCTATGGGTCGTTGCTCAATATATGCTACAAAACAGGTAAGAAGGTTGATTATTTAACTACAGGGCAGAACGTGCCTGATGATATTGAGAAGATGGAGCCTGAAAAAGCTGCCAAGGCTCTTTTGGGGTTGGAGGGCGTTCTATGACAGACCAGGCGAATAATTTAAGAAATTTAATGCTCAACAGAAAGCCTACGGATGAGCCCGGCGAAAACAAAAGCAGCGCCAGAGTTATTACGGTTTCGTCTGGAAAAGGCGGGGTCGGCAAAAGCAATTTCAGCGTTAATCTCGCAATACAACTTATAAAAAGAGGGAAGCGCTGCGTAATAATCGATGCGGATTTTGGCCTTGCTAATATTGAGGTATTGCTTGGAGTAATGCCTAAGTATAATTTCACAAATGTTATAAGCGGTGAAAAACATATTCTGGATACGGTTACAGACGGCCCCGGCGGGTTGAAATTTATATCCGGCGGCTCAGGCTTTACGCAGCTGGCAAACATCAGCGATCGACAAATTTCGTATTTAATCGAAAATATAACCCATTTAGATGAAATATCTGATATAATACTGATTGATACAGGTGCCGGCATATCAAATCAGGTAGTTGATTTTATAACTGCCAGTAACGAGGCCGTTATTGTTACTACTCCGGAGCCTACCAGCATAACAGATGCTTATGCCATTATTAAAAAAATAAAAGAACAAAATAATGTCATTCCAAAATTCAATATAATTGTAAACAGGGCTGAAAGCAAAAAAGAAGGCGATGAGATTTTTGGCAAACTTGAGCGGGTTTGCTCAAAATTTTTAGACATTAAAGTAAATAATCTCGGTTATCTGCCATATGACCCATATTTGGTAAAAGCGGTGAAGGCTCAAAAGCCTGTTAGTATAATGTACCCTAATTCTGCGGTTGTGAGAAATATTGAGCGCATAAGCGAATATATTATTGATTCTCATAAGGCTGTTCCTGTTGCGGAAGACGGGCTTAAGGGATTTGTTAAAAGGCTGCTTGTTTCTTTCAGATAACAGGCGGAATATTAAACGGGAAACATTGTTAATTGGTTTTAACTTTTTGCATATATGCTGATACAGGCTTGGCGGCATTGATGATAATTGCCTTGCCCTGTTTGTTATAATAAAGACCGGAAAAGATTATGCGCGAGGAGGGGTTCTTTTGCTTATCGACAATATAAAAATAGGCGACAGAGTGGAGATTCAGCAAAACCGAGAGGGTGAAAGACCCAAAACTCATGTTAGTCAGGTTGAAAATAAATTAGATAATAATAAGGTTGTAATTCATGTGCCTATAAGCTATGGACAGCTTGTTGAACTTACAAACGGTCTTGAATATAAATTTATGTTTTTTACAGATAAGGGTCTTGTTCGTTTTTCAGGTGTTGTGGAAAAACATATGGAAGAAGAAGGCTTTGCGGTTATGCTTGTTGCGCTTGCCGGCTCAGGGGAAAGGATACAGAGGCGGGATTTCTTCCGCTTTTCATGTATACTGCCTTTGAAATTTTCGCTCCTTGATAATGTAACTATGAGTGAAGTGGATGAAGATGAGGTTTATCAAGGAATCATTAAGGATATTGGCGGCGGCGGCGTATGCTTTTTGGCCAATGAAAGCGTAGATGAAAACAGCGCCATTAAGCTGGTTATAAAGCTGGAAGATTCTATTCTTGTCGCTATAGGAGAGGTAATACAAAAGCATTATTTCCCAAAATCAAATTACCGCTATCAATACAGGGTCGGTTTCGTGGGTATACATCCAAGCGAACAGGAGAAGATAGTTCAATTTATATTTAATGAGCAAAAAAGGATGCTTCAAAGAGTGAACCGCGTCCGTTAAAATGGAAATTATGCAGTGCCTTTGCTTTTAAGTTGATATTGATATATGAGGAGAAATTTTATGGATGAATTTAAACTGAGTCAAATTCATTTTGATGTGCTTAGAGAGGTTGGCAACATCGGTGCAGGAAATGCACTTACAAGCCTTTCAAAGATGCTTGAGCGCAAGGTAGATATGTCTGTTCCTGTTGTTTCCATGGTCAGCTTTGACGAGGTTTCAAATTTCATCGGCGGCCCTGAAAATATAGTGGCCGGGATTTTGGTCAATCTCAGCGCAGATGTAAACGGTATTATGATGTTTTTAACCGAGCAGAAATATTGCAGGCCGCTGGTTGAGGAATTGTTCGGCAGCACCGGGCTGCTTGCCGGCAGCGTTGGCCTTGATGAGGTAGTTCTTTCGGCTTTGCAGGAGGTTGGCAATATTCTTGCAGGGGCTTATTTAACCAGCTTGGCGGAATTAATTAATAAAAAAATACTGTTGTCTGCTCCTTCGATTTGTATTGATATGGCCGGGGCGATATTGAGCGTTCCTGCAATTGAGTTTAGCAAAGTGGCAGATCAGGTGCTGTTTATTGAGTCGGTATTTGCTACAGATGAAATGGATGTAAGCGGTTATTTTATTCTTGTACCGGATTTTGAGTCTTTTAAAACTATATTCACGTCATTAGGAGTATAAACATTATGAGTTCAAATATGATAGTTGTTGGTATGGCAGATTTGAATGCAACTAGGAATCCCGGTGCGCTTACGACCCTTGGATTGGGCTCCTGTGTTGGAATTGCGCTGTACGACAATGTGAATAAGGTTGCGGGGCTTGCCCATGCCATGCTGCCGGACAGCAACGCTTTTGCCAGCAATACCAATAGAATGAAATATGTGGATACATGTATAGCGGATTTGCTGATTAAGATGAGCATACAAGGCGCCAGGAAAGAAAACATAAAAGCAAAGGTTGCAGGCGGTGCGCAAATGTTTGCTTTTAGCGCCGTCAATGAATCTATGCGCATAGGTGACAGGAATGTTGAATCTACGCTTAAAATTCTTGGCAGTATGAATATTCCTGTTATTGCCAGAGAGACAGGCTTGAATTACGGCAGAACAGTTGAGCTTTACAGCGAGGACGGCCGCTTTGTTATAAAGACGATTTACAACGGAATAAAGACTATATAATATTTAGCGTTTGGGGTATATTATGCTTAAAAGGTTTCCCAGTTATATCAGTATTTTAGCCGCTCTTATTGTAATAGCTGCCGGTTTTTTCGCAGGAAAAACACCGTATGAAATTGCTCAAAGGCTGATTTTTGTTATTGCAGTGGTATATTTATGCGGTGTAATAATACGTTCATACCTTGAAAAGAAGGTTTTTAATAAAAAGGATGACAAGAGCAAATAATGGCTTGATACATAGGCGTGTTGTTCTATGGGGATTGGCCATATGCAGATGAAAAAGTTTTTAAGTACATTTAAGAAGGGTATTCTAAGTAAATCCTGAGGATTTATTTTTGGTGATGCTAGTGGATAAGAATGAAAAGCTCTGGAAAGCATATGAAAAGAGCCGCGACAGTGCGCTTAAAGAAAAGTTAATTATCGAATACGCTCCTCTGGTTAAATATGTTGCCGGCCGGCTCAGCGTACATATCGGTCATCGCGTTGAGTATGAGGATCTTACCAGTTATGGGATTTTTGGACTTATTGATGCTATTGATAAATTCGATTACGGCAAAGGTGTCAAATTTGAAACCTACGCATCTTTGAGAATACGCGGAGCTATTATTGACAGCATCAGAAAAATGGATTGGGTTCCGAGAACTTTGCGCCAGAAGAATAAGCAGCTTGAGCAGGCTTATGGCGAATTAGAAATGGAGCTTGGTCGCGAACCGACGGAAGAGGAAGTTGCGGAGAGGCTTGATATGAGTATAGAAGCCGCCAGAGATTTGATTAAGAAATCCTCGGTATTGACCCTGGTTTCTTTTGACGATTATTTGACCCAAAACCATGAAGAGGCTTTTGTGGGCTTAAACCATACAGCGGCTGAAACTCCCGAAAGCAATTATGATAAAAAAGAATTGCAGGAAATGCTGGCAGATGCCATTGATAAACTTAGTGAACGGGAGAAAAAGGTTATACTCCTCTATTATTTTGAAGATTTGACTTTGAAAGAAATAAGTCGGATTATGGGCGTATCCGAATCAAGAATTTCACAGATACATTCTAAGGCTGTTTTAAGATTACAGGCAAGGCTTGGCAAATATAAGTCGATATTATATGTATAAAGATTATAAAAAATCAGTTTCTTAAGTTTTGGAGTAGATTTTGTTTAAAGGATTTGATTTATGTCTGATTTTAAAATCACTTTGGAAATAGATGAGCAGGGAACTTTTATAACCTTGGTTGATCCTCCGAGAAAGGCAGCTCTGGTTAAAGATATTATTGATAAGGAAATTGAAAAATACGGAGTCCGCAATGTAAACCAGCAGGCTGTGGTGCGGCTGGCCACAGGATCCGGTTCTTTGCGGTGTGAAAAAATATCGGATGATACTAAAAGTTCGGTGTATGATGAGGCAATTCTTTTAGATGCGGCTCACGATGCCATGAATGCGTATGTTGTTTTCATGCCTCCTGTAAATGGAGGCCGCGTGGTGGATGAAAACGAGATACGCTCTTTTTTAGATAATAAGGGCGTTGTTTTTGGTATTGATAATAAAGTTTTAAATGCCGTTATGAAAGAAAGAGCATACGGAGAGCGCTATTTGATAGCTGTGGGTATCCATCCGGTTAAGGGGTCTGACGGATATCTGGAGTTTCAGTTTGATAAATCCAGCGACAAAAGGCTTAAGCCTGTTATTTTGGAAAACGGGAATGTTGACTACTATAATGTTAAAAACTATGAGCTGGCGGAAGAGGGCCAGGTTTTAGTTCGCATATGCCCGGCTGAAAAGGGCGTAAACGGCATTGATATTTACGGAAAAGAAATACCATGCCAGGACGGCAAAAGCCCGCCTAAAATTGCGCTGGGGAAAAATGTAACTTTATTATATGACGGAACTATAGTTTCGGAAGTGGCAGGACAGATTATTTTTGCTAATCAGCGGGTTGCGGTATCAAAGGTGCTTGAAATAGCGGGGAATGTCGGTCCGGAAACGGGTAATATTGAGTTTAACGGAACGGTTAAGGTTAGAGGCAATTTGCAAAGCGATTATTCTATTAAGGCCGAGGGCAATGTTGAGATTTTAGGCATTTGTGAAGGCGATGTTGCTGCGGCTGACGGCAGCGTGCTTATTCTGGGCGGTATTCCCGGAATGAAAAAAACCTATATCAGTGCGGGCGAGCATGTTTCGGCAAAATTCATTTCAAACTCTGAGGTAAGCGCCCAAAGCAATGTTTATGCGGACAGCATACGTAACAGCCTTATAAAATGCAACGGCATAGTTGAGCTTAGCGGGAAAAACGGCGTGGCTTCCGGCGGCAAAATTTATGCAAAGCACAGCGTAAGCGCCAGTACCATAGGCTCGCAAATGGCTACAGCTACGGAGGTTTATGTCGGCGTAGATTATGAGCTTTATGATATTTATACAAAATACAGAAAAGAATACAATAATCTGAAAAAGAAAAATGAGACGGCCATTAAAGATATACTTTATCTTGAAAAGCTCTCTGATACAGAAGGCTTGAACGAGGAGCGCCGCAAAAACCTTATGCGGCTTAAATACAGCACGGCATCGTATAATAAACAATTGACAAAGATGAAGCCCCTTATTGCGGAGCTGGTAACAAGGCTTAAATCAGGGCAGACAAATGGCTTTGTGCTTTCGGAAACGATTTATTCAGGCGTCAGGCTTCAAATAGGCAATGCCGTTATGCTTCTGAAAGATGATATTGTAAAAGCAAAGTTTGTTAATGAAAAAGGCTCGGTGGTTATAAATCCATTTTAGCGAAAAAGAGCATTTGCTTGATATAGAGGAGTGTTAATATGAGTGAGATTGATAGAGCCGGTATGGTAACGCCGGTGGACGAAAAGGCCATAGTGACCTTTGCACAGGATAAAACAGAGGCTTATATAAGTTTTTCACCCCCGAGAGACGGCGGGGAACCTATTACTCCGGAAAAAATTAAGGCGGTTTTAGGCGATTTCAGAGTGATGTGCGGGCTCGATAGTAAGGTAATAGAGGAATTGATGCTTGGCAATAAGGAGTATAATAAGCCTTATAGAGTTGCAGTTGGTAAAAAGCCCGTTAACGGCAAAGACGGGGAAATTCAATATCTGTTTAATGTAATGGAAAAGACCCTTTCTCCAAAGATAAATGAAGATGGTTCGGTGGATTATAAAAATCTTAATCTTGTTGAAATGGCTTCAAAAGGCGATGTTTTACTTAGAGCAATACCGCCTACCGCAGGGGAAAATGGTATAGATGTTTTTGGCGCCGATATTCCGGCTTCATCGGGCAGAGCGGTTATGAAACTGCCGAGGGGCAAGAATACAGTAGTTTCTGCTGATGGATCTGAGCTTATTGCAGATGTTACAGGGCAGATTCTTATGATAAAGGATTCTGTTTCAATGTCTGAGGTGCTGGAGATAAAAGGTGATGTTGATAACAGCACAGGGAATATTGATTTCAACGGATCTGTTGTTGTTGGCGGAAGTATTATTCAGGGGTTCAGAGTAACCGCAATCGGCAATATAGAGGTAAAAGGCTCCATTGGCGGGGCAGAGGTTGAATGTGTGGGCAATCTGGTTGCCGATAAAGGTATTGTAGGGATGCACAAGGCCAATATTAAAGTTGGCGGAAGCCTCTATGCAAGAATGATACAGGATGCAAATGTTGATGTGGCCGGTGATATTGCCAGTGACGGCATTATGCACTGCGATGTAAAATGCGGCGGCAGAATTGAGCTTAAGGGCAAAAAGGGAATTTTGGTAGGCGGCAGTGTTACAAGCAAGAAAGAAGTGGAGGCCAGCGTTTTCGGCTCGCCGCTGGGAACCCAGACTATGGTTAATGTCGGGCTTGACGGTAGCGTTTATGAACGCTACAAAGACCTTATGAATGATATTGCCAGAATTAAAAAACAGTATGAAGATGTTTCTAAGTTTTTATTGAGCATTGGCAAGCCTGAAAATATTAATAATCTTCCGGATTTTAAAAAGAAAAGCTATATAAAAAGTTTGTATGATGCAAAGAATCTACAGTCTGAGCTTCAGGTAAAGCAAAATGAGGCACTGGAGCTTAAGACGGAATTGGACGAGTTTAAATATACAGGTAGAATGGTTTCACGCTCAGTTGTTTATCCGGGAGTAAATGTACAAATCGGCAATGCCGTTATGTCTGTACGGGATGAGCTTGGCAAATGTTACTTTTTAAATGGAGATGGGCGCGTTAAAATAAGCTATGATTTATAAAAGGATTTAACGGTAAAATACACAGGAGGTGGATTTTATGTCTATGCGGCCGATAGATTTTCAAGTTGGTATATCAAGGAGTACGGAGCTACATAAAATAAATACCAATGAAAATAACAGACCTGATGTTTTGCAGCAGGCTTTTGCTAAAGAGGTTGTAAAGCAGGCTCAGCTTGAGGCTACTCAGGTAATTCAGGCAAATAAGGCGGAATTTAACAAAATCAATGAAGAAGGGCGCGGCAATAAAGACCAGAGCCAAAAGAAAAACAAGAAAGATAAAGAAAAAGAAAAAAATGTGGAAAAACAGGCGGCAATCAAGTACAATAAAAACAGCACAAGTATGTATGACATAAGCATATAAAATAAATTAAACGCTTACATAATTGACAGGGGCGTTTTCGGAGCTTGAGGTGGCAAATGTTAAATTGGTTGGTTTATATTTGTTTCGGCGTGGGATTGATCTTAATAATTTACGCTCTTGTAATTTTAAGGGAAAGACCGGAAGCTAAAAATGATTTTGACATGGAAAGAATTATGGAGGCCATGGACAGGTCTATCAATGATGCGGACAGTGCTACAAATGAATTGGCAAAGCTGTCGCAGGATGTTGTTACGGAAATTGATGATAAATACCAGCAGCTTCTTTATTTGTACAGCTTGATTGAGGAAAAAAGCGAGAAGCTGGGCAGTGATCCTTCAAGCAGAAGCCACGGCAACCCGTCAAGAATAGATGTTTCTATAGACGAGTCCTTCGATTACCGCAGCAAGAAGCAGGAAACAACCCGCAAAGCCATTGAAAAAGGCTTTAATCCCAATTTAGTAAGCGATAAATACCGTTCTGTTTTTGAGCTTCATGATAAAGGAATGAGTATTCCAGAAATAGCCCGTTCCTTAAGCATTGGACAGGGTGAAGTGAAACTTGTTCTTGAACTTGGAAAAGGGCGGTGATTGACATGGATAAAAGAAGTATGTTTTTAGGCGCCGGATTAGGCATTATTATAGTAACCTTTGTTTTCTTTGTTGCTCTGAAATTTACGGCTAAGCCGGAGACCCAAATTCAAACAGTAACAGAAGCCATGAGCGATGAACAGGTTATAGAGCAAGCCAGAAAACTAGGTATGGTAATGGTTAAGGAATTGCCTGCTTCTTCGGGGGAGGCTGACGGCAGCCAAAGCGTTGATAAGGCAGAATATGAAGCTCTGAAAAAAGAAGCGCAGGAGTTAAGACAGCAAGTGGCGGATACTCATGAGCTGGTTAGAATAAACCAAGAGGCGTTAAAAGCGGCGGAAGAACAGCTTCGCGCAAGCAATGATGCTTCCCAGGCAAGCGCAAGCTCCAATACACCTGCGCAGAGCGGAACACAAAGTACACAGGCTCCAAGCACACAAGCTCCAAGCACACAAGCTCCAAGCGCGCAGGCCCCAAGCACACAAGCGCAGGCAAGCACAGCGCAATCCCAGCAGGATTATTCGGCGGGATCGGTGGTTGATATGGGTGACTTTACAAGAATTACTATCCCCAGGGGTGAAAATTCTTATACCATATCTTCTCTGCTTTCGCATGGCGGCGTAGTGGAGGATGCGGTTAAGTTTAACGAGTTTGTTATGGATAACGGCAAAAGCACAGTGTTGATTGCCGGATCATATGATATTCCTAAAGATGCGACTTATGAAGAAGTGCTTGAGATTATAACGAAAGCTCAGGAAATTGAACAATAGATTAATATTTATATAATAATTAAGGCTGCGGGCATATCCTGCGGCTTTTTTGCATGTAAAAGGCATTTTCTGCCCGAATAAGTATATATATTTTTCAGACAGATATAAATAATCATCGTATATGTGATTGTGAAAAGACATTCACTGTTATTAGGAAACAGCGGTAGGCATAGATATAGTTGACGCTTTTAAAAGGAGGAGTTTGCAATGACAGCAAGCGATTACAGGCAAAAGGCAAGAGAGGCATTAAAGGGGTTTTGGGTAATCTCAATTATAATTGCTGTTATAGCTTCGCTTTTGGGCGGCACAGATTGGGATAGCTCAAGCAGCTCAAATTCAAATAGGGGAGACCGGGATTTCAGGTCTGTAAGCGAATATCAGGATATGCTCCATGGGCGCACAAATCCGGATTCAAGATATTATGACTGGAGATTTGATGCAGGTTTACCTGCAAAGGTCGGTTCTGAAATAAAAGCGCTAATCGGCACAGGTGTTTTGATAATTGTTGTTATTCAGCTTATAATAGGGGGTTTTATCGAGCTGGGATATAAGCTCTATAATATTAAGCTCATAAAAGCGGAAGAGCCGAGAGGCTTTGAAACGCTTTTCGCTCTCAAAGAGTATTTCGGCAGCGCATTTGTACTTAGGCTTTTGAGAGGTGTATGCACATTTTTGTGGGCTCTTCTGTTTATTATACCGGGTATTGTTGCGGCATACAGCTATGCCATGTCATCATATATTATGGCGGAAGATCCGGAAATCGGGCCAAGCATTGCTCTACAGCTTTCAAAAGAAATGATGAACGGGCATAAATTTGAATTGTTCTGCCTTCATTTGAGCTTTATCGGTTGGGAGATTTTGGGTCAGCTATTCTTCGGCATAGGGATGGCGGCTGTTCTGCCATATAAAAATGCGGCAGAAGCGGCATTCTATCTCAATATAACAGGACAGATGGAAATGTAAGTAGACGGATAAAAAAGAGGTTTAATTAAACCTCTTTTTTTTGTGCATTTTCCTTTTCATTGATAGAAGCTGCTATCTGTGCTAATATTATAAAAATATTTGATTAACAGCAATTGCGGAGGGAAAATGAATAAGTACACTCATGTAATATGGGATTGGAACGGAACTTTGCTGGATGATTTGGAAATCAGCATAAAATCCGTAAATCTGCTATTGAAAAAAAGAAAGCTAAAAACGATGGATTCCATAGAAGAATACCACAGGGTTTTTGGTTTTCCGGTTATTGATTATTATAAAAAAATCGGCTTTGATTTTGAAAAAGAACCTTTTGAAATAATAGCTGAAGAATTTATAGCGGCTTACAACAGCTGCGAAAGCCGGATGAAGCTCCACAGCGGAGCAGCGGAGATTTTGGATAGCTTCAGAAAGCGCAAAATGAATCAGGTGATTTTGTCAGCTTCTGAAAAGAACAATCTGCTGAGACAGGTGGAAGGCTTGGGCATTAAAGATTATTTCAGCGAAATAATGGGTATAGAAAATATTTATGCCGGTGGCAAGCTGGAAATAGGCAAAGAATATATGAAGCGCATACCGAAGGGGAAAACTGTGTTTATAGGGGACTCAACCCATGATTTTGAAGTGGCCCTGGGCATGGGCTGTGATTGTATATTAATTGCAGGCGGGCATCAAAGCAAAGATTCTCTCAAAAGCTGCAATGCGCTGGTTTTGGATAATATCAGCCAGTTGAATGAATATATATAATTCTCTCTAAACTATAACAAGAGGCTGTGTATATTCAAAATTTTTGACCATGGGATATGGCGCAGCCAGATTGTAAATATCCGTTGCAATTATTTCACGCTCCAAAAGCCTCCTCCCTGTTTCGGAGAGATTATCTGTCGAGTTTTTCAAGTTTAATATCAAAGGCGCTTTAGCATTGTTTTCCATTTGTTTAAGTAAATTTTCATATTCTTTCCTAAACCCCAGAACTCTTATGTAATGGGGTTTGTTTTTTCCATAATTTTCAAAATCTGATTTTGATAAATCTAAAATAATATGGAGCAAGGCTCTTGAGAGCTTTGTATATGTGTATCTTTTTGATTTAAGCTCTACGAGAATTTCAGAAATCAGTTTATATTTAGCGCAAACTTTGATAATTGCGTTTTCCAGCCCTTCATCAATGCCTGCGATATTTGCCAAATCATAAGATGCCATTGTGCTTATGCGGTAATGAAGATACGGGCTGAAAGCATTAAAATCAAAAATCATTTCATTTTCAATTTGGCTTTTGTAAATATCGGCTATGTGAGTAGGGAGGCTTTTGAAAGCATTAGAATATTCGCCTGATTTAATAGCTGCTCTCATGGCGGTTGCAGAGCTTAAATCTGTGGAGGAATTTAAGCTGTGATAGCCCTCTCCCTGCCTTTTTATGGTGTGCGGGATGAGCTTTGCATTTTGCTTGTAAATGGCCTTTATATATTCGATACCTAAAATATTGTTGGGTTCTGACAGAATTTCAACAGCTTCAGGAAGCAGGCCGCCAACGGCTTCCTGCCTTGCTTTTGGATAAGACATACCTAATGCAAGATTATTTCTCAAAGAATCACTGTATGCTTTGCTTTCAAACGCCAGCAGGCGGGCGACTTCTTCAAGCAAACCCATTTCCCCATGCTCACTGCCGAAACATATTTTATCAACAATTCCCGTAGCTTCCAGAATACTGACGGCATAGCCTGCAAAATATTCCGCACTTGCGGAGGCAAATGCAAACGGCAGCCCTATTACCATGGCCGCTCCGCATTTTAAGGCGGCTTCGGTACGGATATATTTATTGAATATGGCAGGCTCTCCTCTTTGTACGAAATTACCGCTCATAACACAAATGACAGGTTCGCCAGGGAACATATCTTCTATTTTTCTTATTTGGTTTAAATGCCCGTTATGGAACGGGTTATATTCTGCAATTATTCCTACAGCGCCCATTTTATATTCTCCAAAAGTTTTTTTGACATATCATTCAGCTTAAAATTGATTTTGCATATACCTGATTATCGGAATAAAGCCAGGGTAAAAGCGAGCTTTCATTCATTAGTTTTGCAATTTTCACCAACAATACTCCATCAGGAATTATAAATCATAAGTTAAAGCAGAAAATTTTATATAGTGAAGATTTTCAGCCTGATTTTATATATTAGCAAAAATTTATTAATTGTATCTGTAAAAAAATGTAGTAAAATGTCGATAAATAATTAAGCAATAATCCAAACAGATATAGCAATAAATTTAGAAATAATTAAAAATTCTTTTTATAGATAATTGTACTTTTTTTTGCCCAAAATACAAGTATCTTTTATATTAAAGCTCAAACTAAAGCAGATTTATGCCGATTAACAATAGTAGAATTATTTGTGCGGGTGATAAATGTTAAGTTTAAGCGAACAGGAATTTTTGGCTATAAAGGAATATGTTAAAAAGATTTATGGTATAAATTTGGGCAGTGACAAGAAATCTCTTGTTTTTTCAAGACTCAGGACGACCATTGCAGAGTTGGGAATGGATTCGTTTTCTGAATATTATAGTTATTTGATAAATGATAAAACCGGCAAAGCCGCCAATGAATTTATTAACAGAATTTCTACCAATCATACATTTTTTATGAGGGAGAGAGAGCATTTCGATTTTCTTACGAGTAAAGTTTTGCCTGAAATAGAAGCAAAAAGCCGCGAAAATGATATGCGTATGTGGTGCGCGGCATCCTCTTCAGGGGAAGAAGCGTATACATTGCAAATTTTGCTTCAGGAGTATTTCAGGGAAAAAAGCTGGAATACGCAAATGATTGCAAGTGATGTATCTACAAAGGTTTTGAATGTTGCCTATAACGGAATATACAGCGCAGAATCCTTGCAGGTTATGTCTAGGGATTGGATCAGAAAATATTTTGAGCCTTATGAGAATGATTTTTATCAGGTGAAGGATTTTGTTAAAAAGGAAATACTGTTTCGCAAAATAAATTTGATGGATGAAAACTTAGACAGAATGTTCGCAAAAAAGTTTCATGTAATATTCTGCCGCAATGTTATGATATATTTTGATGAAAATACCAGGGATAGGCTTGTTTCAAAGCTCTATAATGTTATTGAACCGGGGGGATACTTGTTCATAGGACATTCTGAGAGGGTTGACAATGTGAAAGTTCCTTTCAAGTTTATACTTCCTGCTGTTTATAAAAAAGAATGATTTTAGTATACTAAAGAGCGCAAAATGTAAATATTCATAGAAAAGGTGGTTTAGCTGTGGGCGAATATGATAGAGGGGCTATGCTGGAAACATTTATTTACGAAATGAATCAATTACTCGAGCAATTGGAAAATATCAGCATTCAGGCGGAATCCGGCTATACGGTGGATATGATTAATGAAATATTTCGCATTATGCACACCATCAAGGGTTCTTCCGCAATGATGATGTATAACGGGATGTCTACAGCCACGCACGCAATTGAGGACCTATTCTTTTTCCTGCGGGAGAACAACCCGGAGCTGAGCGACTATACTAAAATAACGGATTTGACTTTGGAAGTTACCGACTTCGTAAAAGATGAAATAGGAAAACTTGAAACAGGTACGCAGCCTGACGGGGAAGCAACGGAGCTTATAGCCACCATTAAGCAGTATGTTGCGGAGCTTAAAGGCGGAGAAAGCGCCGGCGCGGCGAAACCGCAGGCGGCAGAGCAGGCCGCAGCTAAGCCAAAGCCTGTTAAAACATCTTCAGGCGAAATAGCATACCATGCCTATGCTGAATTTGAGCCGGGCTGTGAAATGGAAAATGTCAGAGCGTATGCAATTATTCATAATTTGTCAGAGCGCGCGGTGGAGTTGACTCATATACCGGAGGATTTAATAAATGAAGACTCCATTGAGGTTATCAGAGAGCATGGCCTTCACGTATATTTTTCAACAGATTTGGGCTTCCACGATGTGCAGGAAATTTTTATGCAAAGCGTTTATATAAAAGACCTTAAGCTGGAAGAGCTTGATACCGGATCAGAGAATTTAAATTATTTTGAAATAACTATCAAATTCAACGAAGGCTGTGAAATGGAAAATGTCAGGGCATACGGCGTTGTTCACAATCTTGAAAATGATGTTGATTCTATAGAATATATGCCGGCCAATCTCCTTGATGAGGCTTCCATTGAAGATGTGCGCAGAGACGGGCTGAAAATGTTTGTCTCAACAGAAAGAACCGAAAGCGAAATGAATGAGCTGTTAAGCTCAACTATATATTTGGAATCTCTTGAAATTAAAGAGCTTATGTCCTCAGATGCGCAGGCGGAGGAAGAAAGCGCAGCTGCCGGCTCCGAACCGGTCAAGGATTCTCCTGCCAAAGCGGCAATCCCTGCGCCTAAAATGCAAGTCGAGAGCAAAGAAAATGATAGCCAGCAGGCGGCTCAGAAAAAGG
>JGI994J12354_10000449_pt1 | contig 41065 bp, 38 predicted proteins | sample IntmicLarv3ML3BL_FD_12354 | JGI IMG/M metagenome (IMG submission 12354) | reverse complement strand
CCCAGCCAAGGGGTTGTGTGGACCTTGTCCGGCGGCGCGGCAGGGACCGGCATCTCCCCAAGCGGCAAGCTGACCGTAGCTTCCGGCGAAACGGCAACAGCTCTAACTGTAAAAGCAACCTCTGCATTGGATATGGGTAAATCGGGCTTGGCTTTGGTAAGTATAGCGCAGCCAATCCAGCCGTCAATTTATACCGTAAACTTTAATGCCAATGGGGGCTTTGTTTCCCCGTTATCCGCGCAGACAGGTTCAGGCGGGAAGCTGCCCGCTTTACCCGTACCCGTAAAAAGCGGATATTCGTTTAGCGGCTGGTTCACAGCTCCTTCAGCAGGCGCGCAGATAAGCATAAATACAGTTTTTACGGCAAATGCCACGCTTTATGCACAATGGTCTTATATAGGTAGCGATAATACATCAGAAGACTCATCATACAGCGATAACGAAAATCCTTCATATTCCCGGCCTTCAACCGGCGTTATCACCGAAAAGCAACCTGATATGACGGAGCTGGCAAAAATAAGCGTAAGAGGTACAGTTAAGGATAAGATTTTATCTTCGGCAATAACGAAAAAAATGGCGGAAAGCGCCTTTAATGCCTTGGAAATTACTAACGGCGGTATTGCGGTATCGTTTGATGTAAAGGGCAATGGTGATTATACAGGCTGCTCGGCAACATTTGAACGAGCTGCATTGGAGTTTTTAAGAGCCGCCGGAGTTAAGCATGTCAAAATAGGCACCGAGGCTATAGACATATCCTTTGACGCTAAATCTATTGAGGGGATACTTGCCCAAACCTCGGGCAATATCTCTATATCGGCCGTAAGGCTGGATAATGCCAAAATGTCCGCCCCGGCTCAAAAAGCCATAGGCTCACGCCCGATGTTCAATATCACCATAAAGGATTCCTCCGGCAAAAATGTTTCTGAGCTAAAAGGCGGCGCGGCATCTGTTTCTATCGCCTATAAGCCCTCCTCTACTGAAAAAACAGAAAATTTGCAAGCTGTATATATTAAGCAAAACGGCCAAATCCAATGGATTAGTCCTTCAAGCTATGATAACGGCAGGTTGATATTCAGCCGCAATTCTTTCTCGGTTTACGGCGTAGGCTATAAGATGCCCGCTCCCGTATTCAGCGACACAAAGGAGCATTGGGCGAAAGAACATATAGATTTTGTTACAGGCGCAGGCTTGATTTCCGGCATAACGGCAGCGGAATTTTCCCCTGATGAAGCCGTTACCAGAGAGACCTTCCTTACGGCATTGGGCAAACTTTCCAATGCTGATGTAGCCGGCTACAGCAAAAGCAGCTTTGCCGATATAAAAGATACTAATCCATCCATGCCTTATATAGAGTGGGCGGCGGATAATAATATCGTTCATGGTATCGGAAGTCACCTGTTCGCCCCTGATAATCCCATAACCCGCGAGCAGATGGCGCTTATGCTTGATAATTATGCCAAGGCTATGAGTTACTCCATGCCAATTTCCCACAGTGCCGCCAATTTTGCCGATGATGCAAATATCAGCATTTGGGCCAAGGCCGCGGTAGAAGCTATTCAAAGCTCAGGCATTATCAGCGGAAAGCCCGGTTATCTCTTTGACCCGCAAGGCAGCTTAACAAGAGCCGAGGCAAGCGTTATTCTCCGCAAGTTTACAGAGCTTGTGGCGAAAGAGGAAACAGCAAGGGCTTGGGTTCAAAACAATGCAGGCCAGTGGCAGTATATAGAAGCTGACGGCAAAGCCAAAACCGGCTGGCTAACTTTAGCGGATGGAAGCCGGTATTGGTTTGATGACGAAGGCATAATGGCCTCCGGAAAATGGGCTGATATAAGCGGCAAGCAATACTATCTCCATCCGGATGGTAAGCTGGCAGTAAATACTTTGGTTGATGGCTATGAAGTGGATTCCGACGGCGTAAGAAAAGAAAAATAAGCATTATCAGAAGATCAAAGGGCGGACTATATGTCCGCCTTTTGGCTCTTCCTCTTCTGCAATAAAAGCTCCTCTTATACAGTTATCCCAAACAGCTCTAAAGCCGGAAAGCCTCTCTCTAAGGCCCATAAAATGAACATCCACTCATTGCGCTTTGCAAAACCGGCGCTTCGCAAGTCCAAGAGTTCTTTAAAAAATATATTTGCCAAACATTGATACGAAGGCGGCTTTGTATCATTTTTTATTGTTTTCCGGGTTGCCTGCCAGTATTTTCTACCGGTTACACCCTTTGTTGCGTCGATTTTGTCGTATTTTTGTCATTTTTTGTCAAATCGGACTAAGCAATTCAAAAAATAAGCCGATATAAGTATTAACTTATAGAAAATAATATACTCGTTTAATTCCTGCGCAAGGCTAAGGCCAAGTGCAATTTACTTTAAGTTGTATTATTTTGGAAGCAAAATGTGATAACGGAGGAATCTCCCTTGATGGAAGAAGATGGCAATCGAATTTTGCGTGATATGATGGTAGATACGAGTCCTTGTATTACTGTAGTTCTTTCCGCGGAGCTCGAGGCTCTTAATTGTAATGAAACAGCCGTAGACTATTTTGGCTATAAATCAAAAGAAGAATTGCTCGGCAATTTTTTAGCCGATTTAACAGCCGCAATACCTGCGTTCCAACCTGATGCTTCGCCTACTATCCCGCTGCAAACGCGGATTAAATATGTTGTAGAAAACGGAAGCCACGATTTTGAGATGGAGCTTATTATGAACAGTGTTCGTGTTCCGCTCAGGTTCATGCTTCGTAAATCAGAATTAAATGATACTTATGTAATACTATGCTTCATGCTCGATACTCAAAGCCTTAAAGAGGCCCGTAATGAATTGCTTCGCCATGATTTTTTAATGCGCCAGGTAAACCGCGCAGCTACAAGGCTGCTTAGTGCCCAGCCTGAAAAATTCAATGCCGATATAGTTAGAACTCTGACATCCTTGGCACAAGGCGTAAGCGCATGTCAAATGGCAATATTGGAAAACTTTGATGAAGACGGCAAACAGGGCTGTAGCCTGCTATACAACTGGAGCTCGGAAGGAACAAATCTCCTTTTGGATTCGGAAGAAGGCACCCCTTTAATAGACTATTCCCAAGTTCCTGATTGGTATGAAGCGCTTGTGGCAAACCGCCGTATAAATGACAGCGGCACATCCCTTGAGGAGCTCGGCCGGGAGAAATATTTCCCCCGCAATACAAAAGCGTTTATGATGATACCGGTTTTCTTACAAAAAGTTTTTTGGGGCATTATCGTTGTAGCTAAAACCAGCGATGATCAGCTTTTCTCTAATGCGGAAGAGCGCGCCATACAAAGCGGCGGCATTTTGATAGTTGCAGCCATACTGCGCAACCAAATCAATCAAAATTTAATTGACGCAAGAGAAGCAGCCCTAGCCAGCGAACGGGCGAAAAGCCTTTTTCTCTCCCGTATGAGCCATGAAATACGCACGCCCCTAAATGCAATCCTTGGTATGACTGCCATTGCTCAAAAAACCGATGATCCCGAGCATATAAAATACAGCCTCCAAAAAATCGAATTGGCATCAGGTCAGCTTTTAAATCTTGTAAACGATATATTGGATATGTCGAAAATCGAAACCGGCAAACTGGAAATGATGCTTCTGCCATTCGATTTCATGCAAATGCTGGAAAAAGTAATTGAAATCCAAAAAGTGGATATGCAAGGCAAGCAGCACACCTTCCGGGTTAACTGCAAAACGCCTTTCACCCGCCATATGGTAACTGATGAGCTTCGCCTTTCCCAGGTTTTAATCAACCTGCTGGGAAATGCAGTAAAATTCACTCCTGAAGGCGGAAATATTACTCTTAATATTGATTACCATGAATCCGGTGAAAACGGTGAGCATACCTTACATATAGAAGTACAGGATGATGGTATAGGGGTATCTCATGAACAGCAACAGCGCCTGTTCCAAAGTTTTGAACAGGCGGACGGTAGCATTACCCGCCGTTTCGGCGGCAGCGGCCTTGGCCTTGCAATCTGCAAAAGCATTGTTCAATTATTAGGCGGAGATATTCGTTTAATAAGCACCGAAGGCAAAGGCGCCTGTTTCATATTTGATATTGCATTTACTCTAGGCGATTTACTTGCCAGCGCGGAACAAAGCGAAACCATATGCAGTAAAGCCGAGTTCGACTGGTCGGACAAGCATATACTTCTTGCTGAAGATATTGAAATAAACCGCGAAATTGTGCTTGCCATGTTAGAAGAAACCAAATTAAATATCACCTGTGCGGAAGATGGCAGCGAGGCACTGCAACTTTTTCAGGATAGCCCTGAGAAATATTCCGCTATACTAATGGATATACAGATGCCTAAAATGGACGGGCTTGAAGCTACAAAGCAAATTCGCGCCCTTAACAACAGCCACGCAAAAGCAGTGCCTATTATCGCAATGACAGCTAATGCTTTCAGCAGTGATGTGGCCCGCTGTTTAGAAGCCGGTATGGCAGAGCATATTGCCAAACCCATTGACTTTGGCATTTTTGTACAAAAACTTTCAGCCTATCTTAATTAACAAAGACAATGACATTCAATCTTATTTACACAGGGCGACTGCCTGTACTATATTACAAGTTTTAACGAAAAAAGGAGAATACCAGTATGGAAACTTTAAAAGCTATTGAACAACGCAAATCAACCAGATCCTTCAAACCCGATCAAATCAGCGAGCAAGATTTGGAAATTATCCTTAATGCCGCAATTAAAGCGCCTGTTGCCTTTGGTGAATATTCCAATCTTCATTTAACAGTAGTTCAAAATTTGAATCTTTTGGAAAACCTTAAAGATATTGGCATGGATTGCTACCGCGACCCTATCCGCGATATGTATTACGGCGCACCAACCGTAATCGTTATTTCAACAAAGCACGGCTCTGTGCCTGAGCTTGATATGGCAAACGCCGGAACAATCGCTCAAAACATACTCCTTGCCGCTACAGATTTGGGCTTAAGCTCCTGCTATGTTTGGGGTACAGCTCTGGCTTGCCGCGTTGAGCCGGATTTCGTAGATGACCTTGACCTTTCCGAAGGTTTCGAGCCAATCGGCTCTGTTGCCATAGGCTACGCAACCGCCGAAGATGCAGATGCGCCATCGTTGGCTCAGGGAAAAATAACAATCAACAGAGTAAAATAGGGAAATAAATCCCAAAATTATAGAGAAAAACTGATAGAGCAAATACTCTATCGGTTTTTTCTATGCCTGATTAATGCAGTCTTTTCGGCTCTAATCTTATAGCCTTATCTCATTGGGGAAAGCTCCGGACTATTCATTATACTATGGTTCCAACTCTTGGCGGCGTAATAACGCTGCCGAGATCCGCTCCGCCGGCTCGTACCATTTCAGCAAAAGAGCCTTGCGGAACCAAAGTAAGCTCAATATCCCCCGCGTTTGACTGAACCGCAATTTTCCTTACCATTTGGCCTGTAAGCATATTATGTTTCATTAGATATAAGGCAATATGCAATCGAAAAATTAAGCTCATTTTTGCAATAAATCCACTGTATTTCATTTAGATAGACTTAAGGTAAGTTTATTTTGCAAGAAAAAAGACTCTAGCGGTTTACGCTAAAGTCCTTTTCTATATCATTGCGGAGGCAGGATTTGAACCTACGACCTTTGGGTTATGAGGTTTGAATTGTATGTATTGAGCGTTGTTGATTTGTTAAAAAACGGCTTGAATGTTCATGTTTTTAGAGTTTGCTATTTTGACGTGTTCGGGGCAATTTAGTGCATTTTTGAGTAAAGTGTCCCCAAATTGTCCCCAAGAAGTAAATCAGCTCAAAGCCATAATTACAGGAAAAAGGAGTATAAAATGCAAACTATAAAATCTAGTTACTTCAATCAAGATAATTTAACAGTGGAGGTCACATTCGATAACAATAAACATATTGTTATTATTATTGAGCCTCTCGAAGATAGCCTTAATCTTAGTATGCTCATGCGAAGTAAATTTGATGAGTTGCTCTATGATAACCCGCTTTCATTTGCCGAATTATTCTTTTCGGGAGAACTTACCGAATATCTCGGATTGTTTAGTGGCTCTTTCGCTGAACTGAACGATAGTATAATCAGAACTGAAAACTGTTCGGAGGAAAAAGCTAGTCAAGTTGCTACGGAATTATTGTTTGATAGGAATTAAGCAAAAAGCTGATAGAATATTATATTCTATCAGCTTTTTTATACATGTTATCGTACTCGACTTATCTAACTAAAGATGGCAGCTTTTCAAACCATGTGGCTGCCTCTATGAATCCATTTGGCTTTTGATTATATGATAGCAGGTGAATCTGCATTTCATATTATATTTAGCTTTATTTCCACTGCTGACTGCGCTTTTTTGTTACAAGTCAGTATTATTATTAATTCCATACCTTTTGGCTCCATAGTTTCGATTGAATGTCCTTCGGGTAGGTATAAATTACAATAGGTCTTCGGTACACATAAACTAGGATTAAGTGCGTATTCTTTAGTTCAAATATTTCGTTTTAAATTTTTATTACAAAATATCATCTGCCTGTTTATTTAATGAATTCATGCCCCCCATATATAATTATATTGCTTCATTTTATTACATTAAAATAATTAATAGGTGCATTAGTGCCCCCTTCGCTATTAACCGCAGTTACATATACAACATAGTTGCCTACAGGCAATCTTCCAATATTCCTACTCGTGCTAGTTGCTATAGAATGGTGTACAGTTTCAAGGGTAGCTGTGTTCTGCACAGTTAAACCATACTCTGTTGCGTTTGTGCTTTTACCCCAAGAAATTGACACGTTTTCTGTACTTTGATAGTTAAAACTTACATTTGTACTAAAAGCTCCCGGTAATGGTGTAGAGGAAATTACATTAAAATAATTAATATTTGCACTGGTTTCCCCTTCGTTGTTAACCGCATTTACATATACTGCATAGTTACCTGCTGGTAGTTTCCCGATATTTTTACTCGTGCTAGATGTTGTAGAGTAATGTACAGTTTCAAGGGTAGCTGTGTTCTGCACTGTCAAACCATACTTCGTTGCATTTGCACTTTTACCCCAAGAAATTGACACGTTTTCTGTGCTTTGATAGTTGAAGTTTACATTTGTGCTGAAAGCTCCTGGGAGCGGTGTAGAGGAAATTACATTAAAATAATTAATATTTGCACTGGTTTCCCCTTCATTGTTAACCGCATTGACATATACTGCATAGTTACCTGTTGGTAATTTCCCAATATTTTTACTCGTGCTAGATGTTGTAGAGTAATGTACATTTTCAAGTGTATCTGTATTCTGTACAGTCAAACCATACTTTGTTGCATTTGTGCTTTTACTCCAAGAAATCGTCACGTTTTCTATGCTTTGATAATTGAAGTTTACATTTGTGCTGAAAGCTCCTGGGAGCGGCGAAGATGCTGTAACTTCAATATTGCAAGTTGCCATTTTGTCACCCGTACCTGCATATATAACAGCTTTACCAGGACTTATACCTGTTACAACGCCGTTGTTATCAACAGATACATTAGCACTATTAGTATTCCACACCACCCTTGTATATGTCGCATTAGAAGGGCTCACAGTTGCGTTAAGTTTTATTGTATCCCCAACCTCTATACAAACATTACTTATGTCGATTGACACACTTGAAACTTCTATATCTGAAGGTGTTGGTGATGGTGCTGGCGCAGTCTTTGATAGATAATTTCCTAAAGCATAGCCCTTAATGCCATTATATTCTACATAAAGCCAGTTTCCGATTTGTTTATCTGGATAAACGGTACACGCTACGCCCATGGGCATTTCTCCGATTTTATATCCGGCTGATGCCCTACTGTTAATAACTAAATTTTTCCCTGATGTTCCGCTAACATATGCTGTGTATGTAGGAGAAGTTTGTGTTTGATAATGTAATGGATTACTTTTTGAGCGCATTACGACTACAACAAAAGCATTAGGATCAACCTTTGCATCTCCTCCACTACTGTCCTCAATAAACTTTTTATATGTTTTTGTGTGATGGTAGGCTACATTATTTGGATTTCCACCTGACGACTCATATGTGGTTTGTACTGAGAGATTTGCAGGAAAAGATATTCAAACTAATAGATGAATGTTTAAATATTGATTTGGATTCGGAATTGACCATTGAACAACGGTATGTAAAATTTCTAAATGAAGACAGCAAAATGTCTGCATTTATACCGAAAATGCCCACAACACAATTAATTGTTATGCCACATGATAACAGCCAGATTGACAACTTGAATAATTTAATTGCATCAGCTGATTTTACGGAAAATAAGGTGAAGGATATTCAAGTATCGTTTGTAGAAATAGCAACTCCCGAAACCACTTTAGAATATATGTATTACTTCGTTAATTATTTTCTGACAAACAAAATCCTGTTTAGAAAATGCAAAAATTGCAATAGATATTTTATTCCGCTTAATAACTTAGGCATTGAATATTGTAACAGGCCTGCTGAAAATTCCACAAAAACTTGCAGGGAAATCGGGCCTGTTAGAGTGTATCAGGAAAAGGCTTTCGATAACCCTGTTTCAAAGCTGTATAACAGGGCATATAAGAAACGCTTTGCAAGAATCAAGTATAAGCTAATAACGAAAGATGATTTCTCTGTATGGGCTGAATATGCCAGAGAAATGAGGGATAAATGTTTTAGAGGAGAAATCACTTTAGAAGAATTTGAGAACTGGCTTGACGAATGAGAATTTATAGAAAGGAGCTTTTATGGCAGGAAAGAGAGGTCAAGGCGAAGGCAGTATATCCAAGCGTGATGACGGCACTTGGTGGGGCAGAGTTACCATCGGTACAGACGCCGACGGCAAGCAAAAGCGCAAAGCCTTCTATGGCAAAACAAGGCAGGAAGTCAAAACAAAAATGACAACCGCCTTGAATAATTTACAAGAAGGCACTTATGCGGAGCCTTCAAAAATAACAGTAGAAAAATGGATTGACATATGGCTTTTTGAATATAAAAAATATGATATAAAAAGCACAACCTTTGTCAATTATGTAGCACGGGTACAAAACCACATTAAACCTACACTTGGGCATTATAAATTGAATGAACTCCGCCCTGATATTATTCAAAAGGCGATTAATGAACTAACGGCAAGAGGGTTAGCTCCTGAAACTGTAAAAGGCACATACAATGTTATTCATGGCTGCTTGAGGCAGGCTGTCAGAAATGGTTTAATAGTCAGAAATATGGCAACAGACATTGTACTTCCTAAGATTGTTAAAGGTAAGGTAAAGGTTTTTACCCCAGAACAGCAAAAAGCCTTTATTGAAAAGGCAAAAGAAACTTATCTGGGTGAAATATTCATTTTCGATTTAGGAACAGGATTAAGACTCGGCGAACTTCTCGCCTTGAAATGGGAAGATGTAAATTATACCGAGGAAATAATCAGAGTAACAAGAAATCTCACTGTTATAAGGGATTATGATGATGAGGATTCTCAATGGTATAAAGAGTTTGGAACGCCTAAAACCGAGTCCAGTATAAGAAGTATTCCTTTGCTTTCTGATTTAATTGTTTTGCTTAAAAAAGTGCATAAGGAACAGCTTGAAAACCGATTAAAAGCAGGCAATGCTTGGGAGGACAATGATTTAGTTTTTTCCACAAAACGTGGTAAACCATTAGACCCAAGAAACATGGGCAGAACATTCAAAAGCATTTGCAAAAAAGCCGACATTGAGGGTGCCTCTGTTCATTGGCTCAGACATTCCTTTGCTACAAGAGGTTTGGAAAATGGAATTGAACTTCGTATTATTCAAGAATTATTAGGGCACGCAAATATTAGCATAACAGCTTCAATTTATACCCATGTTCTTCCTGATAAGAAAAGAGATTCAATAATGAAACTTGCAGGAACGATTACTATTTAATAAATCCAAATACTAAAAATTCTTTTCAATTATGTCTAATAAAAAATATTCCATATAGGTATATTATATTTTTTTCACTTTCGGGTAGGTATAAGGTAGGTATATTGGGGTAAAAAAAGCTCTTGCCATATACGACAAAAGCCCGTCAAATCAACATTTCTTACAACTAATTTCCTATTACACATTAAACCTAAAAAGGACTATGTCTCCGTTTTGCATGATATATTCTTTACCCTCAAGGCGAACAACGCCTGCTTCTTTTGCGGCGGTATATGTACCAAGGCGGATTAAATCATCATAATTTACTATTTCTGCGCGGATAAAGCCCCGCTCTATATCAGAGTGAATTTTGCCGGCTGCCCGCTGGGCTTTTGTGCCTTTGTTTATTGTCCATGCGCGCACCTCTTGAGGGCCTGCTGTCAAAAATGATATAAGCCCAAGGAGGTTGTAGCTGGCTTCAATAAGTTTTTCAATACCTGTAGATTCAACGCCCAGTTCCTTTAAAAATTCTTTCTTTTCTTCATCCTCCATCTGGCAAACATCCTGCTCGATTTGAGCACATATTGCAAACGCCTCCGACCCTTCATTCTCTGCAATTTCAAGAACAGCTTTCACATATCCGTTGGATTCGCCGCCGTCAAGGAGATCATCCTCCCCTATATTCATGGCATAAATAACGGGCTTATCTGTGAGCAAATTGAAACCACGGAGAAGTTTTTTGTCATCCTCCGAAAGCTCTACGCTTTTAACCGGTTCACCTTCATCAAGAGCATCCTTAATGCGCTTAAGCACATCTATTTCTGCGGCTAAGGTTTTATCGGCTTTAACGCCCTTCTCCGCTTTTGACAGGCGCTTTTCAACAGTTTCCATGTCAGCAAAAATCAATTCCAAATTCAGCGTTTCAATATCCCTTGCAGGGTCAACGCTATTATCCACATGCATAATATTATCATCATCAAAACAGCGCACAACATGCACCAGCGCATCAACCTCGCGGATATGGGATAGAAACTGGTTCCCAAGCCCCTCGCCTTTGCTGGCGCCTCTGGCAAGGCCCGCTATATCAACAAATTCGATTGTTGCATGTGTGATTTTTTTTGCGCTGTAAATTTTATCAAGCTCATAAAGCCGCTCATCAGGAACCTCAACAATGCCCGTATTAGGCTGTATTGTAGAATACATATAGTTTGCGGCATCTGCGACGGATTTTGTCAGCGCGTTAAATATCGTGCTTTTTCCAACATTTGGTAAACCTACTATTCCTAATTTCATCTAAATAACCTCACAAATTTATATTAATAGTCTCTTTTGCCAAAAAGGTAACCAATAACCATACCGCAGGCGAATAAACCGCTTAGCGCCGCCGCTGCAATAGCTATCACTATATTCTTATACTCATATGAAATGAAAAGCCCTTCATTAAGGCCGCTTAAATCCATATCATATCTTCTGTATGCCTTCCGCCTTCTTCTTCCTGCCATAAATCTCCCCCCTTAACATGTTTATCATAACATAATTTTTCTCCGTTTGAAAAGAAAATATTCCACTTTTTCCCGCCTATAAAGAATAGCGATATACAAATAATATAAACGAAGCAAAGCTATTATCTTTAACCTATATATAAACACCGACTAAAGGAGCCTTTACCTATGAAAATAAAAACCGCCCTCATAGTATCAATTTCACTTCTCGCCATCGGTTTTTCAGCCGTCGGCAGATATAATGCCGCAAGCCTTGCAAATATGGCAAGCATACCGACACAGGAAAACAACAGCGAAGATATTTATACCGCCGAGGAATTTGACATTTCAACAGATGATACTTATATTAAAGCGCAAAATGTTGCCCATGCCGTATCAGAAATAGAAGGCATCGAAAAGGTATCCGTCATTATAACGGGAAATTCCGCCATAGTAGGCATAGAAATTATCGGAGAGCTGACTGATTCCAAATTAATCGAGCTTAAGAAAAAAGCCGAAAGCAGAGCAAGGGCTGCTGAAACTTCCCTTGACCATGTTGCCGTAACTGCCGGAGCGGAGTTAATAAAGCGCATTGAGCGCATTGCGGATTTTTCATGGACACCCGAATATAATAACGAAACAGATAATCAACCGGTACTTGAAAGAGAAAAAATAATCAATTCCCTAACGCCGGCTTTGTAGCGCCATATCTGCTCTGCTTATGTTTATTTTATATACTCGCCAAACTATTTTAACAATGCCTGTACAAATGATTCTATTTTTTCTTCATCAATAGTAGATGTATAAGAAGCCTGCCCCGATACGGTTTTTATGATTTTGCGTGCTAAAAACCCACATTTTTCGGGATCAAAAATGCCGCCGAGAAAGGCTTTTGCCTCGGCCTTATTAAGTAAATCTTCCGGGAAATTTTTCTTCAAATACCCTTCCTCGCCATTTGCATCCAAGCCGGAGAGAAAAATCCCAAGTTTTTTATTCTGCAAATCAGTATTATATTTTAGAGCAAAATTTTTAATCTCTTTATTTACGAAGCCTGCTGTTAAAAATGAACCCAGTATAACGCAGTCATAATCCTTTAAAGATACCGCCCCGCCGCTGTTTATATCATGCAGGCCGGCACCGTTAATTTTATTTGCAATAATTTCTGCAACCTTTTTTGTAGAGCCTTTCTTTGTTGCATAAATAATTAATGTTTTCATATTGTTATCCTTTCATATTGCCTGCCTTCTCCTTGTTTAATCGTTTATTAGTTTAAATTTATAATACTAAAAAGGGGACAACAGAATAAATTGCCCCCATACCTTCATACTGAAATTTTATAAAAACAGCTCCGGCTCTCTTCTTTCTACGCAGCTTCCCTCAAGCCACATAATGGCATTATTAATCGGAGTTTCCTTAAAGCTCCTTGCGGACAGAGGACAAACCTTTACGCAGGCCGCACAGCGTATACATTTCTGTGCATCCGTAAGATTAGGGCTTTCACCGCTTATGGCCCCCGTTGGGCAGACAGCCACGCATACTCCGCATGATATACATATTTCGCTTGTAATAGGCGTAATTCCGCCGGAAGGACTCCTATCTTTATACGGATAATTGCCTTTTACACTGAAATCGCCTAAAACCTTGCCATCATTAATCATTTTAACTTTTTCTGCGATTTTTACGCCGAATTCTGCGGCAATGGCCATATCATCAGAATCGGGTCTGCTTGTGCCAACTTTATCAGTAAAGGAATGTTCTCCTATAAAAGCACCCGCGGCAATTACATTAAAGGATTTGCCTGATAAAATATTCTTCATTTCAAGCAGGGCATCATCAAAATCCCTGTTGCCGTAAACACTTATTACAACTGCCGGTGTATTTTCACCTTTTAAAGACTGAACATATTCTTCAATAGCTTCCGGAATCCTGCCTGAATATACCGGCAGCGCCAGGATAAGAAGCTCATGCTCGCTAAAAGATTTAGGCTCTTTCCTTTGAGAAATATGGGTTATGTTCATATCAACATATTCCGCATTTAAAGCACTTACAACTTTTTTAGAAACCGCTTTAACAATCTTTTCCGAAGTATGGGTCGGGCTGAAATACATTGAAACAACTTTTTTAATCATTATAATCCTCCCTATTAATAAAAGTTAACTAAGTATACCATACTATTAAGTTCAAAAAAAGAAAAAGCCATATATAAACAAAAATTATTTCTTTTACCGCCATAGTATACTATAATAATAATCAGTAACTAAATGGCAGGTGAATTATGGAAAAGCATAAATTATATTATGAACAGCCTTATATGAAGGAATTTGAAGCAAAGGTTACAAGCTGTGTTCAAAATGGGGATGTTTTCGAGGTTACGCTGGAAAATACCTGCTTTTATCCTGAGGGCGGCGGTCAACCCAGTGATACCGGCTTTATAGGAGAGGCTTCCGTATCCTTTGTTAAGGAAAAAGGCGAGAATATTATTCATATTCTGGACAAGCCCCTCGAAACCGGCAAAACCTATATGTCCGGAATTGACTGGCAAAGGCGTTTCGACCATATGCAGCACCATTCGGCGGAGCATGTGGTTTCCGGCATCATAAACAAACTCTATGGCGCCGATAATGTCGGCTTCCACATTGGTGAAGAATATATTACAATGGATTATAATGTTAATTTAAATGCTGAAGATATTGAAAAAATTGAATATCATTCAAACGCTGCTGTTTTTAAAAATATTCCTATTAAAATCGATTATTATGACAGCACGCCTGAAATAGATTACCGTAGCAAAAAAGAGCTTTCCGGCACAATACGTATAGTAACCATCCCTGACTGCGATGTTTGCGCCTGCTGCGGGACCCAGCTTGCCTCAACGGGAGAAATTGGGCTTATTAAAATTGTTTCATTCCAGAAATATAAATCAGGCAGCCGCTTGTTTATGGTTTGCGGTTTCAGAGCGCTTAAGGATTACCGGATAAAAGAAAATAATATATCCGAAATTTCTGCTATGCTTTCTGCTAAGCCCTATGAAAGCGCTAAGCATGTTCAAACACTTAATGATGAGAAAGAGCGGCTCCGATTTGAACTGACAAAGCTAAGATTTGAATTAATAGACATTAAAACTAATGAGATGGAGGCCTCCGGCACAGCTATTGTTTTTGAAGAAAATTTATCAGCTGAGGAAATGCGCCGTTTCCTCAACAATCTTTCAAAAAAATGTGAAACCGTATCAGTATTTTCAGGCAATGATAATGAGGGCTATAAATATGTATTCCTCTCTTCCGGAGAAGATTTTGCAGGTATTGTAAAGTCAATGAACGCTGCTCTAAACGGAAAAGGCGGCGGAAAAGATGTTGCCCAAGGATTTTTAAATTCTACAAAAACAGAGATTCAAGCCTTTATGGAAAACTTGAGTTAATATTTAACAGAACATTTATATCATATTCACCGAATTAATATCTAAAATATACCGGTATTAGACAATTTTCAGCAACAACTTTATTTTCAGTATTTTTATACCCAATTATTTTATATTAGAGGAGGTATTTTATGCAACGTGAAGTCAGGAGAAAAGATAGGCAAATTACCACAGAGGAAGCCCTGAAGCTGCTTGAAAGCGCCGAATACGGCATATTATCTACAGTAAACTCAGACGGTACACCCTACGGTATACCTTTGAACTTTGTGCTGGATAATAACAAAATATATTTTCACTGTGCTTCTGTTGGGCAAAAGCTGGATAATATTGCCGCCAACAGCAATGTCAGCTTCGTTGTTATAGGGCAAACCGAACCTGTTGCCGAAGAATCCAGCTATTCTACATACTATGAAAGCGCCTTCATAACCGGCAAAGCTCATATTATCGAAAACCCTGAAGAAAAACGCTCTATACTGTTCACTCTCACAAAAAAATATCTCCCTGATAACATGGATATATTTGAAAAAAGCCTTTCGGGCGGTATGCTTGAAAAAACTACTGTTGCCGCAATAGATATTGAGCAAATCACAGGAAAATCCAAAAGAAAATAATCAAAAATATTATGTGCTTTTAAAGTTTATAAAGCTGCAAAAAAGGTTCCTCGGCCATAAGCCGGGGAATCTTTTTTTGAGTAACTATCTGATATTTTCTATGAGGTTTTTCTGCGCGCCTTCCGCCCGGATAACGGAGTTTATACCTACAACCGTTCCGTTAACAAGATCCCCGCCCACTAATTCACTCTTGCGGTACATGCCCGGAGGCACACCCACCATTTTTTTGAAGGTTTTAATGAAATGAAATACACTGTTATAACCTGTTGCCCTGCCTACATCCATTAAATCCATATCGGTAGCCGCCAGCAATTGAGCAGCGTTGCTGATACGCACCTTATTTAAATATGTGTTTATTGTGACCCCTGTGTTTTTATGGAAAATTCGGCAGAGATAAGTTTTACTATATCCTGTTAAATCTGCTAAAGTATCCAGAGAAACCTCCTGCGCATAATTTTGAGAAATATATTCCTTAACCAAGGTGGTCACCTTAGGCTGCAATTTTTCATCCACACTGTCAAGAATATAATTTCTGTTGATGCGAATAGTAAGATACAGAAAATAGCTTATAAGGCAAGTTACTGTGTTTTCATAACATTCATCCTTCTGAACGCCTTCAAGAAACGCCTCGTCAAAAAGCTCTCTCAGCTTTGGCGTACCCTGGCATACCAGGGGCAGCTTCAACAAATCAGCGGCAAGCTCAGAGTTGAACACAACAAACTTAGCCTCCAGCATACTCAGCGCCGGTTCAACAGAAGATTCTGAAACCTCGCTAATTCCATGAACTACTCCGGGGTGAGCCATCAAAAACATATTCTCATGCATAACATGAGCTTCCCCATTTACCAGAAATGTAGCGCTTCCTTCTTTTATAAAATAAATCTGATGATATTCCATATGCTTATGCTCAAGCAGACTAGCGCCCAAGTAATAACAGTTCTCCGCAAGTCCCAGCACTTCTATACTATGTTTTATTTCACTCATACAATCATCCTATCTTCTGTTTTATACAATAGAGTGACATCGAAAAATATTTAAATTAAGCCGCCCAAACGGAGGTATTCTTCATTCCCGCTGGGGCGGCTAAGTTTTTTATATGCGCCGAGTCTGACAATTTTGACAGTGACGATAATCTCATCATTACGGCTTAATTACACTCATTTTATAATAAACTTAAGACATGGTACTCAAAATCTTAATTTCAATAATAAAGCTCTTAAGGCAGTGTATTTCAGGCGAAAATATCTTTACCCTTATCTGCTTTCTAAAAAAACTGTTCTATGCGTTTGGATTTTCTATTACCATTGAAAATCCCTGTCCGCCTCCGCAGCAAAAGCTGATAAGACCGCGGCGCAAATTGCGGCGGCGAAGAGCATACACCATACGGCCTACAAGCATACCGCCGGAAGCACCGTTTGGATGGCCTATAGCTATGGCTCCGCCTTCTACATTAACGCGCTCATGGCGAATCCCCAGCTCGCGAATACAAGGCAGAGATTGCGCCGCAAAAGCCTCATTAAGCTCAACAAGGTCAAAATCATCAATTGTATAATTATATTGCTCCATTAATTTGCGGGTTGAATGAACAGGCCCGATACCCATAATATCAGGATCGCAGCCGGCCGAAGCATATTCTTTTACTATGGCAAGAGGCTCAAGACCAAGGTCCTTAGCTTTTTGTACGCTCATCACCAGCACTGCCGAGGCTCCGTCATTCATAGGAGAAGCATTGGCTGCTGTAACAACGCCGTCAGGCATTATCGGGCGGAGCTTTGCCATAACCTCTACCGTTGAATCAGCGCGTACGCAGGCATCCATATTAACTACAAGCGGATCGCCTTTTCTTTGAGGAATAGTTACAGGCACAACCTGATCATCGAAATAACCTGCTGCCCATGCTTCCGAAGCCTTACGATGGCTTTCAGCCGCGAAGAAATCACATTCTTCTCTTGTAATATTATATTTTTTTGCCAAGTTTTCCGCTGTTTGGATCATGTTGATGGCAAGGCCATTTTTCTCAGGCAGAGAGCTTTTATACTCCATAAATTCCAACTGGTTAGGAAATGCCATATTAGGGCGTTTAATATAATGAGGCCATTGTGAATAACTTTCAATACCGCCTGTAAGAACGATTTCGGCAGCACCTGTTGCAATCATAGAAGCGGCGATTGCTACGGCATTTAAAGAGCTGGAGCACTGCCTGTCAATAGTGATTGCAGGTACGCTTTGAGGAAAGCCTGCCTCAAGCACGCAGTTCCTTGCCGGATTGCCCCAGTCGGAGCCGAAAATATTGCCCACTATTACCTCATCAATCATAGCCGGATCGAGATTAACCTTTTCCACTGCCGCTTTTAAAGGAATAGCGCCCAATTTAGGCACTGATATGTTTGCGAAATCTCCTCTGAATTTTGCCATGGGGGTACGCGCTACGCTAACAATAGCTACTTCGTTCATAAAACCTCTCCTCTAGTTAATAATTATATTTATTTATAAAATAAAGCAAGACCAACTGCCAATAACTGTTATATTCGCAAAATAATTATAGCAGCTATCCTTTGCGGAAGCTCTGTGCTCCAAAATTCAAATAATAATTTTCAGAGTAATTAAAAGCATTTTCGAGTGAATATATGTCTCTTCTTCCTCAATAAAAATCAAATTTTGTTGAAAAAAACTGTCAACAGAAACATATTGCGAAACACTGTTATATGCTTCTGTTGACTGACAAGGTGGTCACTGCTGTGTGGGTTGCAAAATTAAACTGCTGATAATTTTTCTTTCCATAAACATACTTAACACAAGTTTATAATTGCATTATATTATCATTCCATAAACTTGTCTATTGTGGAAATATACAACAATGTATGATTTTATTGTATAAGTTCTACAAATATTATCCTATATTATGAAAATCTATTGACAATTGCTTAATAGCTCTGTATTGTTTGTTTATCAGGTGTTTTATTCTTTTTTAATCTATACATCTTTTTTATATATGAATAGTATAAATATGCGTACAAAAAAAGTTAATAATAACAATTCAAATCAATGTAATATTATTTATTGTTATATTTTATCCTTTTATATCATGTATATGCCCTTAAGGCAGTAATATTTTTACAAATTGAGAAAGAGGTGTTTATTTTGGGTAAATTAGCAGGCAAGTTTGCAGTTGTTACCGGCGCCGGTAAAGGTATTGGCGAGGCAATTGTGCGGCGCTTCATGGAAGATGGAGCAGAGAAAATCGCAATATTGGAATATGACAAAGCTCTGGTGGAAGCCACTGTTGCGCGTCTGGATCCTTCAGGCGATCGTTTGTTGGGAATCCACTGTGATGTTTCAAATCGCGAGCAGGTTCAAAAATCATTGGAAACTGTTATGGAAAAATTCGGCCGTATTGATATTCTTGTAAACAATGCAGGTATCACAAGAGATTCTATGTTCCACAAAATGACAGACGCCGCTTGGGACAGTGTATTGGATGTCAATTTAGGCAGCATGTATAATACCTGTAAATTTGCAGTACCGCTCATGCGCGATCAAAATTACGGCAAAATCGTAAATATTTCATCTACATCCGCTTACGGCAATATAGGCCAAACCAATTATGCAGCCTCAAAAGCTGCTGCAATCGGCTTTACAAAAACCCTTGCAAGAGAATGCGGCGCAAAGGGAATCACTGCCAACTGCATAGCCCCCGGATGTATAATGACAGATATGTTCGCCGATGTACCTGAAAATATACAGGAAAAATATAAGGAAGCTATACCTATGCGCCGTTTCGGTGACCCTGATGAAATTGCCAGCGTTGTCTCCTTCCTTTCCTGTGATGACAGCAGCTTTTTAACCGGCCAAGTGCTTATAGTAAGCGGCGGCGCCAACACCTAGGAATATTCTGCTCATCAAACTTAAAACTATTAGAAAAACCTCCACAGATGAAACTATGGAGGTTTTTTTGTATAAATCATATTATCCTTTGATAAATTTCATAATATTTTTCGCCTGTGCATTGGGATTAAGCAAAAGTATCTGTTCGCATATTTCGGCTACGGCTACTTCCTTCTCGAGCTTAGCTGCTTCTACAAAAACCTCTTCACCCCAGAAATTTTCGGTTGTACAAAATACGGCTGACGACCAGCCGTATTCCTCACCTTTTTGAGAAAGTTTCTGCTGTCGGCCGCTGGTTGTCAAAAACATCTTCATCTGCAACTCTACAAGCCCGCGGTCAAACTGAGATTTCTCTTCCTTGCCGAAGCCTGCCAGAGCTTTTATTGCGTGGGAAGGTAAAGTTCCATGCTCCGAAACAGTATTGTAAATGCGCTTGGCGTAGTTGCTGATTGTGCCTTCCTGATACATTTCATCAAAGCTCATATTCCCGCGGCGAACCGCTATGAAATGCGGCGCCCATTTTCTTGTTATATAACCGCTTTTTTTCAAAAACACCTTGCCGTAAGCAACGTCATTCCTCTCATCCAAAACGCGCATTCGCCATTCCCAAGGATCGGTTTCCAAGTTCTCTGTATGCCATTTTACTGGCGTTTCATAAGGCGGCTCTTCATTCCAGCTCCATGTTATAATGCCATAAATCCCTTCATCGTTCCCGCCGCCCATGCTAAAGCCAGACTCTAAAAGAGCATCAACAAAATCCCCATAGCATTTAACTTGTCTTTTATCCAATAAAAACCCTCCTCTAATTGCAGCAGTTTAAAAGAAGCTGTCAATTTAACAGCTTCTTTTAATATAAAAATTAGTTGAAATAATTAATTGAAACTTTATTAAAATCAAGTTTAAGAACGCGGGCATCCATGAAAGTAAAACCAATTATAACGCCTGCGCAATTTCTTCTGAGTTTGAATACAAGGTTTTTCTCCAGCGGGCAGAAATATACTTCTTCATTTATTTGCTTGATTTCAGCCGAGCCATAACGCTTGTGAATGAATTTTGCAGTTTTTCCTTCCGCTACTATTTTGTAGAAGGATTCAATTTCATCACTGTAATACAGGCCGTGGAGCTCTTCTAACTCTTTATCGGAGAAGACTGCATCCTTAATCGGCTCCATTTTGTAGAGAGTGTTTGCCATTTCATAATAAGGGCCTTCCTCCGTAAAATAGAATCTGTCCGAAAGATAGTTGCAGGCATATTGATTGCCCTCCACATGGATAAGAGGCATTGTCTTATTGGCAACCTTAGCAAAATAGCCATTTTTGCCTTCAAAAATTTCACAAGGCATAACAAAATCAATATTGCAGAATTTGCCAACCTGGGGCTTATTGGTACTGTCCTTTTGGAAATATTTGTAAGTAGCTTTTTCTGTAGGCTCTGAATTACCTAAAACAATATCCGCAATCTTGGAAGCGGCAATTGCCATAGGTGTATTTTCAACATTGGAAAGCGCAACTATATCCAAATTATCATCAGGATAATGGTATACATGAGCGCGGTAGCCGGAATCGGCGCCGCCATGGCCAATACGCTTGTGTCCATTCTTATCTTCAACCATGAGGCCGCTGGCATAAATGGTTTCATTATCCGTTGTGAGCTTTGGCACTTTTATCATTTCAGCAATGGTTTCAGCTTTGCAGATGGTCGGATTTTCAAAATTAGCGAGCCATTTCATAAAATCCTGCGCTGTTGTGTGGAGAGAGGTTGCCCCGTTGTTTGAAAAATTAAGCGGAAGCCATTTATAGCTGTCATCACCCATATCAATATAGGAAAGCGCACGGTTTTCAACTATATCCGAATAATTGGCTCTAATAAAGGTTTTATCCATCCCCAACGGTTTGAAAATGCGCTCAGCCGCAAACTCATTCAAGCTCTTGCCGGAGATTCTTGAAACTATTTCAGATAAGAACACAAAGTTAGTATTGCTGTACAAATATTGTGAGCATGGCGGGAAATTAAGGAATTTCTGTCGTTTATTATAATAAATCAAATCATTTTGGGTTATAATATCATTCATTCTAACGCCTGAATATGTCTGAAGCACCCATTGATCTCTTATTCCGCTGATATTGTTCATCATATTTCTCACTGTTACAGGCTCTTTAAAGCTGATTAAATCAGATATGTATACGCGAATATCATCATCAAGATTGATTTTGCCCTCTTCCCAAAGAAGGAGAACGCACATGCAAGTGATTTGCTTGGAAACTGATGCCACGTGGAAAATTGTATCAGGCGTAACCTTAACATCGCGCTCAATATCCGCATAGCCAAAACATTCTTCAAAAATCATTTCCCCATTTTTGCGCACATACACCTGCCCGCCCGGGCTCTTTTCCTTAGACCACAGCTTAAAAACTTCCCTGATTTGTTCCTGAACATTACCCATTGATTACCCTCCCTGAATTTTTTATTTTTTACCACAGTGTTCATTAAATCAAAATGTCCCCAATATACCAGCTTGGTATAGAATTCTGCATATTATCATACCAGCAAAGCACATCCTTCGCCTGTTCAAGCATTGTATCTATCTCCTTCTGCCCAAACGGAACCGCCCAAGGCAGAGAACCGATTGTATTCGCAGCTATATAAAATGCCATTAGCTTAAAAAATTCTTCACTGCGTTCGCCGCTAAAATAGCCTTTAAGTAAACCGGTTGCAAAATGCGGGCTAACCTTTGCGCTCCACACCATACGGTTAAATTCTTCCCATGGGTCGCCATAATCAAGCCTGTTAAAATCTATTATAGAAAGCTCATTAGATGGTGAAATAACTATATTGCCCACGTGATAATCCCCATGTTGCAGGCATTGGGGCCTGCTGTTTAAAAGCTGTCTGTTGGATTCTACATATTCAATCAATTTATCGGCGCCTTCAAATGTTAAGCCGCAAGCATGATAGTTTCTCACTCTTGCATCAATCTTACGGTTGAAGTATATAGCCCAGTCCCCCCTGCTTTCCGGCGCGGGGCTCGAATGAATCTTTCTTAATATTTCTCCCGCATTTAATCCCAATCTATATTGCTTTTCTTCTGCCAGCACAGGAAGAACCTCAGCGGAATCCTCCCCCTCACACCATGTAAACAAAGAATAAACATTTTTGCCTCCGCGGCAAAATCCAAAATCCAGCGGTTCATTCATGGGAATATCTAATGCGAAAATACGCCGCATCATCTCAAATTCATATTTTTTACGCTCATATTCGCAAGGCTTAGAAACGCGAAGCAACAGTTTGCTTTTATCTTCAGCTTCAATATAATATTTTTCATCCTCTGACCAGCCTTTATTAACAGGCTCAACCTTAGTAAATTTCCCAAAACCGCATATATCGCTAATACAATTCAACGCCAAACCTGCCTCCATATATGAACCAAGGCCACACAGCCCTGATACTATGCGGCCTTTAAATAGATTATAACATTATTGCACTTTATTGAACAGACAGCCTGAAAAGATTATCAATCGTTCCAAATCTTCCATTTTGCACTACCATTTTCCCACGCATCTTCCAGCGCAACTTTATCCCGCTGGGTATCCATGCACGCCCAATACCCATCATGCTTATAAACACCTAATTTACGCTCAGCACTTAGGCTTTCAAACGGGGCACGCTCCAAAACTACATCATCATTTTCAATATAATCCAAAAGCCCGGGCTCAGCCACCATGAAGCCGGCATTAATCCAACCACCTGCTTCAACGGCCTTTTCTTTAAAAGCCGTTACAGTGCTTCCATCTATATCAAGAACACCAAAACGGCCGCCCGGCTGAATGGCCGTCAAGGTAACCAGCTTGTCCGATTCATCATGCTGCTTTAGCAGGGCGTTTAAATCAACATTGCTCACCCCGTCACCGTATGTAAGCATGAAGCGCTCATCCCCAATATAAGAGGCAATCCGCTTAATGCGCCCGCCTGTTTGCACATTCAGCCCGGTGTCTACAAGTGTAACCTTCCAAGGCTCCGCAACGTTTGAATGAACTGTCATATTACCTCCATTAGTAAAATCGAAAGTAATATCCGAACGGTGCAGCGCATAATCCGCAAAATATTCCTTAATCAAATACCCCTTATAGCCGCAGCAAATTATAAAATCATTAAACCCAAAAACACTATAATACTTTTGAATATGCCAAAGAATGGGCTTTTCACCAATTTCAATCATAGGTTTCGGCCGCAAATGAGATTCTTCACTAATACGGGTACCGTAACCACCTGCAAGTATAACAACCTTCAATTATTTCCCCTCCTGTATTAAGGATTTTTCGAACATATTTTTTTGGATTTCAGCAAAATTCAATCAAAAGTATAGCTATTGAATATTAATCCGACATTATTCGCTAAATAGATTCTGCCAGCGTATAAATGGTAAAACGCCTGATTTCAATGCTAGACTTTATACACAGTATAACACAAAACTTTCTTTAAATGCACATAATATTATGCGAACGGCGCTTAAAACAGAAAATAATATAAAAACAGCAAAACACCCGCTTTCGCGGGTATTTTACTGCTAATGTTTATATAAAACAATTCTAAGCTCTATTGATAATTAACCTATTTGCCTTTATAACCGTTAGCGGCATTCATAATTGCTGCATATGCCCAATGTCCTTCTGTTACATCAGCGAAAACATTATTTTTGTCATATACATTTGTTCTGCCTTCCAATAAATTAACGATTATAATCATCTCTGCGCGAGTAATGCTTTGGTCCGGTCTGAATGTTCCGTCAGCATAACCGCTGATGAGGCCGGCTGCATAAAGTCTCTTAATAAATTCTGCTGCCCAGTGACCTTCTATATCTGTGAAAGTAGCATCGCCAACCTCTTCAAGATTAGCAATAAGTGCAATAACAGTAGCTACTTCCGCACGGGTTACTTGTTGATCCGGCTTAAATGTTCCATCTTCATAGCCACTTAAGAATCCTTTAGATTTCATGAAAGCTATAGCATCAAATGCCCAGTGTCCTTCAGTAACATCAGGGAATGCGCCGTTTGAAGATTTCGCATTATTACCATACAAACCATAGAAGATTGAGCTCAGCTGTGCTCTTGTTAAAGGTGCATCAGGGTAGAAATTACCATCTTCAAATCCTGAAACATAGCTGTCAACTTCTAATTCAGCAGCAGCAAGAGGTATCGGATCGCTCTCAACTGTTACTGTTTGAGTAGGTGTAGGTGTTGTCGCAGGTCTGGTTGATGATACCTGTGTTGATGGAGTGTAGTTGTCATCATCATTATTATTGTCGTTGTCATTACTATTATCTATTACAATTACACGAACAGGAACAGAAACCTGAGCATCTCCTGTTACATAAATAGGACTAAAGCTCTCTGCAAAATAACCGCTAGGTACCATTAAGTCGGAATAATTCACAATTTCCCTATAAGTTTTAACGATTGTCTGTGAACCAACTACCTGATTATTATAAGTATAGTCTATTGTTACATTGTAATTAATTTTTTTAACTGGTACAACTACATCATCATCCGTCAATACAGTGTAATCAGCGAATGCGCTAACAAGCTCGTATCCTGTAGGAATAACGAGAGCTGATGCTGTTAATTTCTGGCCTTCTGTAATTGTAACCGGTTGAACCAAAACTTCACTTGCGCCGTCTTTATATACTACATCGAAGGTGTAGTCGTTTAGACCTCTAAAGTTATATATAGTATCGCCGTAAGACATAGAATTAATAACGAAATCTCCCAAAACTCCTGAACCTAATGAATAGCCAACAGCCATTACTTTTATATCCGGATTATAATTGCATAACGCTTCAAGAGATTCCAGGAATTTATAGTCTGAATTGCCCGGAAAATGAGCTATTTGAGTGTTCTTTGACCACCATTTCTCTTCTCCGGCAGCATTTTGACCATACTTATTTATTCCATCAATGTCATTGTCGCGTGCTAAGTAAGCATAGGTTCCATTACCATCTAAATCTACCAGTAACTGAAGACCAGGTAAAATGGCTCCATTTGCACTCGCTGGGTCAATCACCATTTCTGGCTGACCATAAGTTAAGAAATCATATAAAGACACACCATCAGGAGCGTTTATAGGAATATAACCTGCTGCTTTGTCTGTACCGGTATTACTTTCTGTCCAAACATTAATTCCAAGCTCGTTATTTACAAAGTCGTTATGTCCTGTTAATCCGCTTGCACTAAAATCCAAGCCCATAAGGTTATTTGGTGTAATTTCTACGACTGTCCTTGCAAGCGGTGGTGTTGGGAACTCAATTTTTTCAAATGAGTATTTGGTATCGCCATAAGTCATAGAGTTAATAACGAAATCGCCTATAATTCCTGAACCTAATGAATAGCCAACTTCTACTACTTTTATATCAGGATTATAGTGACATAATTCCTCAAGAGAAGCACAGAACGGATAACCTCCGCCTGAAGGCAATGTGCCTATAGTATTATTTCCCCACCACACTTGTTCACCAGCTGCATTTAAGCTATATACCTCACTACCGTCAAGTTTAACTTCACGAACTAATGTTGTATCCCAAGCTCCATCACCATCTAAATCTACTCTTAACTGGAAGCCAGGCAAAGTAGTTCCAACTGCATATGCTGGGTCAAGTACCATTTTAGGACGCTCATATTTCAGCATATCCAATAACAGCATATCTACTTTTATATAAGCTGCTGATTTGCTATCATAGTTATCAGCAGATCCATTGTTTTCTGTCCAAACACGAAGGCCGCCATTTTGGAACGCATAAAATCCTGCTGGTCTTGATTCTGTATCAAAATCCATATCTACTACATCTGTATCATCTTTTGTCAATGATGTGATTATTACTTCATAATCTGGTTCTTTTAGAGGTTCAAAATCAGAAAAATCAAACCTCTCAAAAGTAATATTGAAAGTAAGTGTATCCACACCATCAGAAAGAGAAACATTTGTTGGATTAGCCATTGTTTCTGTAGGTAACGACAATACTAACTCGTTAACTCCACCAACTGCATCTGGCTCTACATTATTAAATCTATAATTTGTAGTGGCGGCATCACTGTAAAGTACATCTTCCAATGTATTTTCCAATGTTAATTTTACATAAGCCCATTTTGCAATGCCAGTCTCTTGGTCATCAAAGCTGGCAAGCGGTGCATTTGCTGTAACTGTTATATCATAAACGCCTGATCCGTTATCTGTAGTTGCAACAGAAAGTTTTGCTTGGTTTGCTGCTGCTTCTGGCACATACCCTTCAGCCGGTATTGTTGCATCCCCATCAAGGGCAAGCTCACACTTAACAAAAGTAACATTGAAAGTTAGTGTAGTTGAACCTTCAGACAGAGTAAAAGTTGTTGGACCGGTCAATGTATTAGTCTTCAAAGATAATATAAGTTGATTTGTGTCAAACATTGTATCTGCTGCTAATTCGGCAGCAGTAAAAGTATGCACACTATTATAATTTACGCCCTCCAAACTGTTTTCCAATGTTATCAATACATAAGCCCATTGATGCTCGCCTGTGGTCTGCCCATCATCAAAACTCACAAGAGTTTCATTTGCGGTAACTACGATGTTATAGTTACCTGTTCCGTCATCATTAACTTGAATATCAAGTTTTTCCTGATTCTCTCTTGCCTCAGTTGCATACACATCAAGTGGTATTGTTATGCTTTGAACAACCAACGGTTCATCCGCAAATGCCACCACAGGTACAAGTGACATAAGCATTACTGTTGCAATTACAAGTGCTAAAATTCTTTTAAAGTCTTTCGCCATAGAAAAATTCCTCCCAATTTAGTCTTCTTAGCTAAAAAATGTGAAACTTTTGGAACTTTGACTAACAAAAAACAACTTTATTTTTTACGCAAGCACCCTTTCTCTCTCAAACAATCTCTTTTGTAAGTGACATTAAAAAACCTGATTCTAAAGAGAATCTAAAAATTCATAAAGAAAAACCAGATGATGGGATACTAACATCGAACATTCAGCAATTATTTAGCGAATATTTAGTCAATCCCGTAATAGAATAAACTTTTGTCACCCTATTATATACTTAAATGAGATTATTTGTCAATTATCAATTGCGCGCAACTAATAGTTTTTTATTTTACAATTCAAATTGCTCTGCTCTTCGGATTGCTTTTTTATCAAAAGCACTTGTTTTAGGCCGATTTTGCCGATTTTGTACTTCAAAAATACGTTCTATGAAGATTAGGAAATTTTGCCAAATATATACGTATAAAAAGCGAATAAAAGTTGCATCCGGCGGGAAAATATCTATATTATTACATCATAGAGGAGGAATAATTACGTTAAAAAACTTCAAATATATTTTTGCTGTCATACTGGCGACAGCCTTCATCATGCCAACCTTTCAAGCTGCGGCTTCGGGGTTGAATGATGAAGGAACCACAAATGAACATCAGGCGGAAAGCGCCGCCGCAGGTGATGAAGGTGAAATTGAGCCTGATTCAAATGAAGAAAACGATAATACCGAGGAAAATATCCCTTTTGAAGGTGAACACCCTTTTGAAGACGAACACCCTCTTGAAAGCGAGCTGCCCTCCGAAACGCCTCCTGAACCCAATGAATCCAGCCATAATCTGACTATTCCGGAGCCGGCTGAAATCAGATTGGTAACCGTAACGCCTGCCAACCATTCAATTATAGGGCTGAATTTTTCGGAAACCCGCAGCAAAGGCATAATGAATTTGTAGAAAGCGGGCTGCGGGTTTGGACTGACTCTGATGATGCTGAAAGTAAGGCCGTAGGCTATATTATTATGGATATGCCCCTTTCGCAAATCGGCAGGCCGGAGCTTGTATTTAGAGATATGGGCAGTGAACAGCTTCCGGGCTTGCAGATGCTTGTATATGATAGCGTTGACGGCGGATATAAATATATAGCCAAAGAATCAAACCACCACGAATACGGCGATAACTGGTGGTCGAGAGATGTATTTGGGGATTTGCCCGGTAAAGAAAATACCTACCGCAATTTCTTCGGTTCTCTTGATGATTTATATAATTACAATCCGGAAATGGTGGTTATTGCCGTTGGCTACTCCTTGGGCTCAGGCGCAAAGGGCGATGTTATTATCGAATCTATGACATTCGGCAATGCGAAATATCTTTTCAGCTCCAACAGAGCTTTTGACATAGTTATTTCTTATAAAGCTAATATGGATGAAATTGATACTCAAACACTTTTCGGGCTGGAGGAAGGCTCTATTTTAACAACCTCAAATCTCGAGCTGCCTGTTGGATATGGGCTGGCTTCTCCGATATTCAACCATATTGTCAGGGGCCCAAGCACTTTGGTTGTAGACGTAAAAGCGGCTATGTATAATCTCACAATAAATTATACTTATAATTCTTCTGTAATCGGCCGCCAGACAATTGATGATATATTATATGGCAGGATTATATCGGCCTCTGAGCTAAATATGCCCGAAGGTTATTACTGCGGGGATTTCTCTCCTATTATGGTAACAGAGGATGCCGCAATTTCCGTACCTGTTTTCGTTTATGATGAGTATGATAATGATGAAGCTCTAAATATTGAACCGGAAACGCCGCCGCTGGGAATAATTGAATTTACCGGCCCATATTTAAGCGGCTATCCCGACGGAACCATAAAGCCGGAAGGCAATTTATCAAGAGCTGAAACCTCGCAGATTCTCATGAACCTACTGGGTATCAAAGCCTATACGGCGAAAGCTCCCGTAGATTTAACCGATGTAGACGAAAGCAGCTGGGCATACAATTCAGTTAATTTTGCCGTAAAAGAAAATTTAATGGTAGGCTATCCCAACGGAAGTTTCGGCGTTGATAAAAACACAACCCGCGCCGAATTTGTAACTATACTTGCAAGGATTAAAAATCTCGAAAGTGCTGAAGAATCTAATTTCCATGATATTAACGGCCACTGGGCGCAAAAATATATTCAACCAATGGAAGCTATGGGAATTTTATCAGGCTACGGCAATGGCAGCTTTTTGCCTGACCGCTATATTACCAGAGCCGAATCCACTGTTATTATAAATAAACTTTTAGGCCGCTCCCAATCTTTTATCGTAAATAATGAATACGCCGATTTATCGGAGGATTTCTGGGCTTATCCGTTTATCATGAATGCTGCAAGCGGTATTCATTAGAGATAAATCCAGGGCATACCTTTCTAACCTGCTAATCATATGCCTGTTTTACAAATTATTGAAATTGGATTACACCATTAACCGGTAAAATTTATATAGCTTTTAGCAATGAGATTATTAATAGCTTACCGGCAAATACTTTTCAAGCCAAAAGCCGGAAACGCTCAATTATCGGGCGTTTCCGGCTTTTTAATAAGCAGAACCAAATTATTCTCTCTATAAATCCTCTTTCTATTTAATCCCTACTAAACCCTTCTCACATTTATTTCCCCATGCGTCAAGGAGCTCATTATTTTTATAGACACAGATAATTTCACAATTATTTGGGCAATTGGTACATTCTACTCCCCTTGTTTCAAACTTAACATCTGATATATTGAAATCAAAAGGCGTTTCTTCCTTTTCCCCTTTGGCTAAAACAGCCACACCTAAAGCACCCATAAGATGACCTTTAGGGTCAACATAAACAGGCATTTGCAGCTCTTTTTCAAATTCTTTAACAACCGCTGCGTTTTTGCTGACTCCCCCTTGGAAAACAACGGGAGCTTTAATTTGTTTGCCCTTCCCTACATTATTGAGATAGTTTAAAACAATGGCGCGGCAAAGCCCCGCAACTATATCCGCCTTGCTGTAGCCTATCTGCGCTTTATGCACAAGGTCGCTTTCTGCAAAAACTGTGCATCTTGCGGCTATTTTAGCTGGATTATTGCTTGTCAATGCCAGACCCGCAAAATCCTCCAGCTCTAAATCTAAACGCCTTGCCTGACTGCTTAAAAACGAGCCTGTTCCGGCGGCGCAAATAGTGTTCATTGCGTAATCTATAACAACGCCGTTGTTAATAAGTATTATTTTTGAATCCTGCCCGCCTATTTCAAGAATAGTTTTAACATCGGGCACAATGGAAAGTGTTCCCACTGCATGGGCGGTTATTTCATTTTTAATAACCCGCGCTCCCAAGGCTACCCCAACAAGTTTTCTGGCAGAGCCTGTTGTGCCTGTATTAACAACGCTGTAGCTTCCGTCAAGCTGAGAAGCCATTTCGTTCAATACATTTTTAACGGCCTCTATGGGATTTCCCATAGTCCATAAATAGCTGTCGGCCAAAATATTATTATTCTCATCAATAACAACGCCTTTTGTTGAAATGGAACCTATATCAATGCCTAAATACGCTTTTTTCATTTTAATTAACTCCTCATAGTAAGCATATCGTGGAATGCTTCCAGTCTCGTATGAAGCCCTGCTTCGCTCGTTTCAGTATCAAATGTTAAATATATAATAGGAACATTATGATCCTTTGACATATTTTGCAAAATTGTCATAGCGGTTATTTCAGGCGAACAGGTAGAGGGCTTGATGTGAATAATTCCATCTATTCCGCCTGTTATCATTTTATAAGCATGAGCCAGCGAATCATTGGCTGTGCTTCCTACATTATAGGTTACATAGCCGCCGCTTTCCGCAATCTGCTCATCCACCGTAAAAAGCGCCGCCGCTATGCAGGTTAAATCAATTGGCCTGAAAATTTCAACATTATGCTCAATTAGCCATTTTTCTATATAGCAATTGGAGGAAGGCTCAATAACCGCATACATTTCACCTATAATGCCGATTTTTATTGTTTTTTCCGGCTTATTGATTTCTACGCTGTGAATTTTCTCTTCATATACAGAAGCTATTTTCTGCGCTTCTTCCACGCTTTGTACATTTCGGATTTCATTCAAATAGGCTTTGTAGTATTTTTCAAGCTCGCCTTTATTAACTTCAAAAGCCATATTCTTTCTTAAAAAATCCGCAAATTTATCCATATCCAGCACAATTGCCACAATAATATCCAAAACACCGCTAAAATGCTCTGTGGTCAAATCCGGATTAACTTCACTCAAGGATTTAAAAAGCCTTTTCTCATTGGCAAGATAGTCAAAAAGCGTCAGCATTTCAATATCGTGGCCTAAATCCGTTAGAATCTGCTTTTGTAAAATATCATAGAGCCCCAGCCTGCACGCCGAGCCGGGCATAACAAGCAAATTTGCCCCTTTGTCAATAGCTTCAATGAAACCGCCCAGCGTAATCTTAAAAGGTGTGCAAATCATATCGGGGCTGTTTTTGCTGCCTATTTCAACCGTTTTCTTTGTTACACTCAAGCAGGGCAGAATTTCACAGCCCAAGCATCGCTCAAGAAGCATTTCAATAATAATATGATAATCCCCTATTCTGGGAACGCTGGCTATTTTCTGCTTTAGCGCCATTATCTATATGCCCCTTCCCGCTTTGCCATAATAATATCCGTAAAACTTTCAAGCCTGGTTTGCAGCCCTGCGCTCCCGTCCTGCTCATCAATTACAAGGGATAAAATCGGTTTATCCTTTGTCACTCTTATGGTCAATTCATGGAATAAAGAATCAGGCCCGCAGGGAAATGTTGAAATAAGAACAATCCCGTCTACTTTATCCTTATACATTTCAACCCCGCCGATCATCTCAGCGCTCAGCCTCCAGTATAATCTGCTGCCGTAGATTTTTCTCGCTTCCGAACGCGCTGTTTTGGAATCAGCAAAGTTTGTATATGCAACTTTAAAATTATTTTCTTCAAAAAAATCCACTATACCCTTGCCTATGCTTGCATCAAAGGTATTATAGGCATGGGAAACGAGGAGAACCTTAGGCCCTTCACTATTAAGCAACTCCTCCTGCTTAAGCCTTTTTTCTTCCTTTATTTTGTTAGAGGCTTCTGTAGCGTTATTATACGCTTCAAGAGCTTCTTCTTTACTCTTGCCCAAAATCTCCCCTATTTGTACAAAGGCGTCTGACTCCTTTTTACGGTAAAGATAATTCACATCAGCATTTAAAATATTGGCATTGGGAAAAGTATTTTTCGCAAGATCATAAAGGCCGAAAATCCGCGTGCAATATTCCTCTCTAATACCTGAATTTTCAATCCGCGGCACGAAAACCATATCGCATTTATCCAGCAGATATTCCACATGGCCAATAAAAACCTTAGATGAATAGCAACCTTCGTCTATGGAATTATTTATGCCTTTTTTAATGATTTCCTTATTTGTTTGAGGACTGATTATTGTTTCAACACCTAAGTTTGCAAAAAAATCCACCCACAAATCTTCATAAACATAATACAGTAAAGCTCTCGGTATGCCTATTTTCATTTATATACACAGCCCTCCGTCAACTCTGATTACCTCGCCTGTTATATAAGCTGCTATATCACTTGCCAGAAAAACAGCAAGCCCTGCTACATCCTCCGGTTTGCCTGCCCTTGACATGGGGATTGAAGCAATAAATTTCTCCCTGTCCTCGCCTGACATTTTAGCTGTCATATCCGTTTCAATAAAGCCCGGCGCAATGGCATTGCAGCTAACTCCCCGCCCCGCAAGCTCTTTTGCCACAGATTTTGTAAGAGATATAAGCCCGCCTTTTGAAGCCGCATAATTAGCCTGCCAAGCCCAGCCCCTTAAACCGCAAACGCTCGCCATATTTATAATTGTGCCTGCTCGCTTTTTCATAAAATGAGGATAAAGGTGCTTTATTACATTAAACGCACCTTTCAGATTTACATTAATAACATCATCAAAATCCTTCTCGCTCATTCTTAAAATAGGATTATCCCTCGCTATGCCTGCATTGTTAACCAGGATATCAACTGTGCCAAAGTTTTCAAGCACAGCGCTCACCATATTTTTTGACTGAATAAAATCCGAAACATCACATTCATAAATTTCACAGCGCACATTTTCCTTTAGTATTAATTTGCGCGCTTCCAGAGCCTCAACCTCACTGCCGATATAATTAAGCGCAATATCGGCGCCGTTACGAGCCATGACGGCGGCTATCGCCAAGCCTATACCCCGTGATGCCCCTGTTATTAATGCAGTTTTACCCTTTAACATAATAATTTTCCGCCCCTTATATAATAAATCAAAGCAATTTATCCAGAGAATTGAAATGCTTATCAAGTTTATCCAATCCAATCATCAGCACTTCCAACTCTTTTGCCGAAAGGCATGAAATAATCTCATCAACCATTTTATGGTGAAAATCCTGATGCTGTTTATTTACCTCAACGCCTTTTTCCGTAGCAATAACGCTTACCTGCCTGCGGTCTGCTTTAGTTTTTTCCCGCACAACATAGCCTTTCGCTTCAAGGGTTTTCAGGGCAACAGAAAGTGTACCCATGGTTATTTTTAATCTCGCCGCAATGCTTCCTACATTGCCGTCATTTGAATTTATAATCGCCTCAACCGTATGTATTTCTCTCAAAGAAAGCTCGCTGCATATTACATTAAGGGAGTTTTCTTCGATTTTTAATATGCTGTTGAAAAAATCAACTAAATAATCATTTAAAATAGAATGATGGCTATCCATAATTTATAATTTTCAGGCGCTGATTCCGAACTTCGATGGCAGCTTCAGCATTCGCTTAGGTAAACATATTATGCCTGAAAGCTCCTTTCGCTTTATTCGTGTAGTTCAATTTTATTTTCTTAACTATGGCTTTTATATATTATGCGGTATTTTGAACTTCAAACTATTATAGTTTATCTCCTCTGCCAAACTTTGTCAATATGATTTGAAGTTCAAAATATTAAAATTTTTTAACTATTCTTTATGCAATATTTCATCTAAATATAAATTGCTTTTCTATTACCCAGAAAGCATATATTTTACCCGCACAAAAACAGCATGGAAATTTTATTTCCATGCTGTTAAGGGTAATAATATATATCAGCTTAAATTTCAACCGGCTTTCGCCGTAAAATACTCATACATTCCACATTCGGTGCGCTGCTTGCTGATGCCTGCCGCTTTCATTTTCACAGATTGAGCCGGCAGAAAAAATACCAGTCATTTTTATATAGGGGCTAGTTGATAAAATAGGCGTAGAAAATACTCATACTGCAAGCTACAGCTTCAGCCATAAGGCTGGTCGTACACCGCCTCTGACATCGTTATTAACAGGATGATAAACACCTGAAAGGTTGCATTTTAAAGCGCTATTGCCTTGGATACCTATATTCCCATCACTATGAATATACGCCGTTTTAACTTGCTTTCGACCGGGAGAACGAAGCCACCACCACCATCTATGCCCCATATATGACGATATTCGCTTAGCATTATTAGCATCCTTCCTTGTAAACCAATACTTATACTTGCCATTAGGTATCTGCAAATTTGCGCTGCTATCTCCAAAATACTTGCACGCAGCTTCCTCAATATTCAGCAGAAACACTTTGTCCTTTGTGTCTTCACAGCCGATTGTTTCAAACCACGGATTACCGGGATTTGCATTTGTTGTTGGTATTATTTTAGTTTTATCCGCTTGTGTAAACCTATCGTAAAACTCACCGTTAAGATATTTTCTCAATTCACAATCCGCCCATATTATATCTCCGGGTTTATTATGATAGGCGCGAAGTTCCACAATTTCATCAGTTATAACTAAAACCGCGCTGTTTTGAATGTCAAGCACCCGCCATTCATATTTGCCGAATACCACTTTATCCCCTACTTGCATATTTACCTCCTGCACAAAGTGTAAGAGCTCCCGCTACGCCTTAAATCGCCCTTGACAACAAAACCACACACTCAACATGTGTCGAATAACAAAACATATCAAAAGGCTTCGCTTTTTCCAAACAATAGCCGTAATCCTTTAATACAGCTATATCCCTTGCCAGCGTATCGGGATTGCAGGATATATAAACAAATTTTTCAGGGGCGATTTTGCCTATGGCATGTAAAAACTCAGGCTCACAACCTTTCCTAGGCGGATCCGCTATTATAATATTTGCTTTAATTCCCGACTGGGCAAAGTCAGCCATAATATCTTCGGCCTTGCCTAACGAAAATTCTACATTTTCAACATCATTTTCAGCCGCGTTAAAAACGGCATCCTCCACAGCTTGGGGAACAATTTCTATACCGTAAACCTTTCCCGCCTTCTCCGCGAAAAATAAGCTGATGGTTCCCGTTCCGCAATAGGCATCAATTACCGTATCCGTTTTCTTTACACCGGCAAAATCCAAGGCACATTCATACATTTTAACCGCTTGAACTGGATTAACCTGATAAAAGGAATGGGGAGAAATCTTAAATTTAAACCCTCCAAGCTCATCCTCAATATACTCACTGCCCCATATAAAGCGGTTGCTTTCACCCATAATAACATTCGTATCCCTCGCATTATAATTGAAGGATATGCTTGCCATTCCGTCTATATCTGTAAGCTCATCAATAAGGCTTTCATAATTTTCAGGCAGATGATTGGCCTTGGCATTAACAACCACACATACCATGATCTGCCCTGTTGCAAAGGCGCTTTTTACAATAATATGCCGGATTAAGCCTTTGTTTTTTTCCTCATTATAGGCTGATATATTATTTTCTTCCATATATGATTTAACCGCTTCGATAACTTTTTTAACCTGCTTATCCTGAATATAGCAATCATAATTTTCAACAATACGGTGACTATTTTTAGTATAATAGCCTATTTTAATCCTGCCGTTTTCCTCCCGAACGGGAATTTGCGCCTTATTGCGGCAGGCCATCGTGCTTTCCATAGGCTCAATGGGAAGAATTGCAGGGTTTTCCAAGCCACCTATACGGGTCAAGCTGTCGAAAACCTTTTTCTCCTTAAACTTAAGCTGCTTGGAATAATCCATGTGCATGAGAGAACAGCCGCCGCATTTATCCGCAACGCCACACGGCGCTTCCACTCTCGCAGGAGAAGGCTTTGCAATTTCTTCAACCTTGGCATAAGCATAAGTTTTTTTGGATTTTAAAATTTTAACTTTACAAATATCACCGGGCAAACAGTTATCGGCAAATATAACAAAGTCGTTGTATCTGCCTATGCCTTCGCCTTTGTGCCCTATATCTGTGATCTCTATTTGGCAGTAATCATTTTTATTTAACATATCTTATCCTCATTTAGGTTGAATAACCGATTCATTCCTATTAGTATTTATATCCCGTATCAGTAGCAAGTTTATTTAAGTTATCAAGCCGTTTGTTGCCTTTGGGATATGCAGCTTCAATGGCATTTATAAGCCACTCTCTGCTATCTTTTGACAAAAGCGGCGCTGTAAAATCAAAATCCATTTGATTTTTCTCTTTATGATAATCAGATTCCATATACGCCGGATTAGCACAGATAAATAATATCAATTCAGGCGCTAAATATGGTATTCCATTGTTATATAATATAGATTTTTCAAGTTCTCGAATTATATTTTTATCTTTGCTGCAAATGAATTTATCATCTTGGTATTTATTAAATATAATTTCCATAAAATCAAATTCCAACTGTTCACCGCTCAAAATTTCATAATTAAAAATGTCACCCTCAATATGCTTGGGTTCAATTTTGAAAAATGTACAACCCGGCTTTATCGCCCAAACGCATTGGCTTTTAGAAGCTCTACCGTTGCCGGAATGTGTTATTGCCGCCAGAGATTTAGGATTCGACACAGGCTCGTAAGCATTCCAACCCTTTTGCAATAGAAAATCTATAAATTTCTCTCTGTCCTCATCAAATATTGATATATCAATATCCGAATGGGTACGGATTTTTTTATTTGCAAATAATTCCAGCGCATACCCTCCGCAAAAAACATAAGTAACGCCGCAGTCTTTTAAAAAATCATTACATTTTGATATTAACTCTATCATAATATCAACCTCTCAGAATCTTATAAAGCCCTTGATACATATTTATATTTCAAAGCCTGATTTCAAATTCAAATTCATGCTTAATAGGAATATTGTCCATACCAAGTAAAGGAATAGACGGTTTCATTTTTCTCGATAAATCCATGGCGTTTATATGTACGGCAGCCAGCTCAAAGCCTTTTAATTGGTAGAATCTAATTGCATTTATATCATCGTTTGTCGTGATGAGCCAAAGCCTGCTACAGCCTTTTTCTTTCGCCGCAGCCAAAGTCGCATTGATTAAAGCCGTTCCTACGCCCTTGTTTTCATCAAAGCTGTTAAGGGTCGTAATCTCACATTCCGAGCCCTCAATATTATAAGTTACAACGCCGTTTATTTTATTATCACAAAGGGAAACAAAGCCGGGCAGCATTGTTGTATCGATCGCCCTCCCCCTTGAAATACAAGGAGGGCAAGACCATTCTCTCATTAATATTTCATTTACGGCTTGCCTGTAATCCGGACTTATTTCTTGTATATTCATATTACATTCCACCTCTTCACACATTCATAGGCTTTTCTTCGCAGTATTCGCAAACAGTGCCTTTGCAAATGCAGTTTTTGCAGGCTACAAAGCTGGCGGCAGGCTCCGCTTCCCCTGTTTTTAGCATATCCCGCATATCATTTAAAACACCCTTCAGCTTGCGCCTGAGCCTGTTAGTGTTTTTTACGCGGAACATGAAATCTTTGTATATAATCAGCCCTTCTGCGCATTTTTCGCCGAAATATTCTTCCGAAATGGCAAAATATGCCGCAAGCTGCATTAAATCACCGTAATGGGGTTCATTTCTTTCCTTTATTTCCCCGCTTTTCAGCTCAACCGGAACCCCCCCCTTTTTCTTATGTCGGAATATATAATCCGGCTTACCTGAAATATCCAGCTTTTCGCAATTGAGGAGCGTTGAATAAATGACCCCGTCCTCCCGCTCTGTTTGCTTTTGGTCGCTGTAAATCAGCTCATATCCGCGGCCTGGCAATTTAGGCGGCTGTTTAACAAACTTATGCTTTCTGCCTGCTATAACGGAGATAATTTTTGCCAGAATATAAATTATAACCGTAGCCGCAGCTATATATATTAATTGATTAAAATCCATGTAAAATCCCCTTGAGTATACAAATAAAACAACACAGCGCACACTATCCCTGCAATTGCGGCAAATAAAATTGCCGCCCTAAACAGCTTGCCAACGGTATGCTCTCCTCTATCAAAATTAGCATGATAGTCCAGCCCCGATTTAAAATTACTGAACACGCTGTCATTTAAACCCAGCTTCTCATTGCGCTCTTTATAAAGCCGCCTTAAATGGGCGGCTCCGTATAATCTTTCATAATACCACTGATAGGGACAATAGGCATATTTATTGATTTCATTAGCCGAAATGGCTTTTTGCTCATTATTCATTGTAATCAGACTTCCTTATATTGCGCTCGAACATTCTCTGATAACCCATCCACATGGCAGGGGTATTGTCTTTTATAACAATATCTTCAAACATTTTTATCTTTGCATCCATATCATCGGCACAGTGGAGCAAATAGGCCTCCAAGGTTTTCGGCAGCTCCGGCGAGCCGTATTCATATATGCCATGATGAGCAAGAATCATATGCTTTAAAAGAGATTCCAGCTCATGGGGGAAATTTTCTATATTCGCCGTATGCCTGCCTATAAGCTCGGAGCCCATTACAATATGCCCGAGAAGCTGCCCGTCATCCGTATAATCATTAACGGGAAATGCCGAAAGCTCAAATATCTTGCCCACATCATGAAGCAGCGCACCTGCTATAAGCATATCCCTCTTTACAAATTCATATTTGCCGCTTAAAAATTCACAAATTTGCGCAACATTAACCGTATGCTCCAAAAGCCCGCCTAAATAGCTATGATGCATCTGTCTTGCTGCCGAATGGATTTTTATATTGGCACTTATAGCGGGATCATTATAAAAAACACTTTCCAGCAGCGCCTTTATATATCTATTATCTATGGAATCAATATAGCCTGCAAGGGTACTGTACAAAGACTCTATATCCTTATCGGTTTGAGGCACATAGTTCGCAGTGTCATACTCGCCTTCCTGAGATTTGCGCAGTTTCATCACCTTCAGCTGCAAATCATTTTGATAAGTTACAACTACCCCGTCTATTTTAACATAATCATTTTCTTCAAAATCCTGTATATCTCCCGTTATTTCCCAAATCTTTGCATCTATAACCCCCGTTTTATCCTGGAGCTTAAGAGACAGATAAGTCTTCCCTGCGCGGGATTTAAGGCTGTTTTTCTGCTTGCATAAATAATGCTCTATTATACGTTCGTCTTCTTTAAATTCTTCTATATATTTCATCTTTGTCCTCCATATTCACAAACAATAATATATTTAATATATGCTGAAATATCTAAAAATATAGATATGCCCCAGTGTTAATCAATAGAAATTAATGAAAATCATAAAATTCCGCAGCACATCTCATTCTTCCGATCATGAAAAAAAGATGCCAAAATATTATAGCAGATTCGGCATCTTTTAACAACTTAATTATTAATTTCCGGCGCTTAAGGACACCCCGTAAGCTGTACACATTTTAAGCATCATTTCATCTAATTCACGGCTGATTTCCAATGTATCTTCACATGTTAAATTATCAAGCTCCAAGCTGACATGGTCATTGAGCTTTTTTCTCAGGGCTTCCATTTCATTCATACAAAAATACCTCTCCTTAGGTTTGTGTAAATAACATCCATATTTTTTAAGTCATATAATAAAAAAAGAAGCTGTTCATAAATAGTTTATCGGCATAATCTCCCGTTACCTAACCTATTGAATATACAAAATGAGGGTTTTTTAAGCTAAATTGCCTTTTGTAATCAATTTGTAATGCTTTTTGTCCCATCCTGTGAATTAAGATAAACCTCCGGCACCTCAGAATTAATTACTGTGTTCACAAGAGGGATTTTTCGCTCTATGCATATTTCGTCACTTTGCAGCGGATTTATTATACTTATTTTTGAATTGACTATCAGCCATATTTGAAAGTTCACCTGATTTATTCCCACAGATTCAAAGGATGAGCTGTAATCAACCTCAGCCTCTCCCATGGGCATTATATTAATGCTGTATTCAGGGCCGATATTTGCAAATATCCGCGCCCCTGTGAGAACGCCATAAGGGATTCGGATTTCCTCCTGTTTAAGATTCATAAGCTCTCTGGATGTATCCAGTGCAATTTCATTACACAATGTATTAATAAGCATGGTATTGACAGATAATGTGTTCAGCTTTCCGTTTCCTCCGTAAGAAATCGTATAAAAATCATCACTGACCAAGCCATATCTTTCAACAATGCCTAATGCAGCGTTATTGACGGCTTCATTCATTCTTGTTTTTGCTATGATCTGCGCAGCTTGCAGCCCAGCCGGAAACATTTTCTTGTCCAAAGCTGACAATAAATATGCGCCAAAAAATATCAGCATAATTATCAGCGCAAAAAACACCACACCGGCCCTATTGCTTTTAGGCTTATTCCTTATCATCCTCCTGATTATCCGCATAAAAAAGCCCCTTCACACAGCATTCAGCTTTATCCTCTATACTTAAAGCTAATACTAATTATATGTAAGGGTTCTGCCATTATGGCTATTAAATATATCTTATTTAAACCTCGCCCTTTATGAGCCAGTACCATGCAAATTTCGTTAACATATCGTTTTTACACTAAATAATCTGTTTTTCATCACTGCTTCAGCTTTGCCAACCTCCATTAATCCAGATACTACTCTCGCAAAATTCCTTAAACAAAATCTTCAAATCTATTGACAAACCCGCCGCACCTACTATATAATATCTAAGTTGTAAGCCTTATGGAGAAGTACTCAAGTGGCCGAA